>JABLTR010013650.1_pt1 | contig 316612 bp, 248 predicted proteins | sample 7160071 | NCBI WGS metagenome assembly JABLTR01 (sample SAMN14651230, study PRJNA627086) | human gut metagenome | isolation source: feces | host: Homo sapiens
ATGCGCATCATCGCCGACATCTTCGAGTACACCTCGAAGAACATGCCCAAGTTCAACTCGATCTCGATTTCGGGTTACCACATGCAGGAGGCGGGCGCAACGGCCGACATCGAGCTGGCCTACACGCTGGCCGACGGTCTGGAGTACCTGCGCGCAGGTATCAACGCCGGCATGTCGGTGGACGCCTTCGCACCGCGTCTGTCGTTCTTCTGGGCCATCGGCATGAACCACTTCATGGAGATCGCAAAAATGCGCGCCGCGCGTATGCTGTGGGCCAAGATCGTGAAGCAGTTCGATCCCAAGAACCCCAAATCGCTGGCCCTGCGCACCCACTCGCAGACTTCGGGCTGGTCGCTCACCGAGCAGGACCCGTTCAACAACGTGGCCCGCACGGCCATCGAAGCCATGGGCGCCGCGCTGGGACACACCCAGTCGCTGCACACCAACGCCCTCGACGAGGCGATCGCCCTGCCGACCGACTTCTCGGCGCGTATTGCGCGTAACACGCAGATTTACATTCAGGAGGAGACCAACGTCTGCCGCGAGGTTGACCCGTGGGCAGGTTCTTACTACGTCGAATCGCTGACGCAGGAGATCGCCGACAAGGCTTGGGAGCGTATTCAGGAGGTCGAGAAGCTGGGCGGCATGGCCAAGGCTATCGAGACCGGCATTCCGAAGATGCGTATCGAGGAGGCAGCGGCCCGCAAGCAGGCCCGCATCGACTCCGGCACCGAGAAGATCATCGGCGTGAACGAGTACCGTCTGGAAAAAGAGGCCCCGATCGACATCCTCGCAGTGGACAACACCGCCGTACGCGAGAGCCAGATCAAGCGTCTGAAGGAGCTGCGCGCCAACCGCGACGAAGCCGCCGTGAAGAAAGCGCTGGCCGCGATCACCGAGTGCGTGAAGACCAAGCAGGGCAACCTGCTGGAGCTGGCCGTCGAGGCCGCCAAGGTCCGCGCTTCGCTGGGCGAGATCTCCGATGCCTGCGAAGTCGTCGTAGGCCGCTACAAAGCAGTTATCCGTTCCATCTCAGGTGTATACAGTTCAGAAGTGAAAAACGACAAACAGTTCGAGCGCGCCAAGGAGTTGTGCGCCGAGTTCGCCAAGAAAGAGGGCCGTCAGCCGCGCGTTATGATCGCCAAGCTCGGTCAGGACGGCCACGACCGCGGCGCCAAGGTAGTTGCCACGGGTTACGCCGACATCGGCTTCGACGTCGATATGGGTCCGCTGTTCCAGACTCCCGAAGAGGCCGCCAAGCAGGCCGTCGAGAACGACGTGCATGTAGTGGGCGTCTCGTCGCTGGCCGCTGGCCACCTGACTCTCGTGCCGCAGATCATCGCAGAGCTGAAGAAGCTCGGCCGCGAAGACATCATCGTCATCGTCGGCGGCGTGATCCCCGCGCAGGACTACGACCAGCTGTATAAGGACGGCGCCGCCGCCATCTTCGGCCCCGGTACGCCGATCGCCACCGCAGCTATCAAGATGCTCGAAATTCTGCTCGCCGACTAAAGCGACTGAAAGCAATAGCGATACCCTCCGGTTTTCCGGAGGGTATTTTTTATCCGTTCGGGGAAAAGAGCGGGAAGGCGGGCGATGACGAAATTCCCCGCTTTCGCAAAAACCGACCGATTTACACAAAGCGCACCTCCGAAAACAAAAGGAGCTGTCTAACAAGTCCGATTTTTAGAATTTCACCCCGTCAGATAAAGCTCTGGCAGGGGTGATTTCCAATTTCGGGAACTTGTCAGACAGCCCCTCTGCTTAAATTCGGTGCGAACGGCCTACATGCACGCTTCGAGTATCCGGCGCGCCACGGCGCCGTCCACGTTCTGCGCTTCGCCGTACTTGACGCCGGAGGCATTGAAGCGGCGTTCGATCTCCGCGATCGTCGTTTCGCCGATCCCCTCCTCTGAAAGCCGGGTCGAAAGTCCCAGCGAACGGAAGAATTTTTCGGTGGCTTCGAGCGTACGGTCAATGCGCTCCTCTTCCGAACCGTCGGCAATGCCCCAGATCCGTTCGCCGTATTGGAGCAGTTTTCCGCGCTTCTGCTCCTGGAGCACGCGCAGGGTGCCGTTGATGACGATCGCCAGCGTCGCACCGTGCGTCAGTCCGTGCAGGGCCGTCAGCTCGTGACCGATCATATGCGTCGCCCAGTCCTGCGACACGCCCATGCGGATCATGTCGTTCAGCGCCAGCGTCGCCCCCAGCATATATTCCGACATCACGGCATAATCATGCTGGTTCTCCCGGATTTTCGGAGCGATTTCAATCACCGTATGCAGGATCCCCTCGGCCCAGCGGTCCATCAGACGCGACTGGCCGGGCGTGGTCATGTACTGTTCCAGCACATGCACGAAGGTATCGGACAGCCCGCAGGCGATCTGCCGCTGCGGCAGCGAGTAGAGGGTTTCTGGATCGAGAATCGAGAAGACCGGATAATCGCCGTAGAAGGCGTACTTCTCCTTGGTTTCCTGACGCGAAATGACCGAACCCGAATTCATCTCCGAACCCGTAGCCGACATCGTGAGGACGGTGCCCAGCGGAACGGTTTTATCCGCCTGTCCCTTGAGCACGATATCCCACGGATCGCCGTCGTAGAGCAGGCCCGCAGCGATGAGTTTCGTACCGTCGATGACCGATCCGCCGCCCACGGCCAGCAGGAAGTCGGAACCGTTCTCACGGCCCAAAGCCACGGCCTCGCGGACCGTCTCGACGGAGGGATTGGGTTCGATGCCCCAGAATTCGACCCAATCGCGCCCTTCGAGCGCCTTCACGACCTGATCGTAAACCCCGTTGCGGCGCACGCTGCCGCCGCCGAAGGTAATCATGATCTTCTTGTCGGCAGGGATCAGTTTGCCGAGTCTGGCGATCTGTCCTTTGCCGAAAACCAGTTTCGTAGGATTGTGATAAATGAAATTATTCATAACGGTATGCGATAAGTTTTAATACGACTCCTAAATATACGCAAAAATAACAAAAAGAACGCCGGAATACTCCGGCGTTCTTTTATGTCTCGAAAATCGGGTTTAGAAATATTTGCCGCGCAGGTCCTGAATCTTGGCCATCTGCTGGATAGCCTGCACCGAGAACTGCTGCGCCATGCTCTCGGCCATAGCCTGCGCACGCACCTTCTCGCCTTCGGCAGTCTGCTTGTCCGAGGTCTGGATGTCGTCCACCTCGAAGACATATACGCCGCTCAGACCTTTGACCGGAGCCGAGAGAACGCCTTTCTCGGTCGTAGACGAGATAGCGCCGATCAGACGAGGCTCGAAACCGGGACCGTTCACATAGAAAGCCCCGAAGGTCACGTTGTCGAAGTCTGCGACTTCGGTTCCGAGACTCTTGGCCTGCTCGTCGAGCGTGGAGCCGGAAAGCCCCTTCACGATATAGTCGTACTTCTTGTCGCGGAGTACCTGAGCACGGATCTGTGCCGAAACCTTTTCGAGGGGAGCGAATTCGTTGTCGTCGATCTCGGTCAGCATGGCGATCACATAATCCTTGCCTACCGGGAAGATTTCGGAAACATCGCCCACTTCGGCGCCGTAAGCCCAGCGGGCGACGTCGCGCGAATCCTCAAGACCGCGGATCGTACGCTCGCCCTGCGCCAGCGACGCGATGCGCGGCGTAACGGCAGCAGCCGAAGCGGCGTCGTTGAACGCTTCGACCGAACCTTTGGCGTTCACCGAGAAAGTGCCGGCCTGATTGTGGATATCGCGGCGGGTAGCGGCCGAAGCCTCGACCGGATAGGTGATCGAAGCGACCTGAACGTGCTTCGACGGTTTGTCGGCACGGTAAACCTGCATCAGCTGAATGGCGTCGCCGGAAGCGATCTTCACGATATCGCCGGTTTTCGCATTGGCAAGCGCTGCAGCGAATTCGCCCGAAAAGGCCGAGAACGGCATGACGCCCACCTCGCCGCCGTTGGCGGCGGTAGCGTCATAAACCGAATACTGCGCAGCGACCTGAGCGAAGTCGGCACCGCCCTTGAGCACGGTCAGCAGACTGTCGGCCAACGCCTCCTGCGTATAGGGAAGTACGATGTGGCGGATGCCCATCGAGTCGGGAACGATCTTGGTATCCAGCGCGCGGGCCATCGTCCACTCGTTGTTCTTCAGTACGGGACCGTAGGTGGCGCCGTCGAGCAGGGCCTTGGCCTCCTCTTCCGAAAGCTGCTTCGCCGAGACGTAGTTGTCGGCGATTTTGCCGTTGCGGTTGGCGCGGACAAACGACTTCAGCTCTTCGGTGGCGGCGAACTGCGCGCCGACCTCGGCGACGCTCTTTTCGAGCGCCAGCATGTCGTCGTCGGTCGGAGAAACCTCGAACACGACATACGAAAGCGCACGCGACGGCGTCTGCTTGAACATGTTCTTGTGGCTGTTGTAATACGCCTTGATGTCGCTCGACTTGAGCTGAATCAGCGAATCGGGAACGGCCGAGTATTTCTTACCGGCCCACTTGCCGGCATAGGTGTTGTTGGCGGAGTTCACACCGTTGGCCACTTCGAGCGAATTGACATACACACCGCCCTTGATCAGGCCGAGGAACTTGGCGACCTCGCGCTCCATGCGGGCCTGCTCGTTGAGCTGCGCCCAAGCCTGCTGCGCCTGCGCGTTGGCTTCGGCCTCGGAGAGGAACTGGTGAACGGCGGCGACGTTGTACTCACCCGTGCGGGGATCCGCGAAGGCATTGTAGAAAGCCTGCGAAGGATGCTGGCCGCTGACCATCGACATACGTTCAGGCTCGGTAACGCGAAGGCCCATCTTGTCGAATCCGGGAGTCAGCACGTATTTGCCGATCAGGGCCTGCCATGCAGCGTTGGCAAGCATCGCCGACTGCTGTTCGTTGCTCTCCTGAGCACCGCTCTGCGCCTTGACCTGCTCGTACTGGTTGTAATACTCCGAATAGTTGATCTTTTCACCGTCGATAACACCGACCCGGGGGTCGTTGCCTGAGAAGCCCATTTCGGTCTTCAGGGAGAGAATGAAAGCCAAGAGGGCGCCTGCGATGACAATCGACAGCACGATGCCGAACTTGGTGCGTAAAGTGTTTAAACTTGCCATATAAATTGTAAATTATTCGTATTGTTTCGAATTAGCAGTCAAAGGTAGTAAATTTATTCGGAAAAGGCCCTTATTATGCCATAAAAATTCTCACAACTTCCGGACCCGCGCCAAGTCGATCCGCGAACGCGTCGTACGCAGGATTCGCACCTGCAGACCGCCGACGAAAACGGTCTCGCCGGCCGTGGGAATCCCCTCGTAATTGAAGATGATGAAACCCGCCAGCGTATCGTATTCGCGGCTCTCCTCGATACCCAGACCGTATTTCTCATTGAGGTATTTCACTTCGAGACGGCACGAGAGGACATACTCGTCGGGACCGACCTGCTTTTCGGTCAGGTCGGGCACGTCGTGCTCGTCCTCGATCTCGCCGAAAATCTGTTCCAGCACGTCTTCGAGCGAAATGACGCCCGCCGTGCCGCCGAACTCGTCGATCACCACGGCGATGTTGGTGCGGTGCTTGATAAAGTTCTGCAGCACCAGTTGCAGCGGCATGGTCTCAGGGACGAAATTAACCTGCATCATCACGTCGGAAATACCGGCCGGACGGGTGAACAGACTCTTCGAGTTGATATAGCCGATGATGTTGTCGATGCTCTTGCGCCAGACGAAGATGCGCGAATACTTGGAATCGACGAAACGCGCCGTGAGCTGTTCGATGGTCGTATCGTCAATGTCCACGGCCTCGACGTCCACGCGCGGCACCATGCAGTCGCGCACCCGCAGGTCGGCGAAATCCAGCGCGTTCTGGAACAGCTTCAGCTCGTTGTCGGGTTCGGGACGCGGCTCGGAACTGTTAGTGTCTAGCAGCGACGCGAGGTCCTCGCGGTCGAAACTGTGCGTCGTCGTCCGCTCTTCGACGCGGCGGCCCGTCAGACGCAGGATACCGTGCGAAATGAGCGTCGTCAGCCGCGCGATCGGATAGAGCAGCAAATAGAAGAAATAGATTACCGGCGCCAGCGCGCGGTAATAGAAGTTCGGATTGTTGCGGAAGACCGACTTGGGCAGGAATTCCGCGAAAAAGATGATGATGACGGTCGAAACGGCGGTTTCGATCGCCACGGAACCGTTCCGGGCAATGCTCTCCCACCCCAGCGCGTAGAAAATACCGCGCAGCAGCAGCGACATGTAGAGCGAGTAGATGACCAGCGCGATATTGTTGCCCACCAGAATCGTGGTGATATACTGTCCGGGATGGCGGGAGAATATATCCGCTATGCGGTCGAACATGCGGCTCTGCTTGCGGTCGATCTCCAGTTTCAGGCGGTTCTTGCTCGTAAAAGCGATCTCCATACCCGAAAAGAATGCCGACAGCAACAGCATCAGGACAATCAGTATGACCGAAGTAAGCATCTCTTATTGGGTTGATTGTATCTCGTCATCATCCAGTTTCAGATCCACCGGCTTCATCTGCTGCTGTTCCGTTCTGGGCCGGGCTTCGGCAGGCTCCCCTGCGGGCGCCGGTCTGCCGGGCGCATCCCTGCGAACGGGCCGCCGGGCCGGAACCGGAGCGACGGCGGGCTTGACAGCGGGTTCGGGCATAGGCTCGCCGGCGGATGCAGCGGCGGTTTTGCCGGACTGCTGCGCAGGGACAGGTCCCGACGCCCCCGTCCGGCCTCCGGCAGTCGAATCGGGAACGACCTCGACCTCCTGTTCGGTGGGTTTGACCTCGACCTCCATGCGGCCTTTCATACGGCGGAAACGCCAGTCCTTGAACTCCTCGTCGGATTCGAAACCTTCGCCGATAAAGACGTCGCGTCCGTCGTTCTGCACGATTTTCGAATCGACGTTCGAATAGATCTTCTTGGTCTGCTGATTCCAGAACAACTGCTGCGTGTAGAGGTTCTTGCCGTCCGATTTGACGACCACGACATTGCCTTTGGCCTCCCACAATTTGCGGTTCTCGTAGTAGATGGCGTAATTGGCCGTCAGCACGGCATCGACCGTAGAGAGCGAATCGTCCTTATAAGTGGTGATCTTGACCCCCTTGCGGAACTCGCGGTAGGGTTCGCGGGCCAGCGAATAGCCCTCGACCAGCGGAGTTACGAAATGGTAGGAGCGGCGGCCGTTCTTCGATTCGACGATCGACAGGTTTTCGCTGTATTCGGTTCTCATCGTCTCTTCGGAAGCCGCGGCATCCTCCGCCTCTTCGCGTTCGCAGGAGAATAGCAAGATAGCACTCCCCATAACGGAGAGTGCTACCATGGCGTATCTTGCGATGAGCCTGTTCATTAATTAGCGGGGACGTACGGAAGTCACGACACCGGCGGCCGTACCGCAGGTCACGGTATAGCGGGAGCCGGCCTGCAGCTCGTTGAAGAAGCACTCCTCCGAAGTCGGGAAACGGCTGCGGAACGCATTCAGCGACGTTTTGGCGGATTCGAGGTACTCCGAATCCGAGGGCAGCAGTTCGATGGCCTTCGACATCGTGTCGTAAGCGGCCCAGAAAGTGGCCTGACCGGCAAAACCGCCGCAGTTGGCAGCCGAAATGGCATAGCACTGGGCCAGCACGTAATAGGGCACGCCGTCCTCAGGATTCAGGTCGCGGGCCTGACGCGCAGCGGAAGCGGCTCCGGGGATATCGTTTGCAACCAAGTCGATCAGCGCGATGCGCACCAGCAGCAGCTGACGCTCCGCAGGATCCTGCTCGACGGCAAGCGCCTCGTTGAGGTATTTGATCGCCTTGGCGTAATCGCCCTTGCTCTGGAAAGCCTGCGCAAGGAACATGGCGGTCTCCGAAGAGGGTTTCACGGCATAGTATTTCTCTGCGAGCGTGAAATAGAAGTCGCCGTCGCACTTGGCGCGCGACATCAGCGCCACGGCCTGCGCCAGCAGCGCCTCGTCGTCGGGAGCCGCTTCGAGCTTGCCGCGGAAGAGCTTTTCGAGGTTCTCGCAGCTTGCGGCACCGCTCAGACCGAACGCGGCGTCGAACTGTGCCTTGTACTCGTTGGCATTGGGATTCTTCTCGAAGAACGGCGTCAGACGGTCGTACTCGGCGATGATCTCGTCGGGCAGCACCTCGTCAGTGTTCTTGTAGTCGTCGCAGAGGTTGCTGAAATAAGCCACGACGGTTTCGGGATCGGTGTTGTCGCCACCGGCCTCGATCGCGGCACGGAACGCCTCACGGATACCCTTGCGGTCGCTGGGCTTGTAGCGCAGGTACTCGCGCGCCTTCTGGTCGAGAATGAAAGCGGTGCCCTGCTTGGGATGGTCACCGAAATATTTGGCGCGCAGATCGTACATGAGCATCAGCGAGTCGATATACGTATTCTTCTCGGCAACGCTCTTGGCGCGGTTGATCTTGTTCTTATAAATCACGGCGCCGCGCTGGTAGAACGAGACCGAAGCGGTCGGAACGCTGTTGATGAGTTCATTCAGATAATGAGCAGCGGCATTGTAGTCGCGGTTGTCGCACGACTCCTTGAGGAAATTGCTGTTCAGAATGTTCTTTTCGCGTTGTTCGGGCGTGTCTCCCCACTTCTCGTACTGCGGAGCGCTGAAGTCCTGAGCCAGAGCCGTCGCCCCTACGAATACAAGAGCAGCGGAAAGCAGAATTTTAACGTTTTTCATCGGTCAGAGATTAATTTTTGTATTTAATTTTGTATGTTTTAGTGTCCGTCGGATCTACCGAAATCCAATGCAATTTACTGCCGGTTCTCCAAAAGTGCAAATTTTCGGGTCAAAAACTAATCGTATTTAGGCCGCAGGAACCAGTACTCGCCGTTCTCGCTGCCGGCAAAGAGCGTGAAGCCGATCGAGAATTTGAAATACTGCTGCCGCACCAGTCCGAGGCGTTCGGCCAAGTTGTAACCGCGGCGGCCGTATTCGACGCCGACGTCTATGGACGAGATGGCGAGGAACTTCACGGGCACCCCGACGCCCAGCGTCACGGCATACTGTCCCAGTTTGTCGCCGTTGTAGGTCTGGTTGTGGGTTCCGTAGCGGAATCCGGCCCGGTAGGACCAGCGTTTCAGGAAATTACGCACATCGTAGCGGTTGGGGGTGTACTCCACGCCGGCCTTGATCGTGTGCGTATCGGTATACGCCACCGCAAAGGCGCTCCGGTCCGGTCCGCTGACGCCGGTGGATTCGATCTGCCTGTTACGGCCGCCCCAGTCCTGATAGACGTAATCCACACCCATCGTCCACTTGGAGGTCTGGTAGAAGACACCTGCCGAAAGCTGACGGGGCAATACGAGTGCCAAATGCGTCGTATCGCCCTTTACGGTGGAGTTGTAGAGGTCGCCCACATAGATGTTTTTCGTCACCGTGGGATTGAGGTCGCCGCCGAAATCATAGGCGGCGCCCAGCGTCAGGGCGCGTTTCTGATTCAGGATGGCGTTCCACTGCACGCCGATCTGCCCCTTGATGCTCGAAATGCTGTAGTTGTCGGTACCTACCGTCGAAGAGTAGGAGCCGTCGCCCGTGATCGGGGTCGGGGTCATCACGAACGAGCGGTCGATATCGCCCCAGTAATACTGCGCGGCGATACCCAGCGAGAAGTTCTTGAAAAGCTCCCAGCCGACGCCGAGTTTGACCTCCGTCACGTCGCCCTCGCCCTGATAGATGTACTGCGCGCGGCCGACGTTGCCCCATACGGGATCGGACGGATCGTAGTCATGGGTGTATTTTGTGCGGTAGCCTACCGAACTGTAAGGCGTGAGGCTGAAGCCCAGACCGAGCTTCTTGGCCAGCGGCAGCTGAAATGCGATGTCGTGGAAGTTGAAGGTGTTGTAGGCCGTGCTTTTCGACATGCCGTCGACCTTCTGGGAGTTGTAGTAATTCTGGCCCTCCAGCCCGAAGTTGAAGAGGAAACTCTTCTGCGGCGCGGCGCTGAAAGCCGCCGGATTGAGCAGATTGACCACGCCCGAACTGCGCATGGCCACACCTACACCGCCCATCGAACGCATCGGCAGGGTACCGGGCGTGTTCTGTTCGCCGATGCCGTACATCGTGTAGGGAGAGAATGCGTTAATACTGCTTGTCTGAGCCGCTGCGGCGCAGGGAATCATCACGGCTGCAATGACAACCAGTTTAATTAAGGTGTTCTTCACTTGCATTGTACTCTAAAATTCTATTCAATCCGCAAAAAACCAGATTACAATTTGCAAATATCGTATTTTTAATTCGTTTAACAAAGAAATTCGCGTCTCCTCCGGTAAAAATTACGCATAAATCGTCTATTTGGCTGCGCATGCGGGCCGCATAGCCTTCGATTTCGAACGCGATTCCGTTCATCACGCCCAGCTCGATGGCCTGCCGGGTGGTAAGCCCCGCAAGCTCTTCGCTTTCGGTCGCGGCGCAGAGCGGCAGTTTGGCCGTATAGTCGTGCAGCGCCCTGAAACGGGTCTTCATGCCCGGCGATATGCACCCGCCGCGGAACGTTGCGTCGGCCGTTACCAGATCGATGGTCACCGCCGTACCGAAATCGACGATCAGCACGTTGCGGCCCGGATAAAGCACCGTGGCGCCGACCGCCGCGGCCAGCCGGTCGCGGCCCAGCGTTTCGGGCGTCAGGTAGGCGTTGCCGATGGGTACGGGCGTCTGCGAAGAGAACTCCAGCAGATACTCCACGCGCGGCCGGAGCAGATCGGCCACTTCGTCCACTTCGCCGCGCGTCGAAGCCACGACGGCCCGGCGCACGGGCCATACCGCGAACAGCTCTTCGAGCATCGACGGATGCAGCCGCTCCACGCAGCGCTGAAAAACAATCTCCCCCCGGTCGAAAACAGCGAGTTTCACGAGGGTGTTTCCGATATCTACTACTAAATTCAAAGCTGCTGCAACGTTTTATATGCGTCTTCAATGTCTTTGACATTCCTAACGGTCATCGCCAGACGATTATTGTGCTGTTTCAACACAAATCTGCCGGGATTCTGCGTGACTTTGCGAAGCAGGTCCATGAAAGTGTCGCTCTTGTAGTAGGGCGAGTCCTGCTCGCCGACGAAATGCACGATCATCAGCCCGTTCTTGACCTTCACGCGCTCCATGCCCAGCCGGATCGCCTCCCAGCGCAGGCGCACCACGTTGAGCAGCTCTTCGGTTTCACGCGGCAGAGGGCCGAAACGGTCCACCAGACGCTCTCCGAAGGCCAGCAGCGCCTCCTCGTCCTTGGTCGAATCCAGCTCCCGGTAGAGCTTCAGGCGCTCGGCCTGCTGCGCCACATAGGAGTCGGGAAGACCGGCTTCGACCTCGATTTCGATATGCGCGTCGTCGATATAGCGCAGCTGCTCGACCACCTCCTGTTCCGAATCGTTCAGGCCCGCGACGTGCAGTCCCTCGGCGCGCAGTTCGGCGATCGCTTCGTTCATGATCTTCTGATAGGTCTCGAAACCGATATCGGCGATGAATCCGCTCTGCTCTGCTCCCAGCAGATTGCCCGCGCCGCGGATGTCGAGGTCCTGCATGGCGATATTGAAGCCCGATCCCAGATCGGAGAACTCCTCGATGGCCCGCAGGCGGCGGCGCGCATCGGACGACAGCAGCTCGTCGGGCGGCGAAAGCAGGTAGCAGTAGGCTTTCTGATTGCTGCGGCCCACACGTCCGCGCAACTGGTGCAGGTCGCTCAGGCCGAAGTTCTGGGCATTGTTCACGATGATCGTATTGGCATTGGGAATGTCGATGCCGTTCTCGACGATGGTCGTGGCGACCAGCACGTCGAATTCCCCGTAGATGAAGTCCATGATCAGCCGCTCCAGCTTCTCGGCGGGCATCTTGCCGTGCCCCACGCCCACGCGGGCCTTGGGGCAGATGCGGGTGATAAGCCCCTGCATGGTCATCAGGTCCTCGACGCGGTTGTGGACGAAGTAGACCTGTCCGCCGCGCGCGAGTTCCGTTTCGACGGCGTCGCGGATGATCTCCTCCGAGAAGACGTGCGATTCGGTGACGATCGGCTGCCGGTTGGGCGGCGGCGTCGAGATGACAGAAAGGTCGCGCGAACCCATGAGCGAGAATTGCAGCGTTCGCGGAATCGGCGTCGCCGTGAGAGTCAGCGTATCGACGTTGACCGCCAGCTGCGTCAGCTTCTCCTTGGCCGCCACGCCGAATTTCTGCTCCTCGTCGATAATCAGCAGCCCCAGATCGCGGAATACGATCTGTTTGCCCAGAATCTTGTGCGTGCCGATCAGGATGTCGATACGGCCCGCTTCGAGGTCGGCGCGGATCTGCGACACCTCTTTGGCCGTTTTAGTGCGGTTGAGATACTCGACCCGCACGGGGAAGTTGCGCAGACGCTCCGAAAACGAACGGTAGTGCTGCAGGGCGAGAATCGTCGTCGGCACCAGCACGGCGACCTGCTTGCCGTCCACGGCCGCCTTGAACGCCGCGCGGATCGCCACCTCGGTCTTGCCGAAGCCCACGTCGCCGCAGACCAGCCGGTCCATCGGCTGGTCGGACTCCATGTCCTTCTTGACGGCCGCCACGGTCGTCTGCTGGTCGGGCGTGTCCTCCCACTGGAACGACGCCTCCAGCTCATGCTGCAGATAACTGTCGGGCGTAAATGCGAATCCCTTGCTGGCCTTGCGTTTGGCATAGAGGGCGATCAGCTCGCGCGAAATATCCTTGACAGCCTTCTTGGTGGCGTTCTTGAGCTTCTGCCATGCGCCGTTGCCCAGCTTGTAGACCTTCGGCGGCTCGCCGTCGCCCGACTTGTAGCGCGAAATGCGGTGGAGCGAATGGACGTTCACGAACAGCACGTCGCCGTCCTTGTAAACCAGCTTGATCGCCTCGTGCGCCTTGCCGTTTTCGTTGATCTTCACAAGCCCGTCGAAGCGGCCCACGCCGTGGTCGATATGCACCACATAGTCGCCCGGCCGCAGCTGGTTCAGCTCGGCGACGGTCATCTGTTCGTCGCGCCGGATCTCGCCGTTGATGCGGTAACGCTGGTAACGGTCGAAAATCTGATGGTCGGTATAGAGACACAACTTCAGGTCGTTGTCCACGAAACCCTCGTGCAGCGTCACCGAAAGGGGCCGCACGACGGCCTGCCCGCGGCCGATCTGGTGAAAGATATTTTCGAGACGCTCGACCTGCACCTTGTTTTCCGAGAGGATATAGGTCGTGTAGCCGCGCAGCGAATTGCGGATCATATCGTCGGCCAGCATCTCGAAGTTCTTGTTGAACTTGGGCTGGGGAGCCGTATCGAATTCCACCGCCGCCGTGGCGGGACGCTCCGGCAGGTTGTCGCGCAGGGCGAGCATCCGGCAGTTCGCCAAATCGCCGAGCAGCGCGTTGCGGCTGGTCATCAGGCGGTCGATTTCGTCGGGGCGCTCCATATCGGCAAGCGTCCTGCGGCGGATATCGTTCACCCGACGCAGCACGTAATCGGCGTCGTAGAACCAATAGGCCGCAGCATCGCCCGCAAACTGCACGAACGACACCTTCGCCGCCCCATCGCCGGCATTGAGGTTGGGAATGATCTCCACCCGGTCGAGTTTGTCGGCCGAGAGCTGGCTCGAAATGTTGAAACGGCGGATCGAGTCCACCTCGTCGCCGAAAAAGTCGATACGGTAGGGTTTGCTTTCCGAGAAGGAAAAGACGTCCACGATACCGCCGCGCACCGAATACTGGCCCGGCTCATAGACGAAATCGACGCGGGTGAAGTTCGCATCGACGAGCGCGTCCTCCAGCACGGCGATCGAGATACTGTCACCGACTTTCACGGCGATCGTATCCCGCCGGAGGGTTTCGGCGTCGGCGACCCGCTCGGCCAGCGCTTCGGGATAGGTGCAGACGATCAGATACCCTTTCGTGAAGCCCTTCACGGCGTTCATCGCCGCCGTGCGCTGCACCACGCCCTGCGCATCTTCGGCGCCGTAAGCCACCGAACGCTTATAGGACGAGGGGAAGAAATAGACCTGCTTCTCGTCCAGCAGGTTATAGAAGTCGTTCATCAGATAGGCCGCAGCGTCGCGGTCCTCGGCGACGAAGACGTGTACGCCCCCGGTTTTCGCCGCAGCGGCAGCGGCATAGAACGAAAGAGCGCCGCCGACCAGCTCTTTCAGATGGACGGTTGCGCGCTCTTTCTTATATTCGCGGCACAGGCGGGGCAGGGCTTTCGACCCGGCGGCGAACTGCGCCAGCTGCTCGCGGGCAGTCATACGGTTACTTGTTTATCAGGTCGTTGTCCTTGCGGTCGTGGTAATGGACCTCGACGATGCCGAGACTCTGGTCGGCGACGACATGCAGCCGCACCTTGTATTTCCACTGCCAGCGGCGGCGCAGCGACCAAAGGCCCTGCTTGAGGAAGGAGGCCACATAGGGGCTTACGACCAACTTGATATATTTGTGACCGCGGTCCTGCGTAAGAAACGAAATCTGGTTCTCGATCTTCTTGTCCAGCAGCACCGTCGGTTCGATCTTGCCCGATCCGTTGCAGGTCGGGCAGACGTCCGAAACCTCCTCCACGGCCACGGGACGCACCCGCTGGCGGGTGATCTGCATCAGGCCGAACTTGGTGAGCGGCAGGACCGTGTGCTTGGCCTTGTCGGTAGCCATCAGCTTCACCATTTCGTCGTAGAGCGCCTGCCGGTTCTGCGCCTTGTGCAGGTCGATGAAATCGATGATGACGATGCCGCCCAAGTCGCGCAGACGCAGCTGGCGGGCGATTTCGGCCGCAGCGGCCAGATTGACGTCCATCGCCGTCTGCTCCTGATTGTCCTCGGCCTTGGTGCGGTTGCCCGAATTGACGTCGATGACGTTCATGGCCTCCGTATGCTCGATAATGAGGTAGGCGCCGCGGCGCAGCGAGACATATTTGGCGAAGAGCGACTTGATCTGCTTCGAGATGTCGAAGTTGTCGAAAATGGGCACGTTGCCGCGATAGAGTTTGACGATCTTCTCCTTTTCGGGTTCGATCTGCCTGATATAACCGCGGATGTCGTTGTACATCGCCTCGTCGTCCACGGCGATCTGCGAGAACGAACCGTTCAGCGAGTCGCGGATGATCGTATTGGCGCGGTTCATCTCGCTCATCAGCTGGGCGGGAGCCGTGCTCTTCTTGATCGCCGCACAGGTCTTGCGCCAGCGGTCGATCTGGGTCTGGATGTCGTGCTCGATATCCTCGTCCTTGGCCTCCATGGCCGCGGTACGGATGATGACGCCGAAATTCTTGGGCAGCACGGCGGCGGCGATCCGCTTCAGGCGTTTCTTCTCGTCCACCGAACGGATCTTCTGCGACAGGAAGACCTTCGACGAGAAGGGCACCAGCACGACGTTGCGTCCGGCCAGCGAAATATCGGCCGTCAGACGGGGACCCTTGGTCGAGATGGCCTCCTTGGCGATCTGCACCATGATGTTCTGGCCGACCTGCAGGTAGTCGCCGATCTTGCCCGACTTCTCCACGGGCGGTTCAAGCTTCATGCTCTCGACGCGCAGGCCCCGTTTGCCGGGCTGCTGCGAAGCGACGAGCTTCTGGAGCGAGGGAAACTGACCGCCCAGATCGAGATAATGGATAAAGGCGTCCTTTTCGTGTCCTATATTGACGAATGCCGCATTGAGACCCGGCATGATCTTACGTACTTTTCCGAGGTAGATATCCCCGACGGCGAACCCGGTCTGACACTGCTCCTTGTTGAGTTCGACAAGGACCTTGTCCTCGCAAAGCGCGATGGAAATTTCGGTCGGGTTGACGTTTACAATTAATTCTCTGTTCATCTATATCGTGTGTCGCGCTCCGGAGACGAAGACGCGGAATACTGAAACCGGTTAGGCCGCTTTTTGGTCTGAAGTGGCGGCGAACTCCAAAGGATAAAAAACCGTGCGGACCCGTCGTCCGGCACGCGGTCCGGGCGCGGAAGGCACCCGGATTATTTTTGCGGTTATCGCCGGGACCGCCCCGAACGCCCTCGGAAGAGTATCGGGAGAGGTTCGGATTCCCGGAAACGGCATCTCTGCACGGCGCCCGATGCGCCGGAAGCAGAATGCCGCCACGAAAAACCATAGAAAATAGGTAAAGCTAAAAGAACTTGGGTTCCTTTAGCTTTATCTATCGTTTAGCACTAAAGTGCTACCCTACTTTTTCTTGTGACGGTTCTTACGCAAACGTTTTTTGCGTTTGTGGGTAGCCATCTTGTGTCGCTTATGCTTCTTTCCGTTTGGCATAGTCCTTGATTTTTTGAGGTTCTTATTTATTTAAATTATTTCACCTTCGCCGCGAAGCTCTTGGCGGGCTTGAAAGCGGGAATGTTGTGTTCGGGAATGGTGATGGTCGTATTCTTCGAGATGTTGCGGGCAACCTTCTTGGCGCGCTTCTTTACGATGAAACTGCCGAAACCACGGAGATACACGTTGTTCTTGTTGGTCAGCGACGTCTTGATGCTATCCATGAAAGCCTCAACGATTGCCTGTACCTGCACCTTCTCAACTCCGGTGCTCTTAGCGATTTCGCTTACGATATCTGCCTTTGTCATTTCTATATAGTATTAAATTATTAAGTTCGTGTGAAGACATTCGGACTGCAAATATACGCTTTATTTACATTTTAGCCAACAAACCGCAGATTTTTTTCATTATTTTTCCCGCAGTCCTCTACCTGCCACTGGAACAGTACGATAACAAATATCGGGCAAAACTCGCCCGAAAATTAAAATATTATGTGTCAGGCAATTATTCCCCGCCGGACTCCGCCGGACGGACGGCACAACAATCAATTGAAAATCAGTAACATATCCTCTAATCATCCAAAAGCGCCCCGACCTTTTGGGAACAAAAATATACCCAAAACGCCATCCGGAATTCCGGCGTGCAGGGGCGGAAATCCTGCCCCTGCACGCCGGCGCCGAAGCGGTTTTATTCCGCGCCGGAAAACACGGGACTCAATAAACGCCCGGTTTTTGCGTTTGATAATAAAATAACTAATTTTGCAAACTAAATTCCGCTAACGGTATGGTCAAAATACTCTGGGTGGACGACGAGGTCGAACTGCTGAAGCCCCACGTCCTGTTCCTCAAACAGAAGGGCTACGAAGTAGACACCTGCAACAACGGCTACGACGCGATCGACATGGCTTCCGAAGGGGCCTACGACCTGATAATCCTCGACGAAATGATGCCCGGCATGACGGGACTCGAAACGCTCCCCAAGATCAAGGAGGTGCGCCCCACCACGCCCGTCATCATGGTGACCAAGAGCGAGGAGGAGAACATCATGGACAAGGCCGTCGGCTCGAAGATCGCCGACTACCTCATCAAGCCCGTGAACCCCAATCAGGTGCTGCTCTCGATCAAGAAGAACGTCCACCAGCAGCAGCTCGTCACCGAGCAGACCACGGCCGACTACCGTTCGGAATTCGGACGCATCTCCTCGTCGCTGCAGATGGCCGAGACCTTCGGCGACTGGTGTTCGCTGTACCGCAAGCTGGCCAACTGGGAGGTCGATCTTTCGGAATCCACCGACCAGAGCATCAAGGAGGTGCTGACCTACCAGAAAACCGAAGCCAATCAGGAGTTCTGCAAGTTCGTGCGCCGCAACTACTACAACTGGATCAACAGGCGTTCGGAAGACACACCCGTGATGTCGCACACGCTGATGCGCACCAACATCTTCCCGGTGGCGGACGAGAATCCGAAGACCACGCTGCTGCTGATCGACAACTTCCGCTACGACCAGTGGCGGTCGATCTCCTCGCTGCTGAGAGGCTATTACGACGTGGCGCAGGACGATTTCTACTGCGCCATCCTGCCCACGGCCACCCAATACGCCCGCAACGCCGTATTCGCGGGACTGATGCCGCTGGCCATCGACAAGCTGATGCCCAACAAATGGCTCAACGACAACGAGGAAGGCGGAAAGAACCAGTACGAGGAGGAGTTCCTCAAACGGCTGATGGCCCAGAACGGCAAGAACTGGAAATTCTCGTTCGACAAGCTCGTGCGCCCGGAACAGGGCCGCAAACTGGTGGACAATATACAAAAGGTGTACGACGCCGACTTCTCGGTCATCGTCTACAATTTCCTCGACATTCTCTCGCACGCGCGCACCGAAACCGACATCATCCGCGAACTCACCGAGGACGACGCGGCGTTCCGCTCGCTGACGCGTTCGTGGTTCGAACATTCGGACCTCTACACCATCCTCAAACTCCTCTCGGAACGGGGACACACGGTGGTCATCACCTCCGACCACGGCACCATCCGCGTGGACAATCCGGTGAAGGTGACCGGCGACCGCGAGACTTCGGCCAACCTGCGCTACAAAACGGGCCGCAACTTGGCCTACAACTCCCGCGACGTCTACGAAGTGCTCAAGCCCGAAGACGTGCAGCTTCCGTCGAGCAACCTCACGTCGAGCTACATCTTCGCCTACAATTCGGATTTTCTGGTTTACAACAACGACGCGAACCGCCATATCCGCTACTACCGCAATACATTCCAGCACGGCGGCATCTCGATGGAAGAGATGATCGTGCCCTACATCGTCTTAAAACCCAAACAATAGATGAAGACCATCCATATCACCTCGCAGGACGACCTGCCGGACGTCGCCGAAGCGGTCATCGAAGCCCTCGGCCGCCGCACGGTAGTCGCCTTCCGCGGAGAAATGGGCGCCGGAAAAACGACGCTGATCCGCGAAATCGCCGCACAGCTGGGCGCGACGGACACCGTAACCAGCCCCACGTTCGCCATCGTCAACCAGTACAAGGGCAAGGGCGGCCGCCGCATCCACCATTTCGACTTCTACCGCATCAACGACGTCCGCGAAGCTTACGACTTCGGCTACGAAGAGTATTTCTATTCGGGCGACCTCTGTCTGGTCGAATGGCCCGAAAAGATCGAGCAGCTGCTGCCCGACAACGCGATGACGGTACGCATCACCGTGGACAGCGACACGGCCCGCACGTTCGAGATCGACTGACACTCCGAGCCTGCACATACGCCCGGCAACACGCCCCGCTACACCGGGCAGGTTGCCGGGCGGTTCACGTTCCACCCCCGGCGGCGGACAATTTGCCCGTCCCGCGAAAAATCACTACTTTTGCAGGCGGCAGGCTCCGGAAGGGATAAACTCCGGCCGGCCCTGCGCTGAAATCCGATTCACCCATTCAATACAACCATGCAGGAATATATCTCCAAACAGCAACAGATTTTGCGTCCCGCCGAACAGATTTACGCCGTCATCAGCCGTTTCGACAACCTGACGCCCGCCGTGGCCGACAAGGTCGAGGAGTGGCAGGCGACCGAAGACACCTGCTCGTTCAAAGCCAAAGGCTTCACCGTAAAGCTCCGCATGGAGGAGCGCGAAGCGCCCCGGCACGTCAAGATCGTCGCCGACGGCGGCGGAGTGCCGATGGACTTCGCATTCTGGATTCAGCTCCACAAGGTCTCGGACACCGACACCCGCATGCGGCTGGTGCTGCACATCGAGCTGAATATGATGATGAAAATGATGATCGGCGGCAAACTCCAAGGCGGACTGGATCAGATCGCCGAAGGCATCGCCAAGGCGATGAACGCCGCACCGCAATATTAACGGAGAGGCGGCACGGAATGCGGGACCGCATGCGATACGGCCCCCCGCCGACCGCCCCGCGTCCGACCGGCCGTTCCGGTCGGACGCCTGAACAACCGACACGCGACCATGAAACCTACTGCATACCTGACAACCTTTTTGGGGCTTCCCGGAGCGTCCGGCGAAAAACGGGCCGCGTGTAATTTCGACCTGACAAGCCGTTATTTCTACAACGTCTCTTCGGAAGAGAGCTTTTTTCAGACCATCGACGCCGAGACCACGGCCGACCTCGACCTCAACGCCGTATTCGAGCGCATCGACCGCACCGCCTCCAAGCCGGGACAGCAATACCTGTACGCCCGGCTGAGGACCCTGCGCGGCACGGAAGAGGTGCGGGAGTTCGGCCGCAGGACGGATCATTTCGCCGGGAACGCCGGACATGCCGAACAATGCGCGAAACACCTTTCGCGGCTCTCGGACGACGACGCCTACGACCTGCAAAACCTGATTTTCGAGAAACCGGAGCAGGTGCGCCGCATCGCTCTCGTCTACCTGCTCTCGGCCGCAGCCGTGGTGTCGCTGCTGCTGAGCTTTCTCTATCCGCTGCTGCTGTTGCTGTTTCTTGCCGTCTTCGCCGCGAACATGTATATCCATTACAGCAACAAGCTCAACATTTCGATCTATGCTTCGGCCGTGAAACAGTTGACGCTGGCGCTGCGGACCGCCCGGCATCTCGCGGCCGAGGAGGTTCCCGGCACGGAGGAGGCCCTGAAGGTCATCCGTCAGGTCTCCGAGGTCGAACGGCGCAGCCGCGTGGTCGGCACGCAGGGCGACAGCGCCAACGAGCTGGCCGCGGCCGTATGGCTGGTGCTCGAACTGCTGAAGGCGGCTTTCAACGTCGAGGTGATTCTCTTCCACCGCTTCATCGGCAGCATCATAGCGCGCCGCGACGCCATCCACGGACTGTTCCGGTTCATCGGAGAGACCGACGCCGCGATTTCGGCGGCACGCCTGCGCGGCGAAACGCCGACCTGCCGCCCGGAATTCACCGACGGGAAATACCTGCGGGCCGAGGAGGTCGTACATCCGCTCATCGGAAACTGCGTTCCCAACACGCTGGAGCTGGACGGCACGGGACTGCTGCTCACCGGCTCCAACATGTCGGGCAAGACCACGTTCATCCGCACGCTGGTGCTCAACGCCCTGCTGGCCGAGACGCTCGACATCTGTTTCGCCGAGGCCTACACGGCTCCGTACATGAAGATTTACAGCTCGATCCGCATCTCGGACGACATCGCCGAAGGGACGAGCTATTACCTGCAGGAAGTACTGACCGTCAAACGGTTCATCGACGCATCGCAGGAACCGGCACCGTGTCTGTTCGCCCTCGACGAACTTTTCAAGGGCACGAACACAACCGAACGCATCGCCGCCGGAAAAGCCGTACTGGCGCATCTCAACCGAGGACCGCATCTCGTGCTGGTATCGACGCACGACGTCGAGCTGGCGGAGCTGCTCCGCAAAGACGGCTACGAGCTGCACCATTTCCGCGAGGAGGTGATCGGCGGGAAGCTGGTCTTCGACTACCGGCTGCACACGGGACCGCTCACCACCCGCAACGCCATCCGGATTCTGGAAATGTACGACTACCCGCGCGACCTGATCGCGGAAGCGTACGAGGTGCAGGAGAAACTGACGGAGAGATCGAACTGACGCCACGAAAAAGCGGCGGCCGGGCATGAGCGAATCGCTCAACGCCCCGTTCGCCCGGTCCGAACGCCCGCGACTGTCCTGCAACAGCACAGTAACGAATTCACAACAATCCGACAGCCCCGTCAGCCCCCTCTGCAACAGGCCCGAAACCGCTCTGCGACAGGCCCCCGATCCGTAATTATCCGCAACCAATCTGCAATCGGTTCGTAACTGTCCCACACCCCTCCTTAACAGCAAAGACCTGCCGAAATCGGCAGGTCTTTGCTGTAACCGGGAATCTTCGCCCGGCAGGGGCCGTCCGTGCGACAAAATTACCCCTGCACCGGTTTGCGCTGCATGAAGCGGCGTTTGAGCCACCCGCGCACCGGTTCGTCGTACAGACGCAGGCACAACCACGCCAGCAGGATGCTGCCGCCGTAAACCAGCGCGCCGTACCCCAGCGCTTCGGGCCATGCGGGACGGGTATCGACCACCCACGCAGTGTAAATATAGACGAACGGATAGTGCGTGATATACAGCGGATAGGAGATGTCGCCCAAGAAACCGCAGACCTTTTTCGACACCCGGTCCGTGACTTTGCCGCCCGCGCCGGCCGCTACGACCAGCGGGAAGAGGACGATGATGCACACGGCGTCGTAGAGACCGTTCAGCCACAAGCGGTCCGTCCCCAGATGCGGCATGGCCAGCACGGCGACGACGCAGAGACTGCAAAGCCAGAAAGCGCCGCGCAGACGGATCAGCTTTCCGACGCGCGACAGCAGCAGTCCGGCGATAAACGGATAGGCCAGCCGCGTGAAACCTACGCCGAGCTGTTCGCCGTCGAGCGCCCAGCCGCCGATCATATCGCCCTGTGTCACGGCGAGACGCACCGTAAAGCATGCCGCGACAACGGCGAGCGCCCCCAGCAACAGTTTCGAAAGCCGCCGCAGGACAAGGGCATAGCAGATATTGGCGATATACTCGAAGAAAAGCGACCATGCGGGGCCGTCCAGCGGATAGGTCTCACTCCAGCCGCGAATGTCCATCGACGGCGGCACGGGAATCATCAGGCACCCCAGCAGCAGGATCAGAAGCATGCGTCCGACCGGAACGCCGGCGATCATTTCGTAAGGTCCTCCTGCGCCGAAGTAGAACGCCGCGGCGCCGATCAGCATGCCCATCACCACCATGGGATGCAGACGGATCAGACGGCGCTTGAAGAAATCGCGGTAGGTCATGCGTCCCCAGCGGTCGTCGTAGGCATAGCCGATGACGAAGCCCGAAAGGACGAAGAAGAAATCGACGGCCAGATAGCCGTGGTTGATGATCTGGTCGGCATGGCTCGCGGCATGCGCCTCGAAAAGATGAAAGGCCACGACGACCAGCGACGCGACGCCGCGCAGACCGTCGAGGATCGCATAATGGGGCTTCGAGTCGGGATAGGCGGAAGCGGAGATTGAAAGCATATGGGTTATGGTTTTTTATCGGCGGACAGACAGGTTTCGAGCCGTTCGAGCACGGTGCGCACCGTAGGGAAACTCCCGGCGGCATGAGCCATCGCTTCGGCCGGAGCGCACCAGACGACCGTCTCGATCCCCTCTTCGGTCTGCGGTACGAGGTCGCCGCAGGCCGCCGCGCGCAGTTCGTACCAATGGGTGCGTTTCAGCTCCCAGCGTTCGGTCTTCGGGAAATAATAGGCGTGCCACGTCCGGCACAGCGGCCGCACCGGTTCGGCGCACACGCCCGTCTCCTCGGCGATTTCGCGCGCGGCGCACGCTTCGATGCGCTCGCCGCATTCGAGATGTCCCTTGGGCAGGTCCCAGCGGCCGTTGCGGCGCATCATCAGCCACTCGCCGCGGTCGTTCACCACCACGCCGCCCGCCGCTTCGATCTGCGTAAAATCAGCCGCAAAAGAGCGGAACGCCGCGTCGGGATCGGCAGAAACGACTGCGACGCAGTTGTGCGATTCGAGAATTTTCGTTACCTTCGCTCGTGATAGGTCCGCCGGATCCGCGGGCACGACGGCATAGCATTCGCCGCCGGGCGCGTCCGAAGTGAAAATCACGGATTTATCTGCAAAATATACGGTATGGTTCATGCCGATCGGATTTGAATGCAAAAATACGAATAAATAGAAGAAACCCGACCGAAAATGAAAAAATTACTCCTTTTTATGGCTATTGCAGCTACGGGACTGAGCGCATGCGACGACAGGCGGCCGCAGCCCCTTACCATCGACAATGCCCTGACGGCCGATGAGATCGCCGCAGGCATTCTCACCCCTGAGGTGATGTGGAAAATGAGCCGTGCAGGCTCCTCGTCGCTCTCGCCCGACGGGCGTACGCTCCTCTATGCGCAGACCGACTACAACATGGCCGAAAACCGCGGTGTGACGACCATCTGGGTCGAAGACCTTGCGACCAAGGCCGTGACGCGCCTGACCGACACCGCGTCGAACAACGCCGATCCCAAGTGGAGCGCCGACGGGGAGAAGATCTACTTCCTCTCGGACCGCAGCGGCTCGATGCAGGTATGGGAAATGACGCCCGCAGGCGGCAACGCCAGACAGCTCTCGGCGTTCGACAAGGACGTCGAAGGCTTCGGCATCAGCCCCCGCGGCGACAAGGCATGGTACGTACAGCGCGTCGAGGTCTGCGACCGCAAGTCGTCGGACGTCTACAAGGACATGGACAAATCGAAGGCCCGCATCTACGACGACCTGATGGCCCGCCACTGGAATTACTGGGACGAGGGTTCCTACCTGCATATCTTCGTCGGCGACTTCGGAGCCGAGGGGCTGAAACCCGGCGTGGACATCATCGGCAAGGACGCCGCGTGGGACGCTCCGCTGGCGCCCTACTTCGACATGGCCGAAATCGCGTGGAACAACGCCGGAACGATGCTGGCGTACACCTGCAAGCCGCTGACCGGCACCGAGTACGCCGTTTCGACCGATTCGGACATCTTCGTCTACGTCCTCGAAAACGGCGTGACGCAGAACATCTGCAAACCCGTAAACGTCAATACCGGCGAGCCGATCGCGGACATGGCCACGATGGCGGGTTACGACAAATACCCCGTCTGGTCGCCCGACGACCGGCAGATCGCGTTCCTCTCGCAGCGCCGTGCCGGCAACGAGTCGGACAAGGCGCGCCTGTTCCTCTACGACTGCCAGACGGCCCAAATGCAGGACCTGACCGAGGATTTCGACTACAACGCCATGAACGTCGTCTGGAGCGGCAGCGACATGCTCTACTTCATCGCCCCGATCGAAGCCACGCACCAGATATGCCGCATCGCGCCTTCGGTCGGCGAAGTCGAAGTGGTGACCCGCGGCGACCACGACATCAACGCCTTCTCGATGGCGGGCGACAGGATCGCCGCCGAAATGTGTACGATCTCGATGGCCACGGAGTTCTTCGACGTGAATCCCGCCGACGGCACGCTGACGCAGATTTCGGCCATCAACAAACCCGTCTACGACAATATTAGGATGGGCGAGGTGCAGAAACGCTGGGTCAGGACCACCGACGGCAAGCAGATGCTGACGTGGGTGATCCTGCCTCCCGACTTCGATCCCGCCAAGAAATACCCCACGCTGCTCTACTGTCAGGGCGGTCCGCAGAGCGTCGTTTCGCAGTTCTGGAGCTACCGCTGGAATTTCCAGCTGATGGCGGCGCAGGGTTACGTCGTCGTGGCGCCCAACCGCCGCGGCCTGCCCTCGTTCGGACAGGAGTGGCTCGACCAGATTTCGGGCGACTATTCGGGCCAGAACATCCGCGACTACCTCTCGGCCATCGACGACGTGGCGAAGGAGCCTTGGGCCGACGAGACCCGCATGGGATGCGTCGGCGCATCGTACGGCGGATATTCGGTCTATTTCCTCGCCGGATGCCACGAGAAACGGTTCAAAGCCTTCATCTCGCACTGCGGCATCTTCAACTTCGAGTCGATGTACGGCCAAACCGAGGAGCTGTTCTTCATCAACAACGATTACGGAGGTCCCTACTGGGATCGGTCGAACGAAGTCGCACAGCGCTCCTACGCCAATTCGCCGCACAAATTCGTCGGGAAATGGGACACGCCGATGCTGATCTTCACGGGCGAATACGACTTCCGCATCCCCTACACGCAGTCGCTCGAAGCGTTCACCGCCGCCCGCGTCCGCGGAATCCCGGCCCGTCTGGTGGAGTTCGAAAACGAAGCCCATCAGGTGTTCAAACCCCAGAACTCGCTCGTCTGGAACCGCGAGTTCTTCGGCTGGCTGAACAAATACGTAAAATAACCGCCTGAAAGGCTCGATACGAAGGCCGTCCGGTGATCCGGACGGCCTTTCTCGTTCGCCCGACACACCTTTTCGCTCTTTATCAAAGCATTTCAGCCCGACCACCATCTGTCAAATCAACCGATTCGTTGAAAAAACACGCCTGTTCGTTGAATTTATTTTCATCTCAGTCAGGACCTTCCTACATTTGCTTCCGACACAATTAACAGATTTTGACTATGAAGAATGTAACCACCCTCCGGGCGGGGAAGCTGTGCTATGTCACACCCCTGCTCGAACAGATCGACGTGCAGCCCGAAAAGGGATTTGCCAACTCCTTCCCCGGCGGCGTAGAGCCGACCGGCGTAAGCTACGACGATTTCTATTTGGACAACGAATAAAAAACGGCGCAGCTATGAAAAACTCCTATAAAGCTTTGGCAATCCTCGCTGCGGCCGCATTGTCCGCGGGCTGCAGCAGTTACGACGAGACGAACGATCCGGCACACGCCGGCAACACGTTCGTAAAACTCCGCGCCGATGTCGCCGACGACGCCGAAACCCGCGCCGGCATCTCCGTCGGAGAAAGCACATTCACCGGATACTGGGAAGACAACGACGCCATGGGAGTTCTTTTCACCGCTCCCGGCTCCTCCCCGGAACTCCGGCCGTTCACTTACAACGACAGCGACTTCGCATTCGAAGGGGAACTGCCGGCGCAGACCGGAGCGTGGCAATACATGGCTTTCTATCCCCATGCGACCGTAAACGGCACCAAAGCCAGCATCCCGTTCGGCAACCTGCGCACCCAGAGCGGCAACGCTTTCAACTGCGCCTCCGACGCGCTGGCGGCCCCCATCCTGAGCTTCGCCAATGCCGCACCGGGCAAAACCGACGAAGGCGATCCGATCCGATTCACTCTCAGCCGCCTGACCTCGATTCTCAATCTGGAGGTGAAAGGCGGCGCCAATGCCGACAAAGTCCGCTACCTGCTGCTGACTTCGGAGAACGAAGCCCAGACGCTCTCGGCCGAAAGCATCGACTTCGACATTTCGGACACGGGATCCGGGCTTGCATTCAGCCAAACCGCTCCGTCGAACGTCATCGCGCTGGGCTTCGAGCAGGGCACGGCTCCCGACGCCAACGACATCAACGCCTTCTTCAACATCATGCCGGGGAGCTACGACAAACTGACTGTAGACGTGATTACGGCAACCCGGATCGGTACGGTCGCCATCGAACGCGGGGCAGACAAACCGTTTGCCGCAGGTAAGCTCTACAAGCGCGCCGAAACGCCCGTCTTCGCTCCGCTCGAAGCTCCGTCGTTCGACTGGCCCGGACAGGATATCGACCAAGCGCACGAAATCACCGTGGACGACAACAACCAGCTCACCTACTCCGCCGCCATCAATATCCATGTACCGGGAGGCATTGCCGGTCTGGAAGTCGATGTTTCGTCGCCCGTACTGAGCATGCTGGGCATTTCGAAACTCAATCTGTTCAACGATTCCGAAGTCATCGAGGGAATCTCCTTCGCCGATCTCGGACTCAGCTGCCAGACCGAAATACAATACAAAAAAGAGTGCGTTTTCGACATCACGTCACTCGTGCCGATGATCCTCCTGCTGGGTCCCGACCCCGGCAGCGAACACGTCTTCGACGTCAAGGTAACCGATCTCGCGGGGCAGGTGACCGAGCAATCGCTGACCTTCACGGCCCCGGCGCTCGTGCGGGTAGATCAAACGGACCTTTGGAAAAACACCGCCTCGCTGACGATCAGCAATCAGTTCGCCGACGCCGGCAGCGTCGCACTGGAGTACCGCATCAAGGGCGAAAGCGCATGGAACGCCGCCAGCGTCTCCGGGCCGAACGACGACGGCAGCCGCACGGCCCTGATCAGCCCCGACTGGACCACCGGCACCAACGAAGCGGGGCTGACGATCCATAGCGTCGATCCCAAGACCGGCATCTTCGCCCGCAAGAGCTACGAATACCAACTGCTCGCCGACGGCGCAACGGTCGCTTCGGGCGAATTCACGCCCAAAAACAACCTCGGCGACATCATTCCCAATGCAGGCATGGAGAGCTGGAGTACGAAATCGATGAAAAAGATCATAGGTTCGACCAACGTACCCTATCCGAATGCCGTCAAATACGAAGACGCAACAGGTACCGACAAATTCTGGGACAGCGGCAACAACGGCTATATGACCAGTTCGGGAACCGACAAATTATGCACTCAGGCAACATATCCCGGCATGGTCGGTGACTATTGCGCGCAACTCGCCGCGAAGTATGCAGTCATCGCATTCGCAGCGGGCAACCTCTACACCGGAGATTTCGTGATGGACGGCACGGTCGGTTACGCACAATTCGGACAGCCGTATACCTATTCCGCACGTCCCGCCGCCCTCAAACTGAAATACGCCGCCGAGATAGGCGAAATCAACCGGGTCAAGAACGATCCGCCCGTAAGCACCGGCATCGACAAAGGACGCATCTTCGTCTGTATCGTCGAATGGAGCGACCGCCATGCAGTGCAATCGGGCACTTCGGTAGACAAGACGACGTTCTGGGACCCCGAAACCGTATCGAGCCTGAACGAAGGCAAAATCATCGGCTACGGTTCCGCCTACATCACGGAGTCTCACACCGGCAGCATGAAGGATCTGGAGCTTCCGATCGTCTATTACGAAAAGACGGACACGCCTCCGACGGGCAACTACACGCTGGTCATTTCGACCGCGACCAGCTATCTGGGCGACTACCTGACCGGATGCGACGCAAACAAACTCTGGGTAGACGATTTCGAGTGGGTATACTGATCTCCCGATAACAAACCCGAAGGCCCCGCAACCTTCACCCCGACCTCCCTGCGCCTGCAGGGAGGTTTCTTGTTAATTTCCACCGCCTTGTAATATTGCCGCAATCGATTCCGGTTCCACAAGGCAAATATGCCTTTTCGTGATGAAACACTGCCCGTTCGTTGAATTTATTTTCAAAAGAACCAATTCCCGTCTATTTTTGTCATAAAACTTTAAACTATTGCATACCATGGGAATTGTATCAACCACGAAAGGGGGGGGGAAATACTCCGCCCCGATGATCGAGACGATTGAGGTCGCCGCGGAAAAAGGATTTGCCACGTCCGGAGACGTCCCTTCCTCCGACGGAATCAGCCCCCTGAGCTGCTACGACGATTTTTATTTGGGCGAAAACGAATAAAAAACCGGCAGCCATGAAAAAACAAGTCTCTCTTTTAACGCTGACCGCAGCGCTTCTCCTCGGCGCGTGCAGCACCTACGAGGAAGTTCCCGCAACATCCGGCGACGGAGCAACTGCCGTCGGCTTTCTCGCCGATATCGCTCCCCGCGAACAAAGCCGCGCCGACATCAACGTCGATTTCGAAACCGGTCTTACCGGCACATGGAACGGCGAAGACAACCTCGGCGTCCTCGCCAACGACTTCACGCAGCTCCTGCAATTTACGTACGCCACAGACAGCAAGGCATTTACAGGCTCGCTCACCGGCACCGCAGGCACTTGGGCGTACCGCGCCTTCTACCCCCACAACGGAAACGCCGCCGTTTCCGGCACGACCGTAACGGTTCCTTTCAGCGCCCTGCGCACCCAGAACGGAAACAAATACAACAGCGAATTCGACATCATGGCCGCCGACGCCATCACCCACAACGACGCCGAGCCGGGCAAAACGCCGGAAGGGAATGCCGTAAAGTTCAATCTTCACCGCATCACCTCGATCCTCGCGCTCAAACTGCAAGGCGGCGCTGCGTCGGAGAAAATAGCCTCCGTCATGCTGACGTCGGAAAAACCGATCGCCTCCGAGCAGCTGACCTTCACCGTTCCGTCGGACCCGAACGCCGCATACGATCCGTCGGCTATCAACCCGACGCTGGTCGCCGAAGGCACCTCCGCAACAGGCTCTCCCATCTCGATCGACTCGGAGCACATCACCGTCACCTACGCCGACGGCACGGCTCCTTCGGCCGATTACAGCGAGACCTTTTTCAACGTGCTCCCTGATGACAGCTACGGCGCTCTGACCTTCTCGGCCTGCACCGACAAAGGCAACGCAGCAAGCTTCACGATCACCCGATCGACGCCCGTCGTCGCCAACTGGGTCTACACGGTGGATCAGACCGCATCATTCACCAAAGCCGCAGCTCCGACCGTCGAGTGGCTCGGCCACGAAGACCTTACGACACCCGTCGAGCTGGCCGAAAGCGGCAACAGCGCCGATATCCGGGTCAGCGCACCGGGCGGCATCAAGTCGATGCAGGTGGAGATCATCGCTCCAATCCTGACCGAAAGCGGCATGCTGGAAATCGTAGGACTTGCCCCTGTAATGGAGCTGACAAATCCGGCAACCGATACAATGGCGGAAATGTTGGGGCAACTCGGATTCCCGCCTGCGCAACACCTGCTAAACCAGCAGCACGTATTCTTCCAGATCGGCGACTTGATCGACTTGTTGGCCAACGTCTGCGCCGAAGTAACCGAAACGACGAACTCCAATTTCAAATTCACCGTAACCGATAATGCCGATCAAACTGAAGAGATTACGTTGCAATATGTAAAAACGGTTTTCTCTCCAACACTCAAATTAACCTCCGCAGATCTTTGGACAAATACAGCATCATTCGACTTGATGTACATCCCGGAAAGTGCAGCATCCATTACTTTAACCTACAAGAAATCAACAGATACGGCATGGCAGACAGCAACAGTCAACAATAAAACAGCTACAATAGCCCCCGAATGGGAAGACATGACTAATGCAGACTGGTCTACCCCCAACACCGTATTGCCATACTCACGGATTAAAACAGGCACGGGTATCTTTGCAGGAAACACCTATGATTACATACTAACCATAGACGGAACGCCCTACCAAAGCACTTTCAAGACAGATGCTGGCAATTTAATTCCTGACGGGGATATGGAAAATTCCAATTTACCATGCTTCACACAAAACGGTAGCGCATCTTCAACATTTTGGGGAAGTGGTAACAATAGTCAAAGCAGCAGTCTCTGCAGCCCCAATACATATCAAAATGGGAATAGGGCAAAATGCCAATCTGCAGAACCGGGATTAGGCTCAATCAAAGTATTGGCAGCAGGTAATCTCTTTACAGGAACATTCAAAATGGATGGTACCTATAAAGGAGTTGTGACTTTTGGACAACCATACAAGTGGTCCGCACGTCCTTCTGCTCTTAAGTTAAAATATCATGCTACAATCGGCACTATAAATCATACAGATGGGGCCGATATAAAAATAGCCTCCGGACAACAAGATAAAGCCAGAATCTTTTTTTGCATTGTTGATTGGACTGCACCACATACAGTATCTTCAACTCCTAATGTTAAATTATTTGGCTCTACTTATCTATCCAGAGCAGAAACAATAGGCTCATGGGATCCCGAAATATCGAATAGCACAGACGAAGGTAAAATTATCGGCTATGGTTCAATGTGGATAGATACTAATACAGTCAGTGACGAAATGGCAACAGCCATTATCGAAACCAATTTCTACGACAAGACCGCAGTCCCAACCGACGGCAACTATTCGCTTGTTATTTCATGCGCTTGCAATGCCTATGGAGACTATTTCAACGGTTGCTCTGGTAACACGCTCTACGTAGACGATTTCGAGTGGGTATACTAATCCTCCGATAACAAACCCGAAGGCCCCGCGGCCTTCACCCCCGACCTCCCTGCGATTGCAGGGAGGTTCTTTTATTCAGGTACCGCCCGCACCGCGAAAGAAGGGCGCGCAAGCCATTTCCCAGCAGCGGAAAGACACCCGAAGAGAGGAGAATCCGGCCCGACGGCATGCGGCGTGTCGGGTGTTCGTGATGAAAAATGCGCCGTTCGTTGAATTTATTTTACAAATCCGCGGCGCATGCCTATTTTTGCACATTGTCAATAAAAGGCATGCATCCATGCGAACAAAAAACCAAACATCCCGACCCAAACAGACGCTTCGGGACGTTTCGTATAAAGGCGCCCCGGCAGATACAGTCAAAGCGGCAGATGCGGCTGCCGAACCGGCAGCGCCGTCCGCAAACGGCACGACCGACAACACTCACCATTGAACGACCGGAATACCATGAAAAGACAACTCATATACTTAATGGCATCGGCGGCCCTGCTGGCGGCCGGATGCTCCACGGAAAACAAGGCTGAAGGCACGGAATACGGCACGCTGAAGGTCAGCTGCACCGCCGACGGTTCGATCGACGCCGCATCGGACGACACTTCCCGGATGCCGGCCGTGCCCTCCGTCCCCCAAGCCGGCGATTTCACGCTTACGGTCACCGGAGAATCGGGGACGCAAAAATGGGATACGCTCGCGGAATTCGAGCAAAGCGAAACCGTCTTCCGGATGGGCGCCTACACCGTCTCCGTCGCCCACGGCGACCCCGATGCGGAGGGAATCGACAAGCCCTATTATGCCGCGGAGAAGAGCGTCGAGGTGCTGCCCCGCCGCGCTGCAACGGTGGAGATGACCGCTACGATCGCCAACTCGCAGACGGTGGTCCGCGCCACGGAACAGTTCCTCAACTATTTCCACGACGCGCAGTTTACCGTAACGACGGCATCGGGCAACCAGTTCGACTTCACGCCCGGCAGCACGCCCGCCGACGAGCCGGTATTCGTCAAAAGCGCCACGACGCTCAAGGTAACCGGCACGGCACGCCGCCAGAGCCAGACCGGAACCGACGAGGGGCCTAAGGTCACCTTCTCCGAGCAAACGCTCGAAGCCACCTCGCCGCGCACCTGCCATATTTTCACTTTCGACGCCAAGGATGCGGGCAGCGTCACGCTGACCGTCACGCTCTGCGACGACTACACCGAAACCCGGCCGATCGACTGCGAAGTCAACGAGGGGGCCATCGACGATACCAAATAAGGAATAAAAAACAGCAAAAGATATGAAGACATTTACCAGACTTTTTACGATGTTGGCGGTTGCAGCGTTCGTTGCGGCAGGCTGTGTGAACGAAGAACCTCCCTACAAGGAGGAACCCAAGCCGACACCGGGCGACGCGACGGGCTTCCTGTCGGTAAGCGGCCTTTCGATGCGGGTGGTCTATGACGAGACGGACGTTCGTCCCGACGACACTTCGGACCAAACGCAAAGCCCGCAGGCCGTATCCAGCACCCGCGCCGAACAACCCGACGTGGACGGTTTTATCGTAGAGATTCTCGACGCCGACAACGCGCAGGTATTCAAAAAAACCTATGCCGAACTCAAACAGCAGCTCGCCGAGCCGATGGAACTTCCGGTGGGCGCCTACCGCATGGAGGTGCGCTCGGAGGAGAGCACTCCGGACGTAGCGTGGGAGCACCCGGTTTACGGCGCGACGAGCAGCTTCACGATTTCAAAGGCGCAGACGACCCAGCTCGAAGAGGTGGTCTGCACATTGCAGAATATCAAGGTCACGGTGGATTATTCGTCCGAACTGGCCGGCATGCTGGCCGACACAAGCAAGGCGACCATATCACTGGGCCAGACCAGTCAGGAGTTTCTCAAAACCGAAACGCGCGCGGCCTACTTCAAATCGCTGGACATCGAGAATACGCTGGATTTCAACTTCGACGGCGTTTTCGCCGACACCAACATCCCCGCGCAGTTCAGCAAGCAGATCACGGGAGTCAAGGCCGGCCAGTGGCGTAAGATTTCGGTCGTAATCAACTATGCCGACAAAGGAACGCTTCTGTTTCAGGTAACGGTGGACAACAACATCATTCAGGACAACTCTTTCGTCGTAGACGGCACCGACAACCTGCTGGAAGAGCTTCTCGAAGACCCCAATGCGCCGACTCTCGCATGGCCCGGACATGACATGTCCAAGCCTTTCACGCTGACGGACGCCATATTCGACGACAACGGCAACTGCATCGAACCGTTCGTCTTCGACCTCGCATCGCCCAACGGCATCGAATCGCTGCGCGTCAATATCGGCTCGACCAGCAGTCGGTTCATGGCTTCGATGGCGGCAATCCAGCTTCCCGAAACGTTCGACCTCTGCGCGCTCGACGCATCGTCGCCGGCAGGCATCATACTCAAAGGATTCGGCTACCCGGTAGGCGGCGAACTCAAGGGACAGCAGGCCAAGAGCTTCAACATCGCAGGGCAGATCAAGGCGCTCTACGAATTCGACGGCACGCACATCTTCTCGTTCGACATGACCGACGCCAAAGGCGTCTCGACCGCCGCCGCGCTGACGCTCGTCGTGGACAAAAGCGCAGGTCAGACGGGTCCTGCAATCGTCTGGAGGGGCTACGATATCGACAAGCAGTACGAAGTGCAGAAAGACATGGTCATCGACATCGACGTGACTGCGGCCGCAGGCATCAAGTCGTTCTGGGTTACGATCGACTCCGAGGCACTGAAAGATCTGCTTCCGATTCTCAGCATTCCGGAGAAATTCGACATCTGCGACATTCCGGCCGATCTGGCCGCGATTCTCCACGACGAATTCGGATTCCCGATCAACGAACAGGTGAAGAACCAGACCGCCGTAATGTTCTCGATCACCAAATTCGTCGAGATACTGCTGGAGATTCCGGGCGAGCATAACTTCGTCCTCGACGTGACGGACAACAACAACGTATTGACGCACAAGACCGTCAAACTCATCGTTAAAGCCGCCGAATAATGAAAAGACACATCACATATATCGCCATGCTGCTCACGGCACTCACCGGCGCGTCATGCTCGCAGGACGAAACTCCTGCCGGCGACGGGCGCACGGGCGTGATGGCGATGACGATTTCGACCTCGCGGGCGGAAACCAACGGCGAATACGATCCGCTGCAATACCAGAAAGTGTATATCTATAACAGCGAGGGCGGGCTGCTCCGCAAATACGCCGCGAAAGACGACATTCCCGAACGGCTGGAGCTGCTCTCCGGCACTTACCGCGTAGCGGTCGAGGCGGGCGAAGAGGTCCCCGCGGATTTCTCGAAACGCTTCTACAAAGGCGAGGAGACATTCACCGTCAAACCCGGCGAAACGACCAATGCGAAGGTAGTTTGCAAGATCGCGAACACCGTCGTCGAAGTCAAATTCGACGCTTCGATCGTCGAGAATCTCGATCCGGGCTACTTCGTATGGATAGCCGGCACGGACAAATTCGACGAGGCGGAAGCCGAGTCGGGTGCGGTTCCTGCGCTCAAATTCACGGACGAAGGCACGGGCTATTACACCCTGCCCGCAGGTACGACTTCGCTGGCGTGGATGTTCCGCGGCACGCATACGTCGGGCAAGGAGGTCGAGATGGAAAACATGCTGACCGAGGTCAAGGCCGGCGGCAAATACGTCTTCACCTTCCGCTACTCCCCCGACCTGCCGGGTTATATCGACGCCCTGCTGATCCGCGTCGATACCGAGACGGAAGACAAGGACGACGAGATTATTTTCAGTCCCGATCCGGCCCTTCTCACCGAGGGATTCGACAACGACGAACTGCAGAAATATACGTCCGGCGAGAAAAAATACCGGATCATGGCTTTCGCGGAACTGAAAAAATTCACGGTCTCGGTCGGCGACGACAGCTACGACCTGCTCACCGGCACGCACGAAGGCATTTCATTCTCGCCTACCGATAAATACAACACCGAACTGACGTTGTCCGACGCCTTCTTCGGAGGACTACCGGGCGGCGACCACGCCGTGACGATCCATGTGGAAGACGCCAACGGCGGCAGCAACGAGATTTCGACGACCTACCGTCTGCAGGGATTGGTTCCGGTTACGGAAAAAAGCTACGACCTCTGGGCCAATACCGTAACGCTGCAGGTCGTGGATTTCACCCGGTCGGCAAACGTAACGTTCGGTTTGTGCGGCAGCGACGGCCAATGGAAATACCAGACCGGCACGTCGCAGGGCGACGATTTCATCTCGGCGACGTTCGCACCGCAGTGGCAGGAATCGACCAATGCCAACGGCCATACGGTCTACACGCGAGAGACTGGCACCGGAGTCGTCGCAACACACGGTTACGACTATAAAGTCACCATCGACGGAACCGAAAAAAGCGGTTCGTTCACGGCCGGAGCGGCGCAAACGATTCCCAATGCCGACATGTCGGGGTGGAGCATGACCAGCGGTTTCGCATACCCCAATGCGGAGGGAGGGGCGTTCTGGAGCAGCGGCAACAACACCATGACAAAAACGCTCTGCACCTCCACCGACGTAAAATTCGGCAAGGCGGCACCGGCAGCCAAACTCACCAGCACCAATATGCTCGTTCTGGCCGCCGGCAACCTTTTCACGGGAACATTCGCTTACAAAAGCTTCACCGGCACCGTGCAGTTCGGCCAGCCTTATGACTTCACGGTGCGCCCCTCGGCGTTAAAGGTTAAATACCACGCCAAGGTCGGCACGGTAGATAAAGTACGCACCTCCGGCGATATTTGTCCCTACATCAAGAAAGGCGATCCGGACATGGCGCGGATTTTCGTTGCTATCGTCGATTGGAACGCCCCGCATCAGGTAGTATCAGCCATGACCACTACCAAGGGCGCTTGGGACCCGGAGAAAGGCATCGACAACGTATCGGAAGGTAAAATTCTGGGATACGGTTCGCTCTGGATCACGCAGTCGACGGAGGGCGACGATATGCAGGACGCCGAATTGGAGATCGTATGGTACGACCATGAGACGCGTCCCAGCGGGGGGGGGTACTCACTCGTGATCTCATGTGCCTGCAACGCCTACGGCGATTATTTTACGGGCTGTTCGACGAACGTCATGTACGTCGACGATTTTGAATGGGTATATTAACGACTAAACGCACGACAATGCGCAAAATAACCATCAGCACGCTCCTGACCCTGCTGTATCTCGCAGGTACGGCTCAGGCGCTGCGTGCGCAGCAGACAACGGAGGACGCGTCCCTCCCGGCCGACAGCGTCGGACAGGAACGCGCGCTCACAATCAATGAAATGCGCCAGCAGCGCGGTCTGACCGACACGCACAACCTCTTCGTCCCGCGCGGACAGTGGATATTCGGAGGTACGGCTTCCTACTCGACCCATTCGAACGAGACCTACCGGTTTCTGGTCGTCGAAGGCATCGAATCGAAGGGTTACACCTTCAAGGTCAGCCCGATGATCGCCTACGCATTGCGCGACAACATGGCCATCGGAGGACGCTTCATCTACTCGCGCTCGCTGCTCAAGCTCGACAAGGCCGACCTCAACCTCGGCGGCGAGGATTCGGACCTCAACTTCGAGGTGAACGACTACTATTCGCTGCGCCACAGCTACTCGGTGGCGGTAATCTGGCGGCAGTACATTCCGCTGGGACGCAACAAACGCTTCGCGCTCTTCAACGAAATGCAGCTGTCCGGAGGCGGCACACAGGCGCGCTTCGCCAAGGATTCCCCGGTGAAGGGCACCTACGAAACAGGCTACACCTTCTCGCTCGGCGTTTCGCCCGGCATCGTGGCCTTCGCGACGAACAACATGGCCGTCGAAGTAAACGTCGGCGTAATGGGTATCACCTATACGCACACCAAGCAGGTACACAATCAGGTTACGGTCGGCAAGCGCGACGCCAGCATGATGAACTTCAAGGTCAACATCTTCTCGATCGGACTCGGTATGGCATTCTATCTCTAAAATCGGCAAGCACATGAAACGAATCATACTTTCCATCTTCTCGGTATTCATTACGCTCGGCGCCGCTGCGGAGACAGAACAAGCCCGCCCCGCAGTGCAGCAGGCCGAAACCGCTGCCGCCGCGGAAACGCCTTCGGTCACGGCCGAATCCGCCGCAGCTCCTGCGGAACGGACAGCAGCGCCCGCCGCGGAACAGACATCCGGAAATCGGCTGACCGCAGACGCATTTGCGACGCCCGCACCGTCGCCCATCGCCGCCGACAGGCAGAAACGGCCCAAGGAACAGCGCTTCCTGCCGACGCGCAAACGCATCGACCGCGAAATCAACAAACTCAAATTCGCCTACAAAGGCGAAGTGATGATGGGGCTGACGGCGTCGTACGGCACCCTGTCAAGCGACGATACGGACATCATGCTCATCCTCGACAACATCAACGCGGACGGCACGGTAGCTACGGTGAAGCCTTTCATCGGCTATTTCTACCGCGACAACAACTGCATCGGCGTGCGTTTCGGCTACCGCCACATGGGCGGCACGCTCGACAACACCTATTTCGACGCCGGAGAGGGCAACGACCTTTCGGGGCAGCTCCCCTATATCGACCTTTCGAGCGACAACTACTCGTTCGGCATCTTCCACCGTTCGTACGCCGGACTCGATCCCAAGGGGCGTTTCGGACTCTTCGCCGAATTCGAACTGGCCCTCTCTACGGGCACCTCGAATTTCCTGTACGACCCCGACCGCAAGGAGGGCGGCAGCCCCAATCGCACCTACAGTGACAATACGCAGGTAAAACTTTCGTTTAATCCGGGAGCGGCCGTCTACATCTTCCCCAACGTCTGCGCGACGCTTTCGTTCGGGCTGGGTGGCATACAGTACAATTCCGTCACCCAAAAGGATGCCGACGGCAACAAGGTCGGTTCGCGCAAGGCTTCGAACATGCGCTTCCGGCTCAACATCGCAGCCATCAATTTCGGCATGACGATCCATTTGTGGGACAAGAAAAAGCAGTAAGACATGAAATATTTCCGCATACTCTTCTCGGCAGCAGCGCTTCTTTTAGCCGCTTCGTGCATCGACAACGACGTGCCTTATCCCGTCGTCGAACTCAGGATCGCGGGCGTCGAAGGCAGCGGCTTCACCGTGTCGGGCATCAGCATCGCCAACCGCACCGTGACGCTTACGCTGGATGAGAAAACCGACATACGCAAAGTCGGCATCGACAAGGTTACGTTCGACGCCGCGACCTCCAATCCGATGATGACCGACACGGAGTCTTTCATCGGCCAGATCAAAACGTCGCGGCCCCTCAGCGGGGAATTCGACCTGCGTTCGCCGCTGTACGTCACCCTCTCGCTCTATCAGGATTACGAATGGACGATCGTGGCCGAACAGCCGATCGAACGCGCCTTTACGGTCGCAGGACAGATCGGCGCGACGGTAATAGACGCCCAGAAACGTACGGCGACAGCCTATGTGCCCAAGGGAACGAACCTCGGCGACATTACGGTCACCCGGCTCAAACTGGGTCCTGCCGACATCACGACCTACTCTCCCACGGCGGAAGAACTCTCGGCTTCGGGCTTCGAAACGATGCGTTTCGTCGATGCGACCTATCACGGAGCGACCGAACGCTGGACGCTCCATGTCGAGCACACCGACCTGAAAATCGCCTTCCGGGAGACGGACCTCTGGAACAACACGGGCGTCATAACCGCCATGGCAACGGAAGAGGAGTATCCCGACGCCGTGATCCAATACCGTGTGAAAGGCACCGACGAGTGGCAGGCGACGCAAAAGGGCGAGCGGGACGAAACCGGACTCTTCACGGCCGCCGTCGCCCCCGAATGGACGAACTCGACCAACGCCGCCGGGCTACCCGTCAAACGTCTGGTGCGGACCAAGGGCGTCTATGCGGGGCAGACCTACGAGTTACGGCTGCTCGTCAACGGAGAAGCGACCGAAACGTCCGAACACACCGTCCCCGCGGGCGACGTCATACCCGACGGCAATATGGAAAATCCGGGGCTTTCGTGCTTCACACTAGAGAATCAGAATGCGGAATTCTGGGCCAGCGGCAACAACGGCTTCGCTAAGGAACTCTGCACATCGGCCGCTTTCGACGGAATGGGCGGCAGCCGCTGCGCCCTGCTGAAAGCCTCGGCTCCCCCGGTCGTAGGACTGGCTGCGGGCAACCTGATGTCCGGCATATTCTACAAAGACAATCTGTGGACCGGCGTCGTGGAATTCGGACAGCCCTACACATGGACGGCACGCCCCTCCGGCATGAAAGTAAAATACCATGCGACGGTCGGCATCGTCAATCAGGCAAAGCACAGCGGAGCGCCGATCGGCGAGGGCGATCAGGACAAGGCCCGGATTTTCGTGGCAATCGTAGACTGGAATGCCCGTCACCGGGTAGCTTCGGGAACGGGCGCCCCGACCGGCACTTGGGACCCGACGGAAACCACGGCAACGGACGAAGGCAAGATCATCGCCTGCGGTTCGCTGTTCATCGACCGTTCGACCGCCGGCGACCGGATGACCGAAATCACGCTGCCGCTCGATTTCTACGACACGCAGGCCCGTCCCACGGGCAAATACAGCATCGTCATCTCCTGCTCGACCAGCGCCTACGGCGACTTCATGGTCGGCTGCACGACGAACACGATGTACGTCGACGACTTCGAATGGGTTTATTAAACCGGGAGCGTTAAAACCGGAAAACACAACGAAAAAGGATGGGACGCGTCGGCGTCCCATCCTTTTTCATTACGGGTACTCAGGTCCCAGTTCCGCGCCGCTGCCCCCCACCGCAGTCTCAATCGCTCGCTGCTGTTCCCACTCCTTCGCCGCCGCCCCCCTCTCAGAACAAAAAACAGAAGCGGCAGAACCATCGGTTCTGCCGCTTCGTTATCGCACTCAGGCTTACGTTCCGCCGGGCGGAAATCACCTCACGGCGACCCGGCAATATTTGTCATAACGGCCTATCACGTCGTTCACGTAAGCCAGCGTCTGCCGGCTGCCGGTGAAACGGCCGCACTTGACCACTTCGTTCTCGTAGTATTCGGGCTGCGCCTTGAGCTGCAGGTACCGGGCTACCACCTCCCACGAATTGGGATCCTCCCCGTTGACACGCGCCAGACGCCGTGCATCGTTCACATGGCCTATACCGCTGTTGTAGCAGGCCAGTATAATGCTCATCCGGTCCTTGTCCGAAGTTCCCGCAGGAAAACGGAGCGTACTCTTTATTTTCGACATCAGCTTGTTGGCCAGCCATATGTTGGTCTCAGGATTGGCCATATCGCCTGCCGGAACGTCGAACTGACGCGCTACCGAAGGCATGATCTGCATCAGTCCCTTGGCTCCGCTGCGCGAGGTGATATCGGGCGTGAAACGCGACTCGTGATACGCGATGGCGCTCATCAGGCGCCAGTCGTGGCCCTCTTTTTCGCTGATGTTGCGAATGATGTTGTCGTAGGCCGAAATCACGTAATCGCCGTCGCTGAGCAGCGAATTGCCGAAATCGGCCTCTTCGTTCAGCATGTCGTCCGTCACGGGTGTGCTGAACTTGGCGTTAAAGCCGTAAAATGTCGTAAGAATTGTTAAGAACGCAAACGTTAAAACTGTCTTTTTTAACATAAAAGGTTGTTTTGCGGGCAGTTCACACCGCGCAGAACAATACGCTAATCATAGAAACCCCATGAGATACCGATTTTGAACATGCCCGGATTCAGCGGATAGTTAGCCGCCGAGAAATATTCTCCGTTACCGAACAGTCCCTTGTTCACATGCTGATATTTCAGGAATATCCGCATTCTCTTCCACTTACCCATGACGAAAGCGTCCATGTAGGGATAATTCCCCACCTCGACCTCGCGCTGGTTGTAAAACGCCGACAGTGCGGGATTGTAACCGGGCGCATAATAACGCGTATTATAGCGTCCGTCCAAACCGATCTGCAGGCGCAGTACGTTGCGCACGACCCAGAATTCGTAATAATACGAAAGGAAGGCGCTCAAAAGCGGAACGGGTGCAACTTCTTGATTCGTACTCCACTGCAACAATACCCTGTTGTCCAAATGAAGTCCGCCTAAGCGGAAATCTTTGCGAGCGTACACACTCGTGAGGCTTACGTTTCCACCCTGCTGGGTAATCTGGCTGTCTGCGTCGTAATAGATCTTGTCGCTGACGACGCCCTGCCATGCTCCCGCTTCAAACGCGAAATCGGGAATCGAAAACTTCACCTCGAACCGAGTTTCATTCTCCTTGCCTAAAGGAGTGGACCATATATAATGGTTCGAGAAGAGATTCTCCTGCCAGTAGTTCGGCGAGCGGCGGTCCATCGTGAACCGGCCTTCGAGAATCAGGGGGTGTCCGCGGAGATACCCCGTCAGCGCCAGATGAGCGCCCAAGGTGAGGTCTCCGCCTCTGTATCCCGACGGGTAGAACTTGAGGTTCGCATCCCAATCGACATATTTCTTTATCTTGCCTCCGACGGAGCCGTATGCGAAATAGCTGGTCTTGTTGACCTTCGTATACTTTCCCGTCAGGAAATCACGCATCTCGAACTGCGAGTAGGTATGCATGTCGATGCCTATGCCGGCATCAATCGTGCCTACCACGCCGTTGCGGTCCCAAGGCTGCGCCTGAACGAAGAAGCGGTTCGAGATAACGCGCTCGTAAATCGAGTCGCGCGTATCGCGGGGATTGATGAACCAGTCCTTGTAGTAAATCCCCTCCGTAGGCTTGAATTCGCCCGTCTCCGGGTCCCGCTCGCCCCGCTCGTTCGTATAGCCGGCCTTTATATCCGTATAGACCTTGCTCCACGAGCTGTACTCGAACGAATGGCCTATGAATACCGCCGAAAGGTCGGCCAGCGAAAAATCGCTGTCCGTCACCCGCTGCAGCGGAAGCGCATACGACTGGGTGACGAAGAAGGCATTGTTGCGGTAGGTATTCTGCGCCTCGGCGTCGGCCAGCTTCATCGGCACGCCCGACGGCATCTGGAACGTCGTATCGGCAATGGCCCACGTGCCGACCACGCCGCCGTTTTCCTGCTGCTCGATGTGGTTGTTGTAATAGGCCGCATGCACCGAATAGCGTTTGCCCGTATGGTTGAACGCCACCGCAAGGTTGTGGTTCTTGGTGCGGGACCAGATATACTGTCCGCGCGTTCCCCGCGCCTTGTAATCGACGTTGAACCCCGTCGTCGGCGAGACGTTCTGCGCGTGCATGATGTTGAAGTTCTCCTCGCGGAAACGCTTCTGTCCCGATTCGAGATAGGTCATGCGGATAATCGGCTTCTTCGTGTTGTAGAAAGGCACGTTCTCCATGTCGTACGTGTACGCATAATAGGGACTCGCGAAACCGAAGTCGAAGTTCTGGGGCCGCCGGAAATAGTTCATCGGCAGCGAAGCCTGTCCGAGAGCGCCCTGCGCGATGTCGCCCACCTCTTCGCGGTAGAACGGATAGTCGATGCGCCAGTCGGTCAGCGTCGTGTCCAGCGGTCCGATCTCAACGCGGTTGTAGTCGCGCCTGACGTTCCAGCGGAAGTTGTTCAGCGAGCGGACCGAATCGCTGAAAAAATAGGATTCGAGCGGCTTGCGGATCTTGCGCTCCTTCTTGGTCGTATCCTGCGGCTGCTGTTCGCCCTCCTCGCCCTCTTCCGCAGGCTGTTCGAAGGGATTGTTGCCGTACAGGCTGCCGGTCTGTCCGCGCTGCTGCGCACGCATCAGCGTCTTGGCGTCGAAACCCTGCGAACGGACGATGCCGGGTACTGTCAGAAACAGACCGAGCAAAGCTGTCAGCAATATTCTTTTCGTCAATCTCGACATAGAACGGGAATCCGCGGCAAAGGTAATTTAAAAAATTTAAATATGCAATTATTCCTCCGGGCAAGCCGCTGAATCACGGCTCTTTAGCGTCACGATCCACTTTACCGCCGAAACGACGATGTAGAGCAGAATAATGACAGGGACGGCCCGAACACCCAAAGCGACCAACAGGACAACGGACAGCGCAATAAAGAGATAGCGGATCTCGTTGCCTTTAAAAGAAAAACTCCGGAACTTGAAAGCGAACATTCTCACCGGCGATATGAGCAGCCACGACATGACCGGCATCAGCAGGAGCACCCAGACGCCCAGACTGAAGCCCGTCTCGGCGTTCATCCAGCCCAGTGCAGCGAAGAACAGCGCATTGGCCGGAGTGGGCAGGCCGCAGAATTCGGTGTGCTGCGTTTCGTCGATATTGAACTTGGCCAGCCGCAGCGCCGAAAAGGCCGCCACCACGAAGCAGAGCACGCTGCCGCCGTAGCGCATCCACGGTTCGGCATCGGCCGCAAGCGCGTCGTTCCACAGCACGAAAAGCACCGAAGCCGGAACGAATCCGAACGAAACCATGTCGGAGAGCGAATCCAGCTGGACGCCGATGGCCGAGGGACACTTCAGCAGCCGGGCGGCGAAGCCGTCGCAATAGTCGAAGACGCCCGCGGCGACGGTGAGCCAGAAAGCCAGCTCCAGATCGTGGTAAACCAACGCCGAAACCGCCGCAAACGAGCCGCAGAGCAGGCTTGAGAGGGTCAGCAGATTGGGTATGGTGAACAGTTTTATTTTCATCGGGAACCTAAAAATATTTATTCCAGCAATAGGCGGCAAAGTTACAAAATATTTTTATCTTTGTCTCACTTAATTCCATATTATAACTTATGGCAAGCAACAAATATTGTGTCATCATGGCCGGCGGCATCGGTTCGCGCTTCTGGCCCAAAAGCCGGCAGTCGATGCCCAAGCAGTTTCTCGACATACTGGGAACAGGCAAATCGTTTATCCGCCACACTTACGAACGTTTTGCAAAAATCGTCCCCGCCGAGAACTTTCTCGTGGTGACCAACCATAAATACAAGGACCTCGTACTCGAACACATCCCCGAAATCGGCGAACGGCAGGTGCTCTGCGAACCGATCGGCCGCAATACGGCCCCCTGCATCGCCTATGCGGCCTACACGCTGCTGAAGCAGAATCCCGACGCGGAGATGATCGTCACCCCGGCCGACCACCTGATCCTCAACGAAGAGGACTTCCGCCAGATCATCGGCGAGTGTCTCGAATTCGCCGACCGACACGACGCCCTGCTGACCGTCGGCATCAAACCGACACGTCCCGATACGGGTTACGGCTACATTCAGGTCTCGGACACCAACGTCATCAGCAAGGTCAAGTGCTTCACCGAGAAACCGAACCTCGAACTGGCGCAGACCTTCCTGCAGACGGGCGAATTCTTCTGGAATTCGGGCATCTTCATCTGGAAGGTTCAGACCATCGTCGAAGCCTTCCGGAAATACCTGCCCGAACACCACGCCATGTTCAGCGGCGTGATGAAGGCGCTGGGCACCGACGCCGAGAAAACCACCGTCGAAATCGTCTTTTCGGAGTGCCGCGCCATTTCGATCGACTACGGCATCATGGAGAAGGCCGACAACGTATACGTCCGCTGCGGCGATTTCGGCTGGAGCGACGTGGGCACGTGGGGCTCGGTCTACCAGCATTCGCGCAAGGACCGCTACGCCAACGCCGTGCCTGAGCAGGGGTGCTACCTTTACGACACGCGCAGCAGCATCGTTTCGCTGCCCAAGGACAAGGTGGCCGTCATCAGCGGCCTGAAAGAGTATATCGTCGTGGATACCGACGACGTGCTGATGATCTGCCCCCGCTCCGAGGAGCAGAACATCAAGAAATTCATCGACGAAGTCAAATTCCACAACGGAGACAAACACATCTGACGCATCCGGGCCGGCAGCCCGCATATACGGCATCCATATGTCCGAACTGTACGATATTTTCCGGCGGCACCCCCGCATCTCGACCGACACGCGCCGCATCGAGCCGGGGTCCGTCTTCTTCGCCCTGCACGGGGCGACCTTCGACGGCAACCGCTTCGCCGCCGACGCACTCTCCAAAGGCGCCGCATACGCCGTCGTGGACGATCCTGCGGCCGTCATCGGCGACCGCACGGTACTTGTCGGCGATACGCTCGAAGCCCTTCAGGAGCTGGCGCGCGAACACCGCCGCGAACTGGCGATTCCGATTCTGGCCATTTCAGGCAGCAACGGCAAGACCACGACCAAGGAGCTGGTGAGCCGCGTGCTGGCCGAACGCTTCGAAGTCTACGCCACGCACGGCAACCTCAACAACCACATCGGCGTGCCGCTGACGCTGCTCGCCATGACCCGCGACACCGAATTCGGCGTAGTCGAAATGGGCGCCAGCGCCTGCGGCGAAATCGCCCTGCTGGCATCGGTCGCCGAACCCAACTACGGCATCCTGACCAACATCGGCCGCGCGCACCTCGAAGGATTCGGCGGCCCGGAAGGCATCCGCCGCGGCAAGGGCGAACTGCTGGACTATCTGGCCGCGAACGGCGGCCGCGCCTTCGTCCCGCGCGAAGACGAAGTGCTGACCAACATGGCCGCGGAGCGCGACGGGCTGGCTGCGGAATACTACTCCGTAGCACTGGCCGACGGCATCGCGCACCATCTGGAGGGTGACTACAACCGCTTCAACATCGCGGCGGCCGTGGCCGTAGGACGCTATTTCGACATCGACGGCGAGCGCATCCGCCACGCCGTCGGCAGCTACATGCCCGACAACAACCGTTCGCAGCGGACCGAAACGGAGCGCAACACGCTGATCGTGGATTGCTACAACGCCAACCCGTCGAGCATGCGCGCTTCGGTCCTCAACTTCCTCGCAGAGCCGGCCGGCGGCAGAAGCCGCCGCGTGCTGATTCTGGGCGACATGCTCGAACTGGGCGCATGGTCGGAGCAGGAGCACCGCGACATCGTCGCCCTCGCAGGCCGGAATCCGGACACCGAACTGATGCTCGTGGGCGGAGAATTCGCCCGCGTCTGCACTGGCATGGAGCCGCAGCCCGCCAACACCGCCCTCTTCCCCTCGCGCGAGGAGCTGATCGCCGAACTGCGCCGCCGCCCTATCGAGAACGCTTTCGTGCTGGTAAAGGGTTCGCGCGGTATCGGGCTGGAAAAGGCGCTCGAAGAGCTGTAGCATCGCTCGGCCCCCCCCTGCCGCCGCACAGAATCGTTCCGTCTTACAGAGCCTTTCCGCCGCGCAGGGCCTTTCCGCCACGCAACGCCGAAGCGAAGAGGGGGGGGGCAACGAAGGACCCGAAACGAAGAAGGGGCCGGAACGAAGAGAGGCCCGGAGCAGAAGGAGGCCCCGGAGCAAGCAAGACTCCGGAACGAAGAGGGGCGCCGCGCCGACAAAAAGCACCTTTACCCCCGACAGAACCGCACCGACGAACGCGAACCGCCTAAATAATAATACCATGAAACGATTGCTGGCCGCACTTCTGCTACTGGCCGCGGCCAATGCCGCCGCCGGCGAGAAAAGCGTTTCGCTCGAACGCGATTTCGGGACCCTCTACGGCACGCTGCTCACGCCCGGCAAAGGCGCCGAAACCGTGGCGGTCCTCATCGCGGGATCAGGTCCCACACCCCGCAACGGCAATACGAACAACTACCTCTATCTGGCGCAGGAGCTTGAAAAAGCGGGTATCGCCACGCTCCGCTACGACAAACGGGGCATCGGATCGAGCAAATTCGACGACCCGGACAAAATGGCCGACGCCACGCTCGACGACTTCATCGGCGACGCCGCGGCATGGGCCGAGTACCTCTCCCGGCAGGATTTCCGCCGCATCGTGCTGATCGGGCATAGTGAAGGAGCGCTGATCGCCTTCTGCGCGGCGCAACAATGCCCCGAAGTCGACGCCGTGATTTCGGTGGCGGGCGCCGGCTATCCGCTCGACGAAATACTCCAGCTTCAGCTGGCCGCACAACTCGCCCCGACGCACATGGAGCTGCTGATGCAGGCCCGTGCCATCACCGCCGCCCTGAAACGCGGCGAACGGGTCGAGTCGTGCCCGCCCGAACTGGCGCCCCTCTTCGCCCCCTCGATACAGACATTCTGGATCTCGTCGCTGAGCTACGACCCGCGCGAGGAGATTCGCAAAGTGAGGGTTCCCATACTAATCGTCAACGGCGACATCGACTTCCAAGTGACGCCCGACAACGCCGACGCACTGGCGAAAGCCCAGCCCCGGTCCCGGAAAACGATCATCGAAGGCATGACCCACACGCTCAAAAAAGCCTCCGGCCCCACGCGCACGGAGCAGATCGCCGCCTATACGGACGATACGCTTCCGGTCGCTCCGGAGCTGGTCGCCGCCGTCACCGGATTCATCAAAGGACTCTGAGGTTCGCTTTTCATCGCTTCTCCGCCGGGGGATTTCCGTCATTCGATTATTTTGGTTATTTTTGATTCCGCAAAAAGAAAGTAGCGATCAGAACCTCCCACAATCCAATGCCATGACACTCCTGTTCAGCATCGAATACCGCACCCGCTGGGGCGAACAGCTCGTACTCCGCCTCGGCAGGCGGCGCATCGCCCTGCAATACGCCGACGGCGGCGTCTGGACCTGCGCCGTAGAGCGGTACGCCCCTGCGGCGCAGCCGGCAGAATACCGTTACGAAGTCGAGCGCGAGGGCGTGTGCATCCGCCGCGAATGGCGTCCGCACATCCTGCGCATCCCCGCCGCACCCGCGCCCCGCGTACTCCGCATCCGCGACCGCTGGATCGACATGCCCGCCGATACGCCCTTCTACTCCTCGGCCTTCACGCGTGGCATCTTCGGCCGCGGCGAAAGCGGGCCGCAGCAGAAAAACGGCGGCAACATCACCCTGCGCGTCGTCCTGCCCACCCTGCGCCCCGACGAAGTGCTGGCCGTCGCAGGCAGCGGCAGGGAGCTGGAGGGGTGGCAGCGGATCGTCCCGATGGACGACAGCCGGTTTCCGGAGTGGGAACTCCGGCTCGACGCGCGGCAGAGATTCGAATACAAGTTCCTGATCGCCGACCGCAGGACCCTGACCCCGATCATGTGGGAGGAAGGTCCCAACCGCGCATGGAACGACCTGCCCGGCGAAGGCGAACACATCGTCGAAGCCGCGGCGTACCTCCGCTTCCCCGAACGCAGGTGGCGCGGAGCCGGAACGGCGATTCCGGTCTTTTCGCTCCGCTCGGAAGCAGGATTCGGCGTCGGCGAATTCTACGACCTGAAACTGCTGATCGACTGGGCCGCCGCAACGGGCCAGCGGGTACTCCAGCTGCTGCCGATCAACGACACCACGATGAGCGGCACATGGGAAGACTCCTACCCCTACAACGCCAATTCGATCTTCGCCCTGCACCCGCAGTTCATCCGGCTGACCGCCGCCGGCGTCGAAGAGGACGACGAATACCGCAGCCTGCGCGACCGGCTGAACGCCCTGCCCGAAGTCGATTACCAACAGGTCAATACGCATAAACTGCGTCTGCTGCGCAGCGCGTTCGAGCGAGAGGGGCGTCGCACCGCCGCCCGCCGCGATTACCGGGAATTCATGCGGAACAACAGCCACTGGCTCATGCCCTACGCCGCCTATCGCACCCTGCGCGACGAATTCGGCACCGCCGATTTCTCCCGCTGGGGCGATTACGCCCGCTACGACAAAAAGGCCGTCGAAGCCTACTGCCGCCGCAACAGCCGCGAAATCGCATTTCACTGCTTCGTGCAGTACCACCTGCACACGCAGCTGTCCGAGGTCTGCGCCTACGCCCGCAGCCGGGGCGTCGTCCTCAAGGGCGACCTGCCGATCGGCGTCAGCCGGACGAGCGCCGACGCATGGATTCATCCGCGGCTTTTCCACATGGATTCGCAGGCCGGAGCGCCGCCCGACGCCTTTTCCGCATCGGGCCAGAACTGGGGCTTCCCGACCTATGACTGGGAGCACATGGCGCAGGACGGCTATGCGTGGTGGCAGGCCCGCATGGCGAAGATGGCCGAATATTTCGACGCTTTCCGCATCGACCATATCCTCGGCTTCTTCCGCATCTGGGAGATTCCCGTACATGCCGTTCACGGCCTGCTGGGCTATTTCAATCCCGCTCTGCCCTACTCCGCCGACGAACTGCGCGGCATGGGCTTCGATACGGCCGGGGGACGCTTCACCGTTCCCGCGCCCGACGACCGGATGCTCGGCGAACTGTTCGGCGAGCTGGCCGACGAAGTGCGCACGACCTGCATGAAGGAGGGCCGGCTGCTGCCCGCCTATGCGACGCAACGCAAGGTCGCCGAGCGCTTTCCCGGCGACGATCCGCGCCGAAGCCGTCTGCGCGAAGGGCTGATGGCGCTGCTCGACGACGTGCTGTTCATCGAGGACCCGCGCCGCAAAGGTTTTTTCCACCCCCGCATCGCGGCCCAATCGACCTATATGTACCGCACCCTCGACCCGCAGCGGCGCGACACTTTCGACCGACTTCACGACGACTTCTTTTACCGCCGCCACAACCGGTTCTGGCAGGAGTCGGCCCTGCGCAAACTCCCCGTGCTCCTCTCGGCGACGCGGATGCTGGCCTGCGGCGAGGACCTCGGCATGATTCCCGACAGCGTTCCCGAAACCATGCGCGCACTGCAAATCCTTTCGCTCGAAATCCAGCGGATGCCCAAATCGCTGGGCGAGGTGTTCGCCGACCCGGCGCGCTACCCCTATTTCTCGGTCTGCACCACCTCGACCCACGACATGAATCCCCTGCGGGCATGGTGGGAGGAGAACCGTGAACTCTCGGAACGTTTCTACCGCGAAGTGCTGGGCATGGAGGGCGACGCTCCCCGCACCTGCGAACCGTGGATCTGCCGCCGCATCGTCGACATGCACCTCCGCTCCCCGGCGATGCTCGCCATACTTCCGCTGCAGGACTGGCTCGCGACCGACGCGGCCCTGCGCACTCCGCATGCGGACAGGGAGCGCATCAACATCCCGGCCGCGCCCCGCTATTACTGGCGCTACCGCATGCACCTCACGCTGGAGGAGCTGCTCCGGCAGGAGCCGTTCAACGCCACGCTCCGCGAAATGATAATTGCCGGCGGCCGCCGTTAATCCGCCCGGACTTTCCCGTTGATTTCCAACAGCGGAAGGACCGCATTCGGAACCGCCCCGCGCATAACCGCAGCACTCCCCGATTCGTCCCGCCGTCCGGAATCCGGATTCGTGCGAATCGGGCCGTAGGCGGCAAAACACCCCGCCGCCGGGGAAGCGGCGCGATTCTTCAGCCCTTGTTCGTGAGGAACAAGGGCTTTTTGGTGCGTATTTCTAAATTATTTTGTTATTTTTGTCCGACAGTTATTCCCAAACGTTCAAATTCTCAGCATTCATGACACTCAACGAATATCAGCAGCACGCGCTCGAAACGGCGATCTACCCCGAAAACCGCCGCATCATCTACCCCACGCTCGGACTGACGGGCGAAGCGGGCGAGGTGGCCGACAAAGTCAAGAAAGTCATCCGCGACGGACACGAGGAGTTCTCCGACGAGAAACGGCTCGAAATCGTCAAGGAGATCGGCGACGTATTGTGGTACTGCGCCACGCTCTCGCGCGATCTGGGCTACGAACTGGACGACGTGGCGCAGATGAACGTCGACAAGCTCCGTTCGCGCATGCAGCGTCACATCATTTCGGGCAGCGGCGACAACCGCTAACTATGGAAGACTATATCTTACGTGAAATCAACCGCATCGGAGAGCTGATCGCAGCCCTTCTGGACAAAATCGGTCTCCTCAAAAAGTCAGGCGCCCCCGAACTCATCCGGGAAACCGCCAAAACGGAGCTGGCCGAGCAGTTGGATCTGGACATCGACACGCTGCTGACCGGAGCGGATTTCATCGCCACCCTCGTCGGCGAATACGGATTCAGCGACGCGGACCTCGAAAAATTCGCCGAACTGCTGTTCGACTTCGCCGCGGCATCCGAAGAGCGCGGCGAACGGCTGCGTCTGGCAGCCGCAATCGGCGCCCTCTACAGCTACCTCGACGAGAAGAAGGCGCCCGCATCGCTCAACCGCTACTACATTCTCAAGGATCTGGACAAATACATCAAAGAACCTCAATAAATGGAACAGGAAAAACAACTTACATCGCTGCCCGAAAACGCTTACCGGGAACTCAAACCGGGCGAAGAGTACACGCCCATCATGCCCGCCTCGTCGTCGCCCCGCGAGGTGACGCCCTATTCGGTCACGATGGGCATCGTCATGGCCGTCGTCTTCTCGGCCGCGGCGGCATTTCTCGGCCTGAAGGTCGGACAGGTATTCGAAGCGGCGATCCCGATCGCCATCATCGCCGTCGGCATGGGCAACGTACTGGGTAAAAAGAACATGCTGGGACAGAACGTCATCATCCAGTCGATCGGCGCCTGTTCGGGCGTAATCGTCGCGGGCGCCATCTTCACCCTCCCGGCGCTCTACATCCTCGGACTCGACGCGGCGTTCTATCAGGTATTCCTCTCGTCGCTCTTCGGCGGCCTGCTGGGCATCGTCCTGCTGATCCCGTTCCGCAAATACTTCGTCAAGGAGATGCACGGCAAATACCCCTTCCCCGAAGCAACGGCTACGACCGAAGTGCTCATCTCCGGCGAGAAGGGCGGCAATCAGGCCAAGCTGCTGGCCGTGGCGGGACTCATAGGCGGTCTTTACGATTTCGCCGTCGGCACGTTCGGCATGTGGACCGAAGCGGTCTCGACGCGCATCTGCGCATGGGGACAGGTCGCCGCCGACAAGTTCAAGGTCGTCTTCTCGCTCAACACCTCGGCCGCCGTGCTGGGTCTGGGCTACATCATCGGTCTGAAATACGCCATGATCATCACCGCAGGTTCGTGTCTGGTCTGGTTCCTCGTCGTGCCGCTGGTGGGTTCGCTGGCCGACAGCATCGACCCGGCGGCCATGGCTTCGCTGCTGGGCGTAACGCGCGCCGACATCATGGCCGATCCGCAGCGTCTTTTCACGGCCGAGAACCTCTTCGCCTTCATCGGCAAGCCGCTGGGCATCGGCGGTATCGCCATGGCGGGCATCATCGGCATCGTCAAACAGTCGAAGATCATCCGTCAGGCCGTAGGGCTGGCCGTTTCGGAGTTGGGGGGGGGCAACAAAACCCAAGCCGCCGCGACCGAACGCACGCAGCGCGACCTGACGATGAAGCGCATCCTCACGATCCTGATCGCCACGCTCGTCTCGATCTTCGTCTTCTTCCACTTCGGACTGCTCGACGGCTGGGTACAGTCCGTGACGGCCATTCTGATCGTCTTCGTCATCTCGTTCCTCTTCACGACCGTGGCGGCCAACGCCATCGCCATCGTCGGCACGAACCCCGTGTCGGGCATGACGCTGATGACGCTCATCCTCTCGTCGCTGGTACTCGTAAGCGTCGGACTGAGCGGCACGACGGGCATGACGGCGGCGCTGATCATCGGCGGCGTGGTCTGCACGGCGCTCTCGATGGCCGGCGGCTTCATCACCGACCTCAAGATCGGCTACTGGCTCGGCACCACGCCCCGCAAGCAGGAGGCATGGAAATTCCTCGGCACGTTCGTTGCTGCGGCAACCGTGGCCGGGGTGATGATCATCCTCAACAAATCGTACGGATTCGTGGGCGAGGGCGCCCTCGTGGCTCCGCAGGCCAACGCCATGGCGGCCGTAATCCAGCCCCTGATGACCGGCGGCCAGACCCCGTGGATGCTCTACTTCTGCGGCGCGGCGCTGGCGCTGGTGCTGACCTCGATCGGCGTTCCGGCACTCGCTTTCGCACTGGGCATGTTCATCCCGATGGAGCTGAACGCCCCGCTGGTAGTCGGCGGACTGGTAGCGTGGTTCGTCTCGAACCGCTCGAAGGACGAAGCTCTCAACAAGGCGCGCTTCGACCGCGGCACGCTGATCGCATCGGGCTTCATCGCCGGCGGCGCGCTGATGGGCGTGGTGAGCGCCCTCCTGAAATTCGCCGAGGTGGACTGGTTCCTGAGCGGATGGGCCTCTTCGAACGCCGCAGAGTGGACCGGACTGGTCATGTACCTCGCACTGATCGGCTACTTCGGCTGGCACACGCTCCGGGCTAAAAAAGAAGAATAGGAAACACCGAAGCGCATGAAAACCGCCGTCATACTCCTCGTCGCCGCGACGCTGCTGCAAGGCTGCGCCCCGCTGACCGTCGCGCAGCAAAGCAGCACGAAAACCCCGGCGACGGCCGACGCTCCGCAGCGGAAGAACAGGGCGGGAACGCACATATCCCTTACCGGCCCCTCCTATCCCTCCGTCGTCGTCACGCCCGAAGGAGGCCATGCGGTCGTCATGCCTCCGTGCGGCAACACGTCGGTGGTGGTAAACCCCGACGGCTCGCACTCCATAGCAATCGTCAACGGCTCGACAGCCACAATAGTAACGCCATAAACAACACAACACCATGGACCTCAAAGAAAGATTCCTGAAATACGTCTCCTACGACACGCAGTCGTCCGAGGAGAGCGGCACGTTCCCTTCGACCGAGAAACAGAAAGTCCTGCTGGCCGCCCTGCGCGACGAAATGCAAGCGCTCGGCATGACCGAAGTCACAATGGACCGATACGGCTACGTGATGGGCACCGTCCCCGCGACGCCGGGCTGCGAGAACGCTCCCGTGATCGGCTTCATCGCCCATGTGGACACGTCGCCCGACATGAGCGGCAAGGATGTCAAGCCCCGCGTCATCGAAGAGTACGACGGCGGCGACATCGCGCTGAACGGCCAGCTCACGATGCGGGTCGCGGACTTCCCCGAACTGGAGTTCTTCAAGGGACACACGCTGATCCACACCGACGGCACGACGCTGCTCGGCGCCGACGACAAGGCGGGCGTGGCCGAGATCATGACCGCCGCGGAGTACCTGCTCGCGCATCCCGAAATCAAACACGGCAAAATCCGCATCGGCTTCACGCCCGATGAGGAGGTGGGCCGCGGCGTGGATTTCTTCGACGTCAAGGCTTTCGGCGCCGACTTCGCCTACACCGTCGACGGCGGCATGGAGGGCGAACTGGAGTACGAGAACTTCAACGCCGCGAGCGCCAAAATCGACATCCAAGGCCGCAACGTCCACCCCGGATACGCCAAGGACAAGATGATCAACGCCATCGAGGTAGCCTGCGACCTGCAGCGGCTTCTTCCGGCCTGCCAGCGTCCCGAACATACCGAAGGTTACGAGGGATTCTACCACTGCGTGGGACTGAACGGCACGGTCGAGAAGGCTTCCGTCAGCTACATCATCCGCGACCACGACGCCGACAAATTCGAACAGAAGAAGGTCTTCATGTGGGCCTGCGTCGATCTGCTGAAAAAGAAATACGGCGACGGGGTGCTGACCCTCACCGTCAAGGACCAGTACTTCAACATGCGCAAGATGGTCGAACCGCATCCGCAGGTGATCGACAAAGCGCTCGAAGCGATGGAGCGCGCCGGCGTGAAACCGCTCGTCCGCCCGATTCGCGGCGGCACGGACGGCGCACGGCTCTCGTTCATGGGACTCCCCTGCCCCAATCTCTTCACGGGCGGCATGAACTTCCACGGCAAATTCGAATACTGCTCGCTCACCACGATGCGCAAGGCCCAGCAGGTGATCCTGAACCTCGCGCAGTTGTGGGCCGAATAAACATATGACCGCGACGGCGGCAGTCCGGACCGCCGCCGCGACGAATCCGCCGCATCTCCGTCCCCGCCGCAAAGCGGGGATCCGGAGCGAAGAAGACGGCAAAACAACATACAGACCTATGGATAATTTCGGTTTTCTGAAAGTGGCGGCAGCGGTGCCGCACGTACGGGTCGGCGACTGCGACTTCAACACCGAGCGGATCGCCGCGATGGCCGAAGAGGCTGCGCAGCGGGGCGTCGAGATCGTCGCGTTTCCCGAACTGGCCGTCACGGCCTACACCTGCGCCGACCTGCTGCTGCAGCCGGCGCTGCTCGACGCGGCCGACGAAGCCCTTGCGCGGCTGGTAAAAGCCACGCGCAAACTGCCGCTGGTCATCATCGCCGGCGCCCCCCTGCGCCACGGCTCGACACTCTACAACTGCGCCGTCGTTTTCACGCAGGGCCGTGTGCTGGGCGTCGTACCCAAGACCTACATCCCCGACTATACGGAGTTCTACGAAAACCGCTGGTTCGCATCCGGCGCCGGCATCTCGGAAGAGACGATCTCCGTCGCGGAACAGAGCGCCGACTTCGGCGCGGACCTCACGTTCGGGATCAACGGCACGGAATTCGGCGTCGAAATCTGCGAGGACCTCTGGACCGCCATTCCGCCTTCGTCGCACCTCGCGCTCAACGGCGCCAAGGTGATCTTCAACCTCTCGGCGTCGCCCGAATCGGTGGGCAAGCACGCCTACCTGCGTCAGCTCGTGGCCCAGCAGTCGGCCCGCACCCTCGCGGGATACGTCTACTGCTCGGCAGGCTTCGGCGAATCGTCCACCGATCTGGTGTTCGCCGGCAACGGCATCGTCGCCGAAAACGGCCGGATACTCCGCGAATCGGAACGTTTCCGGCTCGAAGAGCAGCTCATCGTGGCCGATATCGACATTCAGCGGCTGGAATTCGAACGCCGCCGCAACACCTCGTTCCGCATGCACGAAGGGGCGGCGGAGAACACCGTAATCGAAATGGAGGTCCCCGAAGGACTCCGGGCCGCGGCGCTCGACCGCGACATCGACCCGATGCCGTTCGTGCCGCAGGACGAAACGCACCGCAGCGAACGCTGCGAGGAGATTTTCCAGATACAGTCGCACGGGCTGGCCAAAAGGCTGGTGCACACCCGCTGCGAAAAGGCCGTAATCGGCATTTCGGGCGGACTGGATTCGACGCTGGCCCTGCTCGTCACGGTCCGCACGTTCGACAAGCTGGGACTCGACCGCGCCGGAATCATCGGCATCACCATGCCCGGCTTCGGCACCACGGACCGCACCTACAACAACGCGCTGGAACTGATGCGCGGGCTGGGCGTCACGATCCGCGAAATTCCGATCCGCGACGCCTGCACGCAGCACTTCAGCGACATCGGACTCGACCCCGAAGACCGCTCGGCGGCCTATGAAAACAGTCAGGCCCGCGAGCGCACGCAGATACTGATGGACGTCGCCAACATGGAGGGCGGCCTTGTGGTCGGCACGGGCGACCTGAGCGAGCTGGCGCTGGGCTGGGCCACCTACAACGGCGACCAGATGTCGATGTACGGCGTGAACGCCTCGGTGCCCAAAACGCTGGTGCGCCACCTCGTGAAATGGGTCGCAGACACGGAATCCGACATGGCCGCGCGCGCGACGCTGCTCGACGTCATCGACACCCCGGTCAGCCCCGAACTGCTCCCGGCCGACAAGGAGGGAAAAATCGCCCAGAAAACCGAGGACCTCGTGGGTCCCTACGAACTCCACGACTTCTTCCTCTACAACTTCATCCGCGCAGGCTACGGCCCGGCTAAAATCCTGTTCCTCGCCGAGCAGGCCTTCCACGGCAGCTACGACCGCGCGACGATCCTCAAATGGCTGACGGTCTTCTTCCGCCGCTTCTTCTCGCAGCAGTTCAAGCGTTCGGCCATGCCCGACGGCCCGAAGGTCGGTTCCGCGGCGCTCTCGCCGCGCGGCGACTGGCGCATGCCTTCGGACGCCTCGGCGGCCGTGTGGCTCAAAGAACTCGAAACACTGAAATACCTGAAATGATCATGAAAAGAAATCTCTTACTGGCGATTGCGACGCTCCTGCTCGCCGGAAGCTCCGCCACGGCGCAGGACTGGAAGGAAGCGTTGAAAAAAGCCGCCACGACCGCCGCAGACAAGGCCACCGACGGCAAGCTGACGCAATATGCGCTCGCCGGCACATGGAACTACACCGCTCCGGGCGTGAAATTCGAGGGCAATGACCTGCTGAGCCAGCTCGGCGGCACGGTACTTCAGGACAACATCAAACAGCAGCTCGACAAGGGCTATCAGATGGCCGGCATCAAACCCGGCACCGGTACGGTCACATTCGCCAAAGACGGCAAATTCACCACCCTGATGGGCAAATACGAACTTTCGGGAACCTACGAATTCGACGCTTCGACGCACGTCGCCACGCTCAGCTTCGCCAAGGACAAACTCGATCTGGGTTCGGTTCCGGGGCACGCCTACATCGACGGCTCTAATCTGCTGCTGGTCTTCCCCGTCACCAAACTCATCGACATGGTCAAGGCGATGGGCAGCAAAATATCGTCGATGGAGACCATCGTCGCGCTGCTCGAAAACTACAAAAACGTCTACATCGGCTTCGAATTCAGCCGCCAAGCGGGAGAAAATGCGAAGTAGACGAAAAAAAATTACATTTTTTTCAAATGACAGATTCACAACGGATCTGTCATTTTTTATTACGGATTTTCACCCCCGGTCCGTCCCTTCCCGCAGACAGTAAGCACAAGAGGGTCTGAAACTGAAAATCGCATAAGTAAAATATTTTAGCAAATTCTTAAAGAACTTGCAAAACTCCCGAAGATACATTATTTTTACAGCGGTACTCGAATAATAACCCTCAAAACACAGATTGACTATGAACGATCAAGCCCATCAGTACGTCGAAGATTTCATGGCGCAACTCACCCTCCGTAACCCCAACGAGCCGGAATTCCATCAGGCTGTCCGCGAGGTGGCCGAATCGCTGGCACCCCACATCGTGGCAAGCCCCGTATTGCAGAAAATGAAGGTTCTGGAGCGCATCGCCGAACCCGAACGCGTCATCATTTTCCGCGTGCCGTGGCTCAACGACAAAGGCGAAATCGAAATCAACCGCGGCTATCGCGTACAGATGAACAGCGCCATCGGCCCTTACAAGGGCGGCATCCGTTTCCATCCTTCGGTCAATCTCTCGATCCTCAAGTTCCTCGCCTTCGAACAGACCTTCAAGAACAGCCTGACGACCCTGCCCATGGGCGGCGGCAAAGGCGGTTCGGACTTCAACCCCAAGGGCCGTTCGGACAACGAAGTGATGAAGTTCTGCCAGTCGTTCATGACCGAGCTTCAGCGTCACATCGGACAGGACACCGACGTTCCGGCGGGCGACATCGGCGTCGGCGGCCGTGAAATCGGCTTCATGTTCGGCCAGTACAAACGTCTGCGCGACGAATTCACGGGCACGCTCACCGGCAAGGGCCGCGACTGGGGCGGCAGCCCGCTGCGCCCCGAAGCCACGGGCTACGGCACCTGCTACTTCGCGCAGGAGATGCTCGCCACGCGCAAAGAGAGCTTCGAAGGCAAGACCGTCTGTATTTCGGGTTCGGGCAACGTGGCGCAGTACGCCTGCCAGAAAGCCACGCAGCTCGGCGCCAAAGTCGTGACGCTCTCCGACTCGTCGGGTTACATCCACGATCCCGAAGGCATCGACGCCGCGAAACTGGAGTACGTAATGGAATTGAAAAATATCTTCCGCGGCCGTATCAAGGAGTACGCCGACCGCTATCCTTCGGCGACCTACTACCCCGGCCAGCGTCCGTGGGGCGTCAAGTGCGACATCGCCATGCCGTGCGCCACGCAAAACGAGCTGAACGGCGACGAAGCGCAGGCGCTCGTCGACAACGGCTGCATCTGCGTCGCCGAAGGCGCCAACATGCCCTCGACGCCCGACGCCATCCGCATCTTCCAGCAGCACAAGCTGCTCTACGCGCCGGGCAAAGCCGCCAATGCAGGCGGCGTGGCGACGTCGGGTCTCGAAATGACGCAGAACTCGATGCGCATCACGTGGTCGCCCGAAGAGGTGGACGCCAAGCTCCGCTCGATCATGCAGAACATCCACTCCGTCTGCGTGCAGTACGGAACTCAGGCCGACGGCTACATCAACTACGTCAACGGCGCCAACATCGGCGGCTTCATGAAGGTCGCCAACGCCATGCTGGCGCAGGGATGCGTCTGATCCGCAGTCCGCATACGAAAAAGCCCGGAGCAATGCTCCGGGCTTTCCTATTTCAGATCCGCACCGACTACAGAAACAGCACGGCCAGCGCCGCGACGGCGAACCCGCCGCAGAATCCGGCCAGCACCTGCTGCCCGTTGTGACACCCCAGATAGAGACGGGCCGAAGCCAGCGCCCCGGCGCAGAGTATGGCGATCATCAGCGGAACCATCATGTCGCCCACGCCCGCGATATTCATCACCACCAGCAATGCGACCACGGCCCCCATCGCCGTCAGGTGCAGGCTGATCTTCCAATAGAGCGACACCACCAGACACATCACCTCGCAGCAGGCGGCGGCGATCATGAACTTACGCAGGAAGATGGCGGAGGGAATTTTGGCGATCGTAATGGCGCACAGCACATAGCACACGGCGCCCACCAGCAGCGGCAGAAGCCGCTCGCGGCGGTCGTCGATCCTGTAATCCGAAATCCGCCCCAGAGACCGCAGCACCCCCAGCGCCAGCAGGGGGATGATAATGGCATAAAGCGCCACCACCCACAGCAGGTAGATCTTCACGCCCGACGGATAATGCGCGAAGACGGTAAGCGTCAGCAGTACGCCGATCATGTAGAGAGGCAGCAGAAACGGGTGCAAAGCCCACGATATGCCGTTCGAGAGTTTTCTGTACATTCTTCAAATTATCACACCGGCCGCAACTGCCTCTGACCTGCCGCCGCCTTCCGGGGCGGCCCGGCGGATCAGCGCAAATCGATTCCATATCCGGCTGCAACGCCCCGCACGGGGCGCAAACGGCCGGCGGCCGGTTTTCTGTTCTTCATCTATATCTGTTTGCGGAGCCGGGCGACGGGGATTCCAAGCATTTCGCGGTACTTGGCCACCGTGCGGCGGGCAATCCGGTAGCCTTTCGAGTTGAGAATGTCCATCAGCGTCTCATCCGTCAGCGGATGGCGCTTGTCCTCCTCGTCGATACACTCCTGCAATATGTTTTTGATTTCATAGCTCGACACCTCCTCGCCGCTCTCGGTCTGCATCGCCTCCGAGAAGAGCGACTTGAGCAGGATGATGCCGAACTGGGTCTGCACGTACTTGCTGTTCACCACGCGCGAGATCGTCGAAACGTCGAGTCCGGTGCGGTCGGCGATATCCTTGAGGATCATCGGCCGCAGTTTCGATTTGTCGCCGTCCTTGAAGTACTCCTGCTGGTAGTCGAGAATGGTCTGCATCGTGCGCATCAGCGTGTCGTGACGCTGCTTGATGGCCGAGATGAACCATTTGGCCGAGTCGATCTTGTTCTTCACAAACTGAATCGCCTCCTTGTCCTTCTCGCGGACCGTGCCGTCGGAGCCGACCATCTCGCGGATCATGTCCATATAGCGGCGGTTCACGCGGACTTCGGGAACGTTGTACGAATTAAGCGAGAGCTGGAACCGCCCGTCCTGATAATCGAGGATAAAATCGGGAATGATGTAGGGCGTCGTGTCGGTGCCGCCCTCGGCATAGAGGTTGCCGGGCTTGGGCGAGAGCCGCCTGATCTCGGCAATCGCTTCGCGGAAATCCTCCTCCGACACCTGCAGGCGCGACATCAGTTTCTCGTAATGTTTCTTGACAAACTCTTCGAAATAGTTGGTCAGAATCTTGCGGGCCAGCCGTCGGGGACGGCTGTTGATCGGGATCTGCGCCATCTGCAGCAGCAGGCACTCCCGCAGGTTGCGGGCGCCGATGCCGGCCGGTTCCAGTTCGTGCAGGACTCCGAGCAGGCGCTCCAGCTCCTCGGCCGAAGTCTCGATTCCGAGCGTAAAGGCAATGTCGTCGGCGACGGATTCCAGATCGCGGCGCAGGTAACCGTCCTCGTCGATGCTCCCGACCAGATAGGCGGCCAGACGCATGTCGCGCTCCGAAAGGTTGCGGAAACCGAGCTGTTCGAGCAGATATTCGGGCAGCGAACGGCCTTCGGTCAGGAAAACCGGACGCTGTTTGTCGTCTTTCGAATAGTTGTTTATGCGGCTTTTATAGGAAGGCGTATCGTCTTCGCGCAGATACTCGTCCACGGAGATCTGCTGCGGCTGCTCCTCCTCTTCGGACGCATGTTCCTCTTCCTCCAGCACGATGTTGTCCTCAATCTCCTGTTTGATACGTTGTTCGAGCTGCACGGTGGGCAGCTCCAAGAGCTTGATCATCTGAATCTGCTGCGGAGAGAGCTTCTGCTGAAGCGATAATACCTGTTTCTGATTAATAGCCATACTTTTTCCAAATTAAGAATAGTTCGTTCTGAATTTGGTTTCTTCTTTCGGTTAGTAAACAAACGGCCGCAACCGGGGAAATCGTATGGAAAGGCGCTTATTTCTAGGCCTGCACCGCACAGCCCGAACAAGGAATTCGTTCGGGTCCGGCAGCAAGAGGCGTGAAACGGCCTTTCCGGGCGGTTTTAAAAATCGGCGTTCTTCGGCGTGCGCGGGAACGGCTGCACGTCGCGGATGTTGGTCATGCCCGTCACGAAGAGCAGCAGCCGGTCGAAGCCCAGACCGAAGCCCGAATGCGGAGCCGAACCCCAGCGGCGGGTGTCGAGATACCACCAAAGCTCCTTCTCGTTCATGCCCAATTCGGCGACCCTTGCATGAAGCTTGCCATAATCGGCCTCACGCTCCGATCCGCCGATGATTTCGCCGATTCCGGGGAACAATACGTCCATAGCGCGTACGGTCTTGCCGTCGTCGTTCTGCTTCATGTAGAAGGCCTTGATGTCCTTGGGATAGTTGATCAGGATGACGGGACGCTTGAAATGCTCCTCGACCAGATAACGCTCATGCTCCGACTGCAGGTCGCAGCCCCAGTCGCAGGGGAATTCGAACTTGCGGCCCGAAGCCTTCAGTATTTCGATGCCCTCGGTGTAGTCGAGACGCTTGAAGTCGTTCTCCAGCACGAAGTGCAGGCGGTCCAGCAGTCCGTTGTCCCACATCTTGTTCATGAATTCGAGGTCCTCGGCGCAGTTGTCCAGCGCATACCGGATCAGGTACTTGAGGAAATCCTCGGCCAGCTCCATGTTGTCCTCCAGCTCATAGAAGGCGGCCTCCGGCTCGATCATCCAGAACTCCGACGCATGGCGCGGAGTATTGGAATTCTCGGCGCGGAACGTGGGACCGAAGGTGTAGATGCGGCCCAGCGACAGCGCGCCCAGCTCGCCTTCGAGCTGGCCCGACACGGTCAGGTTGCAGGCCTTGCCGAAGAAGTCCTGAGAGAAATCGACCTGTCCCTGCTCATTCTTGGGCACGTCGTTCAGATCGAGCGTCGTCACCTGAAACATGGCACCTGCGCCCTCGCAGTCCGAAGCCGTGATAAGCGGGGTGTGGAAGTAATAGAACCCCTCCCTGTTGAAATATTCGTGAATGGCGTAGGCCATGGCGTGCCGGATGCGCAGCACCGCGCCGAAGGTATTGGTGCGCGGACGCAGATAGGCGATGTCGCGCAGGAACTCCAGCGAATGCCCCTTTTTCTGCAGGGGATAGGTCTCCGGATCGGCCGTGCCGTAGATCTCGATCTTCTCGGCCTGCACCTCGACGCGCTGGCCCGATCCGAGCGACGCCACGAGCCGTCCGTCCACACGGATGCAGGCGCCCGTGGTGATGGGTTTGAGCTGCTCTTCGCCGAACTTGGCAAGATCGACCACTATCTGGATATTCGCAACGCACGATCCGTCATTGAGGGCGATGAACGCCACATTCTTGTTTCCGCGCTTGGTGCGCACCCAACCTTTGACGACGATGTCGGTGTCCTCGGCACCCGACTTCAGAATTTCTGCGATTCTCTGCGATTTCATATCTTTCATTTTATCAATGCTCTTATTCGTTCTTTTCGAATTTACAAAGATACCTATTATTTGCGATTTGGCAAAAAAAAAGTACCTTTGCCTAACCTATATAAGAACACGCACGATGAAACGTACCATACTGCTGACGGCGGCGATCCTCTGCGCCGCAGGCATCCGGGCACAGGACCTCTACAATATCAAGGAGCCGCCCGCGACCGAGATTCTCTCGCGTCCGGTCGAAGCGGGACGCATCTACCGCACCGAGGTCGTTCCCTACGACAAGCGCCACGACGCCGACGCCCGCAACCGCGCTGGCGTCGAAGCCTATATCGCCTACACCCCCGAAGCGTTCGCGGCCACGGACGATGCGGTGGCCGTCGGGCAGGTGATCGACATCCCCTACGTCTGGACCGACGGCGTGGTGTACCTCCACCTCGAAAACGTCGGCACGGCCTACACGCTCACGGTCAACGACACCGAGGTCGCCAAGGTCGAAGACTCCTCGACGCCCGCCGAATTCGCGCTGACGCCCTACATCCGCGAAGGCAAGAACGCCGTCGTGCTGACCCTGCGCCGCAGCGCGGCCGATGCGCTCAACGCCGCCCCGGCGTCGCGCAAGGCATTCGAAAACAGCTACCTCTACACCCAGAACAAACGCTCGATCCGCGACTTCGAAATCGCGCTCGTCCCCGACTCCACCCGCAAATTCGGCGTGCTCGAACTGGCGGTCGTCGCCCAGAACGCATTCAACTACGACGAACCCGTCACCGTGGGTTACGACATCTACTCGCCGCAGGGCAAGCTGCTCGACTTCAACATCCGCGAAGTCGTGATTCCGGGCCGCATGACCGACACGGTGCGCTTCACCCCCTTCATATACGGCACCAACGCCAATAAATGGGAACCGGGCGCCAAGAATCCGCCACTCTACAAAGTCATGCTCTTCACGCGCCGCGACGGAGCTTACCGCGAATACATGCCGCTGAAGATCGGCTTCGGCAAGACCGAATTCACCGACGGCCGCATCACCCGCTTCGACAAGGAGATCAAACTCGTCAAAGCCCGCTACAACGCCGCCGCAGACCGTAAAACCACCCTCACGGAGCTGAAAACCCTCAAATCCAAGGGCAACAACACCGTCTGCCCCGACTACCCGCAGCCGGCGTGGTTCTACGAACTTTGCGACGAACTCGGTCTTTACGTCATCGACCGGGCCAACATCAACGCTCCCGACAGGCGCGACGACCGCCGTGTGGGCGGCACGCCGTCGAACGATCCCGCGCTGGCCGACGAATACCTCGAACGGGTCAAGGCGATGTACTACCGCTCGCGCAACCACACCTGCGTCGTCGCCTTCGCGCTGGGCGGCGAATCGGGCAACGGTTACAACATGTACAAGGCTTACGAGTGGCTCAAGTCGGTCGAGAAATCGCGGCCGGTGATCTACACCGACGCCGACGGCGAATGGAATTCGGATCTGTAATCCGCTTTTCACGGCTCCGGTCCCCGGCCGGGCTACGACACCCCGCATTCCCCCTTTCGCGCAGCTCCGGCAAACGCTTCGACCGGCAACCAAGGCTCCGGTCCGGCGTACGGCGGCAAACTGCGGAAACGATTTACGAGAAGAAATGGTCATCGAACTGATAGTCATAGGCAAAACCGACTCGAAGGAGGTCGCGTCGCTGGTCGAAATCTACGCCCGGCGCGTAAACTTCTACTGCAAATTCGCGGTCACCGCCCTGCCCGACATCCGCAACACCAAGAACCTCAGTGTCAAACAGCAGCGCACGGCCGAAGGCGAAGCGATCCTGCGCCAGTTGTCGGACGGCGACTACGTCGTACTGCTCGACGAGCGGGGCGACGAAATGCGGTCGGTCGAATTCGCCTGCTGGCTCCAGAAACGCATGAACAGCGGCGTGAAACGTCTGGTGCTGGTCATCGGCGGACCTTACGGATTCTCGGAGGAGGTCTATAAACGCTCCGACGCCCGTCTGTCCCTTTCGCGCATGACCTTTTCGCACCAGATCGTGCGGGCGATCTTCGCCGAGCAGATCTACCGCGCCTTCACCATTCTCAACAACGAACCCTATCACCACGAGTAAGCCGATGGAGCGCCGTCCCGCCATAGCCGTCGCAGCGCCCAACGTCCTGATGGGCGTCGGGATGAAATCCATCCTCGAAAAGATCATTCCCGCCGCCGACGTCGAACTCTTCGGCGACTTCGAATCCTTCACGGAAGCGGACCCGGAACGCTTCTTCCACTTCTTCGTGGCGGCGCAGTTGTTCGTCACGCACGGCAGTTTCTTCCGCGCCCGGCGCAGCAAAACGATCCTGCTTTGCAGCGGGCAGCCCCAGCCTGCTTATGCGGACATGCACTGCATCGACGTCTGCACCAACGAGGAGGCGATCGTCCGCGACATCCTGCGCATGCACCACGGCGCGCACCGGTCCGAACACATCGTTCCCGGCGCGGTGCGTCCCGAAGCCGCGCCCCTTTCGGGACGCGAAGCCGAAGTGCTGGCGCTGATCGCCCGCGGCTATATGAACAAACAGATCGCCGACAGCCTGCAAATCGGGCTTACGACCGTCATTTCGCACCGCCGCAACATCATGGAGAAGCTGGGTATCCGTTCGGTGGCGGGTCTGGCCATCTACGCCCTGACGGCCGGTTACGTCGATGCCGGCGAACTGTGAAGCCCCCTCCTCATAAATTAGGATTGCAGCTTCCGAAATAAATCCGTTACTTTGCATCCGAATCAAACGCTTTACCGTGCACCTCAGACAACTGACCATACCGCTTCTGACACTCCTTCCGCTCCTCGCGGCGGCCGGAGGAAAACAGACACCGGAACGGCATGCCGCGGCAACGGCGGCAGTCGCCGGCACGGCCGGGGAGGAACCGGCCGCGGCGGATACCGTGATCGTGGTGGACAAGGTGCAGGTGACGGCCATCAAGCAGGGCATGGTCCTGCGGTCGCAGCCCGTCGCAGCGACGATCGTCGGCAGCCGCGCCATCGAACGGGAGCGCATCGGCGCATTGAAACACCTCTCCCAGCAGGTCCCCAACTTCTACGCCCCCGACTACGGCTCGCGCATGACCTCGTCGATCTACGTCCGGGGACTCGGTGCGCGTATCGACCAGCCGGTCATGGGACTCAACATCGACAACGTACCGGTTCTCAACAAGGACAATTACGACACGGAACTGGCCGACGCCGAACGCATCGAAGTACTCCGCGGACCGCAGAGCACGCTCTACGGCCGCAATACGATGGGCGGCGTAATCAACGTCTACACCCTCTCGCCGCTCTCGTACGAGGGCGTGCGCCTGAGCGCCGAATACGGCAGCGGCGACAGCTACAAGTTCCGCGCCTCGTCCTACTACAAACTCACGCCCGATCTGGGCATGGCCGTAACGGGTTATTATACCCACACGGGCGGATTCTTCGAGAATCTCGCCACAGGCGACAAATGCGACTGGGAACGGCTGGGCGGCGGACGCTGGAAAACCCAGTGGCGCAGCCGCACGGGACTCCGCATCGACAATACGCTTTCGTTCTCGGTGCTCGAACAGGGCGGCTATCCCTATGCCTATGTCGGCGACGACATCATCGGCGACGACGGACGCCCCGTCGTCCGCCGCGGGGAAATCCGCTACAACGACCCCTGCTCCTACCGCCGCACCGCCCTGAGCGACGGACTCACGATCCGCTACGACGCCGGCAGTTTCACCGTCGCCTCCATCACGAGCTACCAGTATTCCGACGACGAGATGATCCTCGATCAGGATTTCCTGCCCCTCTCGTACTTCACGCTCAGACAGGCCCGTACCGAGCATAGCGTGACCGAGGACCTCGTCTTCCGTTCGCGCGGGGACAAAGCCTACCGCTGGCTGCTGGGGGCATTCGGATTCTACCGTCACGGCACGATGAACGCCCCGGTGCACTTCAAACAGACGGGCATCGAGGAGCTGATCCTCAAATACGCCAACGAAAACGACCAGAGCTACCGCTACAGCTGGGGGCTGAAAGACGGAACGGGCGACGAGCTTTTTCTGGGAAGCGATTTCCGCATGCCTTCGGCCGGCGGCGCCCTCTACCACGAATCCAACTATACGCTGGGGCGCTGGCGCTTCACCGCAGGATTGCGCTTCGACTTCGAGCACGCCCGGCTGCGCTACCGCAACCACACCGATACGCGGTACACCAAAACCCGCATCAAGGACGACGCCGTATATGAACTCCAGCTCGAAATCGACGATCGCAGCACATTGAAACAGACCTTCACCGAGCTGCTGCCCAAATTCTCGGTCATGTACTCCTTCGACGAGACGCGCAACCTCTACCTGACCATCGCCAAGGGCTACAAGTCGGGCGGCTTCAACACCCAGATATTCTCCGACGTCCTCCAGCAGAAGATGATGAACCGCATGGGCATCGGCGAAGTGTACGACGTGCAGCGGGGCGTCGCCTACAAACCCGAATACAGCTGGAACTACGAGATAGGCGGCCATTTCTCGTGCATGGAGGGCGCGGTCCGGGGCGATTTCGCAGTGTTCTACATCGACTGCCGCGACCAGCAGCTCACCGTCTTTCCGCCGGGACAGACCACCGGCCGCATGATGACCAACGCCGGGCGCACGCGCAGTCTCGGAGCCGAAGCGGCCGTTCAGATTTCGCCGTGGCGCACCTTCGACATCAACCTCGCGTACGGCTACACCGACGCCCGGTTCGTCCGGTACGAAACGACCGTAAAGAACGACGACGGCGATCCCGTGCGCATCAGCTACAAGGACAACCGTATCCCCTACGCCCCGCAGCACACCCTTTCGGCCGGAGCCGCATGGACCGTCCCGACCGGCGTGAAATGGCTCGGCGATCTGGTGTTTCAGGCCGGCGTCCGCTGCGCGGGCCGCATCTGGTGGAACGAAGAAAATACGCTTTCACAACCTTTCTACGCGCTTACGGACGCTTCGGTACGCTTCGAACACGCCCGCTACTCGCTCAGCGTCTGGGGCCGCAACCTCGCCGACGCCGGTTACGACGTATTCTATTTCAAATCGATCGGCAACGAGTTCGTCCAGCGCGGACGCCCCCGCACATTCGGCATCACACTGAACATTAACTTATAAAACGGATAACGCAACATGAAAAAATTACTATTCCTCCTGCTGGCTGCCGCAGCCGTCACCGCCTGCGACAACGACGAAGAACGAAACGGCAAACAGTCGGCCGTTTACGACGGCACGCTGATCGTCACGGACAATACGAAAACGCCGCCCGAAACTGCGACATCGAAAAACGTACGTTACGAACTTGCCGAAAGCAACGACGGCACGATCACGCTCACCATGCCGGGAATCAAATTCGTAAGCAACATGCCCGCCCTGACGATCGTCATCCCCAAACTGGAATTCGTCAACGAAACCGGCGGAGTCGTCTCGGAGCTCAAAAGCACGGTGACGCCGATCGTTCCCTACATCGGCAGCACGCCCTATCCCGAATACAGGATCACCGACTTCTACGGTGAAATGACTCCGGAAACCCTCAGCATAAGGTTCAACTGTTCGGCAGACATCACACTGCCAAACGGCGGAAAACTCATACTCGACCATGATACGAAATATACTGGAACACTCGTAAAATAAACACCATGAAACCCGAATACAGACCTTTCGTAGACGAGCTTATCGAGCTTTGCATCAAAGAAGACATCGGCGACGGCGACCACACGTCGCTTTCGTGTATCCCGGCCGGCGAACACGGCCGCATGCGCCTGCTTTGCAAGCAGGAGGGCATCATCGCCGGCATTGAAATCGCCCGGATCGTATTCGACCGTCTCGACCCCGACATGCACTTCGAGCAGGTGCTTCACGACGGCGACCGCGTAAAACCCGGCGACGTGGCGTTTTACGTATCGGGCCGCCTGCGTTCACTGCTGCAGGCCGAGCGCATCATCCTCAACATCATGCAGCGCATGAGCGGCGTGGCGACGCAGACCGCCGTTTACGTCGCGCGGCTCGAAGGACTGCACACCAAAGTCCTCGACACCCGCAAGACCACGCCCGGCATGCGCGTACTGGACAAGATGGCCGTGAAGATCGGCGGCGGCGAAAACCACCGCATGGGTCTTTTCGACATGATCCTGCTGAAAGACAACCACATCGACTTCGCCGGCGGCATCCGCAAGGCGATCTGCGGCGCCCGCGAATACCTCAAGGCCAAGGGCAAGGATATTCCGATCGAATGCGAAGTGCGTTCGCTGGAGGACATCGACGAAGTCTTCGCCGCAGGCGGCGCGGACCGCATCATGTTCGACAACTTCACGCCTGCCATGACACGCGAAGCGGTGAAGAAGGTCGCCGGACGCTGCGAAACCGAATCCAGCGGCGGCATCACGCTCGACACGATGCGCGACTACGCCGAGTGCGGCGTCGATTTCATCTCGGTCGGCGCGCTGACACACCAGATCAAGTCGCTCGACATGTCGCTCAAAGCCTGCGAATAGCCCGCGCACGAACCGCACACGAAAACACCCCGGAACATGAAACGCCTGCTCCACACCCCCACGGCCCTGCTGCTTCGGCGCATCGCACTGCTTTACGCGGTGCTGATGCTCTGCCGTGTGATTTTCTATCTCTACAACGCGCGGCTGCTGGGACCGTTGAGCTGGGGAGAGCTGGGGCAGCTGCTGGCAGGCTCGCTCAAATTCGACACCGCGTCGGTCGTCTACGCCGACGGGGTGTTCGTATTGCTCTCGCTGCTGCCTCTGCACGTGCGCGAACGCAAGTGGTACCGCCGTCTGCTGTTCTGGTACTACGCCGTCGTAAACGCCGTGCTGGTCGTGGCGGTCAATATGGCCGACTGCGTCTATTTCCGCTACACGCAGAAGCGGTTCACCGCCGATGAAATCTTCTTCGCCGACAACGGCAACTCGTTGCAGCTGGTCGGCAAATTCATGGCCGAAAACTGGTATCTGGTCATCGCGGCAGCGGCACTGACCGCCCTGCTCGTGTGGGGCTACGGCCGCAAGATACGCGAGGAGAGTCTCCTGAGCCGGGACTGGGGCTACTATGCGGGCGGCACAGCGATTTTCGCCGTCGCCACCGGACTCTGCATCGCCGGCATGCGCGGCGGCATGACCCGCATGACGCGGCCGATCACCCTCTCCAACGCCACGCTCTACACCGCGGACAGCGGCAAGGCCAACCTGATTCTGAGCAATCCGTTCTGCATCCTGCGCACCATCGGCAGTGCGGGCAGCGTCAGCTACAAAAAATTCTTCCCGCCCGAAGAGCTGCCGCGCCGCTTCACACCGGTCCACCGGCCGGCAGACAGCACGGCCGTAAACCTCGCGGGCCGCAACGTCGTGATTTTCATTATGGAGAGCATGTCGGCCGAACATTCGGCGCACCTGATGCCCGAAATCTATGCCGACCGAAAGACCAAAGGTTTCACGCCGTTCCTCGATTCGCTGATGCGCAGCGGGTTGTGCTTCAAACGGATGTATGCCAACGGCACCCGCTCGATTCAGGCCATGCCGTCGGTACTGGGCAGCATCCCGTCGTTCAAGACGCCGTTCGTGCTGATGCCGCAGTCGTTGGGCGAAAGCCGGCAGCTGCCGGCCATCCTGCGCGACAAAGGTTACGCCACGGTGTTTTTCTGCGGTTCGGAACGCGGCTCGATGGGCTTCGGCGCCTATGCCCGTTCGGCCGGCGTGGAGCGGCTCGTCAGCCGCGAGGATTACGAAGCCCGGCACGGCAAAGAGGATTTCGACGGCTACTGGGGCATCTGGGACGAACCGTTCCTGCAATTCATGGGCGAGGAGCTTTCCGAAACTCCGGAACCCTTCTTCGCCACGCTCTTCACCCTCTCGTCGCACCATCCGTTCGTCGTACCCGCCCGATACGAAAACACGCTGCCCGACGGCTACACCAAAATCCACAAGGGCGTGGCTTACGACGACAACGCATTCCGCCTCTTTTTCGAACGTTTCGGCCGCGAAGAGTGGTTCCGGCGCACGGTTTTTGTATTCGTGGCCGATCATGTATCGTCCGAAAAATTCGCACCCGTGACCCGCACCTACCCCGGCAACTACCACATCATAGGCTTCATGTACACGCCCGACGGCGCGCTGCGGGGCGAGGTCGGCGACGTAGTGCAGCAGCTCGACATCATGCCCACGGTGCTGGGTCTCGTGGGCAGTGAGGAACCCTATTTCGCCTTCGGACGCGACGTGCTGAACGAGCCTGAGCGGCCCCGCTGGTCGGTGTCGTACGACGGGAAGTTCCGCGCGCTGACCGGCGAAGGCGCCGTCGTGCTCGACGATTCGGGACCGCAGGTGCAGGAGTGCCCGGTCACCCCCGACGCCGACAGCCTGATGCAGTCGTTCCGGGCGCTGATCCAGCAGTATTACAGCCATATCGAACGCAAGAGTTACACCCCCGATGATTGAATTCAAACCCGTACGCCTCGAAGACAAACAGATCATCGAGCGCCATACCATGCCTTCGGGCATCCTCAACTGCGACCTCGCATTCGCCAACATGTACTGCTGGCAGGCAATGTACCATAGCGCATGGGCCGTGATCGACGGCTTTCTGGTCATCCGCTTCCACATCGGCGGCGGCGAGAAGATCGGCTACATGCAGCCCGTCGGCGAGGGCGATTTCGCGGGCATCATCCCTGCCCTGCGCGCAGACGCCCATGCCCACGGGCAGCGTCTGCGCATCATCGGCCTGACGGACGAGGGCCGCGAGATGATCCGCAACATGCACGCGGGACTTTTCGCATTCGAATCGGACCGCGCACTGGAAGACTACGTCTACAACGCCGAAGACCTGCGCAACCTGACGGGACGCCGCTACCAGCCCAAGCGCAACCACATCAACCGCTTCATGTCCGAATACCCCGACTTCCGGTACGAGAATCTGACGCGCGACCGTTTCGCGGAGTGCATGCAGCTCGAACGCGAATGGCGCCGGGCGCACGAGGGACACACCTCGGAACTCTGCGCCGAACAGCGGGCCATGCAGCGGGCCTTCGACCACTTCGAGGAGCTGGAAATGCTGGGCGGCTGCATCTACGTCGGCGACAAGCTGGTCGCCTTTACGTTCGGCTCGGCGGTCAACGACCACACGTTCGACACCCACGTCGAGAAGGCCGACACGGATTACGACGGAGCCTTCACGATCATCAACAAACTCTTCGCCGAGCATCTGCCCGAACGCTTCACGCTGATCAACCGCGAGGAGGACCTCGGCATCGACGGTCTGCGCCAGTCGAAACTCTCCTACCACCCCGCCGTCATCCAGCACAAATTCACGGCCATACACCTGCACCCCGACGAAATCGCCTGCAAAGAGTTGTGGACCGCGGCCTTCAGCGACGACGAACAGTTCATCGACTCGTTCCTGATACGCTACTACAGCCGCAGCCGCATGCTCACGGCCGAATACGAAGGCCGCACGGCGGCGATGCTCCACCTGCTGCCGTTCGAAAGCCAGCTGGGCCGCACGACCTATATCTACGGCGTGGCGACGGCTCCCGAATTCCGCCGCCGGGGGCTGGCCGGCAAGCTGATGGGCGAAGCGATGCGGCTGATCGCCGATCGCGGCGACGACGCGGCACTGCTGATCCCCAGCGAGGAATGGCTGCGCGGATTCTACGCCCCATACGGATTCTCCGGCGCAATTCCCGTAACCTTCGCTTCGCCGGACGGCTTCGACTTCGGCACGGGCGACCCGTCGAAGGACCTTGCGATGGTCTGGCGCCGCGATGCCTCTGCCCCGATACCCGAAACGCTGCAATGCAGTTACTATAAGAAAAAATAGTGCATCCAGAGCAAATTCCGACAACGGCTCTTACAATAAAAAGGGAACTGTCCTTGCAGACAGTTCCCTTCATGTTTAGGTCGGGGCAAACGGGCAATCCCCTTATTTCAGATCTGCCGAACCGTTACCGCCGGCAGTCCAATCCGGGACCTGCACGCCGGAGACCGATATCTCCGTTCCCGTTATGTTTATCGTAATGTTATAATTCGCGCCGGCATCCAATTTGGCAATATCCTTGACTGCGATATTCTGATAGGAAGTCCCGTCGAGCGTACAATCGAGTGTCAACGAAGCTGCAGTTTTGGGAAGGACCAATGCCGTAACGGCATTCGGACTCGTAAAGTCAGTAGCCGTACTGACCACCGTCAGGTCGGCATCCGTAACAGTCGAATAAGAACCGTTTGAAATATCTATTGTCGAAACTCCGGGAGTTCCCTTGACCACGAGCGACGAAAGACTCGGCGCACTGAACGGATAGTTCGTGGCGTTCAACGTAAACGTCAGTTTTGCAAAAGCGTGTTTCAGGGTCAATGCCAGATCCGTGCACTTACCGGAATTCACTTCCGTATTCTCCTGATATACAAAATCGACGGCCGCAGTTGTATTCCCCGGATTCAGCGTAAAGACATTGGGAGCAGCCTCGGCATCGGGTTCGACGCCGACCGGAGCCCAAGCGACCATATTCCGGGAAGATTTCAACAAATAAATCGCGGGAGAAATCGAATAGCCGCTGCCATCCGTATATTTAACTTCCTGATTATTTACAGCCGTGGAATAAGCATCATTGGTGTCGAGATTGATTTTGAACGAGGCATTGAGCGGAGTCGGATCGCCTGCCGCACGGGTCTCCAGACCTGCAGTAACAACCGACTGGAATCCTAATGCTGCGCTTTCAGGCTGGGGGGGGGTAACTTCCTCCTGCTTGTCGCACGAAGTAAAAAAGGCCGCAGCCATCGCTGTCGCTGCAAGGGCAGCAACCAAATAAAAACGTTTCATTGTTGAGATTTTTTTAAATTAGTGTACGTATTTTCCGGACGGTCTGCAACTCGCAGGACGAATTAAGCGGGCAATCCTTATTGTTCCATCAAAAAAGGTCGCAAATATTCACACCGATCCGAATTGTTTAATTTCGCACACACAATTTCGTTCATTGTGACATTCGAAGGTAAGCACAATCCCCTGTAGATGTACTCCAAGAACTGCTAAAGCCCATCAAAAGGACTTTTTTGTATACCAAGTCGCACTACAACGGACAGCCCATGGACGCAAATGTATACCAACACCAGCAAAAAGGATAAAGACAGCACGCAAAACCCAGCGAAAGCCGTCCGCCGCCGCACACGGCACACAACACACAACACACAGCACACGACACCAATCCCTGCGCAGCGGCACGGAGATAACGGCAAAGGCAAGACGCAGTTTGTCCCGCAGGAAAACAAATGCCCCGAAGCTTTCGCTTCGGGGCATTTCGGTCCGGGCCACGGACCCTATCTTATCGGAATGCTTGTCCCAACCGGGAAAACCCGATGTCAGGCATTCATCATCTATTTCCGGCCCATCCGCCGCAGAAAACACTCGATCGTATTCTCCATCAGGCAGCAAATCGTCATCGGCCCCACACCGCCCGGCACGGGGGTGATGACCGAAGCCTTCGGCTCGACTGCGGCGAAATCGACGTCACCGCACAACTTCCCGGTCTCAGGATCGCGGTTTACACCCACGTCGATCACCACGGCGCCTTCACGCACCATGTCGGCCGTTACGAATTTCGGCCGGCCGATCGCCACGACCAGAATATCGGCCCGGCGTGTCACCTCCGGCAGATTGCGCGTGCGGCTGTGCGTCATCGTCACCGTAGCATTCTCATCCAGCAGCAGTTTCGACACGGGAAGCCCCACGATATTGCTGCGGCCGATCACCACGGCCTCCTTGCCCGCAATCCCGACGCCTGCGGCCTTCAGCATCTTGATGATGCCTTTCGGCGTGCAGGGGAGCGTGCAGGGCTGTTTCTGCCACAAAGCCGCCACGTTCAGGGGATGAAAGCCGTCCACGTCCTTGGCCTTGTCGATCGCCTCGATCACCTTGTCCTCGTCGATATGTTTCGGCAGGGGCAGTTGCACCAGAATACCGTCCACCTCCGCGTCGGCATTCAATTCGGCGATAATGCCGAGCAGCTCCGCTTCCGAAATCGTCTCCGGCTTGCGGATCGTCGTGTTGCGAATCCCCACCTCGGCCGACGCCTTGGCCTTGCCCGTCACATACGACACGCTGCCGGGATCTTCGCCCACCAGAATCACGACCAGATGGGGCACCCGGCCGTATTTTTCGCCGAACGCCGCCACCTCGGCGGCCATTTCGGCCTTAAGTTTCGCTGAAAGTTCTTTTCCGCTGATTATCATATTTCCCAACTATTTTTCAAATGCCCAATGTCCGATATCGGTCCTGTAAAAAAGATTGTCGCATTCGATCTGCGCCACGTCCTTCAACGCATTCGCACGGGCTTCGGCCAGCGTCGCCCCCTTGCCAACGACGAAGAGCACACGGCCGCCCGCCGTCAGAATACGGCCGCCGTCGGACTTTGTGCCCATATGGTACACAGCGCTTCCGACCCGGTCGAGTCCCTTGATCTCGTGTCCCTTCTCATAGGAGCCGGGATAGCCCTTCGAGGCCAGTACGACGCCCAGCGTCGCGAAATCATGCCATTCGAGCCGCGTATCCGCTCCGTCGGCCACGGCGCAGAAGATATCGACAATATCGCTCTTCAGGCGCGGCAGCACGACCTCGGTTTCGGGATCGCCGAAACGGGCGTTGAACTCGATCACCTTGATCCCCTGCGGAGTCTTCATCAGACCGCCGTACAGCACCCCTTCGAACGGACACCCTTCGGCGACCATCGCGTCGGCCGTCGGCTGCAGGATCTTTTCGAGCGCATACCGCTCATCCTCCGCCGTAACGAACGGCAGCGGGGAATAGGCCCCCATACCGCCCGTGTTGGGCCCCTTGTCGCCGTCGAAGGCGCGCTTGTGGTCCTGCGCCAGCGCCATCGGCCACACCTTGCGGCCCGACACGAAACACATGAACGAAAATTCGGGTCCCGTGAGGAAGTCCTCGACCACGACCTTGCCTTCGCCGAACTTGTCGTCGAGCAGCATGTCTTTCAGTGCGGCATCGGCCTCCTCCTGCGTCTCGGCGATCACTACGCCCTTGCCGGCCGCCAGCCCGTCGTACTTCAACACCGCCGGAAACGGACGCGAAGCCACGTAATCCAACGCTTCGGCATACTCCGTGAAAGCGCGGTACCCCGCCGTCGGAATAGCGTATTTGGCCATCAGGTCCTTGGCGAACTCCTTGCTCGATTCGATCCGTGCGGCGGCTTTCGTCGGGCCGAAGATCCGCAGCCCGGCGGCCTTGAACGCATCGACGACTCCCGCCGCCAGCGCCACCTCCGGCCCCACGACCGTAAGGCCGATTTCGTTGGCCGCTGCGAAGTCGCGCAGTCTCTCCACCTCGGTCTCCTTGATCGCCACGCACTCGGCCTGCACCGCAATGCCCGCATTGCCGGGGGCGCACCAGATTTTCTCCACCTGCGCCGAGCGTGCGAGGGCGTCTACGATCGCATGTTCACGGCCGCCGCCGCCTATTACCAGAACTTTCATATTCGTTTATTTTATCCGTTCTTTCAAAGAAATTTCAAAAAACATCCAGTTTTTTCACAGATGAATCAAGCGACAAATCTGACAATCTTTATCCAAAGTCCCCCTTATCAAAGGGGGATTTAGGAGGATTATCAATTTAGTTTAGCCGCACTAAAGCTCGCTTTAGTGCTTGAAATGCCTTTCGCCCGTAAATACCATGGCGATGCCCTTCTCGTCGGCCTTCTTGACCGAATCTTCGTCGCGCACCGAGCCGCCCGGCTGCACGATCGCCGTCACGCCGTATTCGGCGGCCAGCGTCACGCAATCGTCGAAGGGGAAGAAGCCGTCCGAAGCCAGCACCAGCCCTTCGGTAACGCCCGCGGCATGCGCCTGTTTGAGGGCGATCTCGGCCGAACCGATGCGGTTCATCTGGCCTGCGCCGACGCCCAGCGTCCGGCCGTCCTTCACGACCACGATGGCGTTCGACTTCACATGCTTGACGATATGCCAGCCGAAGTTCATGTCGTCCATCTGCTCCGCTGCGGGCTTCGCCGCCGTCACGCACATATCGGCCGTCACGCTCTTCGTCTCCACGTCGAGGTCCTGCACCAACAGACCGCCGTTCACGCTCACGTACTGCTTCTGTCCGACGGCGCCCTGCTCCATATCGACCTCAAGCAATCGCAGGTTTTTCTTCGTGCAAAGCACTTCGAGCGCGCCCTCGTCGAATTTGGGAGCCATGATGATTTCGAGGAAAATCGGCTTCATCAGCTCGGCCGCCTCCTTCGTAACGGTGCGGTTCGTCGCCACGATACCGCCGAAAATCGACACCTTGTCGGCTTCATAGGCCTTGGTCCACGCTTCCACGACATCCTTTCCTACCGCCGCGCCGCAGGGATTCATATGCTTCAGGCCCACGCAGAAGGGCTTGTCGAACTCGCGCACGATGCACAGCGCGGCGTTGGCGTCCTGAATATTGTTGTAGGACAGCTCCTTGCCGTTGAGCTGTCTGGCAAAAGCCAGCGAATAGGGCACCTTTTTCCCCTCGCGGTAGAATCGGGCCGACTGGTGCGGGTTCTCGCCGTAACGCAGCGACTGCACGAGGTCGAATTCGAGGAACAGCTTCTCGTTCAGCCCGGCCTGCGCACGCATGTAGGTCGCGATCATCGAATCGTACTCGGCGGTATGGGTATAGGCCTTGGCCGAGAGCTTCAGGCGCGTGGCCTTCCCGGTGTTGCCGCCGGCGCGGATTTCGTCGAGAATCTGCGCATAGTCCGCAGGATCGCAGACCACCGTCACATCGGCCCAGTTCTTGGCCGCCGAACGCAGCATCGAGGGACCGCCGATGTCGATATTCTCGATGGCGTCCTCCATCTTCACGCCGGGCTTCGAGATCGTCTCCCGGAACGGATAGAGGTTCACGCAGACCATGTCGATAAACTCGATATTGTTCTCCTTCAGCGCCTTCAGGTGTTCAGGATCGTCGCGGCGGGCCAGCAGGCCGCCGTGCACGTTGGGGTGCAGGGTCTTGACGCGGCCGTCGCAGATTTCGGGAAATCCCGTCACGTCGCTGATGTTGATAACCTCGACACCGCTGTCGGCCAGCAGTTTCATCGTGCCGCCCGTGGCGATCACCTCCCAGCCCAAGGCACGCAGGCCCTTGGCGAAATCAACGACACCCGTTTTGTCGCTGACACTTATCAATGCTCTCATCTGTTACTATTTTATTTCGATATTTTCCGAATGAAAATTACTGTAATACCTGCCTTCCACGGCCGTAAACCGCAGTACGCTGTAGTCCGGATCGTCCACGCCCTGCGGATAATACTCCGTATCGCCCTCGCGCCAGATCAGCCGCCGGCTGGCAGCGTCCTCCAGTACCTCCATCGTCCCGCGGAGCATCAGCCCCTCGAAAGAAGCCCCGTCGCAGAAATAGACGGCCGCCTTGGGATTGCGGCGGTATTGCGCCGCCCGCATCGACGAGGTGTTGGTCGTAAAGTAGAAGACCTTCAGCCCCTCCCGTACGCGCGGTGCGAGCATGGCCTTCATATTGGGGAAACCCTCGGCATCGACCGAGCCGATAAAGGCGACGGCCTGCCGGTCGACGAGCGATTCGAGCGTATTGAATGCGACACTCATGGATCGAGCAGTTTTTTTATCGTTTCTACGTAAAGCGGATATTCCACCGCATGAATCCGGGCTTCCAGCTCTTCGATGTCATCACCGTCGTACTCGAAGGCCCGCTGGGCGATGATCCGTCCGCCGTCGAGCGACGCATCGACATAGTGGATCGTCACCCCGAACACCTTGACCCCGTATTCCATCGCCTGTTCGATGGCATGCGCTCCGCGGAACGCCGGCAGCAGCGAGGGATGGATATTGACGATCCGTCCTCCGTAAGCCTCCAGCAACACGTCGCCGACGATGCGCATATACCCCGCCAGACAAACCAGTTCCACGCCCGCGGCATCGAGCAGCCGCACGATTTCACGTTCGTAATCGGCCTTCGAAGCGTACTCCTTCGGCGCGAAGACAAACGTTTCGACACCGTGCGCGGCGGCGCGTTCGACAACCCGCGCTCCGGGTTTGTCGCAGACCATGAGCACCACCTCGCCCCCGGTCACGCCCTGCTCGCAGGCCGAGACGATGGCTTCGAAATTGGTGCCGCTGCCGCTGGCGAAGACTGCGAGGCGTCGCACGACCTTAGCGGATTACGACACCTTCGGCGTCGGTTACACGTCCTATCACCGAGGCCTTTTCGCCCTGCGCGGTCAGGATGCCGATGGCCTTGTCCGCCTCCGATGCATCGAGGGCGATGACCATGCCGATACCCATGTTGAAGATGTTGAACATCTCGCGGTGAGCCACCTTGCCGTACTTTTCGAGGAAGCGGAACACGGGCAGAATCTCCCATGCGCCCTCTTCGATTTCGAGTCCCTGCCCGTCGTGCAGGATGCGGGGAATATTCTCGTCGAATCCGCCGCCCGTGATGTGGCTGATGCCGTGTACGTCGCAGTTGCGGATCACCTCCAACACCTGCTTGACATAGATTTTGGTCGGAGTCAGCAGCACCTCGCCCAGCAGTTTGTTTGACAGTTCGGGATATACCTCGTGCAGGTCGAAGCAGTTGTCGGCGACGATCTTGCGCACAAGGCTGAAACCGTTGGAGTGCACGCCGCTCGACGCGATGCCGACCAGCACGTCGCCCGCCTTGACCTTCGAACCGTCGATCAGTTTCGACTTCTCGACCACGCCGACCGTAAAGCCCGCGATGTCGTACTCGCCCTGCGCATACATGCCCGGCATCTCGGCCGTCTCGCCGCCCACCAGCGCGCAGCCGGCCTGACGGCAGCCCTCGGCCACGCCGCTGACGATGGCTTCGATCTTCTTCGGCTCGTTGTGGCCCACGGCCACGTAATCGAGGAACACCAGCGGTTCCGCGCCCTGCGCCAGCACGTCGTTCACGCACATGGCCACGGCATCGACGCCGATCGTGTCGTGCTTGTCCATCTCGAACGCCAGCTTGAGCTTGGTGCCCACGCCGTCGGTGCCGCTCACCAGCACCGGCTCCTTCACGTTCAGCGCCGAAAGGTCGAACATGCCGCCGAAGGCGCCGATATTGCCCATCACGCCCAAACGCGAGGTCGACGCGACGTGCTTCTTGATGCGCCGCACCACTTCGTATCCGGCTTCGAGGTTTACGCCGGCCTTCTCATAACTCTGTGCCATTATAGTCTACTTGAATGGTTTACTTAACATTTTACATCTTTGTTCGCCTCATCGACCGACTGGTACAGCGCCGTGGGATACTCGCCCGTGAAGCAGGCCATGCAAAGCTCCTTGCGGTTGCCGGCCTTGAGCAGCGCGCCGGGCGTCAGGAACGCCAGCGAATCGGCGCAAATCTCCTCGCGTACGCCTTCGAGGTCCTTGCGGGCCGAAATCAGCTCGTCGCGCGTCGAAGTGTCCACGCCGTAAAAACACGGATGTGTCATCTGCGGACTGGCGATGCGCACATGCACCTCCGTCGCCCCGGCCTCCTTGAGCATCGTGACGATGCGGCGCGAAGTGGTGCCGCGCACGATCGAGTCGTCCACCAGCACGACGCGCTTGCCCTTGACGATGCTGCGCACGGCCGAAAGCTTCATCCGAACACCCTTCTCGCGCAGCTCCTGCGAGGGCTGGATAAACGTACGGCCGATATACTTGTTCTTGATGAGTCCCATTTCGTACGGCAGGCCGCTCGCTTCGGCGTAGCCCATCGCCGCGCTGAGGCTCGAATCGGGAACACCGACCACGATATCCGCATCGGCCGGCGACTCCTTGAAGAGCAGACGGCCCGACTCCTTGCGGTAGGCGTGGACGTTGCAGCCGTCGATGTCGCTGTCCGGACGGGCGAAGTAGATATACTCCATCGAGCACATCTCGCAGCGCTTGTACATCGAGTAGTCGCGGCTGCGGATACCCTGCCTGTCGATCGTCACGATCTCGCCCGGCTCGACGTCGCGCACGAACTCGGCACCCAGCACGTCGAACGCGCAGGTTTCGCTCGACACGACATAGCCGTCGCCCAGCCGGCCGATGGCCAGCGGACGCAGGCCGTATTTGTCCCGGCAGGCGTAAATGCGGTTGGCGGTCATGATCAGGAACGCGAACGCCCCCTCCAGCATGTTCAGCGCATCGATGATCGAAAAGATGCGCGGCCGGTCGTGGTAGCGGGTCTCCTTCTTGATCAGGTGGGCCAGAATCTCGCTGTCCGACGTGGACTGGAACAGACTGCCCTTGTTCTCCAGATACTCGCGCAACAGGGCCGAATTGACGATGTTGCCGTTGTGGGCCAGCGCGAAATCGCCCGTGTTGTGACGGAACAGAAACGGCTGCACGTTCTCGATGCCGCCGCCTCCGGCGGTCGTATAGCGCACATGGCCGATGGCCGTATTTCCCTTGAGCGTCGCCAGTTTCGCCTCGTCGAACACCTCGGTCACCAGTCCGCTGCCCTTGATGCGGCGGAAAGTTCCCCCTTCGTCGACGGCCACGATACCCGCGCCCTCCTGTCCGCGGTGCTGCAGCGCATGCAGGCCGTAATAGCTCAGCGATGCAGCGTCGGGCACCCCGAAGACGCCGAACACACCGCACTCCTCATGCAACTCCCGGTCGCTAATCTGCCGCATCGCCATTACTCCACGATTTTCTGCAGACGGGCAAGAATCTCCTCGTAAGCCTCGCGCACCTTGCCCAGATCGCGGCGGAAACGGTCCTTATCGAGTTTCTCGTTGGTGGACATGTCCCACAGACGGCAGGTGTCGGGCGACACCTCGTCGGCGAGGACGATCTCGCCGTCCGACGTGCGGCCGAACTCGATCTTGAAGTCCACGAGGTTGATGTTCATTTTGGCGAACATGTTCCGCAGCACTTCGTTGATGCGCGAAGTCATGGCGTAAATCAGATCCAGCTCGTCGTAGGTCACGGCGCCCAGCGCTACGGCGTGGTGGTCGTTGATCAGCGGGTCGCCCAGTTCGTCCTTCTTGTAGCAGATGTCGTAAATGGTGTTCGACGGCTGCGTGCCCTCCTCGATGCCCAGACGCTGGGCCATCGAGCCTGCGATGATGTTGCGCACGATCACCTCCAGCGGAATGATCGTCACCTTGCGGCAGATCTGGTCGCGGTCGTTGATCGTCTCGATGTAGTGCGTCTTGATGCCCGCCTTCTGAAGCTCTTTGAAAATCAGGGTCGAGATGGCGTTGTTCAGCACGCCCTTGTTCTCGATCGTAGCCTTCTTGATGTTGTTGAAAGCCGTCGCCGCATCCTTGTAGTGAATGATGATCTTTTCGGGATCGTCGGTGCGGAAAACCTGTTTTGCCTTGCCCTCGTAGAGCATTTCGAGCTGTTTCATGATGTTTGTGTTTTTTAAGTTTATTTGTTGATTCGTTCTATTTCATATCAAAGTCCACCAGAATCGGACGGTGGTCCGAGGGGTGGTAGAAGTTCGACAACTTGCCCGGATCGCGCACCGGCTCGGTGAAGTCGTCCACGACCACTTCGGCACGGGTGATCCGCTCGCAGAGCGGCGGCGTGCAGTAGACGAAGTCGATGCGGCTCTGCCCGTGGGTCGTGGTGTGGAATTCGCCGGGGTGCTTCTCCGCGATCACGTCGACATAGGGCGTATGCTCCGCGATATAATCATGCACCAGCAGGCGCGTGTCGTCGTCGGGATAGTTGTAAACCCGGTTGTCGAGGCGCGAGCGCGAATTGAAGTCGCCCATCATCATCCACAACTGCTGTCCGGCGTCGGACTGCGTAGCGATCGTATGCGAGCAGATATACTCGATCTCCATGCGCCGGTAACGGTCACCGCCGTGTTCGGCCCTGCTGGCGTCGCGGTCCACGGCCTGAAAGGCATACGCCTGCGGCCACGTATGGAGCGTCACGATATTGACCGGCCTGCCGTTCTTCACGATCCGGGCCCAGCCCGCGCCGTGCGAAACGATGCTGTCGGGAGCTTGGCCGACGATCCGCCGCACGTTCTCGATCGGATACTTCGACGTAACGACCTGCGGGAAATTGTCGCGGTGGCCGCCCACATACCAGTATTTATGACCATAACGGGCCGCCAGTTCGCCCCAGTTCGCCGTCAGGTAACGATCGACCGAATCCATCCTCTCCGCCGTACCCGACTTATAGATCGACTGGGCCTCGCACCACACGCATACGTCGGGATCGTAGCCTTTGACCCACGCCACGAAATTGTCGTAGCCGTTGCTCTGGTCCGACCACATGCCGTTCTGAATATTCCAATAGAGCAGACGCATGTCGTCCGTCCGCTCGCCGCATCCTGCGGTCAGCGCCGCCGCAAAAAGCAGGAGCGCCGCAAAACGATAAAAAGAGGTCTTCATAGGCATATGGTTTCGGTTTACACTATTTCGATTTGCGGAAATACTCGACGGCATTGCGGAACAGCGCCTGCTCCTTGTTGCCGGCGATATTCTTGAAAAGGTTCTTCCCGTAACGCTCCGTATGGCCCATCTTGCCCAGAATCCGGCCGTCGCGCGATACGATGCCCTCGATGGCGTACGACGAGCCGTTGGGGTTGTAGGGCGCCTCGGCCGTCACGCGGCCTTCGGCATCGACGTACTGGAAGGCCACCTGCCCGTTGGCGAAAAGCTCCTTGGCCAGCTCCTCGCTGACGACGAACTTGCCCTCGCCGTGGCTGACGGCGATCGAGTGCACCTCGCCCAGTTCGAAGCCCGCGAGCCACGGGGAGTTGAGCGTCGAGACGCGCGTCGAGACGATCTGCGAGATATGCCGGTTGACGTCGTTGCGGAACAGCGTCGGGGAATCCTTCGTCACCATGCCCAGACGGCCGTACGGCAGCAGTCCCGACTTGACCAGCGCCTGAAAACCGTTGCAGATGCCGAGGATAAGGCCGCCGCGGTCAAGCAACGCGTGAATTTCCTCGCGTATATCCTTGTTGTTAAGTACGTTCACGATAAACTTCGCGCTGCCGTCCGGCTCGTCGCCCGACGAGAAGCCGCCGCAAAGCACGAAAATATGGGCGCGGCGGATATGCTCCTTCATCTGGGCGATCGAGCGCAGGATGTCGTCGCCGCCCAGATTGCACAATACGCTGGTCGTCACCTCGGCTCCCGCATTGCGGAACGCCTTGGCCGTATCGTAATCGCAGTTCGTGCCGGGGAATACGGGCAGGTAGGCCACCGGACGCTCGACGGCTTCGCCCTCATAGGCAAAGGTGCGGCGTTCGGGTTCGGCGCTCATCACGTCGGCACGGTTCTCGCCCTTGTCGGGGTAAACCGTCGTGAATTTCACGGTATTGGCTTCGTACAACCCGTCGAGCGGCATCCGTACGCCGTTCACGGTCAGGGCTTCGTCGGCGACGGTCGCACCCAGCAGTTCGGCCGCCGGGAAGTCCAGTTCGCCGTCGCTCTCCACGAGAATCGAACCGTAGGCGTATTCGTAAAGCCTGCTTTCGTCCGTCGTCACCTCGGCGCCGATCCGGTTGCCGAAAGCCATCTTCGCAAGGCCCTCGGCCACGCCGCCGAATCCGACGGACCATGCCGAAAGTATCTTCCCGCTCTCGATCTGCCCGCTCACGAAACCGAAGTTGGCCTTCAGCTGCGCCGTGTCGGGCATGTAATTCTCCTTCGGAGTATGGCGCACGAGGTAGATGCGGCTGCCGGCCTTCTTGAAGTCGGTCGAGATGACCGTTCCGGCGTCGACCGTCGTGATGCCGAAAGCCATCAGCATCGGCGGGACGTTGATATGCTGGAACGTGCCGCTCATCGAGTCCTTGCCGCCGATCGACGGGAGTCCCAGCTCGACCTGCATCTTCAGCGCGCCGAGCAGTGCGCCGAGAGGCTTGCCCCACGATTCGGGATTCTTGGTCATGCGCTCGAAATACTCCTGATACGAGTAACGCATTCTGTCGTAGCGCGCACCCGCCGCCACGACCTTCGCCGCGGCTTCCACCACGGCATAGGCCGCGCCGTGGTAGGGGCTCCACGAAGCAATGAAGGGATTGTAACCGAAGGCCATGATGCTGGCCGTGTCGGTGTAGCCGTCGGTCGGAAGCTTCTGCACCGAGACCTGCGTCTCGCTGCCCTGCGTACGGCCGCCGAAGGGCATCAGTACGGTCGAGGCGCCGATCGTCGAGTCGAACATCTCGACAAGTCCCCGCTGGGAAACGACGTTGTTGTCCCTGAGGTTATTCTCAAAACGCGCGGCAAGCGTATCGCCGGCGATTTCACGTACGAACGGATTGCGGTTTTCCACCTCGCCGACCTTCGCTTCGGCATAATGCCGGGCGCCGGCGCTGTCGATGAATTCGCGCGAGAGGTCCACGACCTTGCGGTCCTTGTTGAACATCCGCATACGGGCCGTGTCGGTCACATCGGCCACCTCGACGGCTTCGATATTCTCTTCGAGACAGTAGCGCATGAACGTCTCGACGTCTTTCGCTTCGACGACTACCGCCATGCGCTCCTGCGACTCGCTGATGGCCAGCTCCGTGGAGTTCAGGCCGCTGTACTTGGTCTTCACGCGGTCGAGGTAAATGTCCAGCCCGTCGGCCAGCTCGCCGATGGCGACGCTGACGCCGCCTGCGCCGAAGTCGTTCGATTTCTTGATTAGACGCGTCACCTCCGGACGGCGGAACAGACGTTCGAGCTTGCGCTCCTCCGGAGCGTTGCCCTTCTGCACCTCGCTGCCGCAGGTCTCCAGCGACTTGGTGTTGTGTTCTTTCGACGATCCGGTAGCTCCGCCGATGCCGTCGCGGCCCGTACGGCCGCCCAGCATGATGATCTTGTCGCCCGGAGCGGGTTTCTCGCGGCGGACGTTCTCCGCCTTCACTGCGCCCACCACGGCGCCCACTTCGAGACGCTTGGCCACATAGCCGTCGTGGTACACCTCGCGTACGTGGGTCGTGGCCAGACCGATCTGGTTGCCGTAGCTCGAATAACCGGCCGCGGCCTTCTTCGAAATCACGCTCTGCGGGAGTTTGCCTTCGAGCGTGTCGCCCACCTTCTGGTAGATGTCGCCCGCACCCGTCACGCGCATCGCCTGATAGACGTAGCTGCGGCCTGACAGCGGGTCGCGGATAGCGCCGCCCAGACAGGTCGAAGCGCCGCCGAACGGCTCGATCTCGGTCGGATGGTTGTGGGTTTCGTTCTTGAACTGTAGCAGCCACTTCTCGGTCCGGCCGTCCACGTCGACATCGACATAGACCGAGCAGGCGTTGTTCTCGTCGCTCACCTCCATATCGTCCAGCAGCCCCTTCTTGCGCAGATAGCGGGCGCCGATCGTGGCCATGTCCATCAGGCAGATGCTCTTGTGCTCGCGGCCCAGCTCACGCCGGATGCGCAGGTAGAGGGCCAGCGAATCTTCGATTTCGTCCTTGACGAACGACTCCTCGACCGTAATTCCCTCCAGCTCGGTCGTGAAGGTCGTATGGCGGCAATGGTCGCTCCAATAGGTATCGAGGATGCGCAGTTCGGTTTCATAGGGATCGCGGCCCTCGGCGCGGAAATATTTCACCACCTCGCGCAGATCGTCGGCGTTCATCGCCAGTCCGTACTGCGCGCAGTAGGGCGCCAGCTCGGCGTCGGTCATCTTCGTGAAGCCTTCGAGCACGGCGACGGGCTTCACCTCGGCCTGCTCCATGTCGCTGAGCACGCTCAGGTCCTTTTCGCGCGACTCGACGGCATTGATATAGTAGCGTTTGATCCGCGCGATCTCCTCGTCGGTCACCGCGCCGTCGAACAGCAGCAGCTTCGACGAACGGATGCGCACCTCGGCCGACGGGTCGATCAGCCGCACGCAATCCACGGCCGATGCGGCACGCTGGTCGAACTGGCCGGGAAGATACTCCACGGCGATATACTTCTGTCCCGCGAGGTCGCACGCATCGGTCACGCTGTCGGTCACCACTTCGCCGAAGACGCTGTAGCGGGTCTTTTCGAGCAGTTCCTCCGAAAAGCCGAACAGATCGTAAACGTTCAGCAGCCGCAGTTCGCGGATATCGAGGTTCAGGTTGGCGTTCAGTTCCCGGCGCAGGCTTTCGGCCTCGACCCGGAAACGGGGATGTTTTTCAACAAAAATCCGGTAGTTTTTCATCCTATATCGTTTAATATTCTTCATTCGTTTCTGCGGTCCTTACCGACCGTTCCGCCGGTCTTCGTCCTCGCCGCCGCTTCCGGAAACTCCTCCCGTCCGCCTGCGGCGACGCATGCGGGACCGGCCCCGCTATTTCACAAACCGGTCGGCCCAGACGGCCCCGTATTCCGCCGGAGTCATGCCCACGAAGGTAATGTGTCCCATCTTGCGCTTCGGCCGGCTCTCGGTCTTGCCGTAGAGACGGACATGCACGCCCGGACGGTTTTCAGCGGCGATCGCTTCGGCCGCTTCGAGGTCCTGTCCCAAGATATTCTTCATCACGGTCGGCGCCACCAGCCGCGGCTCCTGCAGCGGCTCTCCCAAAAGGAAGCGCACCAGCTCGCGGAACTGGTTGGTCGTACAGCCTTCGATCGTATAGTGTCCCGAATTATGGGGGCGCGGCGCCATTTCGTTGAAGAAGAATTCGCGGCCCTTCACGAAAAACTCGATCGCCAGAATTCCCCGGTAACCGCACGTCAGCATAAACCGCTCGCCGGCGGCGGCCATCCGTCCGCGCAGCTCGTCGTCCATCTCCCCGGCGGGCACGAAGCACAGATCGAGGATGCCGTCGCGGTGGACGTTGCGGCCGATCGGAAAGGTGACGACACGGCTCCCGTCGGAGACCAGCACGACGCTGGCTTCGAAATCGAAGGGCACGAACTGCTCCAGAATACAGGGCACGGCGAGCATCGGCAAAGCCTTCTCGATGTCGGCCTCGGTCTTCAGCACCAGCTGTCCGTGACCGTCGTACCCCAGCGTCCGGGTCTTCAGCACGGCGGGCAGGCCGATCTTCGCCACAGCGGCGCGCAGCGACGCTTCGTCGTCCGCGGCGGCGTATTCGGGCGTCGCCAGCCCGCCGGCACGGGCGTTGTCCTTCTCGCGCAGGCGGTCCTGCGAATCGAAGAGCGGACGGAAGCCCTGCGGGATGTTGTATTTCTTCTCAAGCGGGATCAGCACGCTGCCCGGCACGTTCTCGAACTCGTAGGTCACCGCGTCGCTGCGGCGGCAAAGCTCCTCCAGCGCCGCAGGGTCGTCGTACGCCGCCACGATCCGCTCGTCGCTGAGCGCAAAGGCCGGAGCGTCCGCCGCCGGATCGAGACACACCGTGCGCGCTCCGAGCAGGTGCGCCTGTTCGATAATCATCAGTCCCAGCTGGCCGCCGCCTATGATGCCGATCGTCTTCATCTAAAGTTCCGCTTTAAGTACGTCGGCGGTCTGCTTGGCGCGGAACGCTTCGAGCCGGGCCGCGAGTTCCGCGTCCTGCAAAGCGAGAATCGAGACGGCGATCAGCGCCGCATTCTTCGAACCGTTGATCGCCGTGGTGGCCACGGGAACGCCCGCGGGCATCTGCACGATCGACAACAGCGAGTCCAGCCCGTTCAGGGCGCGCGACTTGACCGGAACGCCCACCACCGGCAGCGTCGTCATCGAAGCCACCATGCCGGGCAGGTGCGCCGCGCCGCCCGCACCGGCGATGATCACGCCGATACCGCGCGCCTTGGCCGTCTTGGCATACTCGCACAACAGATCGGGCGTACGATGGGCGCTTACGACGCGCTTTTCGAAATCGACACCGAATTGTTCGAGCGTGGCGACGGCGTCGGCCATCACCTCGTAATCGCTCACCGAGCCCATAATCACACCGACCTTCATATCCTTTGGTTTTAAGTTTTTCAAAAAAGCAGACCGCCACGACATCGCATGTCATGGCGGTCTGGTATCTATCCGCGCATCCCGCTGCAGGACATCTGCTGCCCCTGCGACTGCGCGCTCTGACCCTGCTGTCGGCACGACGAATAGAATGCAGCGGCTTGGCCCTGCTGTTTCTTTCGTTCGCGTTGATCGATTTTGCCTGTGGAGGTCATGAGATATGTCCGGATTAACCTAACAATTGTAAAAACAACGCTACAAAAGTAGTATTTTCCGGCCAATTTTCAAAACCGAAAGTCAGATTCTATTGACAAATTATCGACATTCTCCGCGGCTGAGCGAATAGGGCGCGTCCTGCGGGTCGACACCCCGTTTGTACGCCGGATCGGGCTGCATCGCAAAGTCTATTTTCGCGCCTTTTACGAGGTCCGACCAGCGGATGAAGTTGCGGTCGTATCGCTTTCCGTCGAGCTTCATGGTGCCGATATAGCGGTTTTCGGGAGCGTTGTCCGGAGCCTCGATCACGATCTTCTTTCCGTTCTCCAGTTTCACGGTCGCCTTGCGGAACAGGGGCGACCCTATGACGTACTGGTCCGAAGCCGGACATACGGGATAGAATCCCATCGCCGAGAAGACATACCACGCGGAGGTCTGGCCGTTGTCCTCGTCGCCGCAGTAGCCGTCGGGCTTGGACGAATAGAGACGGTCCATCACCTCGCGCGTCCAGTACTGCGCCTTCCACGGCTGGCCCGCATAGTCGTACAGGTAGATCATATGCTGCGCAGGCTGGTTGCCGTGGGCGTAGTTGCCCATGTCGGCCACCTGCATCTCGGTGATCTCGTGAATGCGGGTCCCGTAATAGCTGTCGTCGTAGATCGGCGGCACGACGAACACCGAGTCGAGCATTTCGGCGAATCCTTCCCGGCCGCCCATCAGCTCGGCAAGTCCCTGCACGTCGTGGAACACCGACCATGTGTAGTGCCATGCGTTGCCCTCGGTGAAGGCGTCGCCCCACTTGTAGGGGCTGAACGGCGACTGGAACTCTCCGTTCTCGTTGCGGCCGCGCATCAGCTTGGTCGTCTTGTCGAATACGTTGCGGTAGTTGCGCGAAGCCTCCTCAAGCGCCGCGGCATCCTCCGTCTTACCCAGCTTGCGGGCCACCTGCGCGATACACCAGTCGTCGTAGGCGTATTCGAGCGTGCGGGCGACGTTCTCGTTGATCTTCACGTCGTAGGGAATGTATCCCAGCCGGTTGTAATACTCGTGTCCCAGACGTCCGGTCGAGGAGACGCCGGGGTGGACGTTCGTTCGTGCGTGCATCATGGCGTCGTAGAGCGTCTGCCACTCCTTTTCGGGCGTGACGCCCTTGAGGAGCGCGTCGGCCACCACCGATGCGGAGTTGTTGCCCACCATGCAGCCGCGATGGCCCGGCGAGGCCCATTCGGGCAGGAAGCCGCTTTCGCGGGCCGTGTTGGCCAGTCCCTGCTGGATTTCGGCGTTCACCGAAGGATAGACCAGATTGAGCAGCGGGAACAGACTGCGGAACGTGTCCCAGAACCCGGTGTCGGTATACATGTAGCCGGGGAGCACTTCGCCGTTGTAGGGGCTGTAGTGCATGATCTCGCCCGAAGCGGTCACTTCATAGAATTTACGCGGGAAAAGCACCGAACGGTACAGGCACGAATAGAAGGTGCGCATCTGCTCTTCGGTGCCGCCCTCGACCTCGATGCGGCCCAGCACTTCGTCCCAGCGCTCCTGCGCCTTGGACTTGACGGTCTCGAAGTCGTCGGTCCCCAGCTCCCTGAGATTCTGAACGGCCTGTTCGGGCGAGATGAACGACGAAGCCACGCTGGCGCAGACCTGCTGGCCGCGGCGGGTCGGGAAGTGCACCTTCGCCACGGCGTGTCCGCCCGTCACCGACTTGCTGCCGTCGGGATAGAGCAGGCTGCTGCCGGGTTCGTACTCGCCGGGAGCGTCGGTCAGCTCGACGGCAGTAAACGGCGTATCGAAGCGCACGACGAAGTAATTGCGGAAATTATCAGGAACGCCGCCGCTGTTGCGCGTGGTGTAACCCACGATCGTGCGGGCGTCGAGCATGCCGATCTGCGAACCGCGGTCGAAGGCGTCGATCACAACGCCCGACTCGTCGCTTTCGGGAAAGGTGAAGCGCATCATCGCGGCACGTTCGGTCGGGGCGATCTCGGCGCGGATGTCGTGGTCGGCCAGATAGACCCTGTAATAGTAGGGCTTCGCCACCTCGGCTTGGTGCGAATACCAGCTCGCGCGGGACTCTTCGTCCAGCTTATCATTCCCGCGCACGGGCATCAGCGCGAACTGGCCGTAGTCGTTGATCCACGGCGAGGGCTGGTGGGTCTGCTTGAAGCCCCGGATTCGGTGCGCCCCGTAGGTATAGGCCCAGCCGTCGCCCATCTTGCCGGTCTGGGGCGTCCAGAAGTTCATACCCCAAGGCAGAGCGACGGCAGGATAGGTATTGCCCGTAGAGAAGGCAACGTCCGACTGCGAGCCTACCAATGTCGAAACATAGTCCGACGGACGCTGCGGGAATCGCTGCCCGGCCGAAGGGCACGAACAGCCGGCCAAAACGGCGGCGCAAAGGGCCGCGAAAAAGATATTTCTACTTTTCATTGCTGTCATTTCCGTTTAAAGTTCGTACCATAGGGCAGGCTCCGGTCCCATTTCGAATTCGAGCGTGCCGCCGGCGGCGATCTCTTCGAAACCGATATAGGGCTTGGCGTACGGCTCGCCGTTGAGCTTCACGCGCTGAATGTATTTGTCAGCCGCCGAATTGTTGTGCGCGATCACGGTGAACACGCCGTCGCGCACGCGCAGCTCGGCCTTGTCGAAGAGCGGCGAACCGAAGAAGTAGCGTCCTCCGGCCGGCTCGACCTGATAGAATCCCAGCGACGAAAGCACGTACCACGCCGACATCTGGCCGACGTCCTCGTTGCCCGACAATCCGTCGGGCTGGTCGTGGTAGAGCGTCGTCAGGATTTCGCGCACCTTGTCGGCGGTCTTCGCGGGCTGGCCGATCATCGTATAGAGGTAGACGACGTGGTGGCTGGGTTCGTTGCCGTGGGCGTACTGACCGATCAGGCCCGAAATGTCGGGCGAAGCGGCGCCCTCCAGCACGGAGCTGACCGTGAAGAGCGAGTCGAGTTTTTCGACGAAAGCCTCCTTGCCGCCGAAGCAGCCGATCAGCCCCTCAACGTCGTGCGGCACGAGCCACGTATACTGCCACGCGTTGCCCTCGCAGTAGTCGTCCTCGCGGTGGGTCGAAGCGAACGGGTTGAAGGGCGTGCGGAAGCTGCCTTTCGAATCCAGCCCGCGCATGAAGCGGGTTTCGGGATCGAAGAAGTGGCGGTAGGATTTGCTGCGATCGAGGAAATAGTCGTAATCGGCCGTATCGCCGCGCTGCGCCGCGACCTGAGCCACGGCCCAGTCGGCCAGCGCGTACTCCATGTCGTAGGCCACCGCTTCGTTGAAGAGGTCGCAGGGGATATAGCCGTATTTCATGCGCAGGTCCATACCCCGCTCGCCGAGCATGGCGGATTTCTTCAGCGCCTCGTAGGCCAGCTCCTTGTCGAAGCCGCCGTAACCTTTCAGCACGATGTCGGCCATGGCCGGAATGCCGGGATTGCCGACCATGCAGTCGGTCTCGTTGCCCGCAAGGTGCCAGACGGGAAGCTTGCCCTGCTGCGTGTAGATATGGAGCATCGTATTGGCGATGTCGGGCATCTTCTCAGGATGGAGAATCGTCATCAGCGGCTGGGCGGCGCGGTAGGTGTCCCACAACGAAAAGGTCGTATAGTTCACGAACGGCGCGGCGCGGTAGATCTCGCCGTCAGCGCCCCGGTAGTCGCCGTTCACGTCGCAGAACTCCGACGGAGCGACCATCGTGTGGTAGAGCGCCGTATAGAAGATGCGGCGGGCGGCTTCGTCCGAAGTCTCGACACGCACCTTCTGCAGCTCGGCGTTCCACGCCTTGTCGGCCGCCGCCGCCGTAGCTTCGAAGTCCCAGCCGGGAAGTTCCGCCTGCATGTTGAGCTTGGCGTTCTCGATGCTCACGGGCGAAATCGCCACTTTCATATAGAGCGGCTCGCCGTCGGTCGTATCGAACTCCACGCGGGCGTAACGGCCCTTGACCGTAACGTCGCCCTCCTCCGGAACCGTCTCCGACGCATCGGGATAGGAGATATTCTTCACCGGCTTCGAGAATTCGGCCGTGAAGTAAACGCGCTGATCCTTGGCCCAGCCCGTCGAATAGCGGTAACCGCTGAGCCGGAGTCCGTCGGAAACGAATGCGGTCTCGGTGGCCTTGTCCCAGCAGCCGCCGTTTTCGAGGTCGAAGACCACGGCAGCCTCCTGCGACGCAGGGAAGGTGTATTTGTGCAGCCCGACGCGCTTGGTGGCGGTCAGCTCCACATCGACGCCGTAGCGGTCGAGCCGCGTGGCGTAATAGCCCGGACGGGCTTTTTCGTTCTTACGGCTGAAATAGGACCAAAGCCCCGACTGCGGGTCGTCCTCCGTGCCGCGGGCGTAGGTCACCCCGCCCACGACGGGCATCACCGTGACGTCGAACAGGTCGCCGATACCCGTACCGTTGAGGTGGGTATGGCTGAAACCGATGACGGTCGTATCGGAAATGTGGTATCCCGACACCCAGTCCCACGACTGCGGGATGCTGGTGGGGCCGAGCTGCACGGCGCCGAACGGAACGTTGGCCCCCATGAAGACATGGCCGTGGCCGCCCGTGCCGATATACATGTCGACATACTGCGTCAGCGGCTTCTGCTCAGGCTGCGAACAGGCGGCCGAGATCAGCAGAACGGATAAGGAAAGAAGATGCTTGGGTTTCATTATGCAATCGTTTAAAATTTTTCGCAACGTTTTATTTCACGGTCACTTCGTCGAGGAAGAACCAGCAGGGGCAGCCTACGCCGTAATGCCACGGCGGACAGGTCTTGACGCCTTCGATTTCGACTTTGACATAGCGGGCCAGCACCGGTTGTGCGGCCGTGACGGCAGCCGGAACGAACTTTACGGGCACCGACTGGTCCTCAGGAAACTCCACCTGCCCGAACGGGGTCCAGTCCGCGTTGTCGGACGAGACGGAGTAGCGCACCGAACGGGGCAGCAGAATCCACTGGCCCAGCTGATGCAGGAAATCGGTCTCGACCGTCGAGAAGGCCACATCGCGGCCCAGATCGACGACGAAAGCCCCGTCCTTGCCCTCCCAGCCCGTCCAGCTCTCGACGAACGATGCGCCGCCGAAAAGACCGTCGGTCAGGGTCTTCTCGCCCGACGCCCGGTATTTCTCCGCAGGAGCGTCGATCCAGACGATCCGCGCGCCCAGCGCCAGATTGGAGTTCTCCGCAGGAAGATAACGTTTGCGGTAGAGCCGGCAATATTCCTGCGGACTGTTATTGCGCTCGTTGAGCGTTTTCACGCCGAATTGGGTCACGTATTTCTCGAACGCGTCCAGCTCGCTCACCACGGCGCCGAGGTCCTTGTCGGCCGTCGTGCGGGCGATTTCGAGGTTGGAGTACATCAGCGGCAGACGCGTCAGGCGCACGCGGCGCAGCAGGACGGAATCCCCCGCCACGGCCCGCTCGGCGCAGTCGAACAGCTCTCCGTAACGCTTGCGGCAGGCGGCGTTGAGCATGCCGTCCTTGTGCGAGACGGGAGAATCGTATATCCACAACCGCTGGCCGCCCGCCAGCAATGCGCCTTCGAGCAGTTTTTCGTACTGATAAATATAAGGTGCAGCAGGTCCGTAATAACCGCGCATGAAACGCAGCATGAGCGAATCGGTATCCTGATCGGGATTCCACATCAGCTTGGCGACCACATAGGTGCGCATCTCCGAGAAATCGCCGCCATACGAGCCGCCGATCTGCGAGAAGTGCATCGTGGCGTGGTTGCGCCGGAAAAGCCCGATATTGGGTTTCAGTATCGGAAAGTTGGGGAACGGAGCGACCATGTTGTCGAAATTGATGCCGTAGTCCCACACGAAGATATTGTCCGACAGGGCCGCCCACCCCTCCATCGCTTCGATGAACTCGCGGCCCGACGCATTGTCCGTAAGGGGCACTTCGCGGTCGCAGTCGATGTCGCACAGCATGATATTGACGTTGGGCAGCGGCTTCACGTGCTTCGGGGGCTGCATCGTAAAGAGGTAGGCCAGCGTCGAAAACTCCTTGTCGGGGAAACGCTCCGCCAGCTTGTTCAGGAAGCGGATATAGTTGCCCGAAGGCGCGCCCTCGTACTGGTTGACCTTCTCGCACTCCTCGCAGCGGCAGTAGGTGAAATTGCTGTCATTCTGGCTTATGGAGATGATGTTCATGCCGGGGTTGGCTCGGAAGATCGAATCGACCTTCGCAGCCGCCAGCTCGAAAAGCTCGTCGTTCGTCAGACACCATTGGCTGGCGCGCCCCGGACGGCGTTCGCCGTTGATGAACGAGTAGTATTCGGGATGCTCCGCGCCGTAGACCGACGCAGGAAGCAGGCTGTTGAAGGTGTGCACCCACAGGCCGCCGGCAAAGATGTCGCGCGGCTCCTCCAGACGCAGGGCCAGCCGGTACACGGAGTCCTGCGCCATGCCGTAGCCCTGACTCTGGCGATAGCGGAACGCCGGGTTTTCGGCGAAGTCCATCGCCGGAAGCGTGACGGTCGGATTCCGGTCGAGTTCATAGACCCCGGCGGCGAAATAATCCAGCCCCAAGTAACGTTCCAGCAGCGTCATGACGCCGTAAACCGCCCCCTTGTCGCCGCCGCTGCTGATGCGCAGCACGCCTTCCTGCGTGCGAAGGCGGAAGCCGTCCTCGGCAAGTCCCGCGGTGTCCGAAGCTCCGATCAGGATGTCGCCCTTGCGGGGCGTCACGTCATGCAGCAGGGGCAGTGTCGCACCGGTCGATTCGCGGACGAATCGCTGCAGCAGCTGCGCAGCCGTGAGATCGGCGGCAGTTTGCTGCGCCACGACGATCCGGGCCGCAGGTTTGCCGTTGCGGGTCAGCCGGGTCTGCGCCCGGACTCCGGACGAGACGAGCAGCAGCGAGACAACGAATATCCAGCGGAAGAGTCTCATCTATTTGCGGTTTTGAAGTTCGAAAGTCAGCCGTCCGCCCCGCAGCAGCTCGTCGTGGCCGATGCGGTATCGCTTCAGCGGTTTGCCGCCGAGCGTCATCGAGCGGATATAGACCGCGCCGGAATCGGGACGCTTCGTCTCGATGACAAGTTCCCCGGCCGGATAGTATTTCCTGTCTAACGTAACGGTCACCCGATCGAAAACGGGCGAGGTGAGCGTGTAATACGGCTCGCCCGGACAGTCGGGATAGAAGCCCATCATCGAGAAGACGGCCCACGCCGACATGGTTCCGGTATCATCGTTGCCGGGAATGCCGTCGGGCGCAGTGGTGAAATATTTGGCCAGCAGGCGGTTCACCTCGCGCTGCGTACGCCACTCCTCGCCCCGGAAATAGCTGAAAAGGTAGGGATAGGCGATGTCGGGTTCGTTCGCGGGATCATAAAGCCCCTCGTCGAAGACCATTTGCAGCTTGTCGATGAATTTGCGCCGGCCGCCCATCAGCTTCGACAGTCCGTAGACGTCGTGCGGGACATAGAACGTATAGTTCCATGCCGAGCCTTCGTGGAAACCGGGAACCGGCTCGAAATTCTCGCCCTGCCGCGGATCGAACGGCGTCAGGAAACCGCCCTCCCCGGTGATCGGACGGAAAGTGCCCGATTCGGGGCTGTAGTAGTTCTTATAGCCGAGCGAACGGTTCCGGAACAGCACCGCGTCCTCCCTGCGGCCGAGCGAATCGGCCAGCAGCGACAGGGCATGGTCGGCGATATAGTATTCCAGCGCGTGCGACACGGAGTTGTCGCCCGAAAGGTCGCGGGCGTAGAAGCCCAGCGGCACGTAGCCCTTTTCGACATAGGGATCGATGTCGGGGCGCATCCTGTTCTGCGCGCCGGGCGTCGTGGCCGACTTGCGCATCGCCTCGTAAGCGGCGTCCATGTCGAAATCGCGCAGGCCCTTCATCCACGTATCGACGATCACCGGGATGGCCGGGTCGCCCTCCATGGTGAAGGTTTCGCGGCCGTAAAGCTCCCACTTCGGCAGCCAGCCCCACTCCTTGTACATGCCGATCATCGAACGCACCATTTCCAACTGGCGTTCGGGATAGACCAGCGTCATCAGCTGGTGCAGGTTGCGGTAGGTGTCCCAGAGCGAGAAAACCGTATAGCGGTTGCCCTCGGCGGTGCGGATTTCGGCGCTCTCCATCGCGGGGTATTCGCCGTTGACGTCGCTCAGCACATTGGGATGGATCAGCGCATGATAGAGTCCCGTATAGAAGACCTTCTTCTGCGCGTCGGTGCCGCCCTCGACGCGGATGCGGCCCAGATCGTCGTTCCACGAGCGGCGCGCCGCGGCACGGATGTCGTCGAACGAACGCTCCTGCTGCTCGGCTTCGAGGTTCAGGCGCGCATTCTCGACCGACACGAACGAAACGCCCATGCGGACTTCGAGCTGCTCGCCCTCCGTCGTTTCGTAGCTGAACCACACGCCAACGTCGTCGCCCGCGAGTTCACGGTCGTAGTGCGTATAGAGCTTGTAATTGCCGGCATCCTTGTCCCACTCGGCTTCGACACCGTATTTGGGGGGCTGTTTCTTCCAGAATCCCGTGGCGGAGGGGCGTTTCGAGACGCGCATCACGAAATAGATCGGGAACACCGCCTGCGGGTTGTAGCAGAACGTGCCGAGCAGTTTCATGCCCTCGACCTCGGTGTCGCTCACGCGGCGCACCCAAGCTCCCGATTCGTTGGTAAGGCCCTCGCCCAGATTGAGCAGGATATGGCTCTCGCCCGCCGGGAAGGTGTAGCGTTCGGCCGAGCTGCGCGGTGTGGCCGTCACTTCGGCAAGGACGCCGTACTTCGAAAGCAGGTTCGAATAGTAGCCCGGAGAAGCGGTTTCACCGGTGTACTTGCTGCCGTAATTGCGGTAATCAACGTCGAGCGCGCCCGTGGTCGGCATCACCAGCAGCGATCCCAGTTCGGGGCATCCCACGCCGCTCAGCGTGACATGGGCGAAGCCCGTGAAGAACTTGTTGTGGAACTCATAGGGCGCGGACCACCAGCGGGCGTCCTTGTCGTAGACGTTCTCGTCGGAACCCATCACGTTGAAGGGAACCACGGACATCATGCCGTTGGGACACACCGCGCCGGGGTTGGTCGTGCCGAAGTTGGTCGTGCCGACGAAAGGATCGACCCAGTCGGCAGGTTCCTGCGCACGCAGCGGTGCGCAGAAAACAGCTGCGGCGAGCGCAGCAGTTAAGAGCGTTCGTCGCAGCATCGTCAGAGAATATTGTTTTCCTTGGTAAACTTGACGATTTCGGGGATATAACCGAAGGCAAGGCCCGTGACGGTGTCGGCGCATCCGTAATAGACGGCGATCCGGCCCGTTTCGGGGTCATGGAGCGACGCGCAGGGGAACGTGACGTTCGGAACGTCGCCCGTCAGCTCGTAAATCTCGCGCGGCGAAATCAGGTACGGGCCGCTGCGGGCGATCGTCTTCCACGGCTGGTCGAGGTCGAGCAGCGCCGAACCGAACGCATAGACATAACCGTTGCACGAGCGCAGCACGCCGTGGTAGAGCAGCAGCCAGCCCTCGCTCGTCTCGATGGGCACGGGACCCGCACCGATCTTCATGCACTGCCATGCCGACACCTCGAAGGCCGCGGGCGACATCACATGACGGTGGCGGCCCCAGAACTCCATGTCGGGCGACTCCGAGTAGAAAATGTCGCCGAAAGCCGTATGGCCGTTGTCGCTCGGACGCGACAGCATGGCGAAACGGCCGTTGATCTTGCGGGGGAACAGCACGCCGTTGCGGTTGAAGGGGATAAAGGCGTTCTCCAGCTGGTGGAACGTCTCGAAGTCGTCGGTCCACGCGATGCCGATCGTCGGGCCGTGGTAGCCGTTGCACCACGTCACATAATACTTATCCTCGATCTTGGCTACGCGGGGATCGTAACCGTAAACCCACTCGGCGATTTCGGGATCGGCGCCCACGAGTTTGAAATCCTCCTCGCAGATATCCCACTTGATGCCGTCCACCGAGAAAGCGGCGTGGATGCGCATGCGGCGGTTGGTGTCGTCGCAGCGGAAAACGCCCGCATAATTATACTTGCCTTTCTTGAAGGGAATGACCGCCGAGTTGAAAATGCTGTTCGACGTCGAAAGCGCGTCGCGCGGGATGATCGGATTGGCCGAATAGCGCCACATCACTTCCTTGGAGCCGGCGGGACGATCCTCCCACGGCATATCCGGCATGGCCGGGCCTACGATTTTCAGGTTGTTGTCCATAGTTTTACGTTATCTGTTTATTCGTTGATCAATTCTTTGTCGATCTCCTCGGCCGTCACCTCTTCGGTATCGGGATGGGTGAAGGGAATGCGCGCGGCGAGCAGGAAGGCGGGAACCGTCGCCAGCAACGCCCACATGAAGAAGTAGTGATAGCCGCCCAAACTGTCACAAAGCCAGCCGCTGATCATACCCGGAAGCATCACGCCGAGGTTGGCAAGCGACGACCCGAAGGCGTAGTGCGCCATCTGGTGCGGGCCGGGCGCCACCTGCTGCATGATGAAGAGCGTGAGTCCCACGAAGCCGAAGCCGTAACTGAAATATTCGAACACGATGGCCGCGCAGATCAGCACGGGACTCGAAGGCTGGAACCACGCCAGCAGCGCGTAGACCACGAACGGAACGTTGAAGATGCAGACCAGCGGGAACAAGGCGCGCCGCAGTTTGAGCCATGAAATGAAATAGCCGCCCAGAATGGACCCCACGACGAAGGCGATCACGCCGAACGTACCGTAATAGAGTCCGATCTGCTGTTCGGTAAGGCCCATGCCCTGCTGATCGAGCGGAGCGTTGAGGAACAGCGGCACGATCTTGATGACCAGACCTTCGGCGAAGCGGTAGAAGAGGATGAATGCGAAATAGATCCAGATGTATTTCTTCTTGAAGAACTCCAGAAAGATGCGCTTCGTTTCGCGCATGGCGCCGCCGAAACTGTCAGCATGGGCCGTCGCGGCACCGCCCGAAGGCAGCATGCGGATGTGATACAGCCCCAGCAGGAAGAGAATGCCGCCGCAAAGGCCCATCACGGTCATCCACGCCTGCACGATTCCGACATGGTCCTTGAGCGCGCCGGCCAGATAGACCAGTCCGCCCATGGCGAAGACCTTGGCGATGTTGTAAAAAGCGCCCTGCCAGCCGATGAACTTAGCCTGCAGGTCTTTGGAAAGTTCGGTGATATAGACGCCGTCGGTGGCGATGTCGTGCGTCGCACCGCTGAAAGCCACGACAGCCATCAGGGCGATGGCATAGGGGAAAAAGTTGGGAAGCGGAAGCGACAGGGCGACCAGCGCAAGTCCCAGACCCGAAACCAGCTGCGTGGCGACGACCCAGAATTTCTTGGTCCTGAACATCTCCATCAGAGGACTCCAGAAGGGTTTGAGCGACCACGGCAGGATAATCAGCGAGGTCCAGAGCGTGATGCGGGCATCGTCGATACCCAGCCCTCGGAACATCAGCGTCGCTACCATGTTTACGATGATGAACGGGAGCCCCATGGCAAAATAGACCGTGGGGACCCATGCCAGCGGCGATACTTTTCGGGAATTTGCAGACATCGGTTCTTTTCAGGTTAAGGTTAGAATTGATGCAAAGATAGTAAAACTTTTTGCAACCACAGACGGTATTGCACCCTGTTCTGCGCCTTTGTTTCTATAAATAATACAATTTCACAAGACAGGTTACTAATCGAAATAACAAATTTTACATTCGAAACCGGGAAATCGGCCGAACAGGGCGCATGCACTCCGTCCGACCCGCCGAAAAGCACCGCCCGGACCGGAACACGCCCTAAGGCCCGGAAGAGCGGCGAACTCAGGAAAAACGGAAGACAGACTCAGGCAGGCGGAAGAAAAAAAGCTCCCGCAAGGGAGCTTTATATGAAAGGCCATACCGGAGATCACTTCGCCTTGGCCTCGCAGTAGGCGCAGCGGCACGAGCCGTCGGGCAGGCGGTGGAAAAGCCGGTCGACATCTTCGGTCGCCGAGATACAGCGCCGGTTGGAACACTCCATCTCATTGACGACGTAGTCTTCGCTGAAAACGGGAGTCTTCTCGAAGGGCTTGTTTTCGTCGGCCCAGCGCAGCAGTGTAAGGATCAGCGCCATGCGTACGAACTTGCCGTTCTCGACCTGCCGGAAATAGGCTGCGCGGGGATCGTTGTCCACGGCGCGCGTGATTTCGTTCACGCGCGGCAGCGGATGCAGGATAATCATATCCTCCTTGGCGGTTTCGAGCTTTCCGGGATCGAGCACGAAGCTGTTCTTCACGCGGTCGAACTCCTCCTCGTCGAGGAAACGTTCCTTCTGCACGCGCGTCATGTAGAGGATGTCCAGTTCGGGCATCACCTCCTCCATGGTCTCGACTTCGCGGAATTCGAGTTTCGAATTCTCGCTCATCTCGGCCAGCATGTAGTCCGGAAGACGCAGCTCCTGCGGGGCGATCAGGATCACCTTGATCCCCGAATAGCGCGACAGCGCCTTGATGAGCGAATGGACCGTACGGCCGAATTTCAGGTCGCCGCAGAAGCCGATCGTCATGTTGTCGAAACGCCCCTTCTCGCGCTTGATCGTCAGAAGGTCCGTAAGGGTCTGCGTCGGGTGGCTGTGGCTGCCGTCGCCCGCATTGATGACCGGAATTCCGGCGTACTGCGAAGCTACGAGCGGCGCGCCCTCCTTGAAGTGGCGCATGGCGATAATGTCCGCGAAACAGCGGATCACGCGTACGGTGTCCGCCACGGTTTCGCCTTTCGACACGGACGACGAATTAGCGTCCGAAAAGCCGATGACGCTGCCCCCCAGCTCCATCATGGCGGAGGTGAAACTCAGGCGGGTGCGGGTCGAAGGCTCGTAAAAGAGCGTCGCCAGCTTGCGCCCCTTGCACGCTTCGCTGTATTTGGCGCGGTTGGCGATGATATCTTCGGCCAACGCCACGATTTGTTCGGTTTCGGCCACCGTCAGGTCGGTCGGGTCAATCAGGTGTCTCATAGGTTGTTTCATTTATCAAAATCGGGGTTTGCAGCCGGCCGGCGGCACGCTGCGGATTGCACGCGGCGCCGACCGGAGTGCGGAGGGGGCGCAAGCCGCATTTCCATGCCCCCAAGCGAGGTGCGGAAAAGCGTCGTGCGATCCCGGCAAACTATTTTTCCATCCAGCTTTCGTCCGACGGATTGTCGCGGAATTTCAGCAGACGGGCCTTGTCTTCGGGCTTGATGTATCCCTCCTCGGCGGCCACTTCCACCAGCGCGTCGAGATTCGAGAGACTGTAATTGACGACGTTCGCCTCTTTCATGCGGTCCAGTCCCTTCTTCATGCCGTAGGTGAAGATCGACGCCACGCCCAGCACCTCGGCGCCGGCTTCGCGCAGGGCGGTCACCACCTCGATGCACGAACCGCCGGTCGAGATCAGGTCCTCGATCACGACCACCTTCTGCCCCTTTTCGAGCTTGCCCTCGATCTGGTTGCCGCGGCCGTGATCCTTCGAACCGCTGCGCACATAGCCCATCGGCAGGTCGAGGATCGTCGCGGTGATGGCGGCGTGGGCGATGCCCGCGGTCGAAGTTCCCATCAGCACCTCGGCTTCGGGAAAGCGGGTGCGGACGATCTGCGCCAGCCCCTCTTCGACGTGTCCGCGCACGACAGGCGCTGTCAGCGTCAGGCGGTTGTCGCAGTAAATCGGGCTTTTGATGCCGCTGGCCCATGTAAACGGCTGTTCGGGGCGCAGGAACACCGCGCCGATCGAAAGCAGGTCTTTAGCAATTGATTTCTCCATGATATTCTGTAGTTGTTTATTCCAGCGCCGAACGTAAAATCTTCTCCACCTCCTCGGCATAGATGCCGCCCTCGTGGACCTTCACGCCGTCGACATAAAACGTCGGCACATAGTAGTAATCGAACGTGTCGGCCAAGTCGGACTGCTCCGACTCCTCGATCATTTCGATCGCCACCGGCTGCAGTTCAGGGTGTGCGGCCTTGGCCTGCTCGATGTAACGCAGCGCCTTGCGGCAGAAGGGACAGTTTTTCAGGTAGAAAAGTTTTACCGGTTTCATAATCGACTGTTTTTAATCGTGTTTAATCGCAAAATTCGCTTACGCACCTGCGGTACGCGGCCACGGGGTCCGCTGCGGCGGTGATCGGACGGCCCACGACGATGAAGTCGGAGCCGATCTCCCGCGCACGGGCGGGCGTGGTGACGCGCACTTGGTCCGCAACGTCTCCGTCTGCAAAACGCACGCCGGGCGTGACGGTCAGGAACTCTTTTCCGCAGGCTTCGTGCACCATGCCCGCTTCGAGCGGCGAGCAAACCACGCCGTCCAGCCCCGCGGCACGGGTGTTCTGCGCATATTTGACGATCGTGTCGTTGATCGAGGCGTTGATAAGCAGCTCCTGCCGCATGCGCTCCTCGCTGGTCGAGGTGAGCTGCGTCACGGCGATCAGCAGGGGTCGCGTGCCGTCTTCGCGGGTAAGCCCTTCGAGGGCGTATTTCATCATCTCGACCGTTCCGGCCGCATGGACGTTGCACATATCGACGTCCAGACGCGACAGCACGGCCATCGCCTTCTTCACGGTGTTGGGAATGTCGTGCAGTTTGAGGTCGAGGAAAATCCGGTGGCCCCGGCGCTTGATTTCGCGCACGATGGCAGGACCTTCGGCATAGAAAAGCTCCATGCCGATCTTGAGGAACGGTTTGCGCTCCTCGTCCCGGAACAGGTCGAGGAACTTGAAAGTGTCTTCCGCCGACTTGAAGTCGCAGGCGATAATTACGTCGTGTTGCATCATATCCGATTTTAACTTTATTCTACGATTCCTATAATGTCGCTCAGCCGCTCGATCCCCAGCCGCTCCATCTCGGCGGGCAGGGCTTCGACGATCTCCTTCGAGGCATAGGGATTCACCAGATTCGCGGCGCCGACCTGCACGGCCGTGGCTCCGGCCATCATCATTTCGATCACGTCGCGGGCCGTCGTCACGCCGCCGCATCCCATGACGGGTACGGAGCAGGCTTTGGCGACCTGATAAACCATCCGCACGGCCACGGGAAAGACCGCGGCACCCGAAAAACCGCCCATCGTATTGGCGATCACCGCCTTGCGGCACCTCACGTCGATCCGCATTCCCAGCAGGGTGTTGATCAGGCAGATGCCGTCGGCACCGGCCTCTTCGCAGGCGCGGGCGATCGAGACGATGTCCGTCACGTTGGGCGACAGTTTGATATAGACCGGTTTGGTGGTCACGGCCTTCACCGCGCGCGTCACCTCGGCCGCACATTCGGGCGAAGTGCCGAACGACATGCCGCCGTGCCGCACGTTGGGGCACGAGACATTGACCTCGATGATGCCGACCTGCTCCTCGCGGTCGATCCGCTCGCAGCAATAGGCGTACTCCTCAATGGAGAAGCCGCTGATGTTGGCGATCACGGGTTTATGAAAGAAGCTCTTCAGGCGCGGCAGCTCCTCGGCGATCACGGCGTCGATGCCGGGATTCTGCAGCCCCACGGCGTTGATCATCCCCGCCTCACATTCGGCGATGCGGGGCGTGGGATTGCCGAAGCGCGGTTCGCGCGTGGTGCCCTTGAACGAGAACGAACCGAGGATGTTGATGTCGTAAAAATCCCGGAATTCATTGCCGTATCCGAACGTACCGCTGGCCGGAACGACCGGGTTGTCCAGCTTCAGACCGCTCAGGGTGACGGACATATCCGCGGCAGGTTTTCCTGCCGGCCGGTTCTGTGCGATGAACTGCTTGCTTACCATATGATCTCCCCTTTCGTTAATACGGGTCCCTCCTTGCAGATGCGTTTGTTGCCGTATTTCGTTTTGCACGAACAGCCCATGCAGGCGCCGAAACCGCATCCCATACGCTCCTCGAACGACAGCTGGCCGTCCTGTGCGACCGAGTCGCACAACGCGCGCAGCATCGGCAGCGGACCGCAGGCATAGAAGTAGTCGAAGTCGATGCCCTGACCGGCAATGGCCGTCGTGACGAAGCCTTTCGTCCCGGCCGAACCGTCGGCCGTTGCGACATGCACGTCGCACCCCAGCGCCCGGAATTCGTCGGCGTAGAAGACCTCGTCCGCCGTGTTGAATCCCAGCACGACGCTCACCGGTTTGCCCTCCGCCAGCAGCGCTTTGGCCAGCTTGTAGAGCGGAGGCACGCCTACGCCGCCGCCCACCAGCAGGGGCCGCCGCGCATCGTTGGAGGTGTCGAAGCCGTTGCCGAGTCCCGTCAGCAGGTCCAGCTCCGCGCCCGCCGCCATGCGGCTCATCTGCTCCGTACCTCCGCCCACGACCTTATAGATGAGCGTGAGGGTCCGTGCATCGCAGTCGCACACCGAAATCGGACGGCGCAGGTAGCGGCCTTCGAGCGCGATATTGACGAACTGTCCCGGACGGACGATCCATTCGGTATCGCCCTCCAGCACCATGCGCCACACCGAGGCCGTCAGCGGCTCGTTCGCAAGAATCTTATAGATGCCTTTCTTATACATGTATTCCCTTTCGATTTTTGATCCGGAGAACAGCCCCCGCGCTTCGTTCGTTTCGCTCCGGACGGGACCGTATCCCGTTCGGAGCGAAAGAGGTGCGTACGGAAGGCGTCCTCACGCCGGAAATCACTTCGCGTCGATGGTCGAGACTCCGAAGGTGATCTCTTCGAGCACGTCCAGCAGCACCTGCACCGTTTCGAGCGCCGTGAAGATCGTCACGTTGTTCTCGACGGCCGTGCGGCGGATTTCGTATCCGTCGAGCCGGGTATTGTGCTGGTTGATGTCGATGGTATTGATCACGTAGCTCACATGGCCCTGACGGAGCGCGTCGATGATCTCCGAACTGCCCTCGCTCAGCTTGCGCCGCGTGCGGGTGCGGATGCCGTGTTCGCGCAGGAACTCGGCTGTCCCTGTCGTCGCCTCGACGTTGAAGCCGAGGTCGTAGAAACGCCGCACGAGGGGCAGCGCCTGCTCCTTGTCGTGGTCGGCGATGGTGACGAAGATCGTGCCGTAGTTGCAGACGTTCATGCCCGTCGCCTGCAGCGCCTTGTAAAGCGCGCGGGTGAGCTTGTCGTCGTAGCCGATGGCCTCGCCCGTGGATTTCATCTCAGGCGAGAGGTAGGAATCCATGCCGCGGATCTTGGCGAACGAGAAGGCCGGCGCCTTGACGTACCAGCGTTTCTTCTCCTTGCCGTATACTTCGGTGACGCCCAGTTCTTTCAACGTCTTGCCCAGAATCACCTGCGTGGCGATATGGGCCATCGGAACGCCCGTCGATTTGGAGAGGAACGGCACCGTGCGCGACGAGCGGGGATTGACCTCGATGACGTAGACTTCGTCGTTGCCGTCGAGGATGAACTGGATATTGTAGAGACCGATGATGCCGATCCGCAGACCGAGCTTCACCGTGTAGTCGATGATCTTGTCCTTGGCCTTCTGGCTGACGCTGAAGGTCGGATAGACGCTGATCGAGTCGCCCGAATGGATACCCGTGCGCTCGACATGCTCCATGATGCCGGGGATAAAGACGTCCTTGCCGTCGCAGATGGCGTCCACCTCAAGCTCCTTGCCCATGATGTAGCGGTCTACCAGCACCGGCGAGTCGTCGTTGACCTCGACGGCCGTCTGCAGGTAGTGGCGCAGGCGCTCCTCGTTCGAAACGATCTGCATGGCGCGGCCGCCCAGCACGTAGCTCGGACGCACCAGCACCGGATAGCCGATGCGGGCGGCGGCCTTCACGCCCGACTCGATGTCGGTGACGGCTTCGGCTTCGGGCTGCGGGATGCGCAGCTCCTCCATGATCTTCTCGAAACAGCCGCGGTCCTCGGCGTTGCGGATGGCTTCGCAGTCGGTGCCGATGATGGGCACGCCCAGCCGGGAGAGCGGCTCGGCGAGGTTGATGGCGGTCTGTCCGCCGAGCGACACGACGATCGCCTTCGGTTTTTCGAGGTGGATGACGTTCATCACGTCCTCGACCATCAGCGGCTCGAAGTAGAGTTTGTCGCTGGTGGTATAGTCGGTCGAGACGGTTTCGGGGTTGTTGTTGATGATGATGGCTTCATAGCCCGCCTCGCGGATCGACCAGATGGCGTGTACGGTCGAATAGTCGAACTCGACGCCCTGACCGATGCGGATCGGACCGGAACCGAGCACCACGATCTTCTCCTTGTCGCTCACCAGCGACTCGTTCTCGTCTTCGTAGGTCGAGTAGAAATAAGGCACGTAGGAGCTGAACTCGCTGGCGCAGGTGTCGATCATCTTGTAGACCGGGAAGATGCCGTTCTTCTCGCGCAGCAGGTACATGTCGTGCTGCGAGACACCCCACAGCTGACCGATGAACTTGTCGCTGAAACCCATGCGCTTGGCTTCGCGCAGCACTTCGATATCCATCGGAGCGGCCTCGACGACGCGCTCGAATTCGACGATATTCTTGAACTTTTCGAGGAAGAACATGTCGATTTTCGTGCGGTTGTAGATCAGCACCAGATCGACGCCGCCGCGGATCAGCTGCGCGATGGCATACAGTCGGTCGTCGGTAGGCTCGGCGATGTATTCCAGCAGCCGGTCGTTCGTCCAGTCGTCGAACTTCTTGTGGTAGATATGGCAGACGCCGGTTTCGAGCGAACGCATCGCCTTCAGCAAACTCTCCTCCATCGTGCGGCCGATCGACATCACCTCGCCCGTGGCTTTCATCTGCGTACCGAGCTTGTTCGACGCATCGCTGAACTTGTCGAACGGGAAGCGGGCGACTTTAGTCACGACGTAGTCGAGCGTCGGCTCGAAGCTGGCGGGCGTATTGGCCAGCATGATCTCGTCGAGGGTGAGACCCACGGCCACCTTGGCCGTAACGCGCGCGATCGGATAACCGCTGGCCTTCGATGCGAGGGCCGAGGAGCGCGACACACGGGGATTCACCTCGATCAGGTAGTATTTGAATGACAGGGGGTCGAGTGCGAACTGCACGTTGCAGCCGCCTTCGATCTTCAACTCGCGGATGATCTTCAGGGCGCTGTCGCGCAGCATCTGGAACTCCTTGTTAGTGAGCGTCTGGCACGGCGCCACGACGATCGAGTCGCCCGTATGGACGCCCACAGGGTCGATGTTCTCCATGCAGCAGATGCTGATGGCCGTGTCGTTGTGATCGCGCATCACCTCGAACTCGATCTCCTTGTATCCCTTGATGCTCTTCTCGACGAGCACCTGATGTACGGGCGAAAGGAACAGGGCGTGGCGCATCATCTCGCGCAGCTGCTCCTCGTTGTCGGCGAAGCCGCCGCCCGTGCCGCCCAGCGTATAGGCGGGACGCAGCACGACGGGATAGCCGATCTCGGCGGCGACCTCGACGGCCTCCTCGACCGACATGGCGATCTTCGACTCGATCACCGGCTCGCCCAGCGATTCGCACAGCTCCTTGAAAAGTTCGCGGTCCTCGGCACGTTCGATCGACTCGAACGAGGTGCCCAGAATCTCGACCTGACACTCTTTCAGAATGCCCTTCTTGGCGAGCTGCACCGCGAGGTTCAGACCCGTCTGCCCGCCCAGTCCCGGCACGATGGCGTCGGGGCGTTCGAAGCGGATGATCTTGGCGACGTATTCGAGCGTCAGCGGCTCCATGTATACCTTGTCCGCAATATGCGTGTCGGTCATGATCGTGGCGGGGTTCGAATTCACGAGAATCACCTCGTAGCCCTCTTCCTTGAGTGCGAGGCAGGCCTGCGTGCCCGCATAGTCGAATTCGGCGGCCTGTCCGATGACGATCGGACCCGAACCGATAACCATTACCTTCTTTATATCTCTTCTCTTAGGCATTTTTACGCTCCTCCATTATTTTGGTAAACTTTCTGAACAAATAGCCGCTGTCCTGCGGACCCGAAGCGCTCTCCGGGTGATACTGCATCGAGAAAACAGCGTCGCCGACACACTCCACGCCCTCGGCCGTGCCGTCGAGCAGGTTTACGTGGGTCAGCTCCAGCCCCGTACCGGCCAGCGAATCGACGTCCACGGCGTAGCTGTGGTTCTGGCTCGTGATCTCGATCTTGCCGGTGGACAGATTCTTCACGGGGTGGTTGCCGCCACGGTGGCCGAACTTCATCTTCACGGTCTTGGCGCCGTAAGCCAGCGAAATGAGCTGATGGCCCATGCAGATGCCGAAGATCGGCAGTTTGCCGCGCAGCTGCCTGACCAGCTCGATCACGGGCGTCACGTCCTGCGGGTTGCCGGGACCGTTCGACAGCACGACGCCGTCGGGACGGAAGGCCATGATCTCCTCCAGCGTCGAGTCGAACGGCACGACCGTCACGTTGCAGCCCACGCGGTTCAGCTGGCGGATGATGTTGTACTTGATGCCGCAGTCGACCGCCACCACGTCGTATTTGTGGTTGGGGACGCGCGACATCCAGCGTTTCTTGCAGCTCACGCGCGAAACCATGTCGTGGGGAAGGGCGTACTCGCGCACTTTGCGGAGCGCCTCTTCGAGGGGCGTATCCGCGCCGGTGATAATCACCTTCTGGGTGCCTTCGTTACGGATGATGCGCGTCAGGGTGCGGGTGTCCACGCCCCAGATCGCGGGAATGTCATGCTCCTCGAAGACCTCGTTCAGGGTCTTCGTGTAGCGGAAGTTGCTCGGCGAGTCGTTGTACTCGCGCACGATCATGCCGCCGATGGTCGGAGTCTTCGTTTCGTAATCCTCGTCGGCCATACCGTAATTACCGATCAGCGGATAGGTCATCACGACCATCTGGTCCGTGTAGGAGGGGTCGGACATAATCTCCTGATACCCCACCATCGAGGTATTGAAGACGATCTCGTTAATGACCTCGCGGTCGGCGCCGAAGCCGTAGCCGTAAAACTCACGGCCGTTCTCCAAGACAATTTTCTTCGTAAATGGTTTCATATTTATTTTCGGTACGGGCTTTTCGCATCGCCCCTTTTTATGGATTTGTTTCGTTCTGTCGATCCGGATTCCGCTCCATATGAAACCCGGCATTCTATAATCCCGCTAAATCTCCCTTTGAGAAGGGAGACTTCACAACTGCAATCCATCATCCCGGTATGCCTCCCGGCCCCCGACGACCGTCAGCACGGCGCGGCCCTGCACCGGCCAGCCGGCGAAAGGCGTAGCGCGGCCCTTCGAGAGGAACGCCGCAGGGTCTACCTCGTACTGCGCGCCGAGGTCGAGCACCGTGAAGTCGGCTTCATCGCCGACGTTCAGGCCGCCGCCCAAACCGAATATCCGGCGGGGATTGTCAGACATCAGCGCGACAAGCTTTTCGAGCGTGAGCGTTCCCGGCAACACCATATATTTATACATCAGCGGGAAAGCGCACTCCAAGCCCACGATTCCCATGGCGCTTCCGGCCAGTCCGCGCGACTTCTCTTCGGCGGTATGGGGCGCATGGTCGGTGGCGATCACCTCGATCGTACCGTCCGCGACGCCCGCGATCAGCGCGGCGCGGTCTTCGCGGCTGCGCAGCGGCGGATTCATCTTGAAGCGTCCGTCCTCCTGCAAATCCTCATCGCAGAGCAGCAGATAATGCGGCGCCGTTTCGCAGCTCACGCGCACGCCGCGGGCCTTCGCACGCCGCACCAGCTCGACGCTCTCCTTGGTCGAGACGTGGCAGACGTGATACTGACAACCGGTCTTTTCGGCCAGCGCAATGTCGCGTTCCACCTGCTTCCACTCGCTCTCGGAGCAGATGCCCTTGTGCCCGTGCGCACGGCAGTATTCGCCGTCGTGGATATAGCCGCCCCGCAGCAGATCGTCCACCTCGCAGTGGGCCACGATCGGCCGGCCGGCTTTTACCGCCCGGCGCATCGCCTCCTCCATCAGTTCGTCGGACTGCACGCCGCGGCCGTCGTCCGAGAAGCCGACAACATCGGGCGCGAGGGCCGCGAAATCGACCAGCTCGCCGGCGCCCCGCTGTCCCATCGTGATACAGCCGTAAGGCACGACCCGCACCACGGCGTCGCGGCGGATGATGTCGGTCTGCGCGCGGAGCGTATCGGGCGCATCGGGCGCAGGGTTCAGATTCGGCATCGAACAGACCGTCGTGTATCCGCCCCGTGCGGCCGCGGCCGTTCCGGAGGCGATGGTCTCCTTCTGCGAGAATCCCGGTTCGCGCAGGTGGACGTGCACGTCCACGAGTCCCGGAATCACATGCCAGCCGCCGAGGTCCACGGTCCGGTCGGGCGCCGCGCCCGCGACGGGCACGATGCGGCCTCCCTCGACGGCGAACTCTCCGGCCGCAAAACGGCCGCCGGCATAGATCGCGGCATTGGTATAAAGTGTCTTCATCCGTACGAGCGTAAAAAAATAGGGCAACCGAAACAGTTACCCTAATAAAACAAAATTACCGAAAACCGGGGATACGTCGCCCGACCAATAGTCCTGCTGCCAGAATGCCTGCGCTGACGATATGAGGGGGTTACAATTCATAGGTATTCGGAATCGCTGTAATTGAGGGCAAAGGTAGGACATTTTTACGGGGCGTGCAAAACTTTGCCGGAAAAAATTTTCAACAATCCGCACACACCGGGCCGATCCGCGGACGGAACCGTACGAACCGCGGCAACGTCACCGGCAAAAATTCTCCGTTCCTTTCGGTTTCGGGAGACTCGGCATGCAATTTCGGACAAGAAAAAACAAGAAAGACGAGCGGGTTCCAAAAATTTTCATTACATTTGAGATGAATCTTCATGTCAAACTAATCCCATTCACTATGAAACAGCTATGCACTCTGCTATGCCTGCTGCTACTGGGCGGCGCATGCTCGGACGACGACACCCCGAATCCGGCGATCAAATTCAGTTCGCCCGATTCGGATGTCAAAATTTCACAAGACGGAACCTCTGCCGCGATAACCGCGACACACCATGCAGGCCAGTTCGTCCTCACCATGGAAAAGAACTTCGAAGCCGTGCCGGAATCCGACCGGTCGTGGTGCACGGCCGTCCTGTCCGGGGATCGGCTGACGGTCGAAATCGAAGAGAACGCCGAGGAGCTGCGCAATGCCGCAATCTCCATCATGAACAGAGAAAGCGTCATCGGCAAAATCACGGTCGAACAAGGCGTTGCGCCGACACTGAGTCTGGGAAGCAGTACGGCGGAATTCACCAACGAGGGGGGGGGAATTGACCCCATCACGGTAACCACGAATCAGGAGCGGTGGGACGCCGCCTGCGACGCAGGATGGATAACGATCTCCAAGGAGGGCGACAAACTCCGCCTCACGGCGTCGCCCAATCCCGACGGCGGAAACCGGCCGGCCGTGGTGACGGTCACCACCGGCTGCAAAGACAACCCCGCCGAGGTGTCGGCCGCCATCAATGTCACCCAAGGTCCTCCGTCGCTCATCCTCGAATACACCGTTCCGGCAGGCGGCAAGATCATACTGCCGCTCTCCGGCGCCATCGACTGCACGGTCGATTACGGCGACGGATACAGCGAGAAACTCGCCCTCAACCTCAACCCCGCAACGGGCAGCCTGATAAATTACGAATATGCGGAAGCGGGCGTCTACGAAGTATCCGTATCCGGTTCGGTGGAACAGCTCTACAGCCTGCAGGGACACTCCGAGACCTCCCGCAGCTACCTGACGGCCGTCAAACAATGGGGCAACGTAAACCTGACCTCGATGTACTATGCGTTCTACCTCTGCTCCAACCTGAAAACGCTCCCCGAAAACACGACCGACTCGTTCGCCGAGGTAACCACGTTCAAATACGCATTCGAAGGCTGCAGCGGTCTGCAAACCATTCCGGCTTCGTTGTTCAGCGGCTGCGACAAGGTCACCGACGTATTGGGGTGTTTCACCAAATGCGCCTCGCTCACGTCGGTTCCCGAAAATCTGCTCGCCCCGCTCAAAAACGTCACGTCGCTGCAAAGCTTCCTCGCCCACTGCACCCAGCTCAAAACCGTTCCGGCCGGATTTTTCGCCCGAAGCCCTCAGATCACGACGCTGAAATACACCTTCTCCGGAAATACGGCTTTCGAAACGCTGCCTGCGGGCCTGTTCAAGGGGCTTGCCAACGCCACGAACTTCGAGGAGACTTTCTACGGCTGCACCGCACTCAAAGAGATTCCCGACGAATTTTTCGCAGGATGCACGTCGGCCGACATTTTCCGAAGCTGTTTCTTCGGCAACAAAGCCCTGACGAAAGTGGGCAGAAACGTATTCAAAGGGTGTACCAACGTCACATCCTACAAATGGCTTCTGGCAAACTGCACCGAACTTGTGAGCGTTCCCGCCGACATGTTCGACGACAGCCGTAAGGTCACCGACTTCAGCGGCACATTCCGCGATGCGGCCAAACTCGCCGTCGAATCGCCCTACACGACCATCGACGGCGTGAAAGTACACATCTACGAACGTTCGCTCCACCTCGACGCATTCACCGCGCCGAAGAGTTTCGGCACCTGCTTCCGCGGATGCACGGCGCTGACCGACTGGGACGCGATCGGCAGCGGCTACGCCGCATGGACCAAATAACCCTCCTGCCTTCCGACAAAGTAGAGGCGGCTCCGAAATTTCGGAACCGCCTCTGTTTCTCGCACGCAGGGCGCGCCTGTCATTTTTCCGGTTGGCGACAGCCCTACTTGACGATAATCAGGTCCACGCCCGCCTCCTCGACGATGGCGACCATCTGTTCGGAAATCCGGTCGTCGGTAATAATGACGTCTATGTCCTCCAGCGCGCAGATGCGTCCGAAGCCGCGCTGTCCGAATTTCGAAGAGTCGGCCAGCACGATATTCTGCGACGACGCCTTCATCATCTTGCGCGTGAGCTTCGCCTCGTCGATCGTGGAGGTCGTGATGCCGTGTTCGAGGTCGATGCCGTCCACGCCGAAGAAGAGTTTCGAACAGATGCAGTCGTCGAGTGAACGCGCGGCCTCCTCGCCCAACACCGACAGCGACTTCTTGTGCACCGTGCCGCCCAGCTGCACGACATTGACATTCTCCGCCTCGTTGAGCAGCACACCCAGCCGCAGGAAAGGCGTAACGATGTTCAGGTGATGCCACTGGCGCGCCTTGATCTCCTCGGCAAAGGCATAGATCGTCGAACCGGAAGCGACGATGATCGAATCGTTGTCTTCGAGCAGTTCGAGGGCGCGCTGGGCGATAAGCCGCTTGGAGTCGCGGTTGATGTTGTCCTTGACATGCACGTCCATATCGGCCACATGGGGGTTGGCAGGACGGGCGCTGCCGTGCACTTTGTAAAGCAACCCTTTGCTTTCCAGTATCTTGACATCCTTGCGGATCGTCACCTTCGTAACCCCCAGTTCGTTGGCGACGTCGGTAATACGCACGAACCCGTATTTGTTCAGGTTATCGAGGATGTATTTGTGTCGTTCGGCAATACTCAGCATATCACTCTGTCTTTTAGCAGTTAACTGAACAAAGGTAACAATTTTTTTCTCAGATTTCAAAATAAAGTGTCCGAAACCGCAACCGGCTCCGGACACTTTCGGACCCGAAAGTCCATATCGTTTTTCCGTCAGCGGACGAACATGCCTAATTCCGCTCCGGTCCGGCATCGTAACCGTCGGCACGGGCGCCCCACATCAGCAGGAAAACCAGCATGCCCACCACCGCCATGCCGAGAATGCCGACATAGGCCCAGTTCCAGCCGTAATGCTGCGCCACATAGCCCAGTCCGACACCCGAAACGACGGTGCTCGCGTAACCGAACAGCCCCGTAAGGCCGTTGGCCGTCGCGGCGGCGTTCTTCGTAGCCTGATTCGCCGCGGCGATGCCGATCAGCGCCTGCGGACCGTAGATGCAGAAACCGGCGGCGCAGAGGGTCGTGAAGAGCAGCCAGACGGGAGCGTCACCGGGCAGCTGCCAGAAGAGGAAGACGAAAATCGCGGCTCCCGCCATGCAGAATACGCAGGTGCGGTGGGCACGGCCTTTCAGCCACCTGTCCGTTGCCCAGCCGGCGACCAGCATGCCGACGATGCCCGCAATCTCGAACATCGCCACGAGCCAGCCGGCGTGCTCCATGCTGACGCCCTTCGACTGGCTCAGCAGCGAAGGCCCCCAGTCGAGGACCGAAAAGCGGACGACATAGACGAAGAAATTGGCAAAACCCAGAATCCAGATCAGCGGGTTCTTGAAGACGTGCTTCATCAGGAACGCACGGTGCTCGGCACCTTTGGCGGCTTTCTTCTCCTTCCTGACCTCGGTGCCCTCCAATTCGGGAAGCCCCACCGACGAGGGCGTGTCGCGCAGGAAGACTACAAGCCCGACAGCCCCCGCGAACGAAATGGCAGAGGGAATCCAGAAACACCATTTCCACGCCCCGGCATGCGCGGCGGCCGCCATGACGCGCTCCATACCCGCGGCGTCACCGGGCTGTACGCCCAGATTGGCGGCCATGGCCGCCACGGCGTCGGGATCGGCCGAGACGTTCATGCCCAGCGTACCCATGATATACCCGCAGAGGATCACGACCAGACCGGCCCCGATCGAGTGCGAGGTATTCCACACCGACATCTTCGTCGCCAGCTGCGTGGGCGGAATCCAGTGGGTCAGCAGTCGGGCGCAGGGCGGAAATCCCGTCCCCTGCAGCAGGCCGTTTATCACCCACATGATACCCATGAAGAGGATCATCGTATTGGTGAACTGCGAACCGTCGTGCTGGCCCGTGATCCAGTAGGAGACGTCTTCGCCGAATCCGAAGGCGAAGTTGGCCAATGCGCAGAGCGCAAGTCCGACAGCCATGTACCAGCGGGCGTTCATCCGGTCGGCCAGAATGCCGTTCACGAAACGCGAAAGTCCGTAGACCACGCCGTTCAGGGTCAGGAAAATTCCCAGACTGGTTTTCGAGATCCCCAGATCGGCCTCAAGACCGGGCATGGCCAGCGAAAAGTTTTTACGCACGAAGTAAAAGAGCGCGTAACCGATCATCGTGGCGACGATCGTACGGGTCTGCCAGTACTTGAAGCGCTTGGTTTGTTCAGGAGTCATTTCGGAATGAAAGTTTAGTAGTTTCAGAAAGCAAATATACTACTTTATTTCCCAAATTCCGCCTTTTCCGAAGAGTTTGTCGAGCCATTCCTCCATCCATCCGCAGCGGAACGCGATATCGATCACCGTAAAGCGGCTGCGCATGTAGGGTATCTTTTCGAAGCTGGCGCGGAACTTGGCGCGCGAAACGCCGATATGCTCCGGCTCGTAAGGCGCACCGACCAGTTCGAGACGACGGCGGACCTCACCGAAGGGAATGATCTGCCGGCGGATATGGCCGCTCAGCGCGGGCCACGCCTTCTGCAGACGCTGCAGCTGGCGGCGCAGCCCCTCCTTATCGACATACTTGCCTTTGGTCTCGACCAGACCGCGGGCCACGAACTCAGGATCGTTGTCGAAAATCCGGTAGATATCCTTTTCGGTCTCCTCCCACGATTTCCATGCGGCGACGCATTTTTCGACGTCGAGCGTCTCGACCGGCGTATCGAGCAGCATCTCGATAAAAGCCGTCGAAGCCAGCGTGCCGATGCCGACCTTGAAACCGTGCGAGACGGATGCGCCGTTGTATTTGAGGTGCTCCATGTCCCAAAGGTGGCTGAACTGGTGTTCGGCGCCCGACGCGGGGCGGCTCGACTGCGTGGCCTGCATCGCGAAACCGCTCAGCAGCAAACCTTCGGCCAGTTGTTCGACCTTGGCCACATTGCCGGCACGCACGCCTGCGGGGTCGCAGAGGGCGTCCTTCAGTCCGTCCTGCACCACCGAAAAGGCGAATTCGTCGAGCAGTTCGGAGCCGACCGCATCGGCGAGCATCCAATCGGCCCCGGCCGGAATCTTCGCAATCAGGTCGGCATATCCCGACGCCGACATTTTCGCAGGCGCGGCGGCGGCGATCGTCGGATCGAGCACCATGCCCAGCGGAGCCGGACAGTCGAAGGTCTGCTTATTGCCGTCCTTGGTGATCGAGGCTCCGTAGGCCGTATAGCCGTCCATCGACGCCGCGGTTCCCACGACCATATAGCGGCGCCCGTTGTGGTGCGAGCAGAGTTTGGTCAGGTCGTTGATAACGCCCGATCCCACTGCGACGGGAATGGCGTCGGTGCAGGACAGCACCCCGTCCAGCTGTTCGACGAACGTCCACTCGGCATAAAGCTTCGGATCGGTGAAAACATGCGGCTCGTCCTGCGCAACACCCGCCTGAGCCAGCATCCGGTGAACATCGCCGCCGGCCGCCCGCCACGTATTGGCATCGGCGACGACAAGCGCACGCCTGCCGGGAAAGAGTTCCTTGAACATATCCGCGACCCGCGGAAGGGTTTCGATTCCGATCACCAGAGCTTTGGTATCGGTCGTGCGCGACAGAGCGCTTTCTACTTTATTCATTACTATTGATGATTGAATTAATTCACATAGGAGCGACAAAAGGGCATCCAAAGCAAAGGCAAATATATATAATTATTTGTTTTCACACAACAAATAGCACTATATTTTTTCCTTTTTTATTTCTTTACAACAAAACCACAACACAAAAACAGCAAAAAAGATTTCTTTTTCAGGATTATTCCCTTTAGAACAGAAGCCCGCCTTCTCCGCAGCAAGCGACCGCCCGAACCGACAACCGCCCATATCGGTCCTGTCCCACCGCCGGGCAACCCCTCCGGCAATAAAAGCGAAATAAATGCAAAATCTATTCGGTTTCGTTTTGGAACCTGAGGGATTTTACCTATTTTTGTAAATCAGAAGCACAACAGAAAGAAACAATATGAAAAATACACTATTTCTATTAATTTGCTTTTTAGCATCATTACCCGCAAGTCCGGCATTTTCACAACCGTCGGCACGCATCGCCGGAGGTCCCTACCTCCAGAACGTGACCGAGGACGGATTCACCGTAATCTGGACGACAACGACGGACGCGGCAGCGTGGGTCGAAACGGCCCCCGATGACGGAACGCACTTCTATGCCGTCGAACGCCCCAAATACTACGACTCGCACCTCGGACGGCGGCGTCTGGGCAAACTGCACCGGGTGCGCGTCGGCGGACTCGAACCGGGCAAAACCTACCGCTACCGCATCATGCAGCAGGCCGTGCTCAGCGACGAAGGCAACAAACGGGTCGTATTGGGCGAGGGCTACGGCAGCGACATACTCAAACACGCGCCCTATCCCGTCACCACGCCCAGCACGGACCGTAACGAGTTGAAATTCTGGATGGTGAACGACATCCACGGCCGCGATTCCGTCTTCCGGCTGCTTATCGGGGACGCCCCGAAACAGAAGCCCGACTTCGTATGTCTGAACGGCGACCTGCTGAATTCGATCGAATCGGAGGAAGCGCTTTTCGCAGGATTCCTCGCATCGGCGTCGGAGCTGCTCACCCCGGCGGGCATTCCGCTCGTCGTGACGCGCGGCAACCACGACGGACGCGGCAAGTTCGCCCGGCACTGGCTCGACTACTTCCCCACGCCGACCGGCGAAAGTTACTATACGTTCCGCCGCGGTCCCGTTTTCTTCGTCGTACTCGACGGCTGCGAGGACAAACCCGACAGCGACATCCGCTATTACGGGCTTTCGACCGCCGACGCTTACCGCGAACAGCAGGCGCAGTGGCTCAGGGGCGTAGTCGCCGGCGAAGAGTTCCGGTCGGCGCCCTACCGCATCGTCCTGATCCACATGCCGCCCAACAAGGGACGCGGCTGGCACGGCGAGCTGGAGATCGAACGGCTGTTTCTCCCGATACTCGACGGAAGCGGCATAGACCTGATGCTCTGCGGCCACTACCACCGTTACCAATGGATCGACGACCTAAGCCGCGGCGCCGACTTTCCGATCCTTATCAACTCCAACAGCGACAAAACGGTCGTCACGGCCGGCGCGAAGGGCATCGACATCCGGGTAGTCGACACGGCAGGCGATGTGGTGAAAGAACACAAGATTCCGAGAAACAACCGATAAAAACCACCTATGAAAACTTTCAGACTACTGACAGCCCTTACGCTGGGCACCCTGCTGTGGGGATGCGCCGAAAGCGGCAAAAAGGCCGAAGGACCTTTTTATATCGACATCGAAAGCCGCGCCCAGCTGCACGACTGGTTCCGGTACGCACCGGAGCGTCCGATCGTCGTCAGCGGCCACCGCGGCGGCATGGTGACGGGCTATCCCGAAAACTGCATCGAATCGTTCGAGAAGACCCTCTCGATGATGCCTTCGTTCTTCGAAATCGACCCGCGCCTGACCAAGGACAGCGTGATCGTGCTGATGCACGACGCCACGATCGACCGCACGACCACCGGCACGGGCAAAGTGTCGGACTACACCTGCGAGGAGCTGCAGCAGTTCTTCCTCAAGGACCGCGAAGGCAACGTCACGCCCTACCGGATTCCGACGCTCGAAGAGTGCATCGTCTGGAGCCGGGGCAAAACCATCCTCAACCTCGACATCAAGGACGTGCCGCTGGAGGTGATGTCGGACTTCATCAACCGGCTGGCGCCCGCCAACGTAATGTACACCGTGCGCAACGCCCGGCAGGCCCGCACCTACTTGGACCGCGACCCGCAGGCGATGTTCTCGTGCTGGTGCAAGAACATGAAGGAGTTCGGCGAGTACGCCGAAGAGCGCATTCCGTGGTCACAGATGATGGCCTACGTCGGCACGATGATGCTCCCCGACCAGCAGGAGCTTTATGGCAAGCTGCACGAGAAGGGCGTGATGTGCATGATTTCGCTCGCCCCGACCCACGACCGGCGGGCAACCGACGCCGAGAAAATCAAAGGTTACGAACTCGAAATCCCCACGGGATGCGACGTGATCGAAACCGACTATCCCTACCTGTTCCAGCATCTCAATCTAACACGAAAATAATGGCAACATTCGACAAATTCCGCTCGGTTTACACACACGACGAACTGATGGAGCGGCTGCGCGGCATCAGACACGTGGCGCTCGACATGGACGGCACGATCTACATGGGCATGTCGCTCTTCCCCTACACCAAACCCTTCCTCGAAGGGCTGAAAGAGCTGGGAATCGGCTATTCGTTCCTGACCAACAACCCCTCCAAATCCATCGCCGACTACCTGCACAAACTCGAAACGCTGGGCATCCGCGCCACACCCGAGGAGATGTATACGACGGCGCTGGCGACCATCGACTACATCAAAGAACACTACCCCGCGGCCAAACGGCTCTTCCTGCTCGGCACGCCGAGCATGATCTCGGAATTCGAAGCCGCCGGGTTCGAATCGGCGGCGGATTCGGCCGACGACGTGCCCGACGTAATCGTCGCGGCGTTCGACATGACGCTGCAGTACGACCGGCTCTGCCGCGCGGCGTGGTGGGTGTCGCAGGGCGTGCCCTACATCGCCACCAATCCCGACCGCGTATGCCCCACCGACCAGCCGACGGTGCTGGTGGACTGCGGCTCGATCTGCGCCTGCATCGGGCATGCCACGGGACGGCATCCCGACATCACGCTTGGCAAGCCCGATCCCAACATGCTTTCGGGCATTCTTTCGCGCCACGGCCTCAAGCCCGACCAGATCGCCATGGTCGGCGACCGCATCTACACCGACGTGGCGATGGCCCACAACGCCAAAGCGATGGGCGTGCTGGTGCTTTCGGGCGAAACGACGCTCGACGTAGCCGACAAAGCCGATCCGCAGCCGCACATCACCGCAGACAGCATCGAAGTGCTGGGCCGGCTGATCCGCGAGGCGCACGGCAAATAGGCAGGCCCGTCTCCGCACCGGGGGCATATCAGGCAAAACGGAGCAGGAAAGCCATGTTCGGGAGCAACGGAGCGAAAAAACCCGTCCAGACCAAAGGACGGGAACAGGCGCGCACGAACCAAAGGACGGGAACAACCGCACACGGACCGGCAAGCCGGAACGACCTGCACCGACAAAGGGGCCGGAACAGCCGCGCACGGGCAAACAGACCGGAACAACCGCGCACAAATAAAACAGGCTGCAATTATGCCGGCATCAGAAAAACCGAATCCAAATGGATTCGGTTTTTCCGTCTCTTTCGCCGGAAAAGCACTATATTTGCGAAGTCAACGACAAACCGCATATCAATATGGAGCACAATATCCTCATCCCGCTGCTGCTGACGCTCGGAGCCGGTCTGGCCACCGGCATCGGCAGCGCGATCGCCTTTTTCGCCCGCCGCACCAACAAGCGGCTGCTGTCGTTCTCGCTCGGACTGTCGGGCGGCGTGATGATCTACGTCTCGTTCGTCGAGTTGTTCCAGCAGGCGCAGATAACTCTTTCGGAGGAGTGGGGCGCGCATACGGGGATAATCGTCACCGTGGTCAGCTTCTTCGCGGGCATCCTGCTCATCGGCGTCATCGACCGGCTGGTTCCCTCGTTCGAGAACCCCCACGAGGCCCACATGGTCGAGGAGATGGACAAACAGCCCCGCAACCCCAAACTGATGCGCATGGGCATGATGACGGCGCTGGCCATCGGCATCCACAACTTCCCGGAAGGTATCGCCACCTTCACGTCGGCCGTGGACAACATGGCGCTGGGCGTGGCAATCGCCGTGGCGATCGCCATCCACAACATTCCCGAAGGTATTGCGGTCTCGATTCCGATCTTCTACGCCACGGGCGACCGCAAAAAGGCGTTCAAACTCTCGCTGCTGTCGGGGCTCGCCGAGCCGGTCGGCGCACTGCTGGCCTATCTGGTGCTGATGCCCTTCATGTCGCCGACGCTGATGGGCTGCATACTGGCCGGAGTCGCGGGCATCATGGTCTTCATCTCGATCGACGAACTGCTGCCCGCAGCCCGCGAATACGGCGAAGCTCACATTTCGATTTACGGCGTGGTGGCCGGCATGGCGCTCATGGCCGTCAGCCTGATTCTGCTTGCATAGATTATGGACATTCTGCTGCTGATCGTCGGACTGGGACTGATTCTCGCCGGCGCAAATTTCCTGACCGACGGCTCGGCCGCCGTCGCGCAACGCTTCCGGGTTCCGGAATTCATCATCGGCCTGACGATCGTCGCCGTAGGCACCTCGACGCCCGAACTGGTCGTCTCGGTACTCTCGGCCGCGGCGGGCAACAGCGACGTGGCGATCGGAAACGTCGTCGGCTCGAACCTCTTCAACGTCTTTCTGATCCTCGGCGTCTGCGCCCTGATCCGGCCGCTGCCCCTCACCCGGAGCAACATCCGGCGCGACATTCCCTTCGGCATGGCCGCGTCGCTGATCCTGCTGGCCGTCACTTCGGACCGCCTGATATGTGCGGGGGCGGCGGACAGAATCGGCCGCATCGACGGCATCGTCATGGTGGCGCTCTACATTGCGCTGATGTGGTTCACGATCCGCACCACGAAACGGCCCGAAGCGGTGCCCGCCGATGCCGGCGCCAAAAAGCCGGCGGCCCTCTGGCTGGCGGTCGTCATGATCGCCGGAGGACTCGCCGGGCTGATTTTCGGCGGCGACATGTTCCTGAAAAGCGCCACGGAGATCGCCCGCAGGCTGGGCATCAGCGAATCGGTTATCGCCATTACGCTCGTCGCGGGCGGCACGTCGCTGCCCGAACTGGCCTCGTCGGTCGTATCTCTGCTCAAAGGAAAGTCCGAAATGGCGCTGGGCAACGTCATCGGGTCCAACATCGCCAATATACTGCTGATCCTCGGCGTGAGCGCGACGATCCGCCCGCTGACGATGGGCGGCATCACGACGACCGACATTCTGATGGTGGTGCTAAGCTCCCTGCTGTTGTTGCTGACAGCGTTCACCTTCCGAAGGAAGCAGATCGACCGCTGGGAGGGCGCGATCTTCCTGATGATATACGTCGCCTATATCTGGTATCTGATACGCTGACGGAACAGATACACGCACAAAACACGCCCCCGGCGGCGTTTGCACACAAGACGAATCCCTGCCTCGGCAGGGATTTTTCACGGCTGCCGGTCCAGATAGCGGTCGATCAGCCGCGGCACGGCATAGTCGCCCAGCGTGGCGGTCGGCACGGAGGGGAAATCCACAGGGGAAAAGATCTCGATGCGGTGGAACACGGCATGCAGCGTCTGGTGCGAGAGCTGGTGTTTCGGCATTGCGACGCTCCGCAGCAGACGCCATTCGACGCCGTCCAACACGGTTCGGAACTCTTCCGAAGCGGTTAGTTCCGAAAAATCCGCCGCACGGTCCGTCTCGATCATCGGAAACTCGTACAGCCCCTGCCAGATGTCGCCTTCCCCGCGCCGCCGCAACAAGGTCCGGTCGCCGCATGTGACGTGCAGGTAGTTGAACCAACGGTCGCGCACCTTGGTTTTCGTCTGCTTGACGGGACGCTCCGCAACCGTTCCTGCGGCCAGAGCCAGACAGCGCGACGCAAGCGGACAGTCGGCGCATCCGGGTTGCGCCGGAGTGCATTGGAGCGCCCCGAAATCCATGACGGCCTGATTATAACGCCCCGGACAGCGCTTGTCGAGCTGCATCTGCGCCAGTTCGGCGAACGTGCGCTTTCCGGCCGTGGAGTCGATCGGAAGGTCGATATCGAAAAGCCGCGCCAGCACCCGGAAAACATTGCCGTCGAGCACGGCGCAGGGAGCGTCGTAAGCGGCCGAGCAGACGGCCGCGGCGGTATAGTCGCCGACGCCCCGCAGCGAGCGGACCTCGTCGTAAGACCGGGGAAACACGCCTCCGAACCGCTCCGCGACCTGCCGCGCCGCGGCGTGCAGGTTGCGCGCACGGCTGTAATAGCCGAGTCCCTGCCACAACTTGAGCACCTCGTCCTCCGGAGCGGCGGCCAGCGACCCGACGTCGGGAAAGCACTCCGTGAAGCGCAGGTAATAGTCCATGCCCTGTGCGACGCGGGTCTGCTGGAGGATAACTTCGGAAAGCCAGATGCGGTAAGGATCGCGGGTGCGTCTCCAAGGCAGATCGCGGCCGTGCCGGGCGTACCAGTCCAGCAATATGTCGGAAATGTTGTCCATATTCTGTCTGCAAAAGTAGCAATTTTCCCGTTTAGGCTCTATATTTGAAGAAACAAAGCCGACATCTAAAACTCAGGATTATGGAAAAGAAACACGAACTGATCGACAACGCTGCGGAAAAGCGATACGAATTCGACCTCGACGGGGATCTCGCCATGATCGAATACATCAAGGCGCAGGGATTCATCGTCCTGACGCACACCGAGGTTCCCGAAAAATACGAAGGACAGGGCATCGGCTCGGAGCTGACGCGCGCCGTATTGGAGGATCTCCGCGCCAAGAAACTGCCGATGATCCCCCAGTGCCCCTTCGTCGCACAATACATCTACCGCCATCCCGAATGGACGGACGTGGTGCTGAAGGAAGTACCCGCCAAATAACGCAGGAACCGGCCGGACAAGCGGTCTCAGACGATTTCACCCCTGCGCAGCGAAGTGCGGCAGGGGTGAATTTCATTTTTCAGGGCCGGGTCCTGCAATTCCGACGGTCAGCAAACTCAGAAATCGTCCGTACGGAAAGGAACGACCGGCAGTTCGCGGGTATCGGCCAGATTGCCCGGCTGGAAATCGCGGAAACAGTAGCGCACGGCCACGGGTTCCGGCACTTTCTCCGACGAAACGACCAGAGCGAACTGGTTTTCGACGACCGCATCGGCCGGATAAAAAACCTTGTCGGCGCCGCAGATCTCGAATCCGCGGATGTCGGCCATCCGGTTGAAACCCTGATCCATATATTTGAACCTGATGCGGGCTTTGCCGTCGCGGATCTCCATCGACTCGTACTGCGGGCTTTGGCAGGCGATCTCCTTCATCCCGTAGGTCTTGTTCAGCGCCATGAAGGCCAGCCGGTAGCCCACGTCCCGCTTGTTCTTCGGGTGGACATTGCAAAACTCGTAAGGCTCCACCAGATCGTTGGTGCAAATCATGCCGCTGTTGGGAATCAGCTCCTGCGCCCGGCACTGCGCTTCGCGCAGGTAGGGCGACTTTCCGTTGCCGTACTCGAAGGGAGCGATCTCGACGTAATAGAACGGCAGGTCGTCCTGCGCCCACAATCCGCGCCACAGCGATACCATATCGGCCAGCCGCGCGGCGTAATCCATGTAGCGTCCGACGTTCGATTCGCCCTGATACCAGAGGAATCCGCGGACGGTATAGCCCGCCACGGGACGGAGCATGGCATTATACATGACCATCGGACGCAGGTGCTGCGCGACGCGGGAGATTCCCTCTTCGGTCAGGTCGATGTCCGAATAACCGCTCAGCACTTCGCGGCTCATCCAGCTTTCGACGCGGCTTCCGCCCCACGAGCAGTCGATGATGCCGACCGGAACGCCGAGCACGTCGTTGAGCATTTCGGCGAAGAAGTAACCCGCAGCGGTGAATTTCGCCGCAGTAGCGGTCGTGCAGGGGGTCCAGCTTCCGGCAGTCCGATCCTGCGGCGTATAAGCGGCGGCATGCGGAATCTTCACATAATGGAGTTTTCCGCTTTTGGCGCCCGCGCGGGCGATGATCTCGTTCGCATCCGTAACCGGACACTGCCAGAAACCGCCGAGCGGCATCTCCATATTGCTCTGCCCTCCGGCGAACCACACTTCGCCGATCAGCACGCGGTCGAACGTCACGCGGTCGCCGCTGGCGAAGGTAATCCGCTGCGGCTCGTAACTTCCGGCCGGCGTCCGGACCGATACGGCCCAGCGACCGTCGGCGTCGCTTTTCACGGCGGCTCCGGCGCCCCACGAGGTCTCGACTTTCACCGCGGCATGCGGCTCAGCCCAGCCCCACAACCGGACCTCGGCATTCTGTTGAAGCACCATGTCGTTGCCGATGATTTCGGGCAGCCGGATTTTAGCCGCGGCGCCCCATCCGGCCGCAAGGGAGATAAAAAGCAGGAGGATTCTTTTCATAACGGATCAGTATCGAATTTCCGCAAAAATACGATTTTTCGGCGGATGAAAAACAGTGGGAAGCGGAAAATTTCCCCGCAATTAATATAGGTATCTGTTTTTTTTGAAAAAATCCCGCCGGAAAATTTGGTTTATTATATAAACTACTTTATATTCGCAATATATTTACGACACGACAAAAGAATCTTAAAAACCGAACAGCATGGAACTCACGAACACCTCCCCGGACAAACGCCGCCTCTTCGGCCGCTGGTTCGCCCGCCGCATCACCACCTACCTCGTAGTCTGCGCATTCCTCGCCTTCGTCAACTGGCAGACCTCGCCCCATTACTGGTGGGTGGCATGGGTCGCAGCAGGATGGGGGCTGAATCTGGTGCTGTCGCTGGTATGGTATCTGACCGACTGCGACGACGAAAACAATTACCGCTAAAACCTCCGCAACCATGAAAGCATGGAAACTCGTCCTGACCGTCGTTTTTGCGCTGGCATCCGTTGCCGCCGCGGCCAAAACCCTTGAAATCACCGTAACGGACATCCGCAGCGACAAAGGCAATGTTCTGGCGATGGCGAAAGTCGCCGGACGTGAACAGCCCGTATACGGCATGTCGCCCGCCAAGAGGGGCGAAGTCGTGGTAACACTCGAAGGCATCGACGCCGAAACGGCCGAGGTATCGCTCCTCCACGACGAGGACGGCGACTACAAAATGAAGACGGGCGAACGCGGCCCGGCCGAAGGCTATGCCGCGAAAAAGTGCACCCTGCCCGCAGAGCGGAACACCGTGACGATACGCCTCCGCTACCCTGCCGCGGAATAGACCGCCGCCCCGCGTACGGCTGAAACGCCGCAGAAGACGCGCAGACATCCGGTAAAAAGCGAGGAACACCCGGAATAAATTCGTAACTTTAACCCCGAAATCCGACAGACATGGAAGACAGGAAGCTGGACGCCGCCGAGAGTTTGGCGCTCATCGGGCGGATGATCGAAAATACCCGCAGCCGCATGGTCCGCAACGCCGGACGGCCGTTTCTGGCGTGGGGCTATGCGACCGCCGCGACATTGATCGCCGTATGGGCCGCAGTGTCCTGCACCGGCGACGTACGCTGGAACTACCTTTGGTTCATGCTTCCCCTCTTGGGCGGCGCGCTGATGTACTTCACGCGCCCCAAGGCGGCCGAAGGCTCGGTGCACACCTACGTAGACCGCGTACTCGACCTCATCTGGAGCGTAATAGGCCCCGCCACCCTGCTGATAAGCACGCTGGCGATCTGTTTCGTCGTCCGGTTTCCGGTCGCATTCACCGTATTGCTGATGATCGGTCTGGGCACGACCATCAACAACCTGATCATCGGCTTCAAGCCCGGCGTGGCGGGCGGCATTGCCGGAATCGTGCTGGCGTCGGTCTCGCTCGTCGTCACCGGAAACTGGCACGCCGGACTGTTTCTGGCAGCCTTCGTCCTGATGACGATTATTCCGGGACATATCCTCAATTACCGGTACAGACACTCCCGCAGCGACGTGAAACAAGCGGCCGGACCGCGGCCCGGCAAGGCGACGAAAGACGGCGCAGCAGAGGAAGACGGCAGTACGGAGGAAGACGGGGCAGCGACCGAAAACGGCACTGCGGAGGGCGGCGCGGCAACGGACAGCGCAGCGGCGGACAACACAGCGGCGGACAGGCCGCTGAACGCCGCCGAAAACATCGCACTCGTCGGCCGCATGATCGACAACACCCGCAGCCGCATGGTCCGCAACGCCGGGCGGCCGTTCCTGATATGGGGCTATGCGACCGTCGTCACGACACTCGCCGTATGGGCTGCCTACGCACTCTTTCCGGGTCGGAACTGGTACTACTTATGGCTACTGCTGCCCGTGTTCGGAACCGCGCTGAGTCTGCTGACGATGCCCAAGGCGGACGGCGGCAGGGTCTACACCTTCATCGACCGCGTAATCGGTCAGGTGTGGCTGGTAATGGGTCTCACGGCATGGTTCGTCAGCCTGCTCTCGGTATTCGGCGACATGCCGGTCCCGATCCTCTTCGTCATCCTGCTGATGATGGGCATGGGAACAGCCATCACGGGGCTTGTCATCCGCTTCGTCCCGGCCGCCGTCGGCGGGGCCGCGGCGATCGTCCTCGCCCCCGTATCGCTCGCCGCGACCGGTTATTGGGTGCCGGCGCTCTTTATCGCCGGATTCGTCGCAATGATGATCGTGCCGGGGCATATCCTCAACTACAAGTCGAATCATCCGAAACAATAGCCGTATGGAAGAACGGAAAATGTCCGAAAAAGAGGCGATGGAGCTGATCGCCCGCTCGCTCGAAGCGCAGCGACGCAAACTGAGTTTCGTGCGGAGCACGCTTTTCTTCGGCGCAGGAGCGCTGGCGCTGGCCGTCACAACGGCGGATTACGTCGTCCGGCGGACGACGGGCCGGGATTTGACGCTGCTGCTGGTCCTCGCCGGAACGGTCGCCGGGCTGGCCGCCCTCTATTTCCATTACAGAAGTCACCGCACGGTCACGGCCAACGACCGGACACTGATGAACGTCTGGGCCTATGCGCTCGGCGTATGTCTCTACACTGCGGGATATGTCGCCACGGGCGACGGACTGCAGCTGCCCGTCATGGGACTGCTGACCATGGGCGCAGCCATTGCGGCGGGCGTCACGGGCGAACTGTTCCGCCGCAGCGAAACCAACCGGTCGAACCAGAGCGGATCGCTGGCCGGACTGCTCTTCATCAGCATTTCGGGGGCATTTCTCGCCGCATGGATCTTCCGGGCCGCAGCAGCAGGAGAGACCGTCTCCCAATTCATACTCACCCTTGCGGCAGCCGTCATCCTCTTCTTCGGAACGGGAATCGTGCTGCGCTACAACGAACGCCGGAACCGTGTTTAAAGAACTCAACCCCCTGCTGCATTCCGAACTGCGTCTGGCCGTGATGTCGATCCTCATCGGGGTCGAAAGCGCCGATTTCGTCTTTATCCGACAGCAGACCGGAGCCACGGCGGGCAACCTTTCGGTACAGCTGGACAAGCTGGCGAAAGCGAATTACATCGAAATCGAAAAGACCTTCCGGGGCAAGATGCCCTGCACCGTCTGCCGCATCACCGACACGGGACGCGACGCCTTCGCCGAATACGTCGCGGCGTTGCAGACCTATATCCGGAAATAAAGCGCCCGCAGGAAACAAGAGGCCCGCAAAGACAAGAGGTCCCCGGCCGAAACCGGAATTACCGCACGCACGGACTCCCGGACTCGGCAGCAGCCCCGCAGTCCGATTCCCCGCACGTCCGGACTCGGACCGGATTCGACCTTATCTCCCTGCTCCGGCGGGGATTTTTATTGCGGCCAACAATTACAGCGTACAGAAAAACGTCACCAGAAACGGAACGCTGAAATCGAGCGTGCAGCCGTGGAAAATCGAAACCACGGCATAGGGTTTTCCGGCCGCCTGCGTGATGACGGGGAGCGTGGTGTCGAAGGTGGTCGCACCGCCGATCGAGACGGCCGCCAGCGGTCCGCACCAACGGGCGACCAGCGGAGCGGCCAGCAGCGTGAAGATCTCGCGCATGACATTGCATAGCAGAGCGACGGTTCCCAGCTCCGCGCCCCGGAAATCGGCGATAAAGATGCTCGACAGCGAATAATAGCCGAAACCCGAACCGACGGCCAGCGTATCGGTCACGGCCAGCGGCGGCAGAAGCGGCGTCGCGAGAGCCGCGCCCGCCAGCGTTCCGACGGCAGTCATCACGGGCAGCAGCGCCAGCCGCGGATCGAGCCGCCGGACACGTCCCGCAAGGGTTTCATCATGGCCCAGCGTCACGCCGACACAAAACATCAGCGCATAGAGAACATACGTGCTGACACGCGCCCCGGCGACATCGAACGGCACAAGAGCGAAAAGTCCCGCAACGCATCCGGCGACAAAGAAGGCGACGATCACCAGACTCCCTTTCAGAGCACCCCACATCGACAGCGGTTTTTCCGGCTCGGAGGCCGGAGAAGCAGGCGCGGGCGTCGGCTCGCACGCCGCCGAAGAAGATTGGGGAGAACACGGCGCGCAAAACAATGCCGGCTCCGAAGGTTCGGGCAAGCATGACGCGCCACACGCCGCTGAATCCGAAGATTCGGGCGAACATGACGCGCCACACGCCGCCGGATTGGGGAGCGCTTCGGAAGATTGATCCGCAACACTCCCGGAAAAGCCATTCGCACCGCAGCCCCCGCCTCCGGCCCCAAATCCGCGGCCCGCAACAGAGCCGGCAGATGCCGGATTTGCCGCGGCGCCCTCCGTCCCGGAAGCAGTGCGGCCCCGGATACGCCGCCACAACAGCCACGAAGCCCCGATGCTTCCCGCGACCGAGAAGACGAAGATCACGAAGGCGGTACGCCCCAGCGTCGCCATGCCGCCCACGACGGCGGGATCGGAACCGACTTCCAGTCCGAGCAGGAACAACAATGCCCAGATGATGACGGCGATCAGCCGGGAGACGAACGCGAGGCGCCGGCTTTGCAGCAGGCGCCCCGTGACGATTCCTCCGAAAATGACGGCGAAAAGAACAAGCATTCCCTACTCCTGCTTCGCCGTGAGTTTTTCGATCTGTCTTTCAGCTTCGGCGCTGAGTTTATCGGCCTGTTTCTTGGCCTCCTCGACCAGCTTGTCGCCCGCTTTCTCGGCCGCCAGCTTCGCCAAAGCACCCTTCTCCTTGGCGCCGTCCACAAGTTTCGTGCGCTGCGCTTCGGCGGCTTCGACCAGCTTGTCGCCGGCACGTTTGGCCTCCTTGCGCAGGTTGTCGGCCTGCTTCTGAATCTCCTCGCCGAGCGATTCGCTGCCCGTGAGCTTCTGGATCTGCTGGTCGATGACGTTCTTCACGGCCTGCTCGGCCGCTTCCTTCACGCCAAGCGTGATCTTGGGCGAGGTGAACGTACCGCCTATGCCGACATTGACCGACTCCAAGATCCCGCCCGCAGAACCCGCAGGCAGGGCCACCTTGGCCGTATAGTCGATGGTCTGGTCGAGTCCCGTCGAACCGGACATGTTGATCTTTATGTCGCCCATCTTCAGGTCGAAGGGCTGGGTCGTAATCCGGCCGTCCCTGATCGAGAAACGGACGGCGACGTCCTTGGCTTCGATTTTCCGCAGTTTGTCGTTGTCGAGCGCCTTGGCCAGCGCATCGAACGCTTCGAGGTTCTGGATACGGATGTTCGCCGACTTGATTTCGCCCGTGGCGTCGAGCGACTGCAGGTCGGGTTCCATATTCGGATCGAGCGCGGTCGTCATGTCGAGCGACAACGAATAATCGCCGCCCGTTTTGGCGAACAGCGGCACGAGTTTCTGTACCATCTCCAGCTCGTCGAACGTCTTGGAGAACGAAGCGCCCGCAAGTCCCAGCGCCAGCTTCAGCGCCGGACGCTGCGGATCGGCCGCCGTCGAATAGCTGCCCGAAGCGGTCGCCGAACCGCCGAAGAGCTGCATGCGCAGCCGTTCGAGCGAAAGGGCGCCGCCTGCTACGCGCATCTCGCCCGATATGCCGGAGACGGTCATTTTCTGGAAGAGCACCTTCTGCAGTTCGGTATTGAGCGAAAGATTCAGGTTGCGCGGCACTTCGAGCGCCTGCGCCGGTTCGGCGGAAGTCCCGGCCGACGACGTCTCCGGGGTCTCTTCCGGTGCGGAATCGGGCATGACGTTCATCATTTCGTTCAGGTCCAGCAGGTCGGACTTCACATAGAGACGTCCCGAAAGCATGTCGCCCCGCAGCAGGTAGCCGATGTAGCCTGACAGCTGGCCGTTGGCCGCCAGATCGCTCCGGCCTATCGTAAGGCCGAGTTCGCCGAGCGTCATGGCCGCGGGCGTAATGGTCGCGGCGGCACGGCGGATATGAACCGCAGGCAGTTCGGGCATGGTCAGGCCCAGCCGCTCGACGACGAACGTTCCCGACGCGCCGATCCGCTCGTAGCGGCTCTTTTCGATGTCGGACATACGGCCCGAAACCTTCACGTCGGCGGTAATCAGGCCGCTCAGCTCCATCCCCTTTTCGAGCGGATACACCTCTCTGACGGCCCCTAGATCGACACGGCCGTCCACCGCGGCACGGAACGTCGGGTCGCTGACCAGATTGGTCGCATAGGCCGACGCCGAAAGCGAATTCCCGGCCATCCGGAGCGTGAATTTCGAGAGGTCGAGTTCGGTCTTATCCGCCACGCCGCCGGGATTGGCGATCCGGACGTCGATGTTGATGCCGTCCACCGCCTTGGGCAGCGACGAGTATTGGAAGCTGCCGTTGCGCACCTCCGTCCTGAGTTCGAACGCCGGAAGCGCCGCGCCGCGCATTTCGCCGCGCGCCCAGAGCGCCATCGAAAGTTCGCCGCCGGCCGCAAGATTGCGGAAGTCGCGGGTGTAGAAGGCCGGAACGAGCGAAAGCACGTCCTTGAACTGCACCTTGTCGCAGCCGGCCGTGACATCCATGGCCACGGCGTCGTCTTTCAGCTCCACCCAGCCGTCGAGACCTACCTCGATGGCGTTCAGGCGCAGTTTGTTCTGCGAGAAGGTAAAACGGCTGTTAGCCAGATCGGCCGCAATCACCGCATCCAGCTCCGCTTCGGCGCCGCTGAGCATCGGAATACCGCCCGAAACCAGCCGCATGCCCTTGGCCGTCAGCCGCAGGTCGAGGTCGGTCTGGTCGGCCGACATGTCGCCCCGCAGGCGAAGTGACAGAGGTGCGGTCGAGAAGCGCATGCCCGTCGAATCGTCCTCGTAACGGATCGCCGCGTCGCTGATCCTGAAGTCGCGGACCGAAAGGCGGAACGACGAAGGTTCCGCATCGGCGGGGGTCTCCTCTTCGCCCTGAGCCTCTTCCGAAGCCTTCACAACGTCCCAGTTCACCCTGCCGTCGGCAAGTTTGTGCGCATGGAGCGCAGGCTCCGAAAGAATGATCTTCGTCACCTCGAACCCCTCGTCGCCGAAAAGCGACATCACATTCACGACCACCGAAATCCGCTGCGCGGCGACGATCGTATCGCCCGCAAAAGGCTCCTAGCCCACCAGCGTCAGTCCCTTCAGGTCGAGCGAAGCACGGGGAAAATGGCGCAACAGGCTGATGTCCAGCTTCTCGAAATCGAGCCGCGCATCGAGCATCGCATTGGCCTCACGCTTCACAATCTCGGCGATCTTGCCCCGCAGCACCATCGGCGCCACCAGAGCGATCACCAGCACGACGGCCACCACGATGGCCGCAATCTTCACGAATTTTTTCATCACTTATCTGTTTTAAAGGCGAAAACCGTGGTTTCCACCTCTTCGAATCCGACTTTGCGATAAAGCGCCCTAGCGGCTTCGCGCGCCGGGTTCGACGTCAGCATCACCTTCCCGGCGCCGATGCGGGCCGCATGCTCCACGGCAGCGCGCACCAGCGCATCGCCCGCGCCGCAGCCGCGTGCCGCGCCGTCCACCACGACGTCCTCGATCCATGCCTTGCGCCCCGAAGGCGCATCGTACCACGCCAGCGTCAGCACCCCGACGATCCGTTCCCCGGCCACGGCGGCCAGCAACGCTCCGGTTTCGCTTCCGGCCACACGCCGCAACACCTCGCGGGAGGGCGCGCCCAGCCGCGGCGAAAGCTGCGGCATCAGCCGCGCGAACGCCTCTTCGAGCGCATCCGAGACTTGGGTTATCCGTCGTATCTCAACCGTCATAACATCCGATTTTCGGGCAAAGTTAATCTTTTTTTCACAACAGCTCCGCCGATCACCCTCGCCGGAGTCCGCAGAGCCGCAATTTACTCAACAAAGTTAATATTTTCGTCCGAATCTTTGGGGCATGTCTCGAAAAAAGATTACTTTTGCGTCGCATCGGTTCCCGAAACGCCCCGGAAGGGCGCGGGGATTAAAAGGGAATGCCGTGAAATCCGGCAACAGTTCCCGCTGCTGTAAGTTACGCAACATGTTCCGGCACTCTTTGGCCACTGTCCTCCGGGACGGGAAGGCGCCGGAACGGTAACGAGTCAGAAGACCTGCCGCATGCCGTTCAACCAATATGCACCCTGCGGAGAATGGGGCGCAGCAGACCGTCGCCGACACCGGCATCCGACACGTCAGCCCGTACCAGCCGCAGTCATTTGAAAGCCGATGAAACGCGTTTTACGACATATGGCGGTTTTATGCGCCGGCGCAGGATTCTGCTGCGCCTGCATGGACTACGGACCGCTGCATGAAGAGCCGTTCGCGCAGTCGCAGCGCGGCGTGTTCATCACGTGCGAGGGCAACTTCGGCTGGGACAACGCTTCGCTGTCGTTCTACGATCCGGCGGCACGGAGCGTCGAAAACGAAATCTTCATCCGCGCGAACGGCATGAAACTGGGCGACGTCGCCCAGTCGATGACCCTCCACAAAGGACGCGGATACGTCGTGGTGAACAATTCGGGCGCGGTCTATGTCATCGACCCGGCGACTTTCCGCGTCACGGGAGTGATCGAAGGGGTCGTCTCGCCGCGTTACATCCACTTCCCCAACGACACGACGGCCTACATCACTGACCTTTACGATCCGCGCATCACGGTCGTGGACTCCCGCAGCAACCGTATCCGCGGCCGGATTCCGATGAACGGCCACAAATCGACCGAACAGATGGTGCAGTGGGGCGACGAAGTGTTCGTAAACTGCTGGTCGTACGACGACAAGATTTTGGTCGTGGACGCCGCACGCGAAACGCTGGTGGACTCGATCGAGGTCGGGCCGCAGCCTTCGTCGCTGGTCCTCGACCGTTTCGGCAAACTCTGGACCGTCACCGACGGACGCACCGCAGGCATTCCGGCGGCGCTCTACCGCATCGACGCCGCCACGCGCCGCGTCGAGCAGACCTATACGTTCGCCGCGGGCGACCATCCCTCGTCGGTCACCCTCAACGGCACGCGCGACACGCTCTACTTCATCAACCGCGACGTCTGGCGCATGCGGGTCGACGCCGAGGAGCTGCCCGTCACGCCGTTCCTGCCCTATACGCAGACTACCTATTACGAAGTGGCGGTCGATCCGCTGACCTCGGAGGTCTACGTGGCCGACGCCATCGACTACGTCCAGCACGGCGTGGTCTACCGCTTCACGGCGCGGGGCGCGGCCGTCGACACGATACGCGTCGGCATCACCCCCGGATCGTTCTGTTTCAAACCGTAAAAAACATTCGAAGAAGATGAAAAAATACGCATTTCCTCTGGCGGCTCTTCTGCTGGCCGCCTGCAACTCCGGCGAAGAGATCACGACCACGCAGACGGACGAACCCGTGGCCCGGATTCTCGAATACACTCCCGCACCGGGACAGTTCATCAACGAAGAGGCGCGCTCCGGCGGCGCGTTCGACAACGTGGATACGCCGGAGAAAGCCTGCCGGTACGCCGCCGCACGTTTCGCCGAGAACAACTGGGTTTCGCTCGGCGGATGGGGCGGATACCTCGTCGCGGCATTCGCCGAGCCGGTACCCAACACGGGCGGTTACGACCTTTACGTCAAGGGCAACGCCATGAACACCTCGTCCGAGCCGGGCGTCGTCTGGGTCATGCAGGACGCCGACGACAACGGAAAGCCCGACGACACGTGGTACGAACTGAAAGGCAGCGAGTACGACAACGCCGCGACGATCCGGGGGTATGCGGTCACCTACACGCCGCTCGCCGACGGCTCCGCCGCATGGACCGACGACCGGGGCGGCAGCGGCACGATCGACCGGATGGACGAACATACGCAGGCCTCCTACTGCCCGGCATGGATCGAGCCTGCCGACCTGAAATTCACGGGCACGCGGCTGCGCGACAATGTCGAACAGGCCGACGGACAGTGGAGACCTCAGGCGTTCGCATGGGGCTATGCCGACAACTTCTCGACGGTGGACCGGATCGGCATGACCAACCGCCTGCGCATCAGCGACGCCGTGACGGCCGACGGTTCGCCCGCCAACCTGCAGCAGATCGACTTCATCAAGGTGCAGACGGGCGTGAACGCCAAAGCCCCGCTGATCGGCGAGATTTCGACCGAAGTGTGCGGCATCGGCTGCTACCGGACCGTAACCAAACGCAACTGACCGCGTGCTGCGCACCGCGACGATACTCCTCTGCCTGACCTGCGCCCTGCCCGCCGCGGCGCAGCGTGACTCGACGGCCCGCACCATCGCCATCGAGTCGGTCGATATTTCGGGACGCCGCCCGATGAAGGAGATCGGCGTGCAGCGCACCGAGCTGGACACGCTCGTCCTGCGCGAAAACATCACCGCATCGCTGGCCGACGCGCTGGCGACGGGCTCGACCATCTTCATCAAATCCTACGGCCGCGCAACGCTCGCGACCGCCTCGTTCCGCGGCACGGCGCCCTCGCACACGCAGGTGACGTGGAACGACATGAAGGTCAATTCGCCGATGCTCGGACAGGTCGATTTTTCGCTGATACCCGCCTATTTCATCGACGACGCGACGATCTATCACGGAGCCAGCTCGGTGGGCGTCACCGGCGGCGGGCTGGGCGGCGCGGTGACGCTGGCGACCAAAGCCCCTGCGGAGCAGGGATTGGGGCTGCGTTACGTGCAGGGCATCGGGTCGTTCGCCACGTTCGACGAATTCCTGCACCTGACCTACGGCGGCGCGCGGTGGAGCAGTTCGACGCGCGTGCTCTACAGCACCTCGGACAATGATTTCCGCTTCCGCAACTACAATTCGAAAGAGTTCGTCACCGACGACAACGGCCAAATCGTCGGCGAATATTACCCCCTGCAGCGCAACCGCAACGGCGGATTCCGCGACCTGCACGTCATGCAGGAGCTTTATTACACCACGCGCGGCGGCGACCGTTTCTCGCTGGCGGCATGGTACCTCGACTCGCACCGCGGACTGGCGATGCTCACGTCCGACCGCAACAAAAGCAAACAGAAGAAGAATACGCAGGACGAACGCACGCTGCGGGCCGTGGCAGGCTGGGAGCGGCTGCGCAACGGACTGAAAATCAGCGCACGCGCGGGTTACACCTACACCGATCTGCGCTACCTGCTCAAGCAGGACCCCGAAGGCAAAGGGCGGTTCGTCGTCAATACCGACGCCCGGAGCCGCATCCACACGCTCTTCGCCAAGGCCGAAGCCGAATATGCGCTCGGCGAGAAGTGGCTCTTCTCGGCCAACGCCGCCCTCCACCAGCACCGGGTGCGCAGCGGCGACCTCTCGGTGATCGGCAACAACGGCCTGCGGGCCGATACGCTCTACCGGCAGGAGCGGTTCGAACTTTCGGCGTTCGCCGCCGTGAAATGGCGTCCCGTGCCGCGGCTGGGCGTCGCCGCCGACCTGCGGTGGGAGTTATACGGAGACCGTACGACGCCCGTCATCCCGGCGCTGTTTGCGGACTACGTGCTCTCGAAACGCGGCAGCGTGGTCGTCCGGGCTTCGGCCGCCCGCAACTACCGCTACCCCACGCTCAACGACCTCTACTTCCGCCCCGGCGGCAACAAGAACCTCAAACCCGAACGGGGCTGGACGTTCGACGCGGGCTTGGAAACGACGCTCAAAGGCGACGCCCGTTCGCTGCGCGCGTCGGCCACGGTGTTCGATTCGCGCATCGACGACTGGATACTCTGGATAGGCAGTCCCAAACTGGGCATCTACACCCCGATCAACATCCGCCGCGTCCACAGTTACGGCATCGAGACCAAACTCTCGGCCGAAGCCGAGACTTCGGGCGGCTGGCGACTGCTCCTCGACGGCAATTTCGCATGGACCCGTTCGATCAACCGGGGCGATCCGTTCAGCCCGGCCGACGAATCGGTCGGCAAACAGCTCGTCTACATTCCCGTCTATTCGGCGGCCCTCACGGCGCGCGTCGAGTGGCGACGGTGGGAGCTGACCTACAAATGGAACTGGTACAGCGAACGTTACACCATGTCGAGCAACGACCTCGGCGTCTTGGGCCGCGTGAAACCCTACTTCATGAGCGACCTTTCGCTCGAAAAGGGACTCGACTGCAAATGGGCGTCGTTCTCGCTCAAAGGCTGCATCCACAACCTGCTCAACGAGGAGTACGAATCGGTGCTTTCGCGCCCCATGCCGCGGCTCAACGTCTCCTTTTTCATCGGCATAACCCCCAAATTCGGCAAACGATGACGCTGCGTGAACAACTGCTCGAACTCACCGAGCCTAAATACATGAAATTCACCTCGGCGCTGATGCCGGGCGTCGAAAACGTGCTGGGCATACGCCTGCCCGTATTGCGCAGCATCGCCAAGGAGATCGCCGCCGGAGACTGGCGCGCATATCTGGCCGAAGCCGAGGATTTCTACTTCGAAGAGCGGATGCTGCAGGGGCTGGTGATCGGCTATGCCCGGTGCGAACCCGCCGAAAAGCTCGCACACGTGGCCCGCTTCGTACCCAAGATCGACAACTGGGCCGTCTGCGACTGCTTCTGCTGGCGGCTCCGCGCCGCCGAGCGGCAGCCGATGTGGGAGTTCATACAACCCTATTTTCACGCGCAGGCCGAATACGACACGCGTTTCGCCGTAGTCATGGGGTTGGGCAATTTCGTCGATGAACAGCACCTCGAAGCGTTTCTGAGGCAGCTCGACGGCATCCGCCACGAAGCCTACTACGCCCGCATGGCCGTGGCATGGGCGGTGTCGGTCTGCTACGTCAAATTTCCGCAGCGCACACACGCTTGGCTGGGAAGCTGCTCGCTGGACGACTGGACCTACAACAAATCGCTGCAGAAAATCATCGAGTCCTACCGCGTGAGCGACGCCGCGAAGCAGGAAATCCGGGCGATGAAACGCCGCCGGTAAAAAGCGTACGCGGCTCCCGCGCAAAGCGCCGGAAATATCCGCCGTCCCCGCAGAAAAAGAGCCGGGGCGGCGCGTTTTTGCAAAATAATGCTACCTTTGTATAGAAAATCCGAAAACAAGGCCCTATGCGCAAACTGGTAATCATTCCGACCTACAACGAGAAGGAAAACATCTCGGCGATGATCGACAAGGTCTTTTCGCTGCCCGAACCTTTCGAACTGCTCGTCATCGACGACGGTTCGCCCGACGGGACGGCCGAAATCGTCAGGCAACGCCGGAAAGAGTTCCCCGAAACGCTTCATCTGCTGGAGCGCAGCGGCAAACAGGGGCTGGGAACGGCCTATCTGACGGGATTCCGCTGGGGACTGGACAACGGATTCGACTACATCTGCGAAATGGACTGCGACTTCTCGCACAATCCCGACGATCTGGTGCGGCTGTACGAAGCCGCCGCCGAGGGCAACGACGTGGTGGTCGGCTCGCGCTATGTGCAGGGCGTAAACGTCGTCAACTGGCCGATGTCGCGTCTGCTGATGTCCTACTTCGCCTCGATGTACGTGCGCATCGTGACGCGCATGCCCCTGCGCGACGCGACGGCGGGATTCGTCTGCTACTCGCGCCATGCGCTGGAGACGCTCGACCTCGACGCCGTAAGGATGAAGGGATACGGCTTTCAGATCGAGATGAAGTACTCGGCGTGGCGGCTGGGGCTGAAACTCAAGGAGGTGTCGATCATCTTCGTCGAACGCCGCGAGGGCACCTCCAAGATGAGCGGCAGCATCTTCCGCGAAGCGTTCTTCGGCGTGCTGGGACTCCCGCTGCGCAAAATCAGGGCCGCGAAAAAAGCACAGTAATATGGATTTGTCACTGAAACGCTGCGACTGGTGCGGAACCGATCCGCTGTACGTGGAGTACCACGACAACGAATGGGGCAGGGAAGTTACCGACGACCGGAAAATGTTCGAATTTCTGGTGCTGGAAAGCGCGCAGGCCGGATTAAGCTGGATTACGATTCTGCGCAAACGCGAAAATTACAGAAAAGCGTTCGCCGGCTTCGACGTGCATAAAGTGGCGGCCTTTACGGACGACGACGTGGAGCGGCTGATGCAGGATCCGGGAATCGTCCGCAACAGACGGAAGATAGAAGCCGCGGTGACCAACGCAAGACTCTTCATCGAAATCCAGCGGGAATTCGGCTCCTTCTGCCGGTATCTGAAATCGTTTCTTCCCGACAACAGGCCCGTGGTCAATCACTGGAAAACCATGCGTGAAATTCCCGCATCGACGGCGTTGTCCGACGCCATAAGCAGAGACATGAAAAAACGCGGGTTCAAATTTTTCGGCACCACTATCTGCTACGCCCACTTGCAGGCCGTGGGATATGTCAACGACCACCTTGCAGACTGCCATTGCAGAAAGCCCCGGTTCTAAAATGACAGACGGAATCAATACGCTGCGCTATTCGGACTTTTTCTTAGCGATGTACTTCGACGGAGGGAAAAGCTGCCTGCATCGGAATCATTCCCATGTGTTAGTATATATGTACTCCGGTGAAATGGTAATCGACGAACGCGGGGAAATCACCCGGCTGCATAAAGGCGATTGTGCCTTTATCCGAAAGGATTTGAGTGTACAAATGACCAAACAGGCATGGAACAGCGAACAATTCAAAGCGATTTTTCTGATGTTTACTCCCGAATTCCTGCGTGGTTTTTACAGCCGTTTAGACCGGAACGCCCTGCCGAAAGATGCCAAACGGGATAAAATAAGCTTATATAAATTGCCGTCCAACCGTCCCGACATCGTAAGTCTGTTCGAATCCATGACTCCTTATTTCGATTCGAACATCCAGCCGACAGACGAGTTGCTGCATCTGAAAATGATCGAGGGGATCTATGTATTGCTCAATACGAGCAAGCATCTGTATGCTTCCGTTTTCGATTTTGCGGATCCGTGGAAAATCGACATATTGGATTTTCTGGAAAGCAATTACATGAATGACATATCGATGGAAGAGATCGCCAACTACACCGGTCGCAGTCTGTCCACATTCAAACGCGATTTCAAAAAGTGCAGCGCGCTTTCGCCGCAGGAATGGTTGATACACCGTCGTCTCGAAGCCGCCCGCGAATTAATCCGGAAAGGCGGACGAAAGGTGTCGGAAATCTGTTTCGAGGTCGGATTCAAGAATCTTTCACACTTCTCAAAGGTCTATAAAGAAACGTACGGCATTCCTCCGACTGAGGAGCTGCAACACGAAACGAGTCTCGCATAAATGCGGGGCTTTTTTATTTCATGAACTTTACAACAAAGCAACTTGAACCGCACAACAAAGCCATTGTACGGTATTCCGTCTACCTTTGCATCAGAAAACATTAAACAGAAAATCATGAAGAATATTTTTGAAAAAGACCTGTCAGGCGAGATGGTTTCGCCCGACGAGCCGGGTTACGAGGCATTGATTAGCGATATTTTCGCCACCATCGAAACTGCCACGAAGATGAATACGGGCTACCGCACCCCCGAAGAAGTGCACGAATATATGGGCCGGATTCTCGGCAAACCGCTCGAAGAGAGTACGACAGTGCTGCCGCCTCTGTACATCGACTACGGCAAACCCGTCACGATCGGAAGGGGGTGTTTCATTCAACAGTGTTGCACGTTTTTCGGTCGCGGCGGCATCACGATCGGCGACGAGGTATTCATCGGCCCGAAGGTCAATCTGATTACGATCAACCACGCCCCCAATCCGGATAACCGCAGCGCAACTTACGGCCGGCCGATCGTAATCGAGGACAAGGCATGGATCGGTATCAATTCGACTATCCTTCCGGGAGTACGCATCGGTTACGGAGCCATTGTCGGGGCTGGCAGCGTAGTAACCAAAGACGTGCCACCTATGACTGTAGTAGCCGGGAATCCGGCCAAGTTCATCAAGAGAATCGAAGTCAAATAAATTAGGAATAAAAGCGTCAGAACGTAAAGAAATAGTTCATGAAGAAGTTCCAGAAGGTGACCACGCCGATGGCGAAAAGCTTGGCCAGATAGAAATTCAGGCGGAAACGGCCGTGCAGCAGCCAGATCGTCAGGTTGTTGATGACAAGCCCCACGGCGGCAATGCCCAGAAAACGGAGGTACTGTCCCGTAATGTCGGGATTCTCGTTGTGGAAAGTCCAAATCCGGTTCAGGATGTAATTCGTCGTCGAGGCGCAGAGAAAGCCGAGCGAATTGGCGACGTACTTGTTGAGCCTCAGCCACTCCTTGCAGAGGTAGGTGATTCCAAAATCGACGAAGACGCCCGAACCGCCCACGATGCAGAATTTGAGAAACTGCTCGATCATCGCGCAACCTCCGTGCGGAGGGGTTTTCCGTTAAACCAATTCGTATACCCTTCCCGGCGCAGGGCGAAGCCGGCGTCGAAATCGGTCCCGGCCAGCTGTCGGGGCACGACGAACACCACCTCGCGCCGGATCTCCTCCTCGGCGGGAATCCGGAAACGTTCCCCGGTGTCGAATTCCTCGACGCGAAAACGGCCGTGCTTCCAGAGCATGACGAGCAACATGTCGCCGCCCAAGTCGATGTTATAAGGATAGGGATTGTCGATTCGCAGCGAAAGCCGCAGCGTATCGCCCGCGGCGACTCGTTCGGGAAGCCCCGTGAAGGAGATGTCCACAAGGCGGGTCGGATGGAAATGCGTATCGACGAACCACGTGAAACGCTTGCCGTTGGGCAGTACGACGCTCCGGACGCGGCCCGTCGTGTCGGCTTCGTCATAAGGCGTCTCGACCAGCACTTCGCGGCCGGCAAAGCGCGTATCGTCGTCACGGAACTGCCATTGGTGGGTCCGGTAGCGGATATTGGGCTGGCAGTAGGCCTCTCCGCCGGTATAGAAGGCGTATTTGGCCGCGACGGCGTAACCGTGGCGGAAAACGACGGGACGGCCGTCGGCGATTTCGGCGATCTCCCCGTAACTGGTGCGGTTGTCGAACACTTCGTAACGGATGCCCAGCGGATTGAAGATCATCACCAGCCGCGTCAGGGCGATCAGGGCGAGCGTCACCCACCCCATGCGCATCAGGTAGCGGCGCGTCCGGGGATGACGCCGGGCGTAGGTGAAGAGCGTATAGAGCAGTCCGAACACGGCGACGATCACCCACTGGGGCTGGACGTATCCGCGCAGCGTCGAAAGCAGGAAAAAGACGATAAACGCCGCCGGAATGAATCTCAGCGCGCGTTCGACGGCGTTCTGCGGCTTCACGGCGATCCACGACCGGACATAGAGCGGCACGAAGAACGGGTTGAAGACGACCAGCAGGTTGAGCAGGTATTCGGCGACGTAACCGGGCCGGAAGACCGAGTTACGCCCCGCCAGATGATAGGCCAGCGACGCCCAGTCGTGCTCGTACTGCCACACGAAATGCGGCACGAGCAGCAACAGCGCCACCGCGCCGCTGAGATATAAGGTCGGACGCAGGAACACGCGGGGGGGGGTCGCCGCAAGCGCGAAGAGCACCACCAGCGCCCCGTGGTACTTGCTGTAGGCCATCAGCGCCATGGCCACACCCATCCAGAGCCACGCCGCGCGCCGCCCTTCGGTGAACCATTTGAAGGTGAGCAGGAACAACGCCGCGGTCATCATCAGCGGACCGTCGGGCACGGCGATAAAACCGTACAACTGCAGCATGAGCGTCGCGGCCGAGAGCATGACGAAAAGCCCCGCATCGCGGCGGTCGGCACCGGAGGGCCGGATGATGCACCAGAAGACAAAGAGGTAAAGCGGCTGCAGCAGGGTAAAGAAAAACCGCACGCCGAACTCTCCGCCGAAGAGATGCTCCCCAAGCCAGACCAGCAGCGCCGTCATCGGCGGATGGTCGAAATAGCCCCACGAGATGTTTTCGGCGAACATATGGTAGTAGGCCTCGTCATTGGCCAGCTCCGTGAAACCGGCCTGAAAGAGGTTGCAAATCCACCATACACCCAGCCAGAACGCGACCAAGGCGTCGGGACCGAACGAAGCGTATATCTTTTTGACGGATGCTCTCATACGGCGGCAAAGGTAGCAAAATTTATCGGTTTTGCGCCACCCGGCCCCCAAAGAGAGGTGCATGCGGACAGCTTTTGCGAAAAATCACCGCATGAGGGCGGACGCGGCATATTTTTTCCGCGTCGGCCGACGGCGGCCGTATTGTTTACAATTTGTTCATTAATTGGAGCGCCGAACGATTGCCGCCTCGGAAACAATCTCTATATTTGCTCCCGGTCAAGGTTCCCCGCCGGCGGCTGCCGGCTTGGGATCAAAAGGGAACTCCTGTGCAAATCAGGGACTATCCCCGTAGCTGTAAGCTCCGTTGCGCTCCGCACACTCTCAGAGCCACTGTCCGTCGGACGGGAAGGCGTGCGGAAGGAGCGAGTCAGAAGACCTGCCTGACCGATATACGGCACCCGCTTTCGGGATATAGAGCGGTGCAGCAACTTTGTTTTACACTGATTTTTTTGGTGAAACCATGCTTTTCAGGCGGCCGTCCGCCGGCAAAAGCGGGCTTTATCGCATAACCGGCCAACAACAAAAACAGGAGAAAATATGGGCATTTCCGAACTTTACATCGTAAAACGCGACGGCAAGCGCAAAGCGTTTTCCGTCGAGAAAATCAAACGCGCCGTACGCAAGGCCTTCCTTTCGGTCGGCAGCTACGCCACCGACGACGACATCACGTCGATACTGAGCCGCGTACACGTGTCCGACGGCATGAGCGTCGAAGAGATTCAGAATCAGGTCGAAGTGGCGCTGATGGCCGAGCGTTACTTCGCGGTGGCCAAGAGCTACATGCTCTACCGCCAGAAACACACCGAAGAGCGCGAAGACCGCGAGAAACTCGAATTTCTGATCAACTACTGCGACGCCTCGAACCCGGCGACCGGCTCGAAATACGACGCCAACGCCAACGTCGAAAACAAGAATATCGCCACGCTGATCGGCGAGCTGCCGAAGCAGAACTTCATCCGCCTGAACCGCCGCCTGCTGACCGACCGCATCAAGGAGATGTACGGCAAGGAACTGTCGGACAAATACCTGCACCTGCTCAAGGAGCACTTCATCTACAAGAACGACGAGACGTCGATGGCCAACTACTGCGCCTCGATCACCATGTATCCGTGGCTCTTGGGCGGCACGCTCTCGGTGGGCGGCAACTCGACCCGTCCGACGAATCTCAAATCGTTCTGCGGCGGATTCGTCAACATGGTTTTCATCGTGTCGTCGATGCTTTCGGGCGCATGCGCCACGCCCGAATTCCTGATGTACATGAACTATTTCATCGAGCAGGAGTACGGCGAAGATTACTACAAGCGGGCCGACGAGGTGGCCGACCTCTCGAAGAAACGCCGGACAATAGACAAGATAATCACCGACTGCTTCGAACAGATCGTCTACTCGATCAACCAGCCGACCGGGGCGCGCAACTTCCAAGCCGTGTTCTGGAACGTGGCCTACTACGACCGCTACTACTTCGAAAGCCTGTTCGGGGAGTTCGTTTTTCCCGACGGTTCGCATCCGCACTGGGAGTCGCTGTCGTGGCTGCAGAAGCGTTTCATGACGTGGTTCAACCGCGAGCGCACCAAGACCGTGCTGACTTTCCCGGTAGAGACGATGGCGCTGCTGACCAAAGACGGCGACGTGATGGACCGGGAGTGGGGCGACATCACGGCGCAGATGTACGCCGAGGGGCACTCGTTCTTCACCTATATCAGCGACAACGCCGACTCGCTGTCGAGCTGCTGCCGTCTGCGGAACGAGATTCAGGACAACGGATTCAGCTACACGCTCGGCGCGGGCGGCGTCTCGACCGGCTCGAAGAGCGTGCTGACGATCAACCTCAACCGCTGCATCCAGTACGCCGTGAAGAACGGCATGCACTATCTCACCTATCTGGAAGAGATCACGGATCTGGTACACAAAGTGCAGACGGCTTACAACGAAAACCTCAAGGAACTGAAGTCCAAAGGCATGCTGCCGCTCTTCGATGCGGGCTACATCAACCTTTCGCGCCAATACCTGACCATCGGCGTAAACGGACTGGTCGAAGCCGCCGAATTTCTGGGAATCCGCATCGACGACAACGACGACTACGTCGCTTTCGTGCAGAACGTACTGGGGCTGATCGAGCGTTACAACAAGAAATACCGCACCAAGGAGCTGATGTTCAACTGCGAGATGATCCCCGCCGAAAACGTCGGCGTGAAGCACGCCAAATGGGACCGCGAGGACGGATACGCGGTGCCGCGCGACTGCTACAACTCCTATTTCTACGTCGTCGAGGACCAGTCGCTGAACGTCGTCGACAAATTCCGGCTGCACGGACGCCGCTACATCGACCACCTCACGGGCGGCTCGGCGCTGCACATGAATCTCGAAGAGCACCTTTCGAAGGAGCAGTACCGCCACCTGCTGCGCGTGGCCACGGCCGAGGGCTGCAACTACTTTACGTTCAACATTCCCAATACGGTCTGCAACAAGTGCGGGCATATCGACAAACGCTATCTGAAAGCGTGTCCCGCATGCCATAGCGACGATCTGGATTACCTGACGCGCGTGATCGGCTACATGAAACGGGTCTCGAACTTCTCGGCCGCACGCCAGCAGGAGGCCGAACGCCGCTATTACGGCAACATGAAACCGGCGGCGGGCGGCGCGGAAACACCCGGACAGCAGGGTGCGCACCCGCAGCAGGAAACGTTCGCACAGAAAGAACCGGCCGGACAGAAAAGTTCGCCCGCTCAGGAAGCCGTATGACAGCTCCGGAAACAGTAGTCCGATACTACAATTTCGACATCGTATTCGCGGAGATTCCGGGCGAAACGACGCTGGCGATCAACATCGCCAACTGCCCGAACCGCTGTCCGGGGTGTCATAGCCCCCACCTGCAGGCCGATGCGGGGCATGTGCTCGACGCCCCGGAACTGCGCGCCCTGCTGGAGCGATACGGACGGTCGGTGACCTGCGTCTGCTTTATGGGCGGGGATGCCGCGCCGCACCGGATCGCCCGGCTGGCGGAGGTCGTGCGGCAGGAGTTGCCGGTCCTGCACGTCGGCTGGTATTCGGGACGGCAGGAGTTGCCGGAAGGATTCGCGCCGCAGGTGTTCGATTACATCAAACTGGGCGGGTGGGTCGAGTCGCTGGGGCCGCTGACTTCACCGACGACCAATCAGCGGCTCTACAGAATCGGTCCTGCGGGCGCAATGGAAGACATTACGGAGCAATTCCGTCACAAGCCGTAAAAGGAACGGCGTTTTGTTCAGGGGAGCCGGAGCACAGGAGATTAGTTTAGCGTTGTCTGCCATACAACGATTTACCTCCGGTTCCCGGAACAAAACGACCCTCCGCCGGAGCCGATCGGAACAGCGGCAGAAAAACCGGCGCGTCTGTTTACGAACGCCGCACATCGGTCATCGGACGGGTTTGCACGATACGGAATTCCGAAACCGAGGACGGAACAAGAACTTATCTTGTGGCATGGATCATGCGGCGGTACTCCGTGGGAGACATGCCCGTTTTCAGGCGGAAAAAGCGGCTCAGCGAAGACTGGTTGGCGAAGCCGGCCCGCCGTGCCACGGCCTTTATGTCGAGCCTCGCGTCCCGGAGCAGGGTTTTGATCTCGATAACGACGTAGTCCGCAATCATTTCATGGGCGGACTGGCCGTTTACTTCCTGAATGACTTTGGTCAGATATACGGGCGAAATGCACAACTTATCGGCATAGAAAGCGACCTCCCTGCGCGTTTTGTGGTGTTCGCTGACCAGCATGGCAAACCGCATGGCGATGTTCTCCTTGTTGGTATTCACGAAAGGGCGCTTCTTGGCGCTCGTCTTCTGCTGGAAAAGGACGTAGAAATCCCAGTAATAAATCCGCAGCAGGTGCAGAATGGTCTCCCGCAGGAAAAGGGGATCGTTGTTGCTGCCCCTGAGATCAATCGCCCGGCAAAACCCCAGAAACCGGTTTCGGTCCACATCGTTCACGCTGTACAGGAAGTTCTTCCGCATATAGAAGAAAAAATCCGGGGTTATTTTCCCCAACCCGCTCATGATGTCGAGGAACATCCCCTTGTCTACTTTGAAAAAGGTCATCGAGAAATCGTCGCTGACCTCGCGGATCGACACCAGCTGCAACGGCAGAATCGTCACGATATCGTTTTCGGAAATCGGACTGCGCACCGAAAAAACCTCTATCACAGCGGTACCTCCCGTGCAAATACCGCAGAAACCCTCCTCCTGATAGGCCTCGTGTTCGCTTATCGGAAGAGACGAAATATCGGTATATATTTGGAATTTGGGATGCATGCTGATTTTTATTGCATTAAATATACGACATTCGCCTTCCCCGCATCTCCTTAATGCAAAAATTGAACTCGAATGGCAAACTTAAGTATCAAAACTCAAAATCGCACCGGAAAGGCGGCATAACGCGAAAGCGCATATCATGCTCCGCCGCAGGAAATTTCCCGAACGGGCAAAATCACGCTCCTTCTCAAAAAGCGGCACCGCCTGAACAAATCTGCGAAAAGCAAACCGCCGCAGAAGGGCATGGCAAAAAAGAAAAGGCGCCAAAACCTTGACAATCAAAGTTTTGACACCTTAATCAGTACCCGGAGCCGCATTTGAATATATTAAATTCTATTAAACTTAAATAGAGGCAAGAATGAATAAATTTATATTTATTTTATTTATTATCAATAATATATAAATATTCAATCATTTTACCAGATAAATTCAGATTGAACATATTTTAGCAGATGTGGGGAAAATGTGGGGAATTTTTCGTATTTTTGCTCTGTCAATCCGGAATCTGGGTACTATGAAAATAACTCTCATCATCAAAAAGAGCGTAAAACGCTATGATACAGAATCGAAGGCGACCATTTACGCACGTCTGCGGGATGGCAGACAGGTAGATATGGTCGCACCGACCCGGCTCACCATCAATCCCAATCTTTGGGATGACAAGGCCGAACAGGTCAAAAGCAAAATCGTTTGCGACGACGAAATGCGTTCCTATTACAACGATGAAGCCCGCAAACTCAAGTCCTACCTCGAAAAAGCCTATCAGTCCCGACAGACGGCAGAACCGCAGAAAGAGTGGCTGAAAGAGACTTTGGAACAATATTACAATCCGCAAAAGTACAATGTCGAAACGGCCACGGAAGAAACGGCCAAACCGACATTGATCGCATTGTTCGACGAATTTCTCGAAAAGCACCGTCTTTCCGATGTCCGCAAAAAGAATTACCGGGTCATCAAACGAGGATTACAGCGGTATGAACTTTATATCCGGACAACCAAGAGGGGGCAAAAAGCATTCGTATTGGACATCGATCAAGTAACGGCCGACACCTTGCGGAATATTTGGGATTTTTTGGAAAATGAATACCGCTACTGCGCTCTTTACCCGGAAATCTACGCAGCTATCCCCGAAGCACGCACGCCGCAACCCAGAGGGAAGAATACTTTATTGGATTGTTTCTCGCGCATCCGAACTTTCTTCTACTGGTGCAACAGCAACAAAAAGACCCGGAACCGACCGTTCGACGATTTCCCGTTGGAGGAATGCACATACGGAACGCCTTATTATATCACGGTCGAGGAGTTGCACAAGATTTACGGCACGAACCTGAAGCGGCATCCGCAACTGGCCGTTCAGCGCGACATCTTCGTTTTTCAATGTCTGATCGGCTGCCGGGTGGGCGATCTGCTGAAAATGACGAAATCGAATCTGATCGACGGAGCCATCGAGTATATACCACGCAAGACCAAAGAAGGGCGGCCGCTGACCGTGCGGGTTCCGCTGAATCAGACAGCCAAAGAGATCGTATCCCGTTATAAAAGTCTGGACGGCGACAAACTGCTACCGTTCATCTCCGAGCAGAAATACAATCTGGCGATCAAGCGGATTTTCAAAGCTGCCGGATTGAAACGGTTGGTTACGGTCATAAACCCCACTACTCGCGAAGAAGAAAAGAGGGTGCTTTACGAGATCGCCTCGTCGCATCTGGCCCGCCGAACATTCGTCGGAAACCTGTACAAGCAAGTCAAAGATCCCAATCTGGTCGGAGCTTTAAGCGGACATAAGGAAGGCAGCAAGGCTTTCGCACGTTATCGCACCATCGACGATGAAATGAAAAAAGAATTAGTAAATTTGTTATCGTAAAGGAGATGATTGCGTCCGCAGCGCGGTCGGAATGCAACGAACATTAGCCCGCAATCATAAATCACATTAAACAGTGATTTTATTTGACTTATTCATAAATTGCGCTATATTTGCATTAAAATCACATCAAATTGGGATTTATGGACAAAGTCGGTAATGCAATAAAAGAGCGCCGCAAGATATTGAAAATAACGCAACGGACACTTGCGGAATTGGCCGGTGTGGGTATCAATACGCTCACAAAAATTGAGCGCGGAGAAGGGAATCCCACGATCGAAGTTCTTGAAAAAATACTCGATACACTGGGGCTGGAACTACAAATCGGAATCAAACAGCGGAATGAATTATGAGACAAGGGGCAGTATACATGAATGGCAAGTTAGCCGGCATATTGACAGAAATATCGCCGACTGAATATGTTTTCAAATACGATGATACATACTATGCTGATGATATGCAGCCAGCCGTCAGTCTGACATTACCCAAAACACAACAGGAGTATAGATCAGCCTATCTGTTCCCCTTTTTCAGCAACATGCTTTCCGAGGGCCGCAACCGCATCGTTCAATCCCGCATGCTGCATATCGATGAAAACGACCATTTCGGCATTCTGCTGGCAACAGCGCAAACGGATGTTGCCGGAGCAGTAACCGTAAAACCCCTATAACAATGAACCCGATTACGATTTGCCCGTCCACATTGGCCGAAGGATATGACAGCTACTCTCCGATTGCGATAAAACATCTGTTCGACGGCCGGCAAGTGTCTCCATTTTTGGATTATACACCCATTGATGACGACAACAATTCCGCAGCCCAAGAAGAGTTTCTGCACAATCAGGAGCGAATCTCGCTGTCGGGAGTACAACCCAAATATTCGATGATCGTTCGCAACGGTAAACTGGCTTTAACTCAAAAAGGCGAACAAGGCCACTATATCCTCAAACCGAAGTTAAGCGATTTCCGCAACCGGATATATAGTTCCGCGAATGAGAATCTGACCATGCAAATCGCGTCACAGGTATTCGGAATCGAAACCGCCGCAAACGGACTTTGCTTTTTCAAAGGAGGAGAACCGGCTTATATCACCAAACGGTTCGATGTCAAACCCGACGGCACAAAGCGCAGAAAAGAAGATTTCGCATCGCTCGCCGGACTGACTACGCAAAACGGCGGTAAGAATTACAAATATGAGTACTTGACATACGAAGAATGCGGAGAGTTAATTCGACGATACCTGCCCGCATGGAAAGTAGAGACCCTGAAATTTTTCGATCTCATCATATTCAATTTTCTGATTTGCAACGGCGACGCCCATCTGAAAAATTTTTCGGTACTCGAAACCGAATCAGGCGATTTCCGTCTGTCCCCGGCATACGACCTGATAAATACCAAACTGCATGTAGACGACCGGATATTCGCTCTCGACAAAGGGTTGCTGAAAGACAATGCCGCCGAATCTATGCCTTATGGAATGACCAACAGCACAACTTTCCGGGAATTCGGCAAAAGATTAGGGCTCCCCGACAAAACTATCCGACGGGAACTCGACAAATTCTGCACCTCTTATCCGCTTTTAGATACGCTGATCGCCAACTCCTATTTATCCGATGAATTGAAAGAGAATTACCGGAATATGTATCTCGGACGGCGGGATTCTTACCTGAAAATCGGATTGTAACAGGAAACGACTTATGGGCCAGCAAGAATACGAGGCTTTCAAAGCGAAGTTACGGGAATGGATGAACACCCACCCCGACGAATACGCCGCATTCGAAGAGGCGATGAACGCCCGTGACTATGCAGGGTGCCAGTCGGTCATATTCCAAGCCATGTCCCTTATCCCCCGGTACCGGCGCCTCATGTCCGACAAAGCCAATGAAGGACTGTTCGAGCATGTCGATGAGATCGAACAGGCGGCCCGACAACACGACCTTGCCGGCAAGATCATCCGGGAGTGCGAACAGCCCGGCAAGGATTCCACCCTTCCGGCGATGCTTTGCTGGCTCTACTTCGGCAAGAGTTTCGAACGGATGGTGGAGCGTTGCGAAGAACTGCGGCGTTCGCCCGATCTGGGATTCTTGCAGAAAATGACCATGAGTGCCACGATCAAACTGCTAATCTCCCGCTCCATCAAATTAGAACTGCGCACCAAGCAGGATTGGGATGCCCACCGCGAAGCGATACGGCTGGCCGAAAGCGACCGAGTGCTGGAATGGGCAACGGGCACTCTTCTTGTCGAAGATGCAGGTGAAAAGAGGAAGCCCGGCAGGCCGAGCGCAGCCAGATCATTGGTGGAAATGTTTTCGCCAATTGTCACACATCCCGCTGAGTTGCGAAGAAAGATCGGCGAATACCTCACGAGGAAACACACCCAGACCGACATCGCACGTCTGAAGATCGCTCTCGATGAATTACGCTATCTGGTGGTTCCAATCAATATCAAGCCATTCCGCAATGCCCTGCAAGCAGAATACGGCTCAGACATCCGCATCGTCCACGAGCGGGGCATACAGGAAGCATACAGCCGCCTGACGGAACCGTTGCTTATCGGATCGACCGTCTGCAGTCGGGGCAGCGAAGCCCTCGTCATCCGGGAAATAAAAGATTTTCTATCGCAATAAGGCTCGTCAAATTCGTCTTAATACAACGCGAATTAAACGCTTAAATATCGTTCAATCATAACATTATATTTGCGCCGTCGCTCGGATTTCCGGGCGGCGGCGCTGCTTTTCCCTCCGCCGGAATGTTGCGCCTCATAACGGGCGGAAAGCAATGTATGAAAGATTTATTATCCATCCTCCGGGATGCTCCGGGCAGCATCCGGCTGGAGGTAAGCGGCGAGGATCTGTTGGCTTTCTCCAAAAGCCTTATCGACCGCGCCAAAGAAGAACTGGCCGCACAGGTCGCTGAAGCCCGCAAGGAACGTTACCTGACCAAAGAACAGGTCAAAGAGCTATGCGGCGTTTGCGACGCGACGCTCTGGCATTGGAACCGCAAAGGGTATCTGAAAGCCGTAAAGGTCGGAAACAAGGTTCGTTACCGCGCTTCGGACATTCAACGGATTCTCGGCGAGCGCGATGGCAAATAAGGTGTCAGACAGCGTTGCAGCCTCCTGCAAGCAGTCCCGGAACGAGCGTATCGAGGAGTTCCTGCGGGAGCATTACGCCTTTCGCTACAACACGGTCAAAAGCCGTGCGGAGTTCCGCAGCAGCGACGGCGAGTTCCTCCCCGTGACCAAATACCGGCTCAACTCCTTCCGGCGGGAGCTCGACCGCACCATCGGCATCTCCACCTCGGCGGAGAACCTGCGCAGCATGCTCGAAAGCGACTTTTCCGAGCGTGTGAATCCCGTGCAGGCGTATTTTCATAAACTGCCGCCGGCAACGGGAACGCAGGCCATCGACGAACTGGCCGCGACCGTCACTGTGCGCAACGCCCTGCATTGGTCGGAGTACCTGACCAAATGGCTCGTCGGCGTGGTCGCCAATGCGATGAACGACGTTGGGTGTCAGAACCATGTCTGTCTGGTATTGACCGGCGAGCAAGGAAAGTTCAAGACCACATGGCTCGACAACCTCTGTCCCCGCTCACTCGCCAGTTATCTTTTCACGGGAAAGATCGACCCACAGAACAAGGACGTGTTGACGCTGGTCGCCGAATACCTCTTCATCAACATCGACGACCAGCTGAAGGCGCTCAACAAACGGGATGAAAACGAGTTGAAGAACCTCATCACAGCTCCTTCGGTCAAATACCGGCGGCCCTACGACGTCTACATCGAAGAGTATCCCCACTTGGCGAGCTTCATGGCCTCGGTGAACGGGAACGACTTTCTGACCGACCCGACCGGCTCGCGGCGCTTCCTGCCCTTCGAGGTGTTATCCATCGACATCGACCGGGCGATATGGGTAGACATGGATCAGGTATACGCCGAAGCCCGAACACTCCTGCATAACGGATTCCGCTACTGGTTCGACGACATCGAGATCGAAGAACTGCACCGGGGTAACACCGCATTCCATGTCCAGACCATCGAATACGAAATGCTGCTGAAAGGGTTCGAGAAACCTCCGGAACATGCCGTCACGGATTGCTTTATGACTACCGTGGAGATTCTGAACTACCTGCGCAGTTATTCGTCGCTGAATCTCTCCGAGAAACGTATGGGTGAAGCCTTGCGCAAGGCCGGGTTCGAACGACGCTCGAAACGTGTCAACGGAAATCCCGTCTACGGCTGGGTCATCGAGAAGATCACACCCAATCCTTTCGTCTCTTACGGATTGTAGTTACTACGCTACTACACACAGCTGCAAAACATTGAAAAATAATAGATTGGCGTGTAGTAGCATGCAAAAAAATATTCTTACTACATCTTACTACGCTACTACATGAACCTACTACGGTAGTAAGATCATATGGGCTTAGTTGCTACGTATAATGCAATGAATATCAGATTATTGCAAATATGTAGTAAGTAGTAAGGTAAAATCGGCAAACTCCGAAAAAACAAAAATTATGAACGATCTGAAAAATATCAGCATCCGGCAGTTCCTCGCACGGCGGGGCATTCAGCCCAAATACGAACGCAACGGCTACGGCATGTATCTTTCCCCTTTGCGTGAAGAGCGCACACCGAGCTTCAAAGTGGACTACGTGCGAAATCTTTGGTACGACTTCGGACTGGGCGAAGGCGGCACATTGCGCACCCTCGTAATGCGGTTGGAGCGGTGCGACAGCCGCGAGGCGATCCGACGGCTGCAAAACGGTGAAAAAGGAGACACAGGGATTGCTTCTCTTTCACCGGGTATTGGTGAGCCTCTTGGCGTTGGCGGGGTATCGCCGGTCGTGTGTTCGGCCACTGTCCCCACGCTCTGCATCCTCTCCGACGCTTCGCTCCGGCATCCGGCATTGGTCGGTTATCTCGCCTCGCGCGGCATCGTCCCGTCTGTCGCCGCGGCATTCTGCCGCGAGGTCCGCTACGAGGTAAACGGCTGCGCCTTTTTCGCCGTCGGGTTCCGCAACGATGCCGGAGGGTGGGAGCTCCGCTCCGCACGGTTCAAAGGCGGCTCCTCGCCCAAACATATCACCACCATCGACAACCGTTCCGATACGGTAATCGCCTTCGAAGGATTTATGGATTTTCTCGCTTATCTCTCGCTGAAACACCCCGAACGACTGCGCATCGACGCCGCGGTTCTGAACTCGGTCGTCAACCTGCCCAAAGCCATCCCGTTTCTCTCCCGGCATCCGGTGATTCACGCCTTCTTTGACAACGACGAAGCCGGGCGTAAAACGACCTCCGATCTGATCCGTCTTTGCCCCCGCAGCGAGGTAATCGACCAAAGGCATTTTTACAGCGGGCACAAGGACGTAAACGACTATCTGATCGCCCGCATAAAAGACCGACCTAAGACCACGAAAACTATATCCGATAAGCAAGATCACTCTTGTCGGAATGATCTGCAACCCTCGAAAGCAGAAACAGCGACGATTGAACCTCCGCGTCGGAAAGGGGTAAAGATTTAAGGAAGGCAAGGTTGTGTTTTCGTAGACGAAAACTCCGCCTTACCCGGTGGCCGGCGTAAAATCCCGCTGGTCTGAACAAAAAAATGCTTACAACCCACTTATCATGGAAACACCGAAAAAAACATACAGCAAACAGGGCGGACGCCCGAAAGTCGGCATCGGCCGCATCCACAAATACGTCGTCAGCACGCGGCTCAGCCCCGAACGGAAACTCCGCTTTTCGGCCCTCTGCCGCGAAGCAGGACAACCGCCTGCCGAAGTCCTGCGCCAGCTGATCGACCGGGGAACGGTAAGGGCGCGGATCACCCGCGAACAACTGGATTTCATGGTCCAACTCAAAGGCATCGCCCGGAACCTGAACCAGCTGACCCGGCTGGCCAATGCCAAAGGTCTGGCGGCTGTCAGGGTACGGCATGCGGCGATCGTCACGGCCATCGAAAAACTCCTGAAACAGATATGCGATGGTCGGTAAGGTAATATCGGGATCGTCTTTTTCGGGGACGGTAGGCTACGTGATGAAAGAGGAATCCCGGATACTGGAAGCAGAAGGCATCATGCCTCCGGAAGTGAAGGACATGGTGCAGGACTTTAAAGACCAGACCATGCTCAACCCGCGGCTGAAAAACACCGTTGGGCATATCTCGCTGTCTTTCTCACCCAAAGACGCCCCGCGGATGACCGACGCCCTGATGACGCAGATCGCAAAGGAGTATATGCAAAAGATGGGCATCACCGATACGCAGTATCTATTGGTGCGCCATCTCGACCAGCCCCATCCGCACTGTCATCTGGTCTACAACCGGGTCGGAAATGACGGACAGACCATTTCGGACAAGAACATCAAGATCCGAAACGCCAAGGTCTGCCGGGAGCTGACCGAGAAGTACGGATTGTATCTCGCACCGGGAAAGGCCAATGTGCGGCGGGAGCGGCTGCGCGAACCCGACAAGACCAGATACGAAATCCACGATGCGATCAAAGGCTGTCTGCCCAAGTGCAAAAGTTGGAACGAGCTGGAAGGCAAATTAAGGGAACAGGGCATCAACGTCCGCTATAAGTATTGCGGAAATACCGACCGCAAGCAGGGTATCCTCTTCTCGAAAAACGGTTTCGAGTTCTCCGGATCGAAGATCGACCGGGCTTTCAGCTTTACGAAACTCGACCAGCATTTTACCCACGTGCAGCAACAAACCCAACACCGGGCAACGCTCTTCGGGAACCTCTCGGCGGCGGCAGGCAATTACCGTTCAGCATTTGCAGTGCTGTTCGGCAACATGGGCAAAAGTGGCGGCAGTACGCGCGAAGAGCCACTATCGGTCAACCTTGGAAAGGCCGGGGGTATTCAGCTGCCGCCGGCCGATTCGCCCGGCGGAGTGTCGGCCGAGCAGTTACAGCGCAAGCCGGGTGAAAGCCCCGAAGAGCATATCGCACGAATCACGGCACAGCTCGATGCCGCGGCCGAAGCGATGGCAATAGCTGCGATGGAACACCGACGCAGACTCGAAGAACAGAAAAGAAGAGCCAAAATGAAAATATAACCTTAAAACCGGAAAGCCATGAACGACAAAAATAAGATCGACCTCTCAATCGAGATGTACGAAGACCTCAAGGAAACACTTGTCAAAGCCATTAAAAACGCCAAAGCAGGCGGCGTAGGGAACGCAGGTTGGGAGAATACGCAGCTGGAACGGATCGAACGGCTGATAGAGGCCGCGGAACGCTCGCAAGGGCAGATCGCACAGCAGCTCGAACAACTGCAACGGAATACGGCCTTGTCCGGAGCAAAAACCGAGCAGATGCAGGAATTTACCGACAGATACAACGCGTTGCTGGCGCAGTTAGCGGGGAGACTGGAGGTGATCGACAAGGAGAATCGAACAATAATTACTGAAGTTCTAAGTTTCAAAAAGTCTTTATCCGAATTCAAGAACGAAGTTGATACGACGAAATTCGAAAAGCTCGCCAACAATACATTATGGGAAATGAAAACCCAGATACGCTATCTCAAACAACCACCTATCGTTCTGAGAACAATCGTATTTCTAACCGTATTATCAATTTTGACAATATTGGCAACCGGGTATTTATATAGAGATCGGAACGAATGGCGGGGCGAAGCTACATATTGGTATAAACAGAGCGACCAATATAAAACGACACAGACTAATAAAAAATAAAAACATTTTTTATTACTGGTAAATTTTGTATCTTTGCCACGCAAAGGTTCGGAAAGAAGGCCATATGGCCTCCGATCGATTAAAAGGGAATGCCGTGAAAGTCGGCAACAGTTCCCGCTGCTGTAAGTTCCTGTCCGGAAACGGACACATGAGGGATCGACAATCTCAGCCACTGGTGAAAACCGGGAAGGCGTCGTAACCGGAATAAGTCAGAAGACCTGCCTTGCATGACAGATTGGTTTCGCAGCCTGCGGAGAATGGGCGTGAATCGATAATGCATGTAAAGCACTTTTTCATTTTGTTTCGTTGCATTGCGGCTGTGGAATCAATGGTTACCGAACAAACTATTGATACCAAGCGCATAATGAAGCAATTCTACCTTTCGATCCTATGTCTCGCATTTATTGCGGGGGGGGGAATTTCCACAGCAGTTCAGGCATCCGATAAAGCCGATTCCACCACGAACCGGCGTTACGTCGGAAAACTGGACAGTATCCAGAAAATCAACGAGGTCATCATCGTCGGCACCCCCGTCATTCCCAAATACCGCGAAGTCATCCCCGCACAGGTCCTCAAGGAGGTCGACCTGCAACGGCTGAACAGTCTTTCGGTGGCCGACGCCATCCGCTATTTCGCGGGCGTGCAGCTCAAGGACTACGGAGGTGTAGGCGGACTGAAGACCGTCAACATCCGCTCAATGGGCACCAACCACATGGCGGTCTTCTACGACGGAATCCAGTTGGGCAACGCCCAGAACGGGCAGGTCGATCTGGGGCGCTTCTCGCTGGACGACGTGGAGGAAATATCGCTCTATAACGGACAGAAGAGTGACATTTTCCAGTCGGCCAAGGATTTCGGGGCCTCGGGAACCATCTACATCACTACGCGGCGCCCCCGCTTCGAGGAGGGCAAGCGGGCCAATTTCAAGGCCACGATGAAGACCGGCTCGTTCGGGCTCATCAATCCCTCGATGCGCTACGAGTATAAGATCTCCGACGCCGTCAGCTCGTCGTTCAGCGGCGAGTGGATCAATGCCACCGGCCGGTACAAATTCCGCTACCGCCGCCGCAACACGCTGGGCGAGATCGCCTACGACACAACGGCCTACCGACAGAACGGCGACATCAACGCTACGCGCATGGAGGCCGGACTCCACGGCAAGATGGCCGACGGACAATGGACCGTGCGGGCCTACACCTACAACTCCGAACGCGGCATCCCGGGAGCCATCGTCAACAACGTCTTTCGCCATGGTGAGCGGCTGTGGGACACCAACTCGTTCATCCAGGGAACGCTGACCAACCGCTGGTCGAAGAAATTCCGCACGTTGTTCAACACCAAGTACGCCGCCGACTACACCCATTACGAGAATCAGGACGCCAAGTTGATCCAAACCAAGAACACCTACAAACAGAAGGAATTCTACTTCTCGTGCGCCAACCTCTACAACATCTTCGAACACTGGGAGGTGTCGCTGGCTTACGACTTCCAGTGGAACACGCTCGACGCCACTTTTTACATGCCCACAGAAAGCGATGGCACCTTCCCCTTTCCGACGCGCTATACCCATATGGCCGCATTGGCCACGGCATTTGAATGGGGACGGTTGAAGATGCAGGCCAGCGTGCTGGGTTACTTTGTCCACGAAAAGGTCGAGCGCTTCGAAGCCCGGCCCGACAAGGCTGTGGCTACCCCTGCGTTTTTCGGATCGTTCAAAGTGCTGAAAAACCACGACCTCTCTGTACGCGCCTTCTACAAACGGATGTTCCGTATGCCGACCTTCAACGACCTCTACTATACGGACATGGGCAACGCCTTCCTCAAGCCCGAATATGCCGAACAATTCAACGTCGGCCTGAAATACACGCGCAATTTTGAGAAATCGCCTTTCATGCGGATGCTCGACGTTTCGGTCGACGCCTACTACAACAAAATCACAGATAAAATCATCGCCTATCCCAAGGGACAGCAGTTCCGCTGGACGATGCTCAATCTGGGCGAGGTGGAGATCAAGGGCGTGGACGCCGTGCTGAACACCCAGTTCTCGCTCGGCAAACTGGAGGTGACGACCAAGTTCCAGTACACCTACCAGGAGGCCATCGACGTCACCGACCCGGCCGACACCTACTATCGCGACCAGATTCCCTACATCCCTTGGCACAGCGGCTCGGCCATCCTTGCACTGTTCTACAAAGGGTGGGGGCTCAATTACAGCTTCATCTACACGGGCCAGCGCTACAACCAGCAGGAGAACATCCCGCGCAACCACACCCAGCCGTGGTACACGAGCGACCTCTCGCTGCAAAAGACTTTCAAGATCCGCACCCGAACCCTCAAGGCCACGGCCGAGGTTAACAATCTTTTCGGACAGGATTACGACGTGGTGCTCAACTATCCGATGCCGAAGACCAACTTCCGGTTCGTCGTCAGCGTCGATCTCTAACCTCCGCGAGCCATGAAAAGGTATCTCTTCATCGTTTTGGCCGGCTGCTGCCTCGCCGCCGGCTGCCGGAAGATCGAACTGGTGAACCCCACCGAGTATGAGGTGTTGCCGTTCGGGGAGGATCCCGACGCCGATCCGATCGGCATGTATCTCCTGAACGAAGGCAACATGGGCAGCAACAAGGCGGACATCGACTACCTCGACTACCGTACGGCGGTCTATGCCCGGGGTATCTATGCAGAAAAAAATCCCAATGTCGTCAAGGAATTGGGCGACGTGGGCAACGACATCCAGGTTTACGACGGACGGCTGTTCGCCGTCATCAATTGTTCGCACAAGGTCGAGGTGATGGACGCCTACACGGCGCGGCGCATCACGCAGATCGACATTCCAAACTGCCGCTACATCCGGTTCAAGGGCAAATATGCCTACGTTAGCGCGTATGTCGGGCCCGTGGCGATGGATCCCAACGCCCAAAAGGGCGCGGTCTTCAAGGTGGATCTCGACACCTATAAGATCGTCGGCCAGGTGACCGTGGGTTACCAGCCCGATGAACTGGCCATCATCGGCGGACGCGCCTACGTCGCCAATTCGGGCGGTTACCGCGCCCCGAACTACGACTCGACGGTCTCGGTCATCGAACTGGAAACCATGCGCCAAATGTACAAGATCGACGTAGCGATCAACCTCAGCCGCATCAAAGCCGACGCCTACGGCAACCTGTGGGTCTCCTCGCGGGGCAACTACGACGACGTTCCGTCGAACCTCTACCGGCTGGAACCCAACGGCGGACGTTATCAGGTGGCCGAGGCGATGAACATTCCGGCTTCGAACATGGCTATCCACGGTGATTCGCTCTACATTTACAGCGTAGAGTATAGTAATCAGACCTCGAAAAATACAGTGACCTACGCTATCATCGACGTCAAGAAAAAGCGTGTCGTATCGCGCAAATTCATCACCGACGGCACGGAGCTCGATATCGTGATTCCCTACGGCATTGCCATCCACCCCCGAAACGGCGACATCTATGTCACCGACGCCAAGAACTACGTTTCGAGCGGCGTATTGCACTGTTATTCGCGCGAAGGCGTCCACAAATGGAGTGTCCGCACGGGCGATATCCCCGCACACATGGTTTTTCTCGAACGCAAACAGACTCGGCAATGAAAAAGATATTCGCCATCCTGCTGTCGGCCCTCGCGCTCGGCGGCTGTGAAAACGACGGCATCCCCTATGTGAGCCTCGGGCTGGACGACCTTTACAAGGTCGCCCGCATGCAGACCGTCGATCTCAAACCCGCCTTCACGGGCGAAAGTTACCGCTGGACGGTTAAGACCGCCTCGGGAGCCGATTCGCTGCTCTCGGAAGAGAAGGACTACATCTTCCTGATGCAATACCCGGGCACCTATGACGTAACGTTCCAAATCTTCGACCCCGTCAATCCGATCGTGCACCGGATGACCTTTTACGTGGTCGAAGAGGAGGTAGAGTACAGTCCCTACATATCTACGGTCTACGAATACTGCCCGGCTCCGGGACAGTTCGTGAACGCGATGCCCGAATATCGGGAGGGCGACACGGCGGAGACCATGCGGCAGAAGGCCGAGGAGGCCATCGCCGGAAAGATGCAGAGCGGTGTTTCTCTCGGCGCATACGGCGGTTACATCACGTTCGGATTCGACCATACGGTCGTAAACGTTCCGGGCGAATACGACATCCGCATCGACGGCAACTCGTTCAACAGCGCAGCTCATCCGGGCGTCGACGGAGGCAGTTCGGAACCGGGTATCATCATGGTCATGTTCGACGAGAACCAAAACGGCAAGCCTGACGACAAGTGGTACGAGATCGACAAGAATCCGTGGTACACGGATGAGGCGGCTACCTACGGTTATGAGATCACCTATCATCGTCCCGCCCCCGACCATGTCCCGACGCCCGGCGAAGGAAACGACAGCGCCCTGACCGATATGACCTACATCAAATGGGAGGATAATCGAGGACAAACCGACTATGTCTACAAAAACAAGTTCCACGACCAGGACTACTATCCTAAGTGGATCGACGCCGACGAAATGACGTTCCGAGGCACGCTGCTGCCCAAGAACGCCGTGGATGTCTCAGGCAACGGCTCCTATTACCTGCAATACATGTTCAAATACGGCGCCTATGCAGACAACTATCCCAACGAGGCCAAGGACGAAAACGGCAACTATTACAACGGCTTCGACATCGGATGGGCCGTGGATCCCGAGACCCGCGAACCGGTGCACCTGCCGGGGGTCGACTTTATCCGCGTCTACACCGCCCTAAACCAGTACTGCGGCTGGATCGGCGAGACCTCCACTGAAATTTTCATGGCCCGCGACATGCATATCTACGTGCGGCCCGACCAACACCAATAAAATAGAGATTTCACACTATGAAAATGAAAAAACTGCTGTTGCTGCCTGCGTTGCTGCTGACGCTGAGCGTCGGGAATGTCGCCTGCTCCTACCACAACGACGACAACCCCAACGAATACCCCGATCCCCAACCGGAGCCGGAACCCGAACCGGAGCCCGGACCCGACATTAACCAAAAATACCTCGAAGCTGCGTATACCTCTAACTGTTTTATGGTCAAGCCGGGACAGTCGGTCGACATCCCGATACTGAAAGCCTTTGCCATGTGGAACCTCTACGCCGAATGGCTGGGTGAAACTGATCTCATGGGACTGACACCCGAACCGGTTCTGCTTTGGCAGGATCTGCCGGGTTTGATCACGAACGTCGGACTGATTCCTGGACAACAAGCCGAAGAGGGTTCCATCGCCGTATCGACGGCCGACAAGGTGGGCAATGCAGTAATCGGCATCCGCATCGGCGGTGCAATCCGCTGGAGCTGGCATGTTTGGGTGACACGCTACGATCCGGATGCGGAATTGGTAGCTTACGGCAAAATCTACACATGGGACAATAACGGCGACGGAGTTGTAGATTATACTTTTATGGATCGCAACCTCGGAGCCACGATCGACAAGGCGATCATAGAAAATACTAGCGCTGACTCATTGGCCGCTTGCGGACTGATGTACCAATGGGGGCGCAAGGATCCTTTCCCCGGAGACCACGACTTTCGCCGTTCCAACAGTACCGATTACAACTATTTCGAAAGCAAACCGATCTACGACGCTTCGGGAACGTTGCTTACCGAAAGAAGTGCCACTGGAGGTACGGGTATCCGCTCCGTTAAGACGGATACGGATCTCACGCGGACGGGGCTCGCCAAATCCATTCTTGAACCGATGACCGTTCTGCTCGGCGCCGAAGGGTACAGCGATTGGTATTGCAGCAGTAAACCCGCAGAAATCAAAAAATGCGACACGCTGTGGTGCGGCACACGGGGCAAAACGCCATTCGATCCCTGCCCCGAGGGGTGGCGTGTCCCAGCGAACAAGAATGACAAGTTCATCTGGAACGGGCTCGAAAACGCCACAACCGACTACTCGGCACTGGGAGTATTCCCCTATGCCGGATTCCGCTATCGGGCAGGCGGTGGCTGTCTGAAAAACTCAGGATTCGGAGCCAGTATTTGGTCGGGAACTCCACCGACCGGTATCGGCAATGCCCATGAACTCTCCATCTACATCTCTCCTTCGGAAAAACGACCGATCATCAAATCCGATGTCAGTTGCCGCAGCGACGGACAATCAATACGCTGTGTAAAAGATGCATGACTATGAAAAAAACGTTTTTATTTTTCACATTGTTGCTTCTTGCTAGCGTGATAGGCCCATCGTCATGCTCTTACCACAACGACGACAATCCCAACGAATATCCCGATCCCCAACCGGAGCCGGAACCGGAGCCGGAACCCCAACCCGATGTTAACGAAAAATACCTCGAAGCATCGTACACTCCCAACTGCTTTATGGTCAAGCCAGGCGAGTCGGTCGACATTCCGGTGCTGAAAGCCTATGCCATATGGGATCTCTATGCTGAATGGCTGGACAAGAGCGATTTCACAGGGATGACACCCGAACCCGTCCTGCTCTGGCAGGATACTCCCGGCCTAATTACAAACGTCGGACTGATCCCGGGGCAGACCGCCGAGGAGGGTTCGATCTTCGTATCGACGGCCGACAAGGTAGGCAACGCCCTAATCGGCCTCCGCATTGGTGGCGAAATACGCTGGAGTTGGCATATTTGGGTGACACGCTACGATCCCAATGCGGAACTGGTGGCCTTTGGAAAGATCTACACATGGGATAACAACGGCGACGGGGTGGCAGATTATACCTTCATGGATCGTAATCTCGGCGCCGTGATCGACAAGGCGCTCATCGAGAACACACCGGCCGACTCGCTGGCCGCCTGCGGACTGCTGTATCAATGGGGGCGCAAGGATCCCTTCCCCGGCGACCGCATACTCCGCGGAACGAATCAGACCGACTACAACCGTTTCGATAGCAAACCCATCTACGACGCTGCAGGAACGCTGCTGACCGAGGGGTCGCAATCGGGAGGCACGGGTATCCGCACGATCAGAACCAGCGAAGACCTGACCCGGACGAACTTTGCAAAATCAATATTTTCGCCGATGCATTTCCTGTTAGCCGACAACTGGTTCCCCAGCGAGGAGCCCCTGAAAGTCGAAGCGTGCGACACGTTGTGGTGCGGTGCTCGGGGCAAAACGCCGTTCGATCCCTGTCCCGAAGGGTGGTGTGTCCCGGCGGACAAGAACGGACTGTTCGCATGGAACGGACTCGACAAGGCCACGACCGACTATTCGCCACTAGGGGTCTTTCCCTATGCCGGATTCCGTTACCGCGTCGGTGGCGGATGCCTGAAGAATTCGGGATTCAATACAGGTATCTGGACTCAGGATACCTACCAGCTCTCCATTTACATCATTCCCTACGACCAACGTCCCAGCATAAAAAGAGACAGGGGCTATCGCAGCGACGGATATTCCGTCCGCTGTGCTAAAGACGAATAACTCAACACACCTTTAATTTATAAAACGATGAAGAAATTTACTTTCCGGAGTTTGCTGGCCATTGCGGCCGCAGGCGTACTCTTTACCGCATGTAAAGACGAGAACGACGACGGCAACACGTCGAAGACGACCTATGAATTCTCGGTGAAGGCCGAAGACAACCCCATCAGCGCCCCGGCCGACGGCAAGACCTACACCATCCTGGTCACCTCAACCAAAACGGCTCAGGCCGGAACGAGCGCAGTAGCCTACGAAGTGGTCTCATCTCCCGAATGGGCTCCGGCCGAACTCGAACAGACTGCGCTGGTCATCACGGTCGCCAAGAACAGTTCGACCGAGGCCCGCGAACCGGGCAAAGTGGTTCTCAAACAGGACGAAAGCGACAAAACGCTCGAAATCACGATCAATCAGGCAGGATTCTCCAATTCGATGTCGCTCGACGCGACTTATTCGACCGACCGCTGCAAGGTGCTCGTGATCGAACCGACGATCACAGGCTTCGACCAAAACCCCGTCTACAAATGGACGGTGAAGGGCCCTAACGACGCGGAAGCTGCCGAAGCCGGAACCGACAAGACGCTTTCGTTCATCCAACTGGAAACGGGCGACTACACGATTTCGCTGACAATCTCCGACGACAGCGGCATCACCGAGACCAAGAGCGCCACCGTCACCGTAACGACCGAGGCTACGGCCTATTCGTATTATATCTCGGAAGTCTTGGAGTATAATCCTGCGATTACCAACGGCAAGGGATTGGCATTCTCGACCATCGACACGCCGTCCACGGTATTGGCAAGCGTCAACACAAAACTCGTCGACAAGCCGTTTGACAAAAACGATCTGGGAGTGAATCTCGGTTCGTTCGGCGGCAGCATCGTATTCAGATTCGACCATACAGTGATGAATGTCAATGGTCTGCGCGACTTCCGCATCGGTTCATATGCCACCAAAGGCGCTTATCCTGCACAAGGGGTTGTCTATGTTTCGTCTGACGCGAACGGCAACGGCAAGGCCGACGATGAATGGTACGAACTGGCTGGCAGCGAATACGGCAAGACCGGCGAACGACGCAACCTGAAAATGGTTTATACCCGTCCCGACAATGTCACCCCGTCCGATGGAATGGTAGAATGGGTCTCCTATGCAATCAACGAATCGGAAACCGGAACCTATTGTTATGCCAAGGCTCCATGGGGGACATTCTCGGTCTGGCCCGCATGGTTGATGGAATCGGCCGAGGGCACCGCACTGACATATACGGGTTGCACGATGCTGCCGCCTCTGGCCAAGGCCCCGGAAGATCTGACGAACGGCTGGCCAACTCAAGCTTCCCGCTGGTACGACTACGGCTATGTCTGCAACAGCGACCCCACGGATGAGACTGGATCGTCGTTCGACATCGGCTGGGCTCGCGACAAAGAAGGGAACAAAGTTAATTTGCCGGGCATCGATTTCGTGAAGATCCAGAACGCCACCTTGCAGGATCTGGGCTACGGCTATGGTCCGGCCTGCGTGTTGTTCAACTGCGCTATCGACCTGCACTTGGCGGGAAAAGAGATCGAAACAATTGCGCAATAATATTTGACACGGCGGCGGGGCCTTTTAATCGCGGTGAACCATTGCAAACCTTCCTGTAATTAATCCTGCCGCCATTTTTTTGATAGTCTGTTTGCAGAAACTGGAGAATCACAGAGGTTAGTAGTATGCGTTGTCTGCCATACAACCATACATCCGGTTTCTGCAAACAGACTTTTTAACGGATTCTTATGAAAAAAACAGTCTATTTCATCCTGCTTAGCGCGGCTACCTTCCTTATCTCCTGCGCATCGAACACGACAGGAATAGACGCCTATACGGAAACCCTCTACAAACCGTCCTATGCCTCGGGCTTCGAGATCGTCGGTGCTGAAGGCCGGCAAAGTACGCTTCTCAAAGTATTCAATCCGTGGCAAGGCGCCGAGAACACCGAAACAACGCTCTTCATCGTCCGCAACGGAGAAAAGATTCCGGCAGGTTTCACCGGACAGGTCGTGAAAGCGGGAGCGAGGCGCATCGTTTGCCTCTCCTCTACTTATGTGGCGATGCTCGATGCGTTGGGACAGGTCGACCGGGTGGTAGGAGTTTCGGGAAGAAACTATATTTCGAATAAATATGTAACGACACACCCCGAAGCCGTGGCGGACATCGGCTTCGACGGAAATATCGACTACGAACTGCTGCTCGCACAACGGCCCGATCTGGTGCTGTTGTTCGGCGTGAGCGGCGCAAGCGGCATGGAGTCGAAACTGCTCGAAATGGGCATTCCGTTCTGTTACATCGGCGAGTACCTCGAAGAGTCGCCGCTCGGCAAGGCCGAATGGCTGGTGGCTATCGCCGAGATCACCGACAGCCGCGAAAAAGGCGAAGCAGTCTTCGAGCCGGTTCCCGAACGTTACGATGCGCTCCGGGCAAAAGTCGCGGCGGCGACTTCGAAACATCCGAAAGTGATGATTAACACGCCCTATGCCGGGTCGTGGTTTATGGCGTCGACCGAAAGCTACGTCGCCCGGCTGATCGCCGACGCCGGAGGGGATTATATTTACAAGAAGAACACATCGAACCGTTCGCTCCCCATCGACCTCGAAGAGGCGTATATGCTCACGGCACAGGCCGATATGTGGCTCAATGCGGGCAGTGCCGCGTCACTCGGGGAGTTGAAATCGCAGTTCCCGAAATTCACAAACACCCGATGCGTAAGAAACGGTGCCGTTTACAACTGCAACAAACGGCTGAATGTCGCCGGAGGCAACGACTACTGGGAGTCGGGTGTGGTACAGCCCGACGTCGTCCTGCACGACCTGATCGCGATCATGCACCCGGAGGTACTGGACGAAAACGACCGGGAATTACACTACTACCAACGCCTCGAATAATCAACGGTCGATACCGTCGCGCGAAAGGACGCCCTGCGTGTAGTAGTGCTTCACATCACACATTTCAGTAACAAGGTCGGCCGCATCGATCAGTGCCTGCGGTGCATAACGCCCCGTGATAACCACCTCAACAGCCGGATGACGGCTGCGCAGCACATCCAGCACGACAGCGGTCGAGAGCAGTCCGAAATGCAGAGCGATGGTCAGTTCGTCGAGGATCACCACATCGTATTCCCCGCTTCGGAGCAGGTCCGCACAACGGGCCCATCCTTTGCGTGCCGCTTCCGCATCGGCCGACTCGGGGTCTTTTCCGATAAAACATCCGCGCCCCAGTTGTTCGATACGGATACGGCCGAATGCCGGGTCCGAGCCGTTGAACAGCCGTTCGATCTTCGTTTCATTGTATTTCATCGATTTGACGAACTGCCCGACATAGACGCCCTTCCCGGCGCACAACGCCCGCAGGGCCAGTCCGAATGCCGCCGTGGTCTTGCCTTTGCCGTTACCGGTGTAAACGTGTACATAGCCTTTAGTCTCCATTCCTAAAAATTGATTTGATTCCCCTCGGCGAACAGCGAATCGAGAAGCAGACAAAGTTCCGATACCAGTTCCTCTCCGTCCAGATCGCCGTTCAGGGTGAAGAATTTCCCCAGCGGAGTGCAGTACTGCACCGTGCTGACGGCCTCGCAGGAATCGGCACCGCAGATAATGACCGCATCGACATCGTCCTCATGCCGCAGCATGGCGTTGTAAAATGCCAACAGGTACCGCGGGGCGTTTATCGACGGAACAAGTACCATCGTTCCCGATGCGTCGAATTTGTCGGGCGAATTTATCACTTTCAGACCGTATCGGTCTGCAATCCTTCCGGCCGTTTCCGCCGGAACTCCGTATAATACGATATTCATAACTATTCAATTAAAAAAAGGCGCGGCCGGCTACTAATCTCTATGCAATGACTTGTTATGGCAGTAACGGGTCTTTGTTTGGCCGCGCCTTTTTGAGTTATCCGAAAATCAAAATCAAAAGCTGGGCCGCCAGCACCCGCAGGAACATCGACAGCGGATAGACCGTAGCATATCCCACCGAAGGTGCGTCGGACGTGGTCTGCTCGGTCGAATAGGCCAGTGCCGGCGGATTGGTCGACGCGCCCGAAAGCACGCCGATCAGCGTATAATAGTTGAGTTTGTAGTAAAAACGTCCGAAAAGCCCCGCCAGCAGCAGCGGAACGATCGTGATTACAGCTCCGTAAGCGATCCAGACATATCCGCCTGCGACGAGCGTAGGCACGAAATCCTCGCCGGCACCCAGCCCCACGCCCGCAAGGAAAAGCGAAATGCCCACTTCGCGCAGCATCAGGTTGGCCGACATCGTCGTATAGGTGATGAGCCGGTAATGCGGACCGTAGCGGCCGATCAGGATGGCGACGATCAGCGGACCGCCGGCAAGGCCCAGTTTCACGGGCTGCGGAATGCCGGGAATCCAGAACGAAATACTGCCCAGCACGACACCCAGCGCGATGCCGATGAAAATAGGAATCAGGTTGGGATGGTTGAGACGCTTGAGCGAATTGCCGAAGAGCCGCTCGGCATGGGCTACCGAAAGTTCGGGACCCACGACCGTCACCCGGTCGCCCAGCTGCAACTGCAGATTCCCTGCAGCCACCAGGTCGATACCCGAACGGTTGATGCGTGTAATGGTGACGCCGCTCGTGGAGCGGATGCGCAGTTCGGCGAGTGTCTTGCCGTTCAGCTCGGGTTTGGTGATAAGTATTCGGCGTGAAATCATCTTCCTATCCGGCATCATCGGACCGGCATCCACCTCCCGGCCGAGCAACGCGACCAGTGCCTCGGCATCTTTGGGCGCCGCCACGAGCAAAATCCGGTCGCCGCAGCGGAGCGTCGTCGCAGCATCGGCCAGTTCAGGAGCTTCGCCCGGACGGCAAATCCGCGACACGACGAAATCGCGCAGGGCCAAACGGCGTATTCCGGAGATGCTTTTACCCTCGACGGCAGGATTGCAGATTTCGACGGAAATCCGCCGGGTCGTCAGGTCTTTCAGCACGTCCGTACCCAAACCTGCCGCCTCTTCCTCCTGCCGCACGTCGATACGCAGCAGATAGCGCAACGCCAGCAGGGTCAGGATGGCTCCGATCACTCCGAGCGGATAGGCCAATGCATAGCCTGTCGCGATATCCGGGGCATCGGCTCCGGCGTGCAGGTCGCTGAAAGCCTGCTGCGCGGCACCCAGCCCCGGGGTATTGGTCACGGCACCCGACATCACGCCGACCATCGTCGTCATCGGAAGCCCGGTGACATAATAAAGGGCAACCGTTGTAACGACGCCGAGCGCCACGACCAGTACGGCCAGTTTGTTCAGTGTGATGCCGCCCTTGCGGAACGAGGAGAAAAATCCGGGACCGACCTGCAAACCGATCGAATAGACGAAGAGAATCAGTCCGAACTCTTTGAGGAAGTGCATCAGGTGCTCGTCGATGTTCATGCCGAAATAGCTGAACGCGATGCCGACGAACAAAATACCCGTCACCCCCAGCGACACCCCGGCCACCTTCACCTTGCCCAGCATGATGCCGAGTGCGATGACCAGCGCCAGGATCATCACCGAGTGGGCGACACCGCCGCCCCAAAGCGAATCGGAACCAAATAGCAATCGTTCGAGTAATTCCATACCGAATCCCGTTTTAGGCCGAGCCGTTCCCGCAAAGCGAAACCCGTGTGCCGAAAACGGCACAACAATCCTTGCAACAGCATCGGAATTAAAATTATCATGCAGTATACAACCGAAATCAAACGCCCATCCCTCGGGGTCCTTTGACATCGAATCGACTTGGCAGGTCTTCTGACTGACTCCTGTTCCGAAGCCTTCCCGATCCTTACGGATCAGTGGCTGAGATGTTCGAAACCTTCACGGAGTTTCACAGCAGCGGGACTGTCCGGGATTTGCACCCGATTCCCTTTTCATTTCCTCCCCGGCACGGGGAACGGAAAACCAAATCTGGGGCAAATATAACGGTTAATCCCGAAAAACAGCGCTCGACAACAAATTATTTTCGTGAAACAGCATTACAAACGCCCGAAACGACTATTTTTGTTTCATGGATTTTTCATTTCGATATACCGCAGAAGACCATTGCGCTGCATTGCCCGTGGCTGACTATATCGCCCGGTTCCGTGATGCCAAGCGGTTTTTGGAGTGTTGCCGCGCCTGCCGCAATTACGGCCGCAGCTGGGGATGCCCGCCGTTCGGATACGATGTCGGAGCATATCTCTCGCAATATACGTCGGCATTGATTATCGCGACGAAGATCACTCCTGCCGAACAGCACGTTCCGATGTCGGAAGCCGGCCGGCTGATCCGCCCCGAACGGCAGTGGCTCGAACGGCGGCTGCTCGAAATGGAACGCAGGTACGGCGGACGGTCGTTCGCCTATGTCGGCACCTGCCTCTACTGCCCCGAAGGAACCTGCACCCGCCCCGAAGCGAAACCCTGCCGCCACCCCGAACTGGTACGCCCATCGCTCGAAGCCTGCGGATTCGACATCGCACACACAACCTCCGAACTCTTCGGCATCGAACTGAAATGGGGTACAGACGGATCATTGCCCGAGTATTTGACCCTTGTCTGCGGGTTCTTCCATAATGCAGAAAATATAATATGGAACGGATAAAAGCCGTATTCAACTGGAGCGGCGGCAAGGATTCCGCCCATGCGCTGTTGCGGGCACAGCAATCGGGCGAATACGAGATCGTCGCGCTGCTGACTACCGTAAACCGGGATACGCACCGTTCGACGATGCACGGCATCCCGACGGCATTACTGCAAATGCAGGCCGAAAGCATCGGCGTTCCTCTTTATATCGTAGACCTGACGCCCAAAGGCAATATGGAGGATTACGACGTCGCCATGTCCCGGGCCGTGGAGCATTTCAAGACGCAGGGCGTGACCCGTTTCATCTTCGGGGATATTTTCCTGCACGATGTGCGCAAATACCGGGAGCAGCAACTCTCGCCGCACGGAATCGAAATCGTGGAACCGCTTTGGGGAAAATCTTCGGAAGAGGTGATGAACGATTTCCTCGTATCGGGATTTCGGACGGTCGTCGTAACCACGATGGCCGACGGACTCGGCGCCGACGCCATAGGCCGGGAGATCGACCGCGGCTTCATAGCCTCTCTGCCTGCCGGAGTCGATCCCAATGGAGAAAACGGCGAATATCATACATTCTGTTACGACGGTCCGATCTTCCGACAGCCCGTGCCGTTCCGGCTGGGCCGATCTTTTTCACAAAGCTACAACATCCGCCTAGACGACGGAACGGTGAAAACTTATTCCTATTGGTTTGCCGACCTTCAAGCTCTAAATACAAATTCGGATGCAGGAACCGGCCCTGCATCCGAATAACACGGTACATCTTGGTCACAGCGCGAATTTTGCTCCGATAAAGTAAGTGCGCGGAACTGCCGGACCGTAGATATAAGCGGCATCTTTGTTCTGGCCGAAATCGAGGTCCTTCTGGAAGCTGTCGAAAAGGTTTTTCACCCCGGCATTCAGTTCCAGCCGCAGTTGTTTCGTGAGCCGGAAATTGTACGACAGCCGCAGGCCCATATCCCAGAAATCGGGCGTCAGACGCTCGGTATCCCTCTCGATATACCCAGCATTGTGCTGCACGAGCATCCGGCCCGTGTAGTTGCCGAACACCGACGCCGTGAAATCACGCGTGAGGTTGACGTTCGCCGTCAAGTAGCCGTAATGGTCCGGCGAACGGAACATCCGCCGCTGGGGCGTCACGTCGTCCGACCATTTTTCGGGTTCGTCGTAACGGCTGCGCTGGAAGGTGTAGCCCAGCTGCAGCTCGAACCGTCCCGGAATACCCGCCTTGGCTTCGGCTCCCACGCCGGCCACGGTGGCTCCCGAAGCGTTGCGGCGCTCCTTAATGATGTTGCCCTGGGCATCCTCGCCGATTTTTTCGAGCGTAAACACGTCCTCAAGCATCGTGTAGAATCCTTCGACGAGCAGGTTGGCCTGCACTCGCCCGAAATTATGATACAGATCCACCGATGCACTCAGGCTGTGCGAGTATTCGGGTTTGAGATCCGGAGCGAGTCGAATGATCGCCACCTTGTTGTCCAAAGCGTCGATGTGCAGGTCCTCGTTGTAGGCCTGCGGCGCGCGGTAACCGCTCGAATAGCTGGCCCGCAGGCCGATCTTTTCCGTCGGACTGTAACGCACGTTCACGCGCGGCGAAAAGACGACGTTCTTCATCATGTTGTGCTTGTCCACGCGGCCGCCGATCAGGAAGTTGAGCTTTTCGCTCCGCCACTCGTTCTGGAAAAAGAAACCCGTGCTATGGGTGGTCTGCTCGAAGTCGCGCCCGAAGCCGAGGTATTTGTCGTGCAGCGTATTGTAGTTGTACTCGACGCCCGCCGTCAGTTCCGAGGGCAGGAACAGCAGTTTATGGAAAGAGTAGGTATATTGGGCTCCCGCCACGAACGTCTTGTCGTCCGTAGCGCCATAGGCGTCGGGCTTCTTGTCCGTGCCGAAATAACTGTCACGGTCGATATTCTGCGCCGAAGTATAGATGCCCATCCGGTGGCGGTTGTTCGGACTGAACCAGTCGAATTTCAATCCGCCGCCGTCGATCTTGTGATTGAGCTGTTCGGCGATATCGGCCATGTGGGGCGGCTGGTCGAACTCGTTGCCCCCACGGCGAAACTCGTGAATATGGTGGTATTCCGCCGTCAGACGCGTATAGGGCGAAGTTTTGTAATAGGCCCGAAATCCGGCCGTCTCGGAGTTGAGTTTTGGGATGTCCGAGAATCCGTCCCCGTTGCGGTCATACGAATCGCGGTCCTTAATCATGCCGAACAGGTAGACACCCATTTTGTAGTCGTCGGAGACGAACGAGCCGTTGAGCGAGGTGTTGAAGTCGGCCGTACCGCCCTCAAAGATATTGGTCGTATTGGAGAGTGTGACGGAGTTGCGCAGCGGCTCCTTGGTGATGATGTTGACCACACCGCCGATGGCATTCGCCCCGAACAACGCCGAGCCGCCTCCGCGGATCACCTCGACCCGCTCGATCATGGCGACGGGCAGCTGTTCAAGGCCGTAGACCGATGCCAGCGAACTGAAGATCGGGCGGCTGTCGAGCAGTACCTGCGAATACTGCCCTTCGAGTCCGTTTATGCGCAGCTGGGTCGTACCGCAGTTGCCGCAGTTGGTTTCGACGCGCAATCCCGACTGGAAATTCATCGTCTCGGCCAGATTGCACGAGGCGGTCGATTCGAAGAGTTTGGCCGAGGCCACCGATACGATAGTCGGTGATGTTTTCTTGTTGGTCTCCGTCCGGCTGGCCGACACGACGACCTCTTCGACAGAAAGCGCCTCTTCGGTCAGGGAAAAATTGACCTCGATGGTCTTGTCGGGCGAGATCTCGACCGTCTGCTCGGCACTCCTGTAACCCACAGACGAGGCAACGAGCGTAAAACGGCCCTGCGGCAGGTTCTTCAGGAAATAGTGCCCCGTGGCATCGGTAGCGATGCCGATGGTCGTGCCTTTCACGGCGATGGTGGCAAAGGCCAGATGTTCGTAGGTTTTGGCATCGACCACATGGCCGGTGATATTTGCGTCGCTCTGCTTTTGGGGCTTCATGGCAGGCTCCTCCCCGGCGGAGCATACCGCGGGGAGCAGGAGCATGAGAAATGCCCCCAATATTTTTTCTTTCATGGAAAAATCCGGTTTTTGATAATTACTGATACATATACATGGCAACGGGTGCGGGCAACAAGCCCGTCCCGTTCAGAATGGAATGTGTATCAGCAGACGGGAGGTGCACGCAGCCCGTAAATCCGGATCGGAGCGTCCTGCCGGACGGCCGGTTTTTGCGTTTTGAAAATGAAGGAAACTCCCAGCAGCCGTAAGGCGAATGCGACGAGCGTCGCCACCATCATTACCAGCAGCGACAGGTGTGCGATCAGTTGAAACTGCTGCGGGGTATGGCTGTGGCCGGGATTATTCGAGGTACCGGAGAAAGGATGCGAGTGAACATAGATATGCCCGTCGATATTGTGAGCATGGGGAAACAGCGTAACAGAACTCCAGTACCATGCGAAGAGTACCAGTAGCAATACCGCACCTATGTTCCGTTTGTATTTTCGCACTATTCTTTATATGATTGGCTCCAAAGATAACGAAAAAAGATGAAAAATGCATTGTCATCATAAGAAATGCAGACAAATTGCGGATGCAAAATACGAAATACAAATCTCATATTATTAAATACCAATCATTTGACATTTCCAAAAAGTACCCGAAAGCTCAATGATCTTTCCTTATTCATTAGCCTGTGTGATTCGATATAGAGAAAATACAACACCTAATTTTACATTTTTCGGGTGTAAAATTGGGTATCAATCGTATAAAAGATTGATATTCAGAAATTATTTCGGCACGTATGGTACTTGAATATTGATATGCAACAAGACCTTTTCAAAATGGCTCATATCAAACTTGAAGTCCCGTATCAACTGAACCAAAAGAACCGGAAACAACTCTCATGAGCTTACAATCGTTCCAGAAAGCATATCAAAAGATTTCTCAACTTAACCAGTTCTTGATTAGTATGACATACGGGCTGTTTACCCGTACAGCCGTTAAAATCGAGCTTGGTCATGCTGCAATACCTCAGCTTCTACAATCATCGACAAAATTTGTATTATCAAATATGCTTTATTTTAATTCAACCAACAGGTTACACAATAACAAAAGGGATATCCAACATTTGGTTTTCACATTACAACCATTTCTTCTCTGTGGGGAAAATGCGGGGAAAATCCGAAAATAAAAAATCGCCTAACTTGCCATAATCAACAAATTAAGCGATTTTTCCTGTACCCGGAGCCGGGGTCGAACCGGCACGACATTGCTGTCATTGGTGTTTGAGACCAACGCGTCTACCGATTCCGCCATCCGGGCAAACCTCATCCGTAGAATCGGGATGGCAAAGATAGTCGAATCTTTGCAATTTTCAAAGAATCCGGCTATTTTTCAAAAAAAGCCCTGATTTTTTTCGCCTTGGCCGGACCGACCAGCGCCGAAAGCTCCTCGGCCGGAGCGGCCTTGACCTTGGCCACGGAGCGGAAGTGCTGAAGGAGCGTGCGGATCGTCTTGTCGCCGATGCCTTCGATCTGCTCCAGTTCGCTATGGATAAACGCTTTGCTGCGCTTCTGACGGTGGAACGAGACGGCGAAACGGTGCACCTCCTCCTGAATGTGCGCCAAAAAGTGGAAAAGGGGCGAAGTGGGACGGATGCCGACCAGCACGGGCGGATAGCCGCAGAGCAGTTCGGAGGTCCGGTGGCGGTCGTTCTTGGCCAGTCCGGCCACAGGTATGTCCAGCCCAAGATACTCCAGTACCTCGTGAATGATGCCCATCTGCCCCTTTCCGCCGTCGGCAATGATGAGATCGGGCAGCTCGGCCCCCTCTTCCTGAAGACGGCTGTAACGCCGGAAGACGACTTCGCGCATCGAAGCGTAATCGTCAGGCCCTTCCACGGTCTTGATGTTGAAGTGACGATACTCCTTGCGTGCGGGTTTTCCATCACGGAAGACCACGCACGAGGCTACCGGATGGGCCCCCTGCAGATTGGAGTTGTCGAAACATTCGATGTGCCGCGGCTGTCTGTCGAGACGCAGCTCCTTTTGCAGGGCGTTCAACAGCCGTTCGGTATAGCGTTCGGGATTCTTGATTTCGAGGTTTTTGAGCTGCTCGGCGCGGTAGATGCGGGCGCTCTTCTGCGAGAATTCCAGCAGTTCGAGTTTTTCGCCGCGCTTCGGCACCGTGAAGGTCACGCCGTCGAACAACAGCGTCGTCGAAGGCAGGAACGGAACGACGACCTCTTTGGCGAGCGTTCCCGCGATATGCTCCACGATATGCTGGATGGCCAGCGTCAGCATGTCGCGTTCGTCGCCGCCGACGCCCGTCGAGAGTTTCACCGTATAGACGCCCACGATCGAGCCGTGGCGGATGCGCACGAAGTTGCAATAGGCCACATCGTCGTCCGGAAGAAGCGAAAAAACATCCACATCGACGATCTTCGCGCTCACGATCACCGACCTGCTCGAATAGTTGTCCAGCGCGTCCAGACGCTGTTTGTAGCGCTGCGCCAGTTCGAATTTCAACCCGGCGGCGGCATGCGACATTTCGCCTTCCAGATAGCTCCGCACGGGGCGCAGGTCGCCCTTGAGCACCGCGACGACCATATCGACCAGCTTTGCGTACTCCGCTTCGCTCTGCTCCCCGACGCAGGGACCCTTGCAGTTGCCCAGATGATACTGCAGGCAGACCGAATACCTGCCTTTGGCGATCTGTTCGGGCGCCAGATTGAGCTTGCACGTCCGCAGCGGCACCACTTCGCGCACGAATTCGAGCACGCTGTGCTGCATCATCACCGAGCTGTAGGGACCGAAATACTGCGAGCCGTCGCGCGTCAGCTGGCGGGTGGACTGCACGCGCGGAAAATGTTCGCGCCGCACCACGATCCACGGATAGGTCTTGTCGTCTTTGAGCAGAATGTTGTAACGCGGCTGGAGGGTCTTTATCAGCGAATTTTCGAGCAGCAGCGCGTCGGTCTCGCTGCTGACGACGATATGGCGGATCTCGGCAATCTGCCGCACCAGCACACGCACTTTGGCGCTGTGCTCCTTGCTCTGCACGAAATAGGAGGAGACCCGTTTGCGCAGGCTCTTGGCCTTACCCACATAGATGATCGTCCCGGAGCGGTCCACGAACTGGTAGACGCCCGGTGACAGCGGCAGCATCGCCACCTGTTCCCTGAGGTTGTTTTTTCCGGTTTCGGCCATAACGACAATAGCAACGCAAATGTAACAAATATTTCGCAAAACCCGCAGATGCACCCCTGAAGCCCGTCAGAGGACGATATAGCGGGCCGATTTGTCCGCTCCGCTGACGAATTTGTCCAATTCTTTGGTTTATTCGTCGGAACGGCATATATTTGCAATCCAATGCAAACACCCTCAAAACTATGAGATTGATTTTACCACTGTTTCTGTTCGGTATGCTCGTAACTTCGTGTATCGACAACAATTACGATCTGTCGGAAATCGACACGGACGGCGTCGTCATCGGCGACGAATTCCGGCTGCCGCTGGCTACGGTCACCGTCAGCATGGGCGAACTGAGCAAGGAAGGCACCGACATCAAAGCCCTCTTCGACGAAGCCGATATCTGGCTGCCTTCGCCGCTGCCCGCAGGCGGAAAATACGTGGATCTTCAGAAGATTCAGCACACCCCGTCCTATATCGACGAGCTGCTCGACGAACTGATCGAACAAATGAAGAGGTCCGACGCCAAAATCAACGCCGTGGCGGACCTGCTCTACGACAAGTATCTCGGCACGTTCCTGCCCCTGCTTCCGCCGAACACGGACCCGAAAGATTTCAAGCAGGTATTCATCACGATGTTCCGCGCTACCACGGGATTGCAGGAGGAGCTGGCCGGCGAGGTCCGAGATTTGGCCGGCGGCTACCTGACGGATCTGAAAATCGAAGACGTAACCTACGACCTCGGCAGGATCGACCTCGGCAGCGACGTGGTGGACATGCTGGCCGACAACCTCGATCCGAAAGGCACGGCAAATCCCCGAAACACGCTGGACATCTACGGCGAAATCATCAGCGCACTGCCTGTCAGCCTGCAGTTCAGCCCCCGGTTCTACCCCACGGAGGTGGAATTCGACATACGTGTCGAACCCAACGTAAAGGCCAAGATCGGCGAGACGCGGCTCCACGAGAACGACCTGCGCCAGATCATCGACGGTACGGAGATCATCCTCCCCGTCAAGCTGGAGAAATATTTCCCCGGCTCCGGATTCACGCCCGACCAGAAAATCGTCATCGCACTGCGTCTTGTCAAGCGCGGCGGTCTGAAACTCAACCTCTAACCCGGCGCCATACATGAAAAGAATATACGTTTTTCTCGCAACGCTGCTGCTGGCATCTGGCGCTGCAGCCCAGAACCCGACGGCTTACTTCATGGAAGGGACGACCTTCCGCAGCCAATTCAACCCGGCTTTCGCACCGCTGCGCGGCTATGTCAACATTCCCGGTCTGGGCGGCATAGACATCAACGCCAGCGGCAATCTGGCCGTGGACAAACTGCTCTATCCCCGCAACGGGAAACTGGTCACGCTGCTCGACGAAGCCGTTTCGACCAGACAGGCGCTTTCGGGACTCAAGGCCGACAACCTGCTGGGCATCGACACCCGCGTGAACCTCATCGGCTTCGGCGCTTTCACGCGCAACCACAAGAATTTCTGGTCGTTCGACCTCAACGCCCGCGCGACCGCCGACGCTACGCTGCCCTACTCGCTCTTCGCATTCCTCAAGGAAGGCACGGGCAGCGACATCCACAACATCGGGCTCACGGCCGACAGCTACCTCGAAGCGGCTTTCAGCTACTCGTTTCCGCTGCTCAACGACCGGCTTTACATCGGTGTCCGCGGCAAATTCCTCGTCGGAGCCGCCCGCGCCCGCATGTACTTCACCCGATTCAACGTGACGCACGGAGAAGAGGAATGGCGGATCGACGCCGCAGGCGGACTCGACATCACCGCCGCCGGTCTCGACGTCACGACCAAGCGCAACGACGCCGGCGAGGAGGTTTACAAGCTGGACGACATCGACTTCAAACCCACGTCGCCCGCAGGCTACGGCTTCGCCGTCGATCTGGGCGCCACGTACGACATCCTGCCCAACCTGCAGGCGTCGCTGGCCGTAAACGATCTGGGATTCATCGGCTGGAGCAAGAAGAAAAACGTCACGGGCTTCTCGTCGAAAGAGCTTTCGTTCACGGGCGTCAACGTCACGGAGGACGGCACCGAATCGCCCGATTTCGACATCGACGTGCTGGAATTTCACAAAGGAGCGCCCCAAAGCGTGTCGCGCATGCTGCGCGCAACGATCAACGCCGGACTCGAATACGAAGTATGGCGCCACAAAATCGGCATCGGACTGTTGTATTCGGCCCGTTTCTGGGAATACAAGACCTTCCACAACATCACCGGTTCGGTCAATTTCCACCCGATCCGCTGGTTCACGCTCACGGGAAGCTACTCGGTGATCGACAATCGCGGCGGCGCCGTGGGGCTGGGACTCAACCTCTGCCCCAGCTGGATCAACTTCTTCATCGGCACGGACGTCCTGATAACCAAACACACGCCGCAGTTCGTCCCAGTCAGACAGAGCATCATGAACGTCACGCTCGGCATCGGCGTTCCGATCGGCAAACGCAGCCACCGCATCCCGGCCTACGTTTACGGCAAGGACAGACGTTAGTCACGCATAAAACGGATTACACGAAAACGTTCCGGCGGCAAGGCCGGAACGTTTTTATTTACAGCCGCGGAAAAAACCGGCAAAACAAGCCGTAAAGTCAGTCCATATACGAGAAAACAATAAGCCCCGATGCCCAAACAGTCCGCCCGTTTCCATATTTTAGGCGCACGAATACCACTTTCGGTCAAGGGCATTGCAATTTCAGAAACTTTATTTACCTTTGTAGTGCAGAGTACTATAAAAATCCCCGGAGGACAAAAACTGCGTCCGTCCCCGGAGATATCCGCGTCATAAAAACCATTGCGACGGCCCTCAAATCTGTGTGAAGTTGCGTCACTACTTTTGAATTCTTCAAAATTCGGGCCGTCGCAATCTTTTCTTCTTCCCAAAACAAAGATCATGCCACAACGGCCCGGTTTTTCCTGCATTCCGGCAGAGGATATCCGCTATCCGGCGACGACCATGTGCTGTTCGAGTGCGGCGCGTGCCGCCAGACGGCCGGCTTCGACGATCTCCCGCGCACGGTAGAATTCGAAGATTCCGAAACGGTCCGCCGGCATCTCGATCAGCAGGTCGGGTTTGTAGATCTCGCACATCAGACGCGCGATATGCTGCTGCATGATCTCCGACGAAGCGGTAATCACCTTATAATAATTCAGCGAAGACCTGACCCGCGCGGCCATCTCGTCGGAAAACGGCGCGCTCACGTCCACGGCGACCAGCACGTCGCCCGGTTCGCGGCGAACGCGGTTCAGCGGAAGCGGATTGACCGTACCGCCGTCCACCAGCACCATGTTGCCCCGGCGGACGGGCCGGAAAACCGAAGGAATCGAAATCGAAGCACGGATGGCGTCGTACAGCCCGCCCCGTTCGAGCACGACCTCGCGCCCGGTCAGCAGGTCGGCCGCCACGGCCGCAAAAGGCAGCGGCATCTGTTCGATCTTCACGTCGGGCACCAGCTCCTTCATGGCGCCGATCACGCGGTTCCCCTTCACGAGACCTTCGGTGCTCAGCGCAAAATCGACCAGACTGAAAACCTTGTATTTATCGAGCGTATACATCCACTCCTTGAATGCTTCGAGGTGTCCCGAAGCATACATGCCGCCGACCAGCGCCCCCATCGAAGTGCCTGCCACGGCATGCACTTCGAATCCCTGACTCTCCAACTCCTCGATAGCCCCGATGTGGGCCACTCCACGCGCTCCGCCGCCGGCAAGCACCAGCGCCGCTCTTCTTTTTTCCATAAAATCAATTGTCGTTATTAATCCGTTCGCGAACTTTGCTCCACGCATGCGTATCGAACAGACAGCTTGCACGCATCATGCCGCACATCTCCCGAAAGCGGGACATCGGAACGACGAAGCTCAAAACATCCGGCTCCACCCACGGCCGGACCGAAGGGTCGAAAAGGCCCAGAAAACACCTCCGGCCGCCGTTGCGGTTCTCCTGCACGGCCTGCGCCACGACCGAGCTGCACCCCGACCCGAAGGGCGACGCCACGGCGTCCGCCGCATTGTTGTCGAACGTCGCCCACGTCACCAGCCCCGCCAGCGCATCGGGCACCGCGAAAAAGAGGACTCCCTCCGCTCCGTCGAACGTCTCCGCAACGTCCGCCCGCACGAATTCGAGCCACGCCTTCGGCGCGGGACGCAGGTCGAGAGCGGCGATGAACTCCAGCACCATTTCGGGCGTCCGCTTATAGCGCTCCTTGAGCGACACGAACTGCGGAACGAATTCGGGCATCGGGCTGAATCCCGTGTAGAACTTCCCGCCACCGCAGCCGATATTGCCGGCATTCAGACTCACGGGCAGCCCCCGGCGCGCTTCGGCCAGCGCCTTGAAGAAACAGCCCCCGACCTTTTCGACCGGGCGCATCGGACTGTCCGTATAGCGGAACAGCAGGGGCAGTTCGGGCCGTTCGCCGAAGGCCTCCCTGTATGCGGCGGTAAATTCCTTCACATCCATATTCTCAATCGTCGGTGACAACGTAATCCATAAAGACGTCATGCGGCTCGACGGGCAGCTCCCTGACCAGCTGATGCGCATAGCAGACGCCGGCTTTCACACCCCGGAAACCGGACTGCGACAGATATTTGTCATAATATCCGCGGCCGCGGCCCATACGCGCTCCGGCGGCGGTAAAAGCCACTCCCGGAACGACGATGAAGTCGATGTCCGCCGGATCGCACGGCCGTTCCGCAGCCGACGGCTCGGCGATACCGAAAGCGCCCCGGCACAGCTCTCCGGGCACATAGTCGTAAAACCGCATCGCATCGCCCTCGACCCGCGGCACGACGATGCGCTTTGCGGCGCTCCACCGCGCCAGCGCCGCACCGGTCTGCGGCTCGTCGGGCAGCGCGCAGAAAAACGCCGCGCAGCGGGCCTGCGAAAATCCGGGCAGACGCTCCACCCGGCCGAAGATACGCTCCGACGCCGCGGCACGCTCTTCGGAAGAGAGCGAGAGGTTCCGTTTTTTCATCGCAGCGCGCAGTTCTTTCTTGGTCATAAAATCCCACCTTTTCGGTCTAAAATTCCCGCCCGTTTCTATTGTTATTCTGCAAACAATGGCTATCTTTGCGTCCGGGAACACAAAACTTTAACAAATATAAACAAATTTAAATCATTATGAGCTGTTTTTTATCTAATTCCTCGCTGGGCAAGAAGTTAGTGATGAGCGTAACGGGGTGTTTCCTCGTGCTCTTTATTCTCTTCCACATGTCCATGAACATTGTGGCGATCATCTCGCCTGAGGCTTACAACATGATCTGCGCGCTGCTCGGAGCCAACTGGTACGCTCTGGCCGGCACCGCAGTGCTGGCGGCCGGCGTCGTCGTGCACTTCATCTACGCGGTCATCCTCACCTTGGAGAACCTCAAGGCGCGCGGCAGTCAGCGCTACGCCGTGACGGTAGTCGAACCGGGCGTGTCGTGGGCATCGAAAAACATGCTCGTACTGGGATTCATCATTCTGGGCGGTCTGGCGCTCCACCTCTTCAACTTCTGGGCTAAAATGCAGCTCGTGGAGGTCTTGGGCGGCCACGAGAACTCGCTCGGACTCCATCCGGCGGACGGCGCTTCGCTGATCGCCTACACCTTCTCGCAGTGGTATTACGTGGTGATCTACCTCGTGTGGTTCTTCGCCCTCTGGTTCCACCTCACGCACGGCGTATGGTCGATGTTCCAGACCGTGGGATGGGCCAACGACACGTGGTATCCCCGCCTGAAGTGCATCGCCAACATCGTGGCGACGGTCATCTTCCTCGGCTTCGCCGCCGTTGTGGTGATCTACTTCATCAAGAGTGTCTGCCCCTGCTGCGCAGGCGCCTGCTAACCGATTATCCAGAACAATAAACACACAACAGATATGGCTTTCAAATTAGATGCTAAAATTCCTGCCGGCGCTCTCGCAGAAAAGTGGAGCAACCATAAGGCAGCTATCAAGGTCGTAAGCCCCGCAAACAAGCGCAAGCTCGACATCATCATCGTCGGAACGGGTCTGGGCGGTGCATCCGCAGCCGCTTCGCTCGGCGAACTGGGATATAACGTAAAGGTATTCTGCATTCAGGATTCGCCCCGCCGCGCGCACTCGATCGCCGCGCAGGGCGGTATCAACGCCGCGAAGAACTACCAGAACGACAACGACTCGGTATACCGTCTGTTCTACGACACGATCAAGGGCGGCGACTACCGCGCCCGCGAAGCCAACGTCTACCGCATGGCCGAAGTCGCCAACCTGATCATCGACCAGTGCGTGGGACAGGGCGTGCCTTTCGCCCGCGAATACGGCGGCCTGCTGGCCAACCGTTCGTTCGGCGGCGCGCAGGTGTCGCGTACGTTCTACGCCCGCGGCCAGACGGGTCAGCAGCTCCTGCTGGGCGCCTACTCGGTACTCAACAAGGAGATCGCCGCCGGCACGGTGAAGAGCTATCCCCGTCACGAGATGCTCGACATCGTCGTGGAGGACGGCGAAGCGAAGGGCATCATCGCCCGCAACCTCGTCACCGGCGAGATCGAGCGCCACGGCGCACACGCCGTCGTGATCGCAACGGGCGGATACGGCAACGTATTCTTCCTCTCGACCAACGCCATGGCGTCGAACGGCTCGGCCGCATTCCAGTGCTACCGCAAGGGCGCAGGCTTCGCCAACCCCTGCTTCACGCAGATCCACCCCACCTGCATCCCGGTTCACGGCGACCAGCAGTCGAAACTGACGCTGATGTCGGAGTCGCTGCGCAACGACGGCCGCATCTGGGTTCCCAAGAAACTCGAAGACGTGAAGGCGCTGCGTTCGGGCGCCAAGAAGCCGTCGGACATCGCCGAAGAGGACCGCGACTACTATCTGGAGCGCCGCTACCCGGCCTTCGGCAACCTCGTGCCGCGCGACGTGGCTTCGCGTGCCGCCAAGGAGCGCTGCGACGCAGGCTTCGGCGTAAACGAGACCGGACTGGCCGTATTCCTCGACTTCAAGACCGCCATCGAGCGTCTGGGCAAGGAGATCATCAAGAAACGTTACGGCAACCTGTTCGACATGTACGAGGAGATCACCGACGTTAGTCCCTACGAGCAGCCGATGCAGATCTTCCCCGCCGTGCACTACACCATGGGCGGCATCTGGGTCGATTACAACCTGATGACCACCATCCCCGGCCTGTACGCCATCGGCGAGGCCAACTTCTCGGACCACGGTGCGAACCGTCTCGGCGCTTCGGCCCTGATGCAGGGTCTGGCCGACGGCTACTTCGTACTGCCCTACACCATCGGCGACTACCTCTCGCACAAGATTCAGGCTCCGAAGGTGAAGACCGACACCAAGGCTTTCGACGAAGCCGAAAAGGGCGTCAGGGAGAAGATCGCCAAGCTGCTGTCGATCGGCGGCAAGCAGTCGGTGGACGACATTCACAAGAAACTCGGCCATATCATGTGGGAGAACGTCGGCATGGCCCGCTCGAAGGAGTCGCTCGAAAAGGCGATCAGCGAAATTCAGGCGCTGCGCAAGGAGTTCTGGAAAGACGTGAAAGTCGTAGGTCAGGAGAAGGATTTCAACGTGGAGCTCGAAAAGGCGCTGCGTCTGGCCGACTTCCTCGAACTGGGCGAGCTGATGGCGCGCGACGCACTCAACCGCGAGGAGTCGTGCGGCGGTCACTTCCGCGTAGAGCACCAGACCGAAGAGGGCGAAGCCAAGCGTGACGACGAAAACTTCGTATACGCCGCCGTTTGGGAATACAAGGGCGAGGACGCCGCTCCCGAACTGACGAAAGAGCCGCTGAACTTCGAATTCGTACACCCCGCTCAGCGCAACTACAAAGACTAAGCTTTTGACGTTGAACTTTAATAACAATTTGAAATTATGAATTTTACATTAAAGATATGGCGTCAAAAGGACGCTAAGACCAAGGGCGGTTTCGAGACGTACAAAGTCGAGAATATCTCGGCAGACACCTCGTTTCTTGAGATGCTCGACATCTTGAACAACAACCTGATCCACGAGGGCAAGGAGCCCGTAGCGTTCGACCACGACTGCCGCGAGGGTATCTGCGGCATGTGCTCACTGCACATCGACGGTCACGCCCACGGTCCCGGTCAGGCGGCTACCACCTGCCAGATTTACATGCGCAAGTTCAAGGACGGCGCAACGATCACCATCGAGCCGTGGCGCTCGGCGGCGTTCCCCGTCATCAAGGACCTCGTCGTGAACCGCTCGGCTTACGACCAGATTCTTCAGGCCGGCGGCTTCATCTCGGTACGCACCAACTCGGTGCCCGACGCCAATGCGATTCCGATCGCGCAGGCCGACGCCGAAGAGTCGATGGACGCTGCCGCCTGCATCGGCTGCGGCGCCTGCGCGGCAACCTGCAAGAACGGTTCGGCGATGCTCTTCGTCGCCGCCCGCGTATCGTCGCTCGCCAAACTGCCGCAGGGCCGTGTGGAGGGTGCACGTCGCGCCAAGGCGATGGTCGCCAAGATGGACGAGCTGGGCTTCGGCAACTGCACCAACACGGGTGCCTGCCAAGCCGAGTGCCCCAAGTCGATTTCGATCGCGCACATCGCGCGCCTGAACCGCGAGTTCCTCTCCGCGAAGTTCGAAGACTAATAAAAGTGCCGGAACAATCCGGAGAAGGGCGGGAAGCATATTCCCGCCCTTTTTCATGCCCCGGAACGCAGACGCTTGCATCATGCCCCGCCCCTTCATCCCCGGCAACTCACCGCCGGCAACTCTCCTCAGTCATTCACCCCGATCCCTCTCCGGGCACTATTCTCCGGGCACTATTTCCGGCCGCAGCCGCGGAGCGTCCCGGCGAATACCCGAAACGACGGCAGACCGTGCTTTTCTTCCGCACAGTTCCGCAGCAACGGTATCGTTCTTGCGACGAAACGCGAAAAACCAAAACGACAAAAGCATGGACATCGTAGAATTTCCCAACGACCGCACCGTCATCTCCACGGAGAACAACGGATTCGCAGGCGGCGAACGCGACGAAAACCTGATCGACGAAGAGCTGTTGGAGACGGAAATCCCGCTCGACGACCGGATTCCGGACGCAGCGCACGAAGATGCGGAGAACGACCGCCCCGTCTACGACGAGGAGGGCTACCGACACGATCCGGGCGGAGAGTGAAAAATCCCCGGAGTAGCCTCCGGGATTCCGTCCGCAACGACGCAGACACCGGCCCTGCAATAGCACGGGAATCGGCTCCGAAAATAAAAAAACGCAGAAGCCGCGCCGGCTTCCGCAGGATTCGCATGCAGCAAATGCCGCTCATCAGACAGCAACAAGCATCGTCCATACAACGCCGAAATCCGGCACAGAATACAGAAAAAATACGCCACGGAATCCGTGGCGCATCTACTTTTCATACCGGCGACCGCTTGATGAAGCCGCCCGAATTTTCCGAATCCGGCCCTTATTTCGGACGTATCGACGAAAGGCGGGCGACCTGCCGGAGATCGAACACCCCGAAGATATTCACCACGACCGTCTCCTTCGCGCCGTAAGTTATCATCACCAGTTCCGATTTGACCGACAGCGCGGTTTCACGGATATAGAACTTCGTGGTCTGCCCGTTCTCCGAGCCGGAAGTGACAGGCTGAAACTTCCGGTCGGCGGCAACAGCCGCCTCGGCATCCCGGACGAACCGACCGCCGTCACCCTCTTTCAGAGCGATGATGCGGATATACTGAATGTCCTTCAGCAGTACGGCAAGCCCCTTGTCGCCCCGTTCCGCGGCCTGACGACTCATCAGCTGCATCATCTTCTGTTCCAGCTGCACGCTCGTAAAGCCCTCGGCGGCGGCATAACGGCTGAAAAAGTCGTTTACGGAATTGCTCTGGGCCGCGGCCAGCCGAGGAAGGAGCAGTATCAAAATCAACAATAGTCGTTTCATGTCCGTTCGTATTTGGTTACATGAGCAGCGAGATGCCGAAACTGAACGTATGGCACTCCGGTCCCGCATGCTTCTTGAACAGCGGGGTTACGCCGTAGCTGGCGAAGATGCCGATGCCGTAATAGGAAACCGTTCCTCCCACACCGAACTGATAGGTTCGCAGCCCCGACAGCTCGTACTCCACGCGCGGTTTCTTGTGGAGCGACGTCAGCTCTATTCCGAAATCGGAATAGGCGATCACCGAGGCCTGAAAATGTTTGAACGGCTTGTAGATAAGCCGGAGCGGAATCCCCAGCGACGAAGTGACGAATTTCGATTTGTCGGCTGGTTCGTCCAGCGCCACGGGCAGCAGACGGCCCTTTTCGTAGCTCAAGCGGATTCCGGCATCCGCAAGCCGGTAGTTGTCGACGGCGAACCGCAGATCGGTGGCGAAGTAGAGCGTCCGGCTCTTGTTCAGGGCGACCTGCACCTGCATCACCGAAGCGGCACAGTGGAACGAATTCCCCAGTTTCTGATCCAGAAACCCTTTCTCTTCGGGGGCATAGCCGCCGTAATCGACGCCGACGAGCTTCGTAAAGCCGAATTCGCCGCTGTTAAAAAAGTAGAGCTTCACACGCCCGGACCTCATGACCAGATCCGCCTGCGAATCCGCCTCCGGAGCACGTCCCAGCGTCAGGCCGAAACCGGCCACTTCGAGCACCACACTCCCCTCGCGCCCGTCTCCGCGCAGCGTCATCAGCTCACCGCCCATCGCATCGAGCCGCCGCAGGGTATCGAGCCCCAGCGAATCGCGGTCCACGGTTTCGATGGCATATTCGCGGCCGGTACGGTGGCCGGCCGAATTGGCTGGTATCCGGTCGGCAGTCTGCGCGGCAGTCCGGTCAACGCTCTGCACGGCAGTCCGGTCGGCACTCTGCGCGGCAAGCAGCTGCGGAAGGAGCAGAATCAGAATCAACAGCAATCGTTTCATAATCGACACGTATTAGGTTGCAATCAGAGCATGAGTCCGACACCGAACGAGAAGGCATGGCAGTCGGGTCCCGCATGCTGTTTGAACAGCGGAGTCACGCCGTAACGGGTGAAGAACCCGAAACCACGATAGCTGACACTGAGACCGACCCCGAACTGATAGGCCCGGAACCCGGACAGGCTGTTTTTCTCCTTCGGTTTCTTATAAATCGCGTCGGCGCCCAAGAGGAAGTCGGAATAGGCGACGGCCGTGATCCGTAGGTGTTTCGCCGGAGTGTAAGTCAGCCGGACGGGAATGCCGAGCGAAGAGGTGACGGCTTTCGACTTGCCGGCGGGTTCGTCCAGCGCGACCGGAACGATACGTCCTCCGTCGTTGCCGAGCGTGACGGTATTGTCGGAGAGCCGGTAATTGTCGAGCGTGTACTGCATGCCCACCCCCAAGCAGAGCGAACGGCTCCGGTTGAGCGCCAGCCGGAGCTGCACCGCCGAAAAACTGAAATGGAAGGAAGATCCCAGCCGCTGATCCAGAAAGCCCTTTTCCCCGGACGCATACCCCGAATAGTCGACGCCGACCAACTGCGTGAATCCCAATTCGATATTGCTGAATGCATTGAACCAGACGCGGGGCTTTTTCAGCTCCATTCGCTGCATCGGCGTATGCCCCAGCGTAAGCCCGAAACCCGCCACTTCGAGGATCATGTTGCCGTCACGGCCGCCGTCGCGCAACCGGATCAGGTCGCTGTCCACCGTATCGATCCGCCGGAGCGTATCGATCCCCGTCGAATCGCGCTCCACGGTCTCGATGGCAACCGGTTTTCCATCGGCCCGGCGGAAACAGGCCGAATCGGCTTTCTGCGCCGCAGCGACTTCATGGGCCGGAGCGAGCGAAACAAAGAACTGCGCCGCAGCAGGCGAAACCGCCAGCAGGAGCAGCGCTCCCGTACAAACAAACAGTTTTTTCATACCCGTATCGTTTTATTCGTTTATTATCAGTTCATCCACCATGCGGACCTGATCGCCGAAATCCGAGAGTCCCTGCAGGTAAACCGTCGCCTGCATGGCAGCCTCCTTGTCGTAAATCGCCACACCGTCGATATAGCAATAGGGCTTGCGCAGATATTCGGCATAAAAAAACACGCCCAGCACCACCGCCGCAGCGGCAGCCACGCCCCAGAGGGGACGGAGTTTCCGGCCGCCCCGCGCCCCGCGCCCGGCAGCGGAGCGCGTTTCATAACGCCGCATCCCTTCCGCCGGACGGACAGCCAGACCGGTTTGCACGCTGCCCTCGCCGGGATACCGCTCTTCGGCCAGAGCGTCCAATCCGCCGAACATCGTCCGCGCATAACGCAGGGATGCGGGAATCTCATCCACGTACCGGAAATAGTCGCGCAATTCGCGCTCTTCGGCTTCGGTCGTCCGCGCATCGAAATAGCGCTCCAGCAGCCGCTCAATTCTTTCGTCCTGCTCTTTCATCGTCCATCATTTTTTTCAGTACCTCTCTCAGTCCGTTGCGGGCACGGGAGAGAATCACGCGCACCTGCGCTTCGTCGCACGCCGCTATCTCGGCGATTTCGCGGGTCGGATACCCCTCGATATCCTTCAAGTGGAGCACCTCGCGCTGCCGTTCGGGCAGGCAGGCCATCGCGCGTCGCACCAGATCGCGCGCCTCCCAGCCCTCCGCATCGCCCGTCGTCGAACGTTCGGCCCACCCCGCGACCGCATTGTCGCGCCGCTCGCCGGCCTGCCGGCTGCGGAACCGGTCGTAACAGCAGTTACGCACCGCGACCATCACGAAGGAAGCGACGTCGCGGCAGCCGTCGAGCCGATCACGCTCCCGCCACAACCGCTCCAACAGGTCGTGCGTCACGTCTTCCGCCTCGTCGGCGCAAAGCAGCAGACTCTGCGCGTAGCGGAACATACGATCGCGCAGCGGCACGACATATCGGGTGAATTCGAATTCCTCCATTGTATCTGTAAGACGAAGCCGACGGGCAAAACGCAACATCGCAACGTCAAATTTCGCATTTTTTTCGGTCCGGCAGCATTTTTCCGGACAAAATGAGGGTCATCTATAAACATAGGTGAAAATATTTTTGAAGAAAATATAGTACTTTGTATTGCATAATACTAAAAACTGTATTATATTTGCAGTACCAAAGTAGCAGTAACCCGGACACATTAACCCTAAATCAGCTTCTACGACTATGAAAGAGACAGTAAACGTAAACATCGGTTCGCAAGCCTTCACACTCGACGAAGACGCCTACCGCGTACTGAGAAACTATCTCGAAGATATCCGCAGCCGCCTGCCCGAATACGACACCGAGACCATGGGCGACATCGAATCGCGCATCGCCGAGATTTTCCGCGAGATCGTTTCGTCGCCGATGCGGGTCATCACCCTCGACACGGTACGCCAGACCATGAACCGCATGGGATCGCCCGCCGACTTCGGCGAACGCTGCGGCAGCGCCCCGCAGGAGGAACAGCCCGAACCGGAACCCCGCAAACTGTTCCGCTCGCGCACGGACCGTTCGATCGCCGGCATCTGCGGCGGACTGGCCGAATTCTTCCATGTCGATACGACCGTCCTGCGCCTGATCACCCTGTTCCTGATACTTTTCGGCGGACTCTCGATCTGGGCCTACATCATCCTCTGGATCGTCATCCCGGAAGAACCCGCCCGCAAATTCAGCATTCACAACAAAAACCGATAAAACCATGACAACGAACAACACCAAGAGACTGCTGCGCACTCCCGACGGCATCATCGCCGGCGTCTGCGGCGGACTGGCCGAATTCTTCGGTCTCGACGTATCGCTCATACGCATAGCAACACTGATCCTCATACTCTTCGGCGGCCTTTCGATCTGGGTCTACATCATCCTCTGGCTGATCGTGCCGAAGGCTCCGAAGCGATTAACCGAATAGCACAATGGCCGAAGACAACGTAAAAGCGCAGATGCGCAAAGGAATTCTGGAGTACTGCATCCTCGCCATTCTCTCCCGCGAAGATTCATACGCTCCGAAGATCATCGCCGAACTCAAGCAGGCCGAGATGATCGTAGTCGAGGGTACGCTCTACCCGATCCTCACGCGGCAGAAGAACGCAGGGCTTCTGACCTACCGCTGGGAAGAGTCCCCGCAGGGACCTCCCCGCAAGTACTACACGCTCACCGAAAAGGGGCGCGAATACCTCACGACGCTCGACGAGGCATGGGACGAACTCGTAGGACAGATCCGCATCATTCGTCACGGCAAACAATAAAAACCTCAAAAAATCACAACCATGAAAAAGATACTCCTGATCGCAGTCCTGCTGGGCGCCATGCTCTCCGTAACGGTCTATTTCGTCTGCATCGCAGCGCCGTCCGTCCTCTTCGGCAAAGGGCTTAAAGGCAGCGGCAACATCGTCACACGCACCATCGAGGCCCCGGCCTTCGACCGCATCGACGCCGCACGCGCCGTCAAGGTCGTCATCACCGACAAGACCTCCGGCAAAATCACCATCGCCGCCGACGACAACGTTATGGATTACGTCGTAGTCGAAGCCAACGGCGGCCGGCTCACCGCGACGATCGACAAGTCGATAAACAACCTCTCGAACGCCGACGTCACCGTGACGGTTCCGGCCAACGGCAGCATCCGCGCCCTCGACGCATCGAGCGCCGCGAAAATTTCGGGCGACGTGGTGCTGAATGCCGACAAATTCGCCATGGACGCATCGAGCGCCGCAAAGATCGACGTTTCGGTCAAGGCCCAATCCTGCGCCGTAGCCGCATCGAGCGCATCGAAAATCAACGCCTCGGTAGAAGCGGTCTCCTGCAGCGTGGAGGCTTCGAGCGCATCGAAAATCACGCTGAAAGGCTCGGCCGCGAAGTGCACCGCCGACCTCAGCTCGGCCTCGAAGCTTTCGGCCGGAGACTTTGTCGCCGCCGAGTGCTCGGTAAACACTTCGAGCGCGGCGAAAGCCGTCGTAAACTGCACGGAGCGTCTGCACGCCGACGCATCGAGCGGCAGTTCGATCCGCTACAGCGGCGACTGTCAGACCAGCATCAACAAGTCGAGCGGCGGCAGTGTCGGCCGCAACTAACCCCCAAACCGAGCAACCATGAAAGAGGTTAAGAAATGCAGCATTTCGGGCGTGGCGTTCACGATGGATACCGACGCTTATCAGGAGCTGGAAGCCTATCTCGAAAGCCTGAAAAAGACCTACAAGGAGACTCCCGACGGAGCCGAGATCGTCGCCGACATCGAAGCCCGCATCGCCGAGCTGATCCTCTCGGCGCAGGACAGCACCCGCGTGGTCGAAAAGCCCCTGATTCTGAATATCATCCGGCAGATGGGCACCGCCGAGGACATCTCCGAAGAGGAGCCGGGACGAAGCCCCGAAGAGCCGCGCATCCCGCGCCGTCTCTACCGCGACACCGAAAACGCCAAGCTGGGCGGCGTCTGCGCCGGCATCGGCAAGTATTTCGACGTCGATCCGGTCTGGATACGGCTGGCCATGTTCCTGCCGATACTGCTCACCGTCTTCCAGTGGATTCCCTTCATGCGCTGGACCGGTCCGATGATGGGCAACCTGTTCGGCATCTTCGTCATCTGCTACATCATCATGTGGTTTGCCGTTCCGGCTCCCCGCACGGCGCGCCAGAAACTCGAAATGAACGGCGAGAAGATCACGGCGCAGTCGATCCGCGAAACCACCGAAGCCAGCGCGAGCTGCGATCCCGATGCCAAGGCCAAACCCATCGTCGCCGAAGCCGTGTCGGTATTCGGCAAGGTGGTGCTCATCCTCCTCAAGCTCTTCGCCGGAGTGCTCGTATTCGGACTCATCATGGCGGCCTGCGCGCTGATTATCGGACTCTTCGCGCTCATCATCGGCGGCGCCAGCATCTCCATTCCGTTCTTCCCGCTGGGCATGACGCTGTGGGTTCCCGCGCTCGGCATACTTATTGTACTGATACTGGTAATACTGCTCATTTACGTACTGATGTGCCTCATCGCTTCGCGCAAGCCCGGAGGCAAGACCATACTGGTAATCTTCCTGTTGTGGCTCGCCGGTATCATCGCCTGCACCTGTATCGCCATCCGCGAGAACGTCGGCGACCGTATCCGGACCAGACACAGCGTTATCGAACGGATGCTCAACAGCGAGATAATCATCGACAACGACACCACGACGGTCGAGCGGCTGCTGGAGGAGTACGACAGCCAGAACGTCATCGAGGACGGCCGCAAAACGCTGCATATCAGCGTCCCGAACCAGTCGATCGACATTACGATCGACAGGGAGAAGGCCGGACTGGAAGTGAAAGCCAACGGCAAACGGGTGAAAGTGCAGACGGGAGGCGACAAAACCGAATCCGCAGAACCGGATTCGGTCCGACAGCCGGACGCCGGCCGAGTCCCCGCAGAGCAGACCGAATAAAGGCCACAGGCGTTAGGTAAAATAAAAAGTTTTTTCGAAACGCAGGGCGGATCCTCCGGGAACCGCCCTCGTTTTTTGAAAAAATTGAAATAATTACTACCTTTGAGCGATTTTGTTTTCTAAACGAAAAACTATGGCTGGAATCAAATGCATCGGTATTCTGACCTCAGGCGGCGACGCTCCGGGAATGAACGCCGCCATACGCGCGGTAACCCGCAGCGCAATCTATAACGGCTTCGCCGTCAAGGGCATCATGCGCGGATACAAAGGTCTCGTATTCAACGAGATCGTATCGTTCAAATCCCAAAGCGTAAGCAACATCATCCAATTGGGCGGCACGATCCTCAAGACGGCCCGCAGTCAGGAATTCACCACGACCGAAGGCCGCAAGGCGGCATACGACAACATGGTGGCGGCCGGCATCGACGCGCTGGTGGTCATCGGCGGCGACGGTTCGCTCACGGGCGCCGGCATCTTCGCCGAGGAATACAACGTGCCGATCGTGGGACTTCCCGGCACCATCGACAACGATCTGGGCGGCACCGACTCGACGATCGGCTACGACACGGCGCTCAATACGATCGTCGAAGCGGTCGATAAGCTCCGCGACACGGCGTCGAGCCACGAACGGCTCTTCTTCGTCGAGGTAATGGGCCACACGGCGGGTTATCTGGCGATGAACAGCGCCATCGCCACGGGTTCCGAAGCGGCGATCATACCCGAAATGGAAACCGAAGTGGACCAGCTGGCCGAACTCATCAACCACGGCTTCCGCAAGAGCAAGAACTCGGCGATCGTCATCGTGGCCGAGAACCCGAAGACGGGCGGCGCCACGGCGCTGGCCGAACGTGTCAAGAAGGAGTTCCCGCAGTACGACGCGCGCGTCACGATTCTGGGCCATATCCAGCGCGGCGGATCGCCGACGGCCGTGGACCGCATCCTCGCCTCGCGCATGGGCGAAGCCGCCATCGAAGCGCTTCTCGACGGACAGCGCAACGTGATGATCGGCACGATGAACGGCAAGATCGTCTACGTCCCCTTCGCCAAAGCCGTGAAGCACGACAAGGGCATCGACCGCAAGGACCTCGAACTGGTCAAGATACTCTCCATATAATCCAAAACGCAATCCCGAACTTACCGAATGAAACGTGTTATAGGCATCGGCAATGCCCTGACGGACATGCTGGTCAATCTGAAATCCGACTCCGTGCTGAGTCGCTTCAAACTCGCCAAAGGCTCGATGAGCCTCGTGGACACCACCCTGCAGACCGAAATTTCGAAATCCGTGGCAGGACTGCCCTACTCGCTGTCACTCGGCGGCTCGGCGGGCAACACCATCCGCGCCATGGCCAAACTGGGCTGCGATGTCGGGTTCATCGGCAAGGTCGGACAGGATACGACGGGCGACTTCTTCGTGCAGGCGCTCGAAAACTTGGGTGTGGAACCGGTCATCTTCCGGGGCACGGAGCGTTCGGGCAAATGCGTGTCGCTCATCTCGCCCGACGGCGAACGCACGATGGTCACCCATCTGGGTGCCGCGCTCGAACTGACGGCCGAAGAGATCGAAGCGTCGATTTTCGACCATTACGACTGTCTCTACGTCGAGGGCTATCTGGTGCAGAACCACGACCTGATTCTCAAAGCCGCCAAGACGGCCAAGGAGTGCGGGCTGAAAGTCGCCGTCGATCTGGCCAGCTTCAACATCGTGGCCGAGAATCTCGAATTCCTGCGCGGTCTGGTCCGTGACTACGTGGACATCGTTTTCGCCAACGAGGACGAAGCCAAGACCTTCACCTGCGAAGCCGAACCGCTGAACGCCCTGCAGGTAATTTCTGAAATGTGCGAGCTGGCCGTGGTGAAGATCGGCATCAAGGGTGCCATGATCAAGCAGGGCGACGAAGTGGTGCATGTAGGCATCATGGCCGCGGCCAAACGCGTGGACACGACGGGTGCGGGCGACTTCTACGCCGCGGGATTCCTTTCGGGACTCTGCGACGGACTTTCGCTGCGCCAGTGCGGCACGATCGGGGCCATCACGGCGGGCAAGGTCATCGAGGTCGTCGGCACGACATTCGGCGAAGAAGCGTGGGAGGACATCTCCCGGCTCGTGAACAAGGTCAAAAACGAAAAGTATCTTTTCTAAAGAGAAGATCGCAAGACAGACAGAACCGCAGTCTCCGGACTGCGGTTTTTCATTGCGGATCGGAGAGCAGCCCCCGGCTGATCTCATAGCGCATCCGGATCAGCCAAAGCGACTTGCGGGGCGGCATCGTAAGCGACAGCAGCAGCGTCGCGCCCCATTTCAGGCACTCGAACAGAAGCGTCTTCGGATAGCGGCAATACATGCCCGCCCGCAGACGCTGGCTCACGCCGACGTTGTAACAAAGGCGGCGGAAATAGGATTCGGTCAGTTTTTCGGGCGGAATGATATGCCACATAACCGCACCGGGCACATACCAGCAGGTCTCGCCGCCGCGCATCAGGCGTTCGAAGAAATCGTTCTCCTCACCCCCGATCAACATCCGTCCGACACGCCCCAGCGAAGGGTCGAAGCCCCCGTAGCGCAGGGCCGCCGAACGCCGGAACGCCATGTTGCCGCCGCCCGGCACCCGGCCGGCAGGAAACGGCCGCACGGCGTCGCCGAAATCCATCGGATTGGCGATCGGCATCTCGGTATATTTCGAGAGCCACGCGGGACGTCCCGTCACATACTCGGCGATAATGCGCCCCCCGGCCACGACGGCGTCGGGATGCGCATCGAAAAAGTCGGCATAGGCGCGCAAGAATCCCGGATTGATACGCTCGTCGTCGTCGATGAAAACCAGCAGCGGGGCCGAAGTCTCGGCAATGCCTCGGTTGCGGGCATAGGAGACGCCCGGACCGTCCTCCGTCACGAGGCGCAGGTTCAGGCCGGGATAACGGGCCGCAAAATCCCCGAACCGCGCGACGGTGTCGTCCGTCGAGTTGTTGCTCACGACCACGCACTCCCAGTCGGCGGCGGGCAGATCCTGCCGTATGACCGATTCGAGCGCGGCGATAAGCCGTTCGGACCTATTGTGCGTGGGGATTATGAGCGACAGGCGAATCATCGTGCGAATGTAGCAATTTATCCGCAAAAAACACCTATCTTTGCACAAATTATAATGCGCCACGACTATGTACAAACTGTTTCGCACACTTTTACTGCCGGTTGCCGCGCTGTTCGCTTTCACGGCGGCCACGGCTCAGAACGTCAGCTGGAAAAGCTCCGTGGAGCACCTCGAAGGCGATGTCTACCGGATCGTTCTCGAAGCGTCGATTCCCGCCCCCTACCATATGTACGACATGGGACCCTACGAAGGCGGCCCCAACGCTACGGCCATCGTCTTTACGCCGGGCGACGGCGTAACGCTCGAAGGCGGCGTGGAACAGCTTTCGACGCCGGAACGCCATTACGACAAGACATTCGAGATGGAGATCGGGACCTTCGCCGGCAAGGCCCGCTTTGCCCAGCAGGTAAAACTCGCCGCGGCCAAAGCCACCGTCAAGGCCGCAATCGAATGGATGATCTGCGACGAGGTAAGCTGCATGCCCCCCGACGACACGGAACTGACGGTCGAGCTGACCGCACGACCCGGCTCGGCTGCAGCTAACAGTACTGCAGCCGTCTCCCCGAATAACGACTCCTCCGCCAAAGACACCCCGGCGGAAGCCGCCGCGGATACGGCCTCCGGCACGGCCGAGACAACTACCGCGGAGATCGTCCCGGCGCAGCAGAACGCCGCAGGAAGCGGTACGCTTTGGGCGCTGATTATCGAAGCCATCCTCTGGGGCTTTGCGGCCCTGCTGACCCCCTGCGTGTTCCCGATGGTTCCGATGACCGTTTCGTTCTTCATGAAGGGCGAAGGAGGTCCCGCACGCGGCCGCTTCCGTGCCGCCATGTACGGATTCTTCATCGTCGCGCTCTACACGCTCCCCATCGCGGCCATCATCGTCATCACACGCATTCTGGGCGGCGACACCGTGACGGCCGACATCTTCAACTGGCTGGCGACGCACTGGCTCCCGAACATCCTCTTCTTCCTCGTATTCATGGTCTTCGCCGCTTCGTTCTTCGGGGCTTTCGAGATCACGATGCCCTCGTGGATGGTGAACAAGACCGACGCCAAGGCCGATTCGAAAGGCTTGGCCGGCATCTTCTTCATGGCCCTGACGCTCGTGCTGGTGTCGTTCTCCTGCACGGGACCGATCGTCGGTTCGGTGCTCATCAAATCGACTTCGGGCGAATTCTGGAGTCCGATCGTCACGATGCTCGCATTCTCGGTGGCATTCGCCCTGCCGTTTACGATCTTCGCCTTCTTCCCCTCGATGCTCAAGAAACTGCCCAAGAGCGGCGGCTGGCTCAACTCGGTGAAGGTCGTGCTGGGCTTCATCGAAGTCGCCCTCGGCATGAAGTTCCTTTCGGTCGCCGACCAGACCTACCACTGGGGACTGCTCGACCGCGAGATCTATCTGGCCGTATGGATCGTGACCTTCTCACTGCTGGGACTCTATCTGCTCGGAAAAATCAAATTCGCGCACGACAGCGACATGCCCTACCTCGGCGTAGGACGGCTGGCGCTGGCGATCATCACCTTCTCGTTCGTCGTATACCTGATTCCCGGCATGTGGGGTGCGCCCCTCAAGGGACTTTCGGGCTACCTGCCGCCCCTGCATACGCAGGACTTCGTCATCGGACAGGTCGGCTCAGCCGCAGCGTCGGGCGAACCGGGCATGCTGCTGACCGCAGACGGCAGGAAACCCAAGCACAGCGACTTCCTGCACCTGCCGCACGGACTCGAAGGATTCTTCGACCTGCAGGAGGCCGAAGCATACGCCGCGAAAGTCGACAAGCCGCTGTTCATCGACTTCACGGGCCACGGCTGCGTAAACTGCCGCGAAATGGAAGCCCGCGTTTGGTCCGATCCGCAGGTGCTGGATATCCTGCGCCGGGATTACGTGATCGCGGCGCTCTACTCCGACGACAAGAAAGTCCTGCCCGAAAGCGAATGGGTGACCACCGATTCGGGCAAAGTGCTCAAAAGTCTCGGCAAGATCAACTCCTACTATGCGCTGAAAACCTACGGCGTCAACGCCCAGCCCTACTACGTACTGCAGGGCCGCGACGGGAAAACGCTCGTGCCGCCGCGCGGATACGACCTCAACGTCGAAAACTTCGTGCAGTTCCTGCGCAACGGCATCGAAGCCTACAAGAAGCAGCAATAACACGGATATACGCATAAAAGAGCCTGCTACCTCACAAGTAGCAGGCTCTTTGCATACACACCCGGCGGCGTTACTTTTTCTCTTTCCCGCGGTCGGAGAAAGCCGCTTCCACTTCGGCTTCCTTCTCTTCACGCTCTCTGGCGGTCGGGGCCTTGCCCTCCTTCACCAGTTCATCGACCTTGCGTTCGAAATTCTGCTCGCAAGGCGTGCAGGTCGTTTTCGTATCCTCTTTCATAACTTTTGGAATTTGACGTTACACCTTCCCCGGCAAATTACGCGCCGGAGTTTGCGACCCGACGGCAGTTCGTACCGTTTTTTTGCGTATCTTGTTGAAACCAAACGCAACTTCAACACAACGACATGAAAATTCACAAGACCGACATTCCGCCCCGGTCGCTGCTGACACCCTGTCTGCCGGGTGATTACCACGACTGCTTCACATACGGCATGACCTGCCGGCGCAAAATCTCGCCCGACGACCTGATGACGGCATTCTGGACGACGATGCCCGGATGGGTAAACACGCTGTTCAAACTGCGCAACGCGCTGGTCAGACCGTTCGGACTGCAAACCGACAACGGCGATGCGAAACAGCTGGAAAAGGCAATCCGCAGCGGCAGGGATTACCGCATGATGTCGGTCGTCGGCAAAACCGACAATGAAACGGTAATTTCACTCAACGACAAACACCTGAAAGCCTACCTCTCGGTTTACGCCGAAGCGCACGAAATCCACCTGAGCACCTTGGTCCGATACCACAACCGGCTGGGATTCTTCTATTTCAACCTGATCCGCCCGTTCCACACGCTCGTCGTGAAAAGCATGTTCCGGAGGATTATCAAAGCGCACGGCTTGTAGATCGCCGCCAGCCTGCATCATTCGCCGTCGGTTTACAAAAAACAGGGGTCGGATTGAAAAATCCGACCCCTTTGGTAGCGGGAGGAGGACTCGAACCTCCGACCTTCGGGTTATGAGCCCGACGAGCTGCCAACTGCTCCATCCCGCGATATGTCTTTAGTGATGTACTATCGCTTTTGCGTGTGCAAAGATAAGACAAAAATTCGGATTCTACAAATTTTTCCGGGCACAATACGGCATTTACGATCTATCATGCTATTTATCAGCCGCCAACAATTATTTTTTTTCGTTTCTCAGCATCCAGCACAACCCGGAAGTTCTCCAACAGCTCCCGGAATCCGAATCTACCGGCCCCAAGCCCGCGCTTGCCGGGCCTCAATCCTCAAACTCCCGGAACATCGTCGTGCTGAGGTACTTTTCGGCACGGTCGGGAAATACGACGACAATATTCCCCGATTCGATACGCGCCGCGGTGCGTACGGCGGCCAGCATGGCGGCGCCGCTGCTCATCCCGGCGAAGATACCCTCGGCAGAGATGATCCTGCGGGCCATGTCGATCGCCTCCTCGCTCTCGACCAATTCCTGCACGTCGATCTTCGAGGGGTCGTAAATATCGGGCACGATCGCCTCCTCCATATTCTTGAGACCCTGAATATAGTGCCCCTTGGTCGGCTGGGCGCAAACCACCTTGATCGCGGGATTCATCACTTTCAGAAAGCGCGACAGCCCCATCAGGGTCCCCGACGTTCCGATCGCGCAGACAAGATAGTCGATCTGTCCGCCCGTCTGCTGCCAGATCTCCAGCGCCGTGTTTTCGTAATGCGCCAAGTAATTGGCGGCATTGGCGAACTGGTCGGGCATAAAATATTTGTCGGGATTCTCCGCGACGAGTTTGCGGGCCAGACGGATCGCGCCGTCCGTCCCTTCGGCGGCAGGCGTCAGACGCACCGTGCCGCCGTATGCGCGGATGATCTTGCGGCGTTCGATCGACACGGCCTCGCTCATCACGATCTCCACGGGATAGCCTTTGACGATGCCGACAATAGCCAGTCCGATGCCGGTATTTCCCGACGTAGGTTCGATGATCGTCTTCCCTTTGGTCAGACGGCCTTCGCGCTCGGCGGTTTCAATCATCTTGACCGCAATGCGGTCCTTGATGCTGCCCGTCGGATTGAACCCTTCGAGCTTGGCGAATATCTTCACTTTCGGATTGGGCGACAACGCATTGATCCGAACCATCGGCGTAGAACCGATGGTATCCAAAATCGTTTTCTTTGCTTTCATCTTATACTCACTAACCTAACTCAGTCTTATTTCAGCCCGGCGGCGACGATCTCCGCCAAGTCGCGCACCTCGCCCCTCGTGCCGCGGCCGATGGCCTTCTTGCAGAGCGGACAGGCCGTCACGATCACTTCGGCGCCCGTGGCTTCCAGTTCTTCGGCCACCGCCTGCGCAAGACGCACCTGCTGACCGTCGGAAATGGCCGTATTGGCGACCGAGGAACCGCAGCAGGGTGCGTTCTCGCGCGTCTGCGCGGGTTCGAGCAGTTCGCCCACCGCTTCGATCACGGCACGCGGCTCGTCGTAAATGCCGCTTCCGCGCCCCAATTCGCAGGGATCGTGGTAGGTGAAGCGCGTCGGGCCGTGCACGACATCCAGCCGTCCGGCCCGGATCAGACGCAGGATATATTCCGAATGGTGCAGCACCTCGATTCCGGCCAGTTCGTAATCCTCGCGGAAAACCTTCAGACAGATCGGACACGAGGTCACGAGCGTCGTGATGCCGTGTTTGCGGAACAGATCGGTATTGTAGCGCATCATCCTGCGCGCCGAATCGGTCTCGCCGGCCAGCTTCAGCGGCCGGCCGCAGCAGACGCCCCCTTCGCGGTCGGCCCACCACACCTCTTCGCCCGCGGCGCGGAACACCTTGTCCATCGCCGACATCGTACGGGGCGTAAGCAGGGTCATGCACCCCGCGAAATAGCCCACCTTGCCCTCTCCCGAAGAGCGGTCCAACCCTTTGAAATAGTCGTAGCGCTTCTCGTCGGGCACGTTGCGCATCGTATCGCGCGAGTTGAGCCGCAGCGTATTGAGGTCTATGTCCACGGGGCACTTCTCGGCGCAGCGGCCGCACATCAGGCAGTTGTCGGCCGTCGCCAGCCGCAGCATCCGGTAACGGCGGTCACGCAGGAAATAGACCGACTGCACGTCATTGATTCCCAGCACGCTCTGCAACTGACAGGGATCGATGCAGATACCGCAGCGCGAGCATGCTTCGACCTGAAAATGATCGAACGCCCCCTCCTTTTCGGTCGAGCGGAGTTCGTAATGCCGCAGGAAGATCAGGGGAATCTCGGTAAAGATATGCATATACCGCGAGAAAGGCAACGCCACGAAGAAAATACCGAGGCATGCGGAATAGGCCCACCATGCCGCGCTTTCGAGATTCATCAGCGCGAGCGTGCTGACGTGCTCCGCCATCCACGCGCCGACCGACCCCGTCAGGAATCCCCCGCCGCCGTAGAGGGCGCAGGTCGTGCTCTCGGCAATCAGGCGCACCGGGAAGACGAACCACAACGCCGAGAGGGCCACGCGGTCGCCCAGCACGTGTCTGGTCGTACGCCGCATGCCCATCGCCCGCGAGTAAACGCGCTTGCCCCAAGCCAGCGCCACGCCCGAAAGGACGAAGAGCAGCAGCAGGTCCATCAGGAAGTCGAACACGGGCTTATGTTCCAGCCCCGTGGCGAAATATTTGAAAAAGACGTGTCCCTGCAGCGGCACATACCGGAATCCGAGGTAAGCGATGGTCTCGATCCACCCCACGGCGATCAGCAGGAACCAGCCGAAAGCCAGACTCATGTGCATGTAGCCCAGCAGCGGATTGACCTTGAAGATGCGGCGGTGCAGCAGCGATTCGCTGATCACCTCCCACACGGCCGCCAGCGTGCGGCGCGTCGGCAGTCCGAACAGAATCCGTTTCTTGTCGGCGCGGGGCAGTCGGCAGAGCCACGAACCCCACTTCCAGAGCAGTACGACGAACATCACGGCCGCGCCGACCATGAACGGTATGCAGAATGGTGCGAAAAAAGTCATCGTCAGAAGTCTCCCAGTTTACGTTTGATAAGCATGACCACGCCGCGCGTATTGATACCGCGCGGACACACCAGCCGGCATTTGCCGCAGAGCATGCATTTGTTCATCTCCTCGTAGGCACCCTGATACTCGCCGCGGCGGACGAGCGTGTGGACCTTGCGGAAATTGAACTCCGTGAGGTTTCCGGCCGTGCAGACCGCCGTGCAGGCCCCGCAACCGATGCAGGCCTGCAGCTCCGGCATTTCGTGCAGGATTTCGTCGCTCTTGCGCAGGTTGTTGCGGTCGATGTCGATCGCCCGCGGCTTGGAGATGGTATATCCGAAATTGATCGCCGCCATACGCTATGCCCCCAGATATCGGGCCGCGGCGTCGGCAGCGGCCGTTGCTTCGTTCAACGATTCGCCGATATTCTTCGGCGCCGTGACGGTTCCAGCGTAAAAAATGCCCTCCACGTTGCTCTTCACGTTGCCCAAGAACATGTCGCGCGGCGCCATGAAACCGCTCGGCGCACGGTGCAGGCCCGCGCCTTCGGCCAGCACGGCGTTGTCGTCATTGGCCCGCATGCCGACAATCAGAATCAGCATGTCGACGCTCATGCGCAGCGGACGTCCCGTCAACGTATCCTCAGCCTTGATCTGCACGCGGCCGTCGATCGTCGGGCTGGCTTCCGAAATACGTCCCCGGATAAAGTGGATGTTGTATTTCTGCTGCGCCTCGCGGTACATCTCTTCGTATCCGGGGCCGAACATGCGGATGTCCATGTAAAAATTGAAGACGTCGGCGTCGGGAAACAGCTGTTTCATCTCCATCGCCTGCTTCACGCCCGTAATGCAGCACACCTTGGAACAGTGCTGCTGACAGACCTTTTCGTCGCGCGAACCCACGCAGTGCAGGAAAGCGATGCGCTTGGGACGCGAGCCGTCGGCCTTGGCCACACGGCCTTCGTTGAGCATCCGCTCGATGTCCACCGTCGTAAAGACGTTGTCGTAGATGCCGTAGCCGTACTCCTCCTTGATCGACGCGTCGAACAGCGTGAATCCCGAACACAACACCACCGAGTCGCACGCGATCGTACGCCCGTCGGTCAGCCGCACGCCCTCGCGGGTAAACCCGGCGGCTTCGGTCTGCGTCAGCACCTCGATACCGCGCTCCGCGACACGGCGGCGCAGTTCGGTGAGAATCTCCGACGCCGGGGTAAACGACGGGAACAGCACGTGCCAGCCCCGGAGTTTGCCGCCCAGTTCGGCCTCCTTTTCGATGATTACAGGTTCGATGCCCTGTTCTGCCAGACGCAGGGCCGTTTGCATGCCCGCAACGCCGCCGCCTATGACTGCCACTCGTTTCATTACTCTCTGATGTCGTATATTGTGTCCGTCGGGCAGCAGTTCACCACCGCCGACGCAGGTTTACCGATATATTTTCCGTTGCGGCCGAGGTATTTGGCCGCGGGGTCGTACTCGACGCCCATCTTGTCCAGCAGGGGTTCGACGTCGACCTGATGCATCTGCATGCCCAGCACCCAAGGATCGTAACCGAGCACCAGCCCGGCCATCTCCTCGTAGGTCAGGACGGGAATCCCGTGGCCGTTCTGGCCGTAAGTCGTCCCCTCCATCTCGGCGATCGTGTACTGCCACTTGTCGAGGAACATCGCGCACCCCGGACAGTTGGCCACGATGAAATCGGGCTTGTAAGGGGCCATGCTCTCCAGTTTCTTGTGCGAATTGGCGATCGAATAGCCGCGGTTGGCCTGCACCAGATAGTTGCGGAACCCGAAGCCGCAGCAATGCCGCCGTTCGGGATAGTCCACGCACTCGCCGCCCCACGACTCGACCATGCCGGCCAGCACGTAGGGAAATTCCGATCCGCCGATACCCGATTTGGGGAATATCTTGGCGTAGTGGCAGCCGATATGCTCCACGACCTTCAGCGGTTCGCCCGTCTGGGCATTGACCAGCCGGTGTTTGGCCCGTGCGGCGATCTGCTCGCGGAAGTGGAAGACGACGTCCGACGTGTGGGCCAGACTCGCAGGCTTTTTGAATTCGCGCCCCGTGGCCTTGTAAAGGTTCTCGCGGGTCTTCGCCTCGGTCTCCGGGAACTCGTGCCATGTGGCCAGAATCTCCGAGTAGACGCCGAACGAAGTGATGCACGACGAAACGAGGTTTTCATACCCGGCTTCGGTCATCAGCGCGAACTGCCGCGCCACGACCGTCATGATCGTTTCGAGCGGCACGATGTCCGAGTGGTAGCCGATGCCCGTGCAGGACGAGTGCAACGGATCGTCCGTCAGGTCCTTGCCCAGATCGTTGCGCAGCATGTCGATGAACAGCTTCTCGCTGCCGGGAAAGAAATTCTGGCGGATACAGCTGCGGGCGTAATAGTAGTGGTCGTCGGCAATCTCCTTCTGGTAATCCTGCCAACTCTTTCGTTTTATCATCTGCTAATAGTGTTCGTTGCTGTTATTGAGGAAGACGTCCATCATGTACTTCTGATCGGCTCCCTCTTCGTAACCCAGTTCGCGGGCCTTGCGGTCGGAGTGCTCCTCGATGGCGTCGAACATCTCCTTGCCGCCGCTGACCTCGAAAATCCGGTGAATCTCGTCGAGCGACTTCTCGTCCAGACGGCGCAGCGCACCCGCGCCGTGACGCATGTAGACCGGCGTGAACTGACCGTAAATCTCCTTGTCGTTATCGTAAATCCACTGCCACACGGTTCCCTGTTCGGGATGCAGTTCGGGTTTGACGAGCCGCGGGACGATGCAGTAACCCGTGCGGAGGATGTTCTCGCCGATGATACGCTTGAGCGCCAGCTGCTGACGGCCCTTTTCGCTCTCGACGAAGAACCCCAGCTTCTGCGAAAGGGTCCGCAGCGCCTGAATCACATAGCCCGGCGTGTTGCCGCGCGGACAGCGCGGACGGCACGACATGCACTCGCCGCAGTACCAGATCGTATCGCTCTTCAGAAGCTCCTCGATGGCGTCGTCGTCGCGTGTCTGCACGATGTTCACGATCTGACGGGGATCGTAATTGTAGAACTCGGCAGCCGGACACACGCCCGTGCAGACGCCGCAGTTCATGCACGACTGAAGGCCCTCCTTCATCCGCACGTCCTCCATCAGCATGTCGAAATATTTTGCCATTTTTCTCTTTTCTTTGTTCGTTCGCCCTTCCGCCGGCACCGAATCGCCGCATGCGGTCCGGACTGCCCGGCGGATTTGCACCGCTTCCCGCATCCGGTCCGGCAGTCGCCTGCATTCGCCGCGCAGTGCGAAAAAAAGCGTCCGGCATGTGCATAAAAAAACCTTTGCGTCTGCAAAGGTAGGGATTACGGCCGAGCCGTGCAGTGGTATAAATACCTAATTTCGCCGCCGTTCGTAGGTCTCGAACGCAAAGGGATAGGGATAATTCGCGCCCGAAGCGAACGACTCGGACGACACGAGCCGCCACTCGGCGTCGTTCCATGCGGGAAAATGCGTATCGCCCTCATAGGCATGGAAAACCCGCGTCAGGTAGAAGCGGCCGGCCAGCGGAAGGGCCTGCGCATAAATCTGCGCGCCGCCGATGACGAAGACCTCCTCTTCGGCCGGGAACAGCGCCACCGCCTCTTCGAGCGAATGGGCCACCCTGCATCCCGGAATCTCCATCTCCTGCCGCGTGACGACCACATTGGTCCGGTTGGGCAGCGGCCGTCCGAGCGACTCGTAGGTCTTGCGCCCCATGACGACGGGATGGCCCGACGTAACGGACTTGAAGTATTTCAGGTCTTCGGAAATATGCCACAGCAGGGCGTTCTTATCGCCGATCACGCCGTTTTCGGCGACGGCTACGATGATGCTTACCATATATATTTATTAATGCGATCCGCCGCCGCAGTCCGCCTGAGACGTCCGGCCGCCCTGCAAAGATAGCAATAATTCGGTTCGGCGCAATGGCTCCGCCTGCGAACCGAAACCCCGCCCGGCCCCCGCATCCGGCAACTCCGCAACCGCTCCCGGCAATCGCAATCGTTCCCGAAATCGTTCCCGAAGATTTTATTCGCCGATCGTGCGGAATATCTTCCGGCAAATTCTATTTTTGTTCGTAAACTACAACCTGAGCTATGGAAATTCTGGACTACATAACCATCGCCGTCTTTGCGGCGGGCATCATGTTCGTCGGTTCGCTGTTCTCCTCGACCGGCAAAAACATGAAGAGTTTTTTCGCCGGAGGCGGCAACGTCCCTTGGTGGATCAGCGGACTGTCGCTGTTCATGGGCTTCTTCTCGGCCGGAACGTTCGTGGTATGGGGGTCGATCGCCTACTCGATGGGCTTCGTCGCCGTCACCATACAGCTCACGATGGCCGCGGCCGGATTCGCCGTCGGCCTGCTTATCGCCCCGCGCTGGAACAAAACGGGCTGTCTCACCGCCGCGGAATACATCACACGCCGCTACGGAGCCTCGACACAGAAGCTTTACACCTACATCTTCCTTTTCATCTCGATCTTCACCACCGGCTCCTTCCTCTATCCGATCGCCAAAATCATCGAAGTGGCCGCCGGGATTCCGCTCTCGTCCAGCATCCTGATACTCGGCGTGTTCTGCATGATATACGTCTCGCTCGGCGGCCTTCGCGCCGTGGTCGTGACCGACGTGCTGCAATTCATCATCCTCTTCGCCGCGGTCATCATCGTCATTCCGCTCGCATTCGGCGAAGTGGGCGGCGTCCCGGAGTTCCTCGCACGGGTTCCGGAGGGATTCTTCACGCTCTTCGCGGGAGAATACAACTGGGTGTTCATCGTCGCGTTCATGCTCTACAACCTCTTCTTTCTGGGCGGAAACTGGGCTTATGTCCAGCGATATACGAGCGTGCGCACGCCCAGAGACGCGAAAAAGGTCGGCGTGCTGTTCGGCGTGCTGTATACCTTCAGTCCGATCCTGTGGATGCTGCCGCCGATGATCTACCGCGTCTTCGAACCCGGACTTTCGGGGCTTGAAAACGAAAACGCCTACCTGCTGATGTGCAAGCAGACGATGCCCGCCGGCATGCTCGGACTCATGCTCGGCGGCATGATCTTCGCGACCGCAAGTTCGCTGAACGCCACGCTGAACATCTCGGCAGGCGTCTTCACCAACGATATCTTCAAACGCCTCCGCCCCGCCGCCGGAGAGACGACGCTGATGAAAGTCGCCCGCATCTCCACGCTCGGCTTCGGGGTGCTGGCCATCGCCGTGGCGCTGCTCATCCCCAACATGGGCGGCATCGTCAACGTCGTAATCAGCGTGGCGGCACTCACCGGAGTGCCCCTCTACCTGCCGCTGATCTGGAGCCTCTTCTCCAAGAACCTGAACGGCAGGGCGATCCTCAGCACGACCGTCACCAGTCTGACCGTCAACGCCGTTCTCAAATTCATCATGCCTGCGGCCGTCGGCTTCTCGCTCAGCCGGGCCGAAGAGATGCTGGTCGGGGTGCTCTTCCCCGCGCTGCTGCTGGCCGGCTATGAAATCTATCACAAACTCTCCGGCTCGCGCGTCTGCGTTCCGATGCCTGCGGCAGAGAACGCAGCGGCGCCCGCCGCCGAGGACGCCGGCACGGATAACAACAACAGCATCCGCATCATCGGCGCCGGAGCGGCGATTTCGGGCTGTTTCATCTCCCTGATCGCGCTCCTGTCCGGCGGGGAGACCCTCGTTCCCCTCACGACGGGTATCGTCCTGACGGTATTGGGCGGCCTGATTTTCCTCACGACAAAAAACAAATAACATATGTTTATCGGTGAATTCGAAAAAAGCCGCAAACCGGCGAAAGTACACAGCCGTCACAGTCTGGTGATCGTGGGAGGAGGCCTTACCGGCGTATGCTGCGCCATTACCGCGGCCCGTGCGGGCGCCGACGTCGCGCTGATTCAGGACCGTCCCGTGCTGGGCGGCAACGCTTCGAGCGAAGTCCGCCTGTGGGCGCTGGGAGCGACCTCGCACATGGGCAACAACAACCGCTGGTCGCGCGAAGGGGGCGTCATCGACGAAATACTGGTCGAGAACACCTTCCGCAACCGGGAAGGCAATCCCGTGCTGTTCGACATGGTGCTCATCGACAAGGTGCTCTCCGAACCGAACATCACGCTTTACCTCAACACGTGCGTATACGACGCCGAAATGTCCGGCCGCACCGTCAGATCGGTCACGGCGTTCAATCCGCAGACCGGAACGCACCACACGATCGAAGGCGATCTTTTCGCCGACTGTTCGGGCGACGGCGCACTCGCCTACATGGCGGGAGCCGAATACCGCATGGGAGCCGAGGACCGCGAAGAATACGGCGAGAAGTTCGCGCCCGACAAGACCCGATACGGCGAGCTGCTGGGGCACAGCATCCTGTTCTACATCAAGGACACGGGGCGTCCCGTACGCTTCGAAGCTCCCGAATTCGCCCTGAAGGAGGTCGAGGAGCTGATTCCCCGGCTCCGGAATCCGGAGTATTTCAGCACCTCGCAGCACGGCTGCAAATACTGGTGGCTGGAGTACGGCGGACGGCTGGACACGATCCGGGATACCGAAAAAATCAAATTCGAACTCTGGAAAATCGTCTACGGCGTCTGGAATCACATCAAAAATTCGGGCAAGTACCCGGAGACGGAGAACTACACGCTCGAATGGGTCGGGCTTTTCCCCGGCAAACGCGAAAGCCGGCGGTTCAAAGGCTACTACATGCTGACCCAGCAGGACATCATCGAACAGCACGAGCACTACGACGCCGTTTCGTTCGGCGGCTGGTCGATCGACCTGCACCCCGCCGACGGCGTTTACGGCGCAGGGCGCGCCTGCAACCAGTGGCACAGCAAGGGCATCTACCAGATTCCCTACCGCTGTCTGGTGACGCCCGATGCGGACAACCTCTTCATCGGGGGCCGCATCATCAGCGTCAGCCATGTGGCCAACGGCTCCACGCGCGTCATGTGCACCGCCGCACACGGCGGGCAGGCGATCGGCATGGCGGCCGCAATCGCCCTGCGCGACCACCTCAAACCGGCCGACCTTATCGGCAGGGAGCGTATGGGTCAGCTGCAGTCCGCACTGCTCCGCACCGGACACTTCCTGCCGGGCGAACGGTTCGGCCGCGGCATGCTGCCCCCGAAGGCCCGGATCAGCGCATCCAGCGAGTTTGCGCTCGAACGGCTGCGCCCCGACGGCACCCGCTTCCGGCTGGACTGCTCCGCCGCCGAGCTTATCCCGGTCGGCGGCCCGGTTCCGGCCGTCGGTCTCACCGTGCAAGCGGACAAGGCGACCCGGCTGACGGTCGAACTGCGCAGTTCGTCGCGCAGGGGCAACTACACCCCGGACACAACCGACAAGCGGCTCGTTTTCGACCTCCGGGAGGGAGAAAACAGACTGACCGTCGATTTCGGAATGCGCTACGAAGCGCCGCAGTACGTCTTCATCTGCTTCATGGCCAATCCCGACGTAAGCATTCCGATGAGTTCGGAGATCGTCTCCGGCCTGACTTCGGTATTCAACACCGTCAATCCCGCGGTCTCCAATTTCGGCAGGCAGACTCCGCCGGAGGACATCGGGGTCGATGCGTTCGAATTCTGGTGTCCAAAGCGCCGTCCCGAAGGGAAAAACATCGCGCTCGAATTCTCCGCGCCGCTGACCTGCTTCGGGGCTGAAAACCTCCTCAACGGCTACTTCCGGCCCTACATACAGCCCAACGGCTGGATCCCGGCCCCCGACGACCGAACGCCGTCGGTCCGCATCGACTTGGGCGAAGAACGGACCGTCCGGCAAATCAGGCTGTTCTTCGACACCGATTTCGACCACGCACTGGAGAACGTGCAAATGGAGCATTTCGATTCGGTGATGCCCCAGTGCATCCGCAACTACCGCATTACCGACGGCGACGGGAACCTCCTGTTCCGCACGGAAGGCAACCACCAGAGCTGCAATACGATTGCATTGGACGTCCCGCACACGCTGCGCTCGATACGCTTCTGGCCGGAAGACTCCGCCCCCGGAAGGCACAAGGCCCTGATGGGGGTCATTGTCGAATAAATTGCATAACTTCGAACCGGAAACCGAAACCATGAAACCGCACTTCAAAATATTCTCCGCATTCGTCCTGCTGCTGTCGGCCGCCTGCACGCCCTCCGACGAACTGGCCGTCAGAAACAAAGAACTGGAAATCCGCTGGGAGCAGACCGCGGAAGGATGGAAAATCTCACGGGTCGCCGACCGCAAAGGCCGCTGCTGGGGAGTGCCCGACGGAGCGTATACGATACTCTTCAGCAGCGAAAAGCCCTCGGCGGAGCCGGAAACGATCACCAACCGCGGCGGCGACACCATGAACTTCGACATCGCGCGGTTCCACTACATCGCCAAGGATTTCAACAGGGCGGTCTCTTCCGTGCCGATGAACCGCGCGGGCGAAGCGCTGCGCTTCTACCCCGAAAAAGGCTGGAAAGAGGGGCGCACCGTCTGCTTCGAAGCCCGCAACGAACTGGGCCGCCTGCGCACGACATGGAGTCCCGACCCGGATTATCCGGCGGACATACGCATCGAAAGCGTGTTCTACCCGGCGCGCAAGGGGTACTATTCGGTAAGCACGCCCACGCTGGCCGTACTTCCCGAAGAGCGGCTCGGCTGGAGCGTCGTTCCGGGCTTTTTCCAAGGCGACTACATCCAGCCCGTATTCCACCTCGCCTACATGTACGGACAGGGACTGCCCCACCTGCCGGTCATATGCAACGACAATACGGTCACCACGATGATCACGTCCATGACCGAAAAAGCGGGCAATACGCTGGCGCTGATTCCCGACAACGGCTACCCGCGTTCCGAATACAGCGGCGACAAGCGCACGCACGGCATCTCGTGGCGGTGCGGCCTTTCGCACATGAACCGGCAGGGAGAACTCTCCCCGACGCTCTACTACCCGGTGCTCGGACAGGAGGGGTCCGAAAAGCAGGCGGGAGACTCCGTCCGGTTCGGATTCCGCGTCAGCATGACGGACAAGGGGTGGTACGAAGCGCACAAACACGCCGTTTACGACATTTACGGTCTGGGCAACTCCCTCGCGCTCAAACATACGACCCTCCCGCTCTACAAGCGCATGGAAGCGATCTGGGACTACATTCTCGACGACTCGCTCTCCTTCTGGCGGACCGCCGACTACAAGGGGCTGACCATCGGAGCGCAGGACTATCTGGGCGGAGTCGTCGAAGCCGACCGCGACGCCATGAAAAATTCCGACATCGGCGCATCGTGGATGCTCGCCTCGATGACCGGCGATCCGCGGCTTACCGAAGAGCGGCTTCCCTACATGCGCAACTTCAAACTGATGCAGCAGGCCCCGGCCGGCGATCCCAACCACGGCGCGGCCATGGGACAGTATTACCTGTGGAAAAAGCAAAAGTTCGTCGAAGAGTGGGGCGACCATATCGAACCGATCGGCATCACGTACTATACGCTCATGGACTTGGGCAACATCCTGCTCTTCGAACGGGACGACTCGCTGCTGCGCAGCGGTTTCCGGGCCGGAGCCGAGCGGCTGCTGTCACTGCAGCAGGCCGACGGCGGTTTTGCCGTGGCCTACGGCAAACACGACGGGAAACCGCTGTTCACCGACCTGAAAGACCTCCGGCTCACGTTTTACGGCTTCGTCGTCGCCTATAAGCTGCTCGGCGAACGCAAATACCTCGACGCCGCGGTGCGGGGCGCCGACTGGTTCGTCCGCAACGCCGTGGACAAGGGGGCTTTCACCGGGGTCTGCGGCGACGCGCGCTTCATCAACGACTTCGCCACGGGACAGGCCGCGCAGGCCCTGCTCGACATGCACGGCCTGACCGGAGAGACCCGATACCGCGACGCCGCGCTCCGCACGGCCCGGATGTACGCCACGTCGATCTACACGCATCCGACGCCGGGCGACCGTGAAATCGAGTACAAAGGGCGGAAAATGCAGGAATGGCAGATCAGTCAGGTCGGTCTCTGCTTCGAGCACGGCGGCTGCGCCGGGTCGGCGGTCAAGAGCGGCCCGATCCTGCTCACCAGCCACTGCGGCATGTTCGTAAGACTGTACGAAGAGACCGCAGACCGGCTCTTCCTCGACCTCGCGCGGGCCGCGGCTACGGCGCGCGAAGCGCACCTCGCACCGGACACGCACATGGCGACCTATTACTGGAGCCAGTTCGACCGGGGTCCCGGTCCCTTCCCGCACCATGCGTGGTGGCAGCTGGGGTGGATCGCCGATTACGTCTTCGCCGAAGCCGAAATGCGGAGCGGCCGCCGAATCTCGTTCCCCCGCGGTTTCATGACCCCGAAAGTCGGTCCGCAGCGCATCTTCGGATTCGAACCGGGAACCGTATACGACGAGCAGGCGAATCCAATCATGGTCAAAGGACTGTTCGAGGCAGACAATACCGACATCGAAATTCTTTCGGCCCTGACGACGGACCGGAACAGGCTATTCCTGATCCTGATGAACAGCACGCCACGGCCCCAGCATACGGCGCTGACGGTGCACCCCGCGGCCATCGCCGGCAGGCGCATCGGCACCGCTTCGGCCGACGATCCCGCAACCGGACGCAAAATCACGCCCGGCGGCGACGGAGCGTTCGGCATCACCCTGCCGGGCTACGGAATACAGACCCTGAAATTCGACCTCGAACCATGACAAAGACCGGCCGCATACTGCTGATCATACTGGCCGCGGCGGGAGCGTGCCGCCCGGCGCAGGCGCAGGAATTCAGGGTGAAACCCGACCATACGGTCGTGTTCGGCGGGCAGCACCTCCTGCCCGACTACCTGCCGGAATTCACGGTCCTCTTTTCGGCTGCGGACCCGCAGCTGAGAATGCGTCCGGCGGACATCCCCGACGTTCAGTACAACGTGGCTACATGGCTCAGCGACCGCCCGGACCTGAACCGTACGGACCGCAGGGCCGATCAGTCGGGCGACGGCTTCGACGATGAAATCCTCGAAGGCTCCGTCGAATCGCGGACGGCCGACCTCTTCAACGCAGGGCGCATCATCGTCGTCCGCCCCGTCTCCCACCGTGCGGAAGGAACAGACAAGATCACCTTCGGCTACCCCGAAAACGACCTTTTCCGCATCGCGGCGGAGCTGACGGCCGACACCGCGACGGGCCGGCCCCTGCTCACCTACCGCCTCACGGCGAAAACCGGAGGCTGGTATTCGGTCGGATTCACCGGTTTTGCGGGGAGAGACCCGAAACGGACCGACGAAATCTGGCAGCCGCTGATCTGGCAGGAGAAACGGTTCCCCGACAAAAGTTACCTCACGCTCGCGTTCCGGTGTCCCGTCCCTTCGGCGTTCGTCACCTACCGCAACGCGACATACGGCATTCTGGCCCACCCCGCCGAATTCCCGTTCAATCCGCTGCCGACGGCCGCCAACAGCCGTTTCGGCGTCGCCGTGCGCGACCGGCAGGGATTGGCCTCGCCGATGCTGTTCGCCCCGGTTCCGGGCGGCATCGGCTCCGAAACGGCTCCGGGCGGGGAACTCGTCTTTTCCGCACTGCTCTGCGGAGAGCGGGGCGACACCACGGATGCGCTCCAAAATGTCGCAGAGCGTCTGTTCGGCTTCACAGGCAACCGGAACAATGCGCTCGGTTCGCTCAACGAGACGATCGAAAACATGATCTCCTACGTGCTCGGCCCCTACAGCCGTTTTCTGGACAAGGAAAAGGGCTGCACCTATGCGACGGACGTTCCGGGCGCGGTGAAAAACGTTTCGAGTCTCAATCCGCTGGAAATCGCCGTCCTGAACGACAACCGGACGATGCTTCTCGAAAGGGCGCTTCCGGTATACGAATACGTGCTTTCGCGCGAGAAGCTGCTCTTCTGCGCCGATTCGACGCAGAACATCCAGTACCCTTCGCGGCGCATGAACGGCCCCTGCTGCCCGGTCTCGGAACTGACGGCGCTCAGCAGCATCCTCAAGGACAATGCGCCTTACCTGCTCTCCTTCGCCGGAAAAGAGTACCACTCCACGCGCGTGCGCAATCTGGACGTCGTCGAGCAGGGCGGCACATGGAGAAACGCCATGCACCTTTACCGGGCCACCGGAGAGACCGGATACCTGAAAAAAGCCGTCGCAGGGGCCGACCGTTACATCCGCCGGCGCATCGACACGCCGGCCGCCGATTTCCACGACCCGGAAGCCGGGGGATTCTTCTTCTGGACGGGATTCGCCCCGAAATGGATCGACCTGCTCGAAATGTACGAACTGACGGGCGACAAGACCTACCTCCGCGCCGCCCACCGCGGGGCGAAACTCTACACGCAGTACGTCTGGTACTCCCCCGCCGTCCCGGACCGGGATATTTTGGTCAATCCCGACGGGAAGGCCCCGCACTACCAATACCTCAAGTCGAAAGGACATGCGCAGATGGACGCTCCCGCCGAACGGGTTCCGGCATGGCGGCTTTCGGAGATCGGGCTTACCCCGGAATCCTCCGGAACGAGCACCGGACACCGGGGGATTTTCATGGCCAACTACGCCGCATGGATGCTGCGGCTGGCGCATTACACGGGCGACGGGTTTCTGGCACGCACGGCGGACCACGCCGTCATAGGCCGCTACCGCAATTTTCCGGGCTACCACATCAACACGGCCCGCACGACCGTATACGAAAAGGCGGACTATCCGCTCCGGGGCCACATGGAACTGGGTGCCAACTCCTTCCACTACAACCACATCATGCCGCACATATCGCTGCTTTACGATTTTCTCGTCACGCAGGCCCTCTACCGGAGCGGCGGAAAGGTGGATTTTCCGGGTGAATTCATCGAAGGATACGCCTACCTGCAAAGCAGGTTCTACGGTCACCTCCCCGGCACAATCTACGGCCGCGAAGCCCGGTTGTGGATGCCGACGGGGCTGGCGGCGCCGGACGACCGGCAGCTCAACTACATTTCGGCCGTCGACGACGACGCGCTGTATATCGTTTTCATGAACCAGTCTGCTGAAACCGTCGAAACGGACGTCGCGCTGGACTACGCCCTGAGCGGACATTCCGCCGGAAGGCACTACAGGACGCAGGTCATAGGCGGCAGCGGCGCATCGGGCCAGCTCGCCGACGGACGTTTCACGGTCCGCGTCGCCGGAAACGGGATCGCCGCGGTCAGGATCGAAACCCCGGCCCCGGTCCGGCCGCAGCTCGCCGCACTCTTCACCGCAGAGACGCGCTGGCAAACCCCTTACGCCGCAACGCAGGACGACGCCGTACGCTGCATGCGGGTCGGTTTCGGCCGGGCCGCAAACAACGTATTCGTCTTTCTCACCCAAGACGACACGCAGTTGCGGAAAGTCTGGTTCACCGTAGACGGACGGACGACCGAAGACACCGACTATCCGTTCGAACATACGGCACCCATCGACGGGGAGCGGACGGAAATAACGGTAAAAACCCTCACCCGGCAGGGCCGAATCATCGAATGGGAAACTCTGGAACTTAAAAAATAACGCAACGTGAGAAAAACAGCATTTTTCGCCTTCATGGCCCTTCTGTCCGCAGGCTGCGGCGGTACCGCACAAAAAAGCCCTTCGGGCAACATCCGGGCAGAGGTATTCGCCGGCAAGGAGGGGTTGTACTACACCGTAACCCACGACGGCCGCACGGTCATCGACACCTCGGCCATGGGCGTAACCGTCGACGGCACGGAGCTGTTCCGCGATGCGGCCCTGCGCCCGGCAGGCACGCGGAAAATCGACGAGACCTACTCCGTCACGGGACGCAAAGCTGTGTCGGAAGGGCGGTGCAACGAATACCTCTTCGACGTGACGCACCGTCCTTCGGGCTATAAATACCGGCTTCAGACCCGTCTCTACGACGACGGCTTCGCCTACCGGTTCGTCCTGCCGGGAGACGGCACGCGGACCGTCAACGGGGAAGCGGCCCAATGGCGGCCGCCCCACCAGAGCAGAGTCTGGTTCGCCGAACGGAATTCCGGGTGGAAACTGCTCACCTATGCCGGAGAGTGGATATCCACGACGGCCGACAGCCTGCACATCGTCTCCCGGCAGGGACCGGTGCAGACCATGCCGCTGCTCTACCGAACCCCCGACGAATACGTGATGATCGCCGAAGCCGCGCTGTACGACTACAGCGGCATGCGTTTGCGCGCGGAACCCGGAGCCAGCCTGCGGGCCGACTTCACCGAACAGGAGGGATTCGAGCTGTCAGGCGACATCGTCACCCCGTGGCGCGTCACGATCATCGCCCGCGACCTCGACGCACTGGTAAATACCGACATCATCACCAGTCTCAACCCGGCTCCCGACCCGGAACTGTTCGCCGACACGTCGTGGATCGTCCCCGGACGCTCGCTGTGGAGCTGGTGGAGCGGCATCGACGGCCGCTTCATGACCCTCGAAGGCGAAAAGCGGGTGATCGACACCGCAGCGTCGCTGGGCATCGAGTACAGCACCATCGACGACGGGTGGGAAGAGCGTCCCGACAAATGGAAATTCCTGCACGAGCTGGCCGGATACGCCCAATCGCGCGGCGTCGGGCTGTTCGTATGGCGCCATTGGGAGAAGTTCAACGATCCGGCGGACGACTACCGCCAGATGCGCGGCTTTCTGGACTCGGTCGCGGCGGTCGGCATAAAGGGCGTCAAGGTGGACTTCATGAACGGCGAAGGCATTCGCCAGATCGACTTCAACACCCACCTGCTCAAAAATGCGGCGCGGCGCAGGCTGCTGGTCAATCTCCACGGCTGCCAGAAACCGACGGGCGAGATCCGCACCTACCCCAACGAAATCACCCGCGAGGGCGTGCGTGGCATCGAACTCAACCGCATCACGGCCAACTACGAAAAGCGGATGCGGGACGAAGGCCGCACCCCCGATCCGGACCGCTATGTCCCCGGCGACGAAAACCAGAACATTCCGGCCAGCCACAATGCGGCCCTCCCCTTCACGCGCGGCGTACTGGGCGCCGCGGACTACACTCCGGTCGCGTTCACCATGCCCGGCGGCACGACGGCCGCCCACCAGCTGGCGTTCGCGCTGCTGCTCGACTCGCCGCTGCTGACGATCGCCGAAAATCCGTTCGTCCTCTCCGGCGACGAGCGTTACCGCCCGGCGCTCGACATCATCCGCCGCCTGCCGACGGTATGGGACGAAACGGTCGTACTGCCGCAAAGCGAGATCGGGCGGCTGGCCGTCATCGCCCGCCGCAAGGGCGGCACGTGGTACATAGCCGGTGTGAACACCGCTCCCGCAGAGGTGACGATTCCCGCCGGATTGATCCCCGCGACGGTCCGAAAGGCGCAGATCGCCCGCGACGCGGCGGACGGTTCGCTGCAGACGACCGAGGTCGCACTGCCGGCGCCGGAACCCCTCAGCGTGCAGTTGCCGGAGAATGGGGGATTTATCGCCGTGCTCGAATAATCTTCCGGGAAGCGGGAATCTTTTATTTTTTGTAAACTGTAAAAAAAATACTATTTTGCGTGAAAAAGCTGGAAATGATAAAGCATGCCACGATAAAGGATCTCGCCCAAGCTTTGGGCATATCCAAATCCACTGTTTCACGCGCTTTGGCCGATCACTCCGACGTCAAGCCGGAGACCAAACGGCTGGTGCTCGAAATGGCCGAAAAGATGAACTACCGGCCTAATCCTTACGCCCAGAACCTGATACGGAGACGCTCGAAGGTCATCGGCGTCGTCGTACCCGAATTCGTCAATTCGTTTTTCCCACGCATCATCATCCAGATACAGAAGGTCTTCGAAAAGGAGGGATTCAACGTCCTGATCACCCAGTCGGGCGAATCCGCCGAGATCGAACTCAAGAATCTGCATCTGCTGGAAAACAGCATGGTGGAGGGCATCATCCTTTCCGTCACCGAAAAGGGCCGCAACGACGAATATTACCGGCGACTGATCGACAACGGAATCCCGATCGTCTTCTTCAACCGTCCGAGCAACGAGGTCGAAGCCAGCAAAGTTGTCATCGACGATTTCCGGATGGCGTTCTTCGCCGTGGAGCACGTTCTCTACGCCAACGGAACAAAGCGCACCCGGCCGCTGCACCTGATGGGACCGAAAGGGATTTTCAATTCGGCCACACGTCACCAAGGTTACAAGCAGGCGCTCAGCAAACACGGCATCGACCCCGCGCCCGATACCTTCGTCCAATGCAGGGACATCTCCCGCGAATGCGGCTTCGAAACCATGAACGCGATACTAGACGGCGACCGCATTCCCGACGCGGTGTTCTGTTTCAACGACCAGCTCGCAATCGGGGCGCTCAAGGCGATCAAAAAACGGGGTTACCGCATTCCGGAACAGATCGCCGTGATGGGCTTCTCGGAATCGCAGTCGGCCCTGCTGACCGAACCGCAGCTGAGTTCCGTGGCCCAGCCCCTCGACCTGATCGGCGAAACGGCGGCCAACCTGCTGCTGGAAAAGATCAAGAATCCCGACGCTCCGGACCGCACGGTGGTGCTCGACGCACGGATCAACATCCGCGAATCCACCGACGTAAGGCCGCAGCAATAGCGGCACGCACATCCGGCAAAGCGGGAGAAGCATCCCAAGAATAGCACAATCAGCCCTGATTCCGTCCTGAAAAAGTTTTTTCAGGGCGGTTTTCTTCCTTTTTGGGACTTTTTCGGGAACGCTCCCGGCCAATCAAACCGTTCCCGAAACCGTTCCCGCTAATTTATTTCACGACACGGGGGCCAAAAAATATTCATCCTGATAATTTTGCTTATAGGATCAGGCGATTTATCCGCCGCATGCAACCAACAAACAAACCCTAAAATATGAAAAAATTTCTTTACGCTTTTCTGATCACCGCCGTCGCTGCCGTTCACTCCGGCTGCAAAGACGACGAGGAGACATTCGTCCATGTCGAGAAAGTAAGCATCGACGTTCGGGAACTGCACCTCAACCCCGGCAAGACCTATCAGCTTTCGGTCACGATCACACCGGCGGACGCCACCAACCAGAGAATCGCATGGTACAGCTCCAATACGAACGTGGCCGCCGTCGACAAGAGCGGTCTGGTCACGGCGCTGGCTTTCGGCGAGGTGACGCTCACGGCCGAAGCCAACGACATGCACATCAACGACGCGATCCGTCTCACGATCGACGACGTGGACAACAGCATTCCCATCGAAAGCCTGACGCTCGACGCCGCGTCCAAGACATTCGACTTCGCGGCCGATCCGGGCGTCGGAGCCTTCCGGTTCGCCCCGGCGATCCTGCCGGAGAACGCCACGAACAAAAAGCTCAAGTGGACCTCCGACGATCCGCTCGTCGCCGGAATCGACGACAACGGCCTGCTGGTCCCCGTATCGCACGGCAAAACGACCATCCGCGTCTCGACCACCGACGGCGGAAATAAAACCGCCCGGTGCGAAGTGACCGTGATCGGCGTAAAGGACCGCAACTACGATTCGGCCGACGACTATTACAAGATCATCTACTTCCCCGTGAACATCACCGTCAAGGACGAGAACGGGCAGGATACGGAACAGACATGGCTCGACCGCAATCTCGGCGCAAAGGGCATCGCCGCCGCATCCAACGACCACACGGCCTTCGGATCGCTCTTCCAGTGGTCGCGCAAAGCCGACGGACACGAAAAGACCAACTGGACATCGCCCACGGCAGGTTCGTTCGTCAACGCCCTCGCACCGCTGAACACCCCCACCGCCGACCGCCGGGAGTCGGGCCGGGAAGGTTTCATGCCGACCAACAAGGAACCCCACGATTGGGCGCGCGACGACACGTCGAACCGGGACGGACTCTGGGGCGGCCGCTTCGAGGACAAGACGTATGCGGCGCCGCTCGATGCCGCCACGCAGGACAACAACCCCTGCCCTCCGGGCTACCGCGTACCGACGGTGAACGAATTCATCGAAATGGCCAAAGCCGTCACCGGACTCGAAACGATGGTCTACGGCGACACCTCCTACAAGGTGACCGATCTGGCCGCCGTATTCGCCCGAAGCCCGCTCAAGATGCCGTGGGCAGGACAGGCCGTCGTCGGAGGAACCGTATCGGGAGGCCGCGGCGTCTACTGGACGAACATGCCCATCATCGCCGGCGCAGGCAACATCTTCACCAATGCGGCGCGTTTCATCATGCTCAACGGCACCAGCGTATACCTGAACAACTACCAGCGCACCAACGCCTACTCGGTGCGGTGCATCCGCCACACTCCGCTCGACAAGGAGTCCGCCGAAATGAGATAATTCCGTGTCCGGCATCTCCGGAGCCGCCCGTATCCGGGACGGCTCCGGGGGCATCGGACCCACGACATACCATCCAGTAAAAACCAACCCGAATATAACCATGAAGAAAAGTGTACTACTTTTACTATTATCGGCCCTGTTTACGTGCGGCAGCGTCTATGCCCAGCTTCGAGTAACGGGCACCGTGCTGGACGCCGCGACCGGCGAACCGATGGCCGGCGCGAGCGTGATCGAGCAGGGAACCACCAGCGGAACCACGACCGACACCAAAGGCCGCTTCGCCATAAGCGTCAAAAACCACCAGTCCGTCCTGACCTTCTCGTTTATCGGCATGGTACCGCAGAACATCATGGTCGGCAGCAACACCGATCTGCGGGTCGAACTGCAGCAGGATGTGACCCAGATCGAGAACGTCGTCGTGCAGATCGGCTACGGCGACGCCCAGAAGAAAAACGTCGCCGGCTCGCTGGGCGTGCTGAGCACGTCCGAGATCACCAAATCCAAGGGCACGAGCTTTATGGATGCGCTCCAAGGACGCATGGCAGGCGTACAGGTCAGCTCCAGTTCGGGCGAACCCGGCGCGGGCATCGACATTACGATCCGCGGCGGCAACTCGATCAACGCAGGAACGCAACCGCTGTATATCATCGACGACGTGCAGATCGACGTCAACGCCGACGAAGTAGCCACAAGCAGCTACACTTCGGCCAACGTGCGCTACAATCCGCTGGCGGGCATCAACCCGTCGGACATCGAGTCGATCACCGTCCTCAAGGATGCGTCGGCGACGGCCATTTACGGATCGCGCGGAGCCAACGGCGTCGTGATCATCACCACCAAGAGCGGGCGCGGCGAAAAGGCCTCCGTCGATTTCGACATGAGCGTCGGTCTGGCCCGGATGTCGAATACGATCGACGTGCTTCAGGGACAGGAGTTCGCGGACTACCGTTTCGCCAAGTTCCCGACCAGCGATGCGTGGGGCATCGACACCAACGGCGACGGCCTGCCCGACCGGGTGAGGGACTTCTCCGACTACCCCAGCCGCAACTGGCAGGAGGAGGTCATGCGCACGGGTATCATCCAGAGCTACAACATCGGCGTCGCTTCGGGCGGCAGCGCGAAGACCAAGGTGGCCGCTTCGGCAGGCTACCTCAATCAGGAGGGCATCGTCAAGAAGAACCAGATGGAACGTTTCACGGGCCGCATCCGTTTCGACAGCGACCTCAGCAAGCGGTTCACCATCGGCGGTACGATCAACTTCTCCCACATCGTGACCAAGGGAGCCGTCACCAATGCGGGCGCCAACTCGTACAACGGACTGGTGCAGAGCTTCGTCCTCTACAAGCCGATCTTCCTGAGCGAGGACGATGACGAAGCCTCCAACCCCGAAAACTACAATCTGACCAACCCCATCACCTTCATCAACGACTCCTACAAGGCTTCCACCCAGAACCGTACGATCGGAGACCTCTACCTCAAATACAAGATCCTCAACAACCTGACACTGCGCATCAGCGGCGGCGGCACGATCCTGAATTCGAAGACCGAGGAGTGGTATCCCTCGACCACCTCGTGGGGGTACTCCAAAAACGGCATGGCCGTCGTAGCGGAGAGCGGCGCCGAATCGTGGCAGACCTCCAACACGCTGACCTACGCCATCTCGCGCGGCAAGCACTATTTCAACGCCGTACTGGGATTCGAACTGCGCGGCTACACCGCCACGCGTCTCAGCACCCGCGCCGAAGGATTCGAAAACCAGAGCTTCAACGGAGCGTTCGACATCGGTCAGGGTTCCGTATTCCCCGAAAACGTACAGACCAACCGCGAACGCAACACCTCCGAATCGGAATTCCTGCGCCTGAATTACACCCTCGCCGAAAAGTATATCTTCACGGCTTCGATCCGCCGCGACGGTTCGTCCAAATTCGGCAAGAACAACAAGTACGGCTACTTCCCCTCGGCCGCCTTCGCATGGAGCATCGGCAAGGAGGAGTTCATGAAGCAGCAGAAGATTTTCAGCGACATGAAACTGCGGCTCAGCTACGGCGTGACGGGTAACGACCGCATTCCGGCCTATCAGTCGCTGAGCCGTACCGACAAGACCTACTATTCGGGCGACAACAACTCCGTGCAGCTGGGCCTGTCTCCTTCGGAGATATCGAATCCCGACCTCAAGTGGGAGACGACCTACCAGCTCAACGGAGGTCTGGACATCAGCATGTTCCGCAACCGTCTGAGCATCGAGGCCGACGTTTACTACAAAAAGACCAAGGACATGCTCCTGCATGCCGACGTTCCCAGCCAGATCGGCTCCTACCGTCAGTGGCAGAACATCGGGCAGGTGGACAACAAGGGTTTCGAGCTTACGATCAACACGGTCAATATCCAGAAACGCAACTTCACATGGTCGACGAGCCTGAACTTCAACCTCAACCGCAACAAGGTCGTATCGCTGGGCGACGTCAGCTCGATCCCGGTCAAGGTCGCCGGCGGACATATCACCGAAGTAGGCCGCGTCATGGTGGGACACCCGATCGGTTCGGGCTGGGGATACGTCTTCGACGGCATTTACCAGCAATCCGACTTCGACGAGCGGGGCAACCTGAAAGAGGGCGTGCCGTCGTTCGCGGGAATCACCGTGAAGCCGGGCGACATGAAATTCAAGGACATCGCGGGCAACGACAACGTCATCGACCCGAACAACGACAAAACGGTCATTGCGAACAGCGACCCGAAGCACTTCGGCGGCATGACCAACAGCTTTACGTTCAAGAATTTCGACCTCAGCTTCATGTTCCAGTGGTCCTACGGCAACGACATCATCAACATCGGCCGCTACCGCTACGAGGGTTTCGTGGGCTACAACAACGTCTCGACGGACTACTGGCGCAACCGCTGGACGGAGGAGCGTCCGGGCAACAGGTATCCGTCGCTCAACGGCGAGGGCAAGACCGAAATGTCGAGCTACTACGTCGAGGACGGCTCCTACCTCCGCCTGAAAAACCTGACGGTGGGCTATACGCTGCCCACGCACATCACGCGGAAAATCGGACTCTCCCACCTGCGGGTCTACGTCACGGCCGAAAACCTCTTCACCTGCACGGGCTATTCGGGCTATGACCCGGAGGTGTCGTTCTGGAACCGCCTGATTCCCGGACTGGACTACACCAACTACCCGCGCGCACGGTCCGTATTCTTCGGAGTTTCAATCAAATACTAAAACAGCGATATGAATATGAAAACGTTCTATTCGAAAGCACTAAAATACACGGCTGCGCTCCTGCTCTGCACGGCGACGGCGGGCTGCACCAGTTTCCTCGACGAGAAGACCTATTCGTTCGTTTCGGGCGACGACCTCTACACCACCGCCGCGAATGCGGAACTGGCCCTCACGGGCGTATACGACATACTCAACGCAGGTGCGATTCAGGGAACCGGCAACCAGCCCCTCTGGGGACGCGGCATGCACTACCTGATGATGCTCGGCGACGAGATCGCTCCCAACGGCATCAGCGACCCGCACCATCAGATCATCGCCAGTTGCGGTTACAACGAAGAGGCCGATTTCGTCTCGATGGCATGGTTCGGACTCTTCGTCGGCATCGACCGGGCCAACCACATCATCCAGAAAGTGCCGGCCATCGACATGGACCCCAAACGCCGCGACGAGATCGTCAACGAAGCGAAGCTGCTGCGCGGCCTTTACCGGCTCTATCAGGCGTGGCTCTGGGGCGAAGTGCCCCTGCCCAATACTCCCAACTCGTCGGCCGAGGCTCCGCGCGAACCGCTAGACAAGGTTTACGCCTGCATCGAGGAAGACCTCGACAAAGCCTACAAGGAACTTCCCGACCGCAATTCGAACGTAAACGGCCGCGTCAACAAATGGACCGCGGGCGGCTATCTGCTCAAGATGTATACCTATCTGGCCTCCTGCAAGGAGAACCGCGTGGGGCGGGAACTCGGCTCGCCGACCAACAGTTTCGACTGGGTCGATGCCGAAGCGTGCTGGAAAAAAGCCGCGGCCATCGCCGAAGATATTTACGCACACAGCGGCTACAAGCTCATCAAGCCCTACCACTACAACTTTCTGGCCGACACCAAAAGCAGTCAGAAAGAGGAGTGCATGATGGTCGTACAGACCGGAGCGGGCGGCTCGAACGAATATTTCCTCTTCGCCTACTGGGCCGGGCCGCAGGGCAACGTCGGCACCAACGGAGGCGGTTACGGCTGGATACGCCCGACGGGCGAGCTGTCTGACAAATACGTGACCGAGGACAGCCGCATGGGCTGGAACCTCTGCGGCAGTCTGGGCAACAACGTCACCGACTACACGACGATCAACGGAGCCAAATACTTCAGTCCCGTGGCGCTTTACGCATCGGGCGCCAACCTCTGCCACGGCAAATTCCGCCAATCGGACCCCGCGGTCAGAACGTCGCAGGGCATTCCGACGTGGGCAAGCAACATCGACTTCCCGATGCTCCGCTTCGCCGACATCGTTCTGCTGTACGCCGAAGCGCTTTACAAGACGGGCGACGAATCCCTTGCGCGCGAACTGGTCGAGGAGGTGCGCGAACGCGCCTGCACCGATACGGACGGCAAACTGGACGAATCGGCGCTCAACGCCATGAATTCGGCCTACTACAAGACCGACTTCATGGAAGAGCTGCTCGACGAACGTTCGCGCGAACTCTGCGTCGAGGGGTGGCGACGCATCGACCTGATCCGCACGGGCAAAATGACGGAAGTCATCGGCAACATGAAAACCGTCAACGACGCCGGCAACAAATACTACTACTTCGCCCCGCAGATGGAGCCGATCAAGAACAACTACAAACCGTACAAGATCTGGATGCCGGTGCCCAAGCGCGAACGCGAAGTGAACAAAAACCTGAGCCAGAATCCGGGGTACACGCAGACGATCTGACGATTCCTGCCGACGGACTCCGACAACGAACCCTATTCAGATGAAAAAACTGACTGTTTTCTGCGCTGCCGCATGTCTCGCGGCATCCGCGGCGGCGCAGAATCATCCCGATCTTCACGAGGTCCTCGACCGGCAGAAAGGCCGGAACCTCATCGAAATACCCAAAGGCACCTACACGCTCGACGTGCGCAGCAACGGGCCGTACAAGTTCCACAACCTGACCGACGTCCACATCAACGGCAACGGATCGACGGTCATCTGCAACAATCAGGAGCAGGCGTTCAGCTTTTACAACTGCGTGCGGGTGGAGCTGCGCGACCTGACCATCGACTACGATCCGCTCTGCTTTACGCAGGGCGAAATTACGGCCGTGGCCGAAGACGGAAGCTGGTTCGACGTCCGGATCGACGAGGGGTATCCCGTAACCGGTCTGGCCGCCAACCGCGTGCAGTTCTACGATCCGCAGACACGCCTGCTCAAGCGCAACAGCATCACCACCTACACGAGCAACTACTCCGCGCTCAAGCAGCTCGGTCACAACCTCTTCCGGGCCGTCAAGAACGGAACGTGGAGCGCAGGCGAGCAAGTCGGGGATCTGGTGGTCATGGACGTCAAGACCGACAAGCCGAACGCCGGTGTCCATACCGTCATGCTCAACAAGTGCTACAACACCAAACTCGAAAACGTCACGGTATACGGGTCCAACACCTTCTCGTTTTTCGAGAAAGAGGGCTACGCCAACGAGTACAGAAACTGCGTCGTCGACCGCGGCCCCATGCCGCAGGGCATCAGGCCCCGCCTGCGTTCGGGCAACGCCGACGGCATACACAGCAGTCAGGCACGGAAAGGCCCGACCGTCACGGGGTGCAAGGTAGGCCACAACGGCGATGACTGCATCATCGTCTGCGGACGCTCGTTCCCGGTCGGATCGGCCGACGCCGCGAAGGGTACGATCGACTTGGTGACGCGCGAAACCCACCCCGTATTCCGGCGCGGCGACAGACTCGTCGTGGTCGGTTACGACGGGAAACGCAAAGGCGAACTCCGGCTGGTTTCGGTCGGCCGCTTCGACCCGACCGAAGAGCAGCGCAACGCCGTGACGACGGGTTATCCCTCGCTGCTGTCAAAAGCCTCCTACAAACTCGGATTCCGGCTCAAGGTGAAGCAGATGCCGTTCGAAATCGGCCCCGGCGACGTGGTTTTCAACGCCGACGCCGTCGGCAGCGGATTCCTCGTCAAAGACAACGAAGTGGGCCACGTACGCTCGCGCGGAATCCTGATCAAGGGTATCGACGGAGTGGTGGCGTCGAACAGGATAACCGGATGCGCCATGCAGGGAATCCTCATGTCGCCCGAAATCGAATGGATGGGAGGAGGCTTCTCCTCGAACGTGCAGATCGTCGGCAATACGATCGAGGAGTGCATGTTCGAACGCGGCAATCCGCGCATGCCTCCCGGAGCATTGTCGCTCTTCTACATCACGGGCGACGCGAAAGTCGCGGATCCGGGCGCATTCATGAACATCACCGTCCAGAAGAACAAGGTGACCGACTGCCCCTGCCCGGCAATCGTCGTCACGTCGGTCGACGGGCTGAAAATGTCGGACAACGAGGTCGAAAACTCAAAAGAGCTGACGCGCAGCCACGGAGAGCGGTACGGCGCCGACACGGGTGCGCCGGTCTGGGAAAAGAACAACATAAAGAAATAGCCATGCGCATGAAACCACGCTTGGGAACGGTCATACTCCTCGTGAGTATGGTCTGCGGTACGGCATCCGCCCGAACCGGGGTAATCGACATCGCGGACTACAAAGGCCGGTACGACACACGGGACATGACCCCGTTCGTCTACACCCTGCTCGAAAGCCTTCCGGCAGACAAACCGGTAAAACTGGTATTCCCCCAAGGCACCTACCATTTCCGGCCGGAATTCGCCGCCGGAAAATACCACTGCATCACCAACCACGACAACGGATACCGGCATTTCGCATTCCCGCTGACGGGACGGCGGAATATTGAGATCGACGGCGGCGGCGCGGAATTCATTTTCCACGGCCGGATCATCCCGTTTCTGATCGAGGACTCGCACGGCGTGACGCTGCGCAATTTCACCGTAGACTGGGAGGTTCCCTTCACGCTGGAGGCGAAGGTGACGGCCGCGGATGCGGAGACGCAGCGTGTCGAGATCGAGATTCCGGACGAGTTCGGCCATGCGGTCGAGAACGGCAAGCTCATCATGCGGGCGGAAGGCTGGGAAGAGCGTATTCCGGGCGAGAACATCGTTTTCGATCCCGGTACCATGGCCACCGCCTACCGCAGCGACGATTACTACATCCCCAAGCCGGACAACTTCGACATACGGGTTACGCCGACGGCTTCCGGCCGCTATGAACTCCACACCCGGTTCGTGCGCGCCCTGCCGCCCGTCGGAACGATCCTGACGTTCAAAGGCGTCTTTACCCAGAACCGGCATTCGCCCGCCATCCACGCGACCGCGTCGTCCGGCGTTCTGGTCGAAGACGTAACCATCCACCACTGCGGCGGCATGGGGCTGATCGCCGAAAAGACCGACAACGTCACCGTCCGCAGGCTGCAGGTGGTCCTGCGGAAGGGAAGCCCCCGGATGATAACGACCACGGCGGACGCCACGCACTTCTGCAACTGCCGGGGAACCGTCCTGATCGAAGAGTGCGTTTTCGAGAACATGCTCGACGATGCGACCAACGTACACGGCTCCTACGTCCGCGTGACCGGCATCACGGCGCCCGATCAGGTCATCGCCCGCATCAACCACCCCCAGCAGGCCGGATATGAGTTTGCCGGAAAGGACGACGAAATCGACGTGGTGGACGCAGAGACCCTGCTTACGAAACACACCCTGCGGGTGAAAAAATCGGAACGCATCAACGCCCATTACATCCGGCTGACGTTCACCGCTCCCGTCGAAGGCCGACTCACGGTCGGCGACGGGCTGGAAAACATGTCGTGGTACCCGGAACTGATCTTCCGGAACAACGTCGTGCGCAACAACCGGGCGAGAAGCATTCTGGTCAGCACGCCCCGGAAAGTCGTCGTCGAGGGCAACACCTTCTCGTCCATGATGTCCGCCATTCTGTTCGAGGGGGACATGGACCACTGGTACGAATCGGGAGCCGTGCGCGACGTGACGATCCGCAACAACAGGTTTCTCGACGGCACATACGGCGGCGCCGATTTCCCGACGATCTTCATCAACCCGCACCAGAAAAAAGAGGTTCCGGGCCATCCCTACGAACGCAACATCACCATCGAAGGCAATCTGTTCCGGACCTTCAACGAGCAGCTGCTCCGGGCGAAATCCGTCGGAGGACTGATTTTCAGAGACAACACCATCGAATTATCGGAGAAGTACAAGCCCTACAACGACCTCCCAACGATCGACATCCGCAGCTCGCAGCAGGTCGTCATCGAAAACAACCGCTACAAGAAGCCGGGGAAAATCAGCATTGTCCGGAAATAACGGTCAGCGAAACAGTCAGCGAAAACAGGCGTCCCTGCAAAGGGGACGCCTGTTTTTTTTCGGTTCCGGCGGATCAGCGCGCAAGTGATTCGCCGCCCCTGCCGGGAGCGAAACGATTCAGAACGACATCGGCGCCTTGATCGCCGGCCACGGATCGTAGCCTTCGAGCGTGAAATCCCCGTAGCGGAAGTCGAAGAGCGACTTCACGGCAGGATTGAGCCGCATTACGGGCAGCGGACGGGGTTCGCGCGCAAGCTGCTCGTCCACCTGCTCTAGATGGTTCAGATAGAGGTGCGTGTCGCCGAGCGTATGGACGAATTCACCGGGCTGCAGGCCGCAGACCTGCGCCGTCATCAACGTCAGCAGGGCATAGGAGGCGATATTGAACGGCACGCCCAGAAACGTATCGGCACTGCGCTGGTAAAGCTGGCACGAGAGTTTTCCTTCGGCCACGTAGAACTGGAACAGCACATGGCACGGCGGCAGGGCCATATCCTCCACCTCGGCGACGTTCCATGCGGAGACGAGAATGCGCCGCGATTCGGGATTGCTCCTGATAAGCCCGACCGCCTGCGCGATCTGATCGACGAGGGTGCCGTCGGGCTTGGGCCAGCTGCGCCACTGATAGCCGTAAACGTGGTTCAGATCGCCGAATTTATACCCTTCGACCGGCGATTCGACTCCCTCCTGCGCCGCCCGCAGAAACGTGTCGCGGTCGACAGGCAGCACGCCGTGGCGCACGCAAAGCTCGTTGTAATAGCGGAATGCATCGTTATCCCAGATATGCACCCCGTTGTCCACGAGGTATTTTATATTGGTATCGCCGGCCAAGAACCAGAGCAGTTCGTGGATCACGCCCTTCAGAAATACTTTTTTGGTCGTCAGCAGGGGAAAGCCCTCCGCCAGATCGAAGCGCATCTGATGTCCGAAGACGCCTTTGGTACCGGTGCCGGTACGGTCGCCGCGCACGACGCCTTCGGTCTTGATCCTGCGCAGCAGATCGAGGTATTGTTTCATCGTTCTTCTTTAATAGACATTTTTTCCGCTCAAATAGACATTTCTTCCGCGCGGAGCAGCGGGCCGTCCCGCGCCCCCGCACTAACGGAACGCTTCGAGCCTCCTCAGCGTCATTTCGCCCGACGCGTCCAAAACGGCATAAGAGGGATACTGTTCCCAGCAGCCGAGGTTTATCACATGCAGATTCCCTTCGCGGAAGTCGCGCGGGAAGTGCATATGCCCGAAAACGAAATGATCGACATCGTGCATGGCGGCATATTCGCGGGCGTATTGGATCAGCGGCTCGGTAAGCGAGACGTCGAGGGTGTCGGCGGCGTGCGACTTGCGCGACTTGCCGCTCCACCAATGGCCGAAACGCATCGCCCAGTCGGGATGCAGCAGCCACGAAAAGAGCCAGCGCAGCGTCCGCGAACGAAATACGGTGTTGAGCAGTTTGAGCACCGGCTGTCCGTCGATCTTCATGTTGTCGCCGTGGGCGATAAAGAGATGTTTGCCGTTCAGGCAGAACCGCTGCGGCGAAGTGTAGACTTCGACGCCGCATTCGCGGGCGAGGTAGTCGCCGACCCACATATCATGGTTTCCGGTAAAAAAGACGACCCGCACGCCCCGGTCGGTCAGCTCGGCCAGCTTGCCCAGCGTCCGCACGAAGCCCTTCGGCACGACCTCGCGGTATTCGAACCAGAAGTCGAAAAGGTCGCCGACCAGAAATATCGACTCCGCATCCTTCGCCGCATCGTCGAGCCAAGCCACGAAACGGCGTTCGGTTTCCCCGGCGAACGCCTCGCCGCCTGCGCCCAGATGGATGTCGGATGCGAAATAATGGTTCATAAATCGTTCTAAACAATTGACCGAATCCCCGTTGCCGGGGACTCGCACGGCAAAACGCCGCATTTTCCGAGGTTTGTCCGAGCGCAGCCGGAAAGCATCCGGGATTCGGACACGCCCCTATTTCGTCAGTTCGTCGAGCTTCCGCTCAAGACTCTTGCCGTAAATATCCTTGGCCACGATCGTGCCCTCCCGGTCGATCAGGAAATTGGCCGGAAGTTTCTGCACGTTGTAGAGCCGGGGCGCCGTCGAAGCCTGACCGCGCAGATCGCTCACCGAGATCCAAGGCAGCTGCTGCTCCTGCACGGCGGTGATCCAAAGGGGTTTCGACGAATCGACGGCCACCTGATAGACCTCGAACGGCGTCGGAGCGTCGGCGTATTTCTTGTAGACCTCCTTCAGCTCGGCATTGAGCGTATTGCTGTTGCCCAGTTCGGCCGACCAGAAGTCCAGCAGCACGACCTTGCCCGTCAGCGACGAGAGCCGCACCTTCTTGCCGTAAATGTCCGAGAGTTCCAGATCGGGATACCCCGCTTCGGAGATGCGCGACGTCAGGCTGATGCGGGCGTCCATGCGCGTAATCTCGGCCAGCAGCGACTGCAGGTAAGGCGAATCGGGATAGGATTGTTCGAGCGCTTCGGCCACCGTGCGGTAATAAACCACGTCGCTGTCACCGTTGAACAGATAGGTGTCGCCCGGCAACCGCTGGTACAGGGCATAAACCGCCGCCAGCGAAGACTTGTTTTCGATGATGAAGCGCAACTGTTCGCGGCGGATGCGGTAGTATTCGTCGGTATACTCCTTCACCAGCGCCTTGCGCTCCTCTTCGGAGAGGTTCGTCCGGGCGAACTGGCCGGCGATGTTGTCGAGCCGCTGGGCGCCGCCGACGAAAGCCTGATAGAACTGCCGCAGCAGCTCGGTCTCCTTCGACCCTTCGACCGTATAGTTGCGGATGAAACTGCCCACGGAATTCACGGACAAGCGATCGCCGCCCGCCAGAAAGAGCGGAATACGTTCGCCGTTGTAAATTATATTGTAAAGCGAAGGCGTCCGGGTCACGCCCTTCAGCTCGAAACGGTAATTACCCTCCTTGTCGAGCACGGCCGAGTCGATGACCGACTGCGACAGGGGAGACACCTGCTCCAAGTAAACATTTTTGGCGTCGTTGCCGACGATGCGGCCTGAAATCTTCACCTTCGACGACTGGCAGGCACACAACATGACGGCCGCGGTCAGGGAGACGAAAAGCGTTTGTTTGTTCATTAATCTCACGTTTCTGCAGTAAAATGCTCACAAATATAGCAAATTTCCGAAAATACGCACCTCTTATTTCGACGAATTGCGGTGCGGACCGTTGTTTTTCGAAAAATTGCGGTTGTGCTGCTGATTGCGGTTTTTCTGCTGACGCTGCTGATTGCGCTGCTGGGGACCTTTCTGGGGACGTGCCGTAAAGTGCTGTTTATAGTCGCTTCGGAGATTGTTTAAAGCAACTTCATCTATTTCAATAGCACCCCCGGACATGCGTTTGATGTCTTTAACGATCACTTCGTTGTTGGGATGCTCCTGATTGTATTCGTAGCTCTTCGAGCGCATGTACCGGGCCAGATTGTCCACCGTGCGCGACACCTCCCTGCGGTCCTTGTCGCCGGCCAGACTCCCGATCATCCGCTCGACGTATTTGCCGTAGTGCTTGAAGGCGATGCGTCCCTGCGAATAGGCCATGCGGCGCGGCGCGATAGTCAGTTCCTGACGGGTCGGCTGCGGATAGGGCGAATCCACATCGAGCTGGAAATCAGACATGATAAAGAGGTGATCCCACAGCTTATGGGTGAAATCGGCGGTATCGCGCAGCAGCGGGTTGAGATTGCCCATCACGGCGATCACGGCACGGGCCTGACGGTTGCGCTCGCGGCGGTCCTCGATCAGCTGCAGCGAGTCGATCATCTCCTGAATATGCCGTCCGTATTCGGGCAGGTACAACTTGCGTCGTGTGTAATTGTAATTCTTTTTCATATTGTAATTGTGGTCCTCGGCACTGTTGCAAAACGGCCGCCGGAGCGTCCGGCGGGGTTGTCGCGATGGACCGATTCAAGACGTTTTATCCGACTCTCCACCCTGTTCGGCAAGGCCCCTCAAGATTGGTTTTGCACCGCAGAAAGTCATAACTTTGGGACAAAAGTAGGTAAAATTTCAGTAAAAACAAGCTATGGCAAAGGTTTTAATTCTGGACCAATCAAAAAGTATGCGAAACACGCTCCGCGAGCGTCTCGAATTCGAAGGCTTCTCGACCGAAGCCGCCGAAGATGAGGAGGCTGCATCGACGATGTGCGAGAAAATACCGTTCGACGTCATCCTTTCGGACCGGGGCTGCAAGATTCCCGACGCCGGAATCCCGTTCATCGTTCTTTCGGCGGAAGCGTCGATCGACTCGGCGGTCGAAGCCGTACGCAACGGTGCGCAGGATTACCTCACCAAGCCCATCGACATGAACCGCCTGCTGCAGTCCATACACCGCACCATCGACAACCCGGCGCCCGCACCCGCCTGCGCACCCGCGGCCGCTCCCGCACGCCGCTCGCGCCGTTCGCGCAATATGCATACGGAACAAATCATCGGCACCTCGCCGCAGATGGAACACGTCCGCCAGCTGATCGACAAGGTGGCGCCATGCGAGGCGCGCGTACTGATCACGGGCGAAAACGGCACCGGCAAAGAGCTTGTCGCCCGCTGGCTGCACGCCAAAAGCTCGCGCGCCGCGGCACCGTTCGTCGAGGTGAACTGCGCGGCCATCCCCTCGGAGCTGATCGAAAGCGAACTCTTCGGACACGAGAAGGGCGCCTTCACCTCGGCGATCAAACAGCGCAAAGGCAAATTCGAGCAGGCCGACGGCGGCACGCTCTTCATGGACGAGATCGGCGACATGTCGCTGGCGGCGCAGGCCAAGGTGCTGCGCGCGCTGCAGGAGAACAAGATCTGCCGCGTGGGCAGCGACAAGGACATCGACGTGGACGTGCGGGTGATCGCCGCCACGAACAAGAACCTGCGCGACGAGATCACGAAGGGCAACTTCCGCGAAGACCTCTACCACCGTATCGGCGTGATCGTGGTGCGCGTTCCGGCACTGCGCGACCACGCGCAGGACGTTCCGCTGCTGGCCGACCATTTCATCCGCACGATCTGCGCCGAATACGGCATCCCGCCCAAACGCATCGAGAGCAACGCCCTGCGCGAACTGCAGGCGATGCGGTGGAGCGGCAACATCCGCGAACTGCGCAACGTCATAGAGCGGCTCATCATCCTCAGCGAAGAGCGCATCACGCTCGACGACGTGAAGACCTACTGCTGAAAAAGCGACAACCGGCCCTTGCGGACCGGTTGTCGTTTTTTCGAACCCAACTGCCCGATTACAGCAGGGCGAGAATCTCCGCAGGCCGGTCTACGATATGCACGGCGCCCGACTCGACCAGCTCCCCGCGTTTTCTGAAACCCCACGTGACGCCCACCGAGCGTACGCCCGCAGCCGCGGCGGTCTGCATGTCCACGCCCGAATCGCCGACGTAGAGCACCCGCTCCTTCGCCGCGCCCGTCAGCGAAAGAATCTCCTCCACCACGGCCGGGTCCGGCTTCAGAGGCACCCCTTCGCGCTGGCCGAAGACCGCGGCGAAAGGAACGTCGGGGAAAAACAGCCGGACGAGCTTCTCGGTTCCCGCCTGAAATTTGTTCGACGCCACGGCGATACGCACGCCGCGCCGCACAAGCCCCGTGACCAGCTCCGGAATCCCGTCGTAAGGCTTGGTATAGGCATCGATATGCTCGGTATAGTATTTCACGAAATCGGCGCGCACGGCCGCAACGGTATAGGGCGTGCGAAGCTCTTCGGGCAGGGCGCGCTCCACGAGCCGCATGATGCCGTTGCCGACGAAATGGCAGTACTCCTCATAGGAGTGCTGCGGAAGGCCGCGCAGGGCCAGAACGGCGTTGCAGGCGACGGCCAGATCGCCGATCGTATCGAGCAGCGTGCCGTCGAGGTCGAAGATGACCAGATCGGTATTTACAGTCGTTTCCATAATCATTGTCTGCGGCCGGCAGAAGATGCGGCCTTTTTGATTTTCCAGCCGAGAGCCGCCACGCACAGCGACATCAGCGGACTGACGATATTGAAGATGCAGTAAGGCATGTAGACGAACGTCGAGACGCCCAGCACCGTGGCCTGCGTCATGCCGCACGAGTTCCACGGCACGAGTACCGAACAGACCGTCGCCGAGTCCTCGACCGAGCGGCTCAGCAGACGGGATTCCAGCCCCCGTTCGGCATAGAGTTCCCGGAACAGACGGCCCGAAAGGATGATCGAGATATACTGGTCGGCCGTGCAGAGGTTGAAGAAGATTCCGGCCCCGACCGTCGAAGCCACGGCCGAAAAGGTGCGGCGGACGAATTTCAGAAAAACGGCCGTCAGCGCCCCCAGCATGCCGCTGCCGGTCATCACGCCGCCGAAGCACATGGCGCAGATGATGAGCCATACGGTATTGAGCATGCCGGCCATGCCGCGCGTGGCCACCAGTTCGTCGAGCTGCGGGCTTCCGGTCTCCAGCGCCGTAGGCCCGAAACAGCTCATCAGCACGCCTTTGAATCCCGACATGAAGTTCAGTCCTTCGACTCCGGCCACCTTCGCCACCAGTTCGGGCTGCGCCAGCAGCATGGCGACGCAGGCGAAGACCGCGGCGCAGAAAAGCGTCACGATGGCCGGAAGTTTCCGCACGATCAGCACGCCCGTCGCCACGGGCACCAGCAGCAGCCACGGCGTAATGCGGAAAGCGCCGCGCAGCGAATCGGCGTAAAGTTCGGCATGCGCACCGCCGGTATGGCTCAGCGTCAGCCCCGCGACGACGAAGACCGCCAGCGCGACGACGAACGACGGAACGGTCGTGTAGAGCATGTAGCGGATATGCGTGAAGATCGGCACGCCGACGGTGGACGAAGCGAGTACCGTCGTATCGGAGAGCAGCGAAATCTTGTCGCCGAAATAGGCGCCCGAAATGATCGCGCCCGCGATCCACCCTTCGGGAAAGCCCATCGCCTGCCCGATACCCATCAGCGCCACGCCGATCGTGGCGATCGTCGTCCACGAGCTGCCGGTCATCAGCGACACGCCGGCGCAGATGACGCACGAGGCGACGAGAAAAAACGAGGGGTGCAGGATTTTCAGCCCGTAATAGATCATCGTCGGCACCACGCCGCTCACCATCCACGATCCGGCGATGGCGCCGATCAGCAGCAGGATGATGATGGCCGACGCCGAGGCGCGTATGTTGTCGATGATCGCATCCTCAAGCACCGACCATTTGCAGCGGTAGATGCCGATCGAGAGCATCACGCAGACCGACGTGGCCGAGAGCAGCGCGATCTGGCTTCCGCCGTTTATCGCATCGCCCCCGAAACAGCGGATGACCACATATAAAAGGAGTGTCAGCACTGCGAGCGGCAGCGCCGACACCCATGCCGAGGGCAATTTGTTCTTGTGAGATTCCATAATTCGCTACTCCGTTCCTAACCGGGGGACAAAAGTAGCAAAAAGCCGCGATACGGCCAAACGCCTATTCGACCGGTTTGATCTCCGCCTCCCATCCCGTCAACGTCGAAACGTAGGGGATCAGCAGCATTGCCATCTTGCGCTGGCCGGCGTAATTGGGATGGGCCGACGATCCGAGCTCGCTTCCGTCGTTGCAGTAGCCGGGCAGGATGGCCGCGAAATGGAGGTTCGGCACGACGGCGGACTGACACAGGTCGCGGATATAGGTGAAGGCCGGTTCGCTGACGCGCGGCGCCACGCAGAGGATCGGCATTTCGTCGCCGTAGGCGCCGCGCAGAGTCTGCAGGATGCGGGTGTAGGCGGCCGCAAACTCATCGCGCGAAGGATGCGGCAGGGTCGAGAAGTCGTTCGATCCCAGATTGATGACGACCAGATCGGGACGGTACGGCGACGCCGCGAAGTCCCACGCCGGTTCCGCCGCCTCGTCGAACGTATTGGCGATGCGGTCGGCCATCGTATTCTGCGAAGTGGTGTTCTTATCGCCGTAATTGCGCGCCGCGCCGCGTCCCGAATGGGCGATCAGCGTATAGTCGGCGCCGAAATAACGGGCGATGATGCAGGCGTACGCCTTGTTGCAGTTCTCGGTCTGGGGTTTGAACGGCTCGTCCTTCGAAAGCCCCTCGGTCCCGTAACCACAGGTCAGCGAGTTGCCGATAAATTCGATATGCCGTCCGGGCGCGGGCGCCGCAGGCAGCAGACGTCCTCCCCTGTCGAGCAGGAAGGCATGGATCGTCGTGCGCCCCTGCTCGCCCTCGGTGCGCTTCTGCATCCGCACGGTATGTTCGCCGCGGCCCAGCTTCTCGGCCAGCACCACGACCGAATCCGTCCCGAACGTCGTAACGACGCCGGCATCGCGGCCGTCGACGGTCAAGTTGTAGTAGTTCTTTTTCGTATCCGAAACGCGCATGGCCAGCGAACCGCCCGTAAAACGGCACTCGAAGCTGGTTCCGCTCCAGTCGAAACTCACGTCGCCGCCGTTTGTCTGCGTACGTCCGACATAGCGCACCTCGGACGACGCGGCGGGCGCTTCCGTCCGCTTCTGGGCGGAAACGGCGCCGGCGCACAACAGCGCCAGCACCGCAAAAATCAGCCGCCTGCTCATTGCTTCGCCTCCGCTTCATAGGCGCTGACGGCCCGCTGCAGCGGTCCCCACCAGTCGCGGTTGATGATATGCACGATGTCGAACACCATCAGTCCGTCCGATTCGCGGAGATTCATCTCCACGGCCCGCTTGAACTGGGTCGTATCGCGTTTGTAGTCCTCGACGTACATCCCGCCGAAGAAGGGTCTGCCGCCCAGCAGACGGCGCGAATAGCGGCACCCGCCCTCGACGCTGAGGTGGTCGCCCTTCGACATTTCGCTGTCGGTCTCGTTCTTGTGCAGGCCGTTGCTGCGACGGTACTCGTCGATGGTCACGTTCCAGTAATAATTGCCGTTGGTGAAGATGTCCAGCAGTTCGGCATATCCGTAATTCTTATAGCCGGGCGTGGCCCATGCGAAATCCTGCGAAGGATCGTACGTATTGCTTGCCCAATTGACGCCCACTTCGAAATAGGAGGGATACCACGCACCCGTATAAGCGCCGAACTTCAGGCCGGGCTTCACGGCTTTCAGCTCCTCTTTGGTGCGTTTGAAGAAGTCGTAGATCACCGACGCGCGCCACTCGATCCACTGCTTGAAATAAGGGCCGTCGATGCGTTTCCAGCCGCCGTCGCCGTCCTCCTCCCACGTATAGATATCCTCCGGGAAACGATCCAGCTTTTTCCCGATATAAGCCTCGAATTTCCCGCGCGAGAAATCCGAGAAGTCGGACTGGATATTGTCGTAGCGGCCGCGGTCGAGCAGCAGACCGTCGAAATCGTACTTCTGCGCCACCTCCTTGAAAATGGCGATTTCGTGATCCTGAACGGCCGGGAGCGCGGGATTGGCGAACAGCACCTTCTTCTCCGGAATCTCCAGCTGGGGCACCAGTCCCCTGCCGGGGACATAGTTCACGGCCTGCCATTCAGGATGCCCGTCGTAGATCAGTCCGCGACGGAATACGCCATTGCCTTCGGCAAAGGTGTTGAACGAACCGTAAATCTCCAGTCCGGCATCGTGCGCAGCTTCGACGAAAGTACCCACGAAATCGAAATCGGGGCGGACAAACCCTTTCCACTCCCGGACTTGGGGCGCATGCTCGCTGGGATATACCACTTCGCTCGAAGTGCCCTTGACGTCGAGCACCAGCGCCGTCATGCCGGCCTCCCGGCACTTGTTCACATAATAACGGATCGAATCGGGGTAACTGAAACGCACCCAGTTGGCCGAACAGTCGAGCCACATCAGTTTGGGTTTCACCCCCTCGGCGGCACTCCGGCAGCCGGTCGCACCTGCCGCGGCAAAGGCCAGCAGGCATACAGTCAGCAGTTTTTTCATGAAAAATTAAAAGCTATTTTCGTTTGTAGTTTCCGTAAATATCGACTTCGGCCGCATGGAAAGGATCGGCCACCGCGTCGATCAGCAGCGCGCATTCGAGCCGCGTGAGCGGACGCGCAGGATCGTAACCGGACAGCAGTCCGGCGGCGGCACGCTCCGTCCGCGCCGCAACATCCCCGGCCGGCTTGCCGAGCGCTTCGGCCAGCATCGCCGTCAGGAGCGCCCCATCGACCGGCGTTTCCAGAACGGAGGGCCGGACCGACGGATAGACTTCACGCAGCCCTTCGCGCAGTTCGGATTCCGCGATCGTCCGATCGGCGTCGAACCAAGTCTGGTTCTCCCAGCCGACGTTGGCTCCGCGCCCCTTGAGGATTCCGGTCACGCCGATCCGCTGCATCGCCCCGAAGCGCGGATCGTCGGCCGGCAGGTCGAGGTACGGCAGCAGGTAGCCGCCCGCATCGAGCACCGCCTCCTGCACCCTGCGCACCGCGACTTCGGACGGATCGACGCCCGCCGCCGCGGCCAACGCCGCCAAGGCTCCCGTTGCCTGCCCGATCTGCAACACGACGGGTTGCAGGCGCGTGGAGCCGTTGACGAGGTTGGTTACCGACACCGATTTTTCGGCTACGAGCAACCCCGGAAATCCTGCGGGGATCACGATGCCCAGCGGAAAACCGTACGAGGGGATGGGATGGAAATAGAGGTCGGGCAGTTCGTCCCAGCCCGAATAGCGGGTATGGTGCTGATCGACCGGATAATCGCCCACGCCGACCGCCGTACGGTAAAGCGTTCCTGCGTAGGGGTCGGTGATGTCGTTGAGCGTAAAACGCACGGCCCCGTGAATGCGCCGAGATTCGCGGTGATAGGGAATGAACGGCAGCCGGTCCTCCGTAGGGAACTCGTCGTCGGCCAATCCCAACGTATTGAATCCCAACTGATGCTGGAGGAAATAGACGAATGACAGCGTATGATTCTTGGCCCTGCGGACGGCGTCGGCCCGCTCTTCGGGCGTCATGTCGATCATGTCCACGTAGTAATCGTTGCCCTCGATCGGCCAGTTGATCATGTATTTGCCGTCGGGCAGTTTTCCGTAGGTAATCATCATCTCGCGGGACCACATGCGATGCGGTTCCTTCGGAGCGATGCAGAGGTCGTTCACGCAGCAGCAGGCGAAAAGCGACGGATCGTACCCGTCGGGCCGCGGAATCGTGACGTCGCGGCCGTAATCCTTCAGTACGGCGACGTAGGTCAGGTCCTGCACGATGCCGTTGGCTTCGTCCGGGGCGATATCCTCGTGCGTGACGGCCGACGAATCCATGCCGACGTCATAGGGGACGCCCGCCATCCGGGCGACGTCGCCCAGCTCCGTCGCATCGACGAGCACGTCGGCTTCGACCGGCCGGAGCCGGCCGTCACGCCGGACACCCAGCCGCCATACATCCTTCCCGCGTTCGGCCATCTCGGCCGCCGAACGGTACCACACGGTGAGGTTCGGTTCGCGGGCGACGAGCCGTTTGAAAATACTGTCGCCCACCGAAGGTTCGAACATCACGTTGCTGACCCACCCCGTTATCAGGGCCGAATCGCAGCCGTAATGCCGGGCCAGCTCCGTCCGGAACTCGTCCCAGATGCCGCCGCGCAGGCGGTAATTGCCGTCGGTGGCGCTCACGCCCGCCGAGGTGAGCATGCCGCCGAGCCAGTCGAACTCCTCGACGATCAAGGTTCGCGCCCCCATGCGGGCCGCCTGCAGTCCGGCCGCCGTTCCGCTCGCTCCCCCGCCGACGATCACCACGTCGTAACGCTCGGCGGAACCGCATGCAAACAGCCCCAAGCACGCCAGCAGCTGCAAATATTTCAGTCCGGTAAATCTCATATTCGGTCGTTTATTTCAAATCGACTGCGGCACGGCTGATCCGCCCGAAGCGGTCCGTAGCCGACACCTCGACGCGCTTCGCCCCTTCGGGCAGCGCGACGCGGTAATAGTGGTCCGAAATCGAAGGGTAAATCCATTTGTGGTCCATCTGACTGGTGTCGGAGTACATCTGTTTCGCGGCGGGATCGTAAGCCTGAAACCGCTCGGCGGGACCGCACGGCACGCCGTCGATCGTAAACTGGACCTCCCACGCCGGGTCGCTGGCCCAGACGTTGGCCACGGCGTACCCTTCGAACTGGGGATATTCGCGACCGCTGTAAATTTTCATCTGGTAGTCGGCCGGATAACCCGTCGATTTGTAATACCAGTCGATCCGGTCGCCGTTCACCTCATAGACGCCGTACCCGGCGGGCGTACCGTCGGTGCAGAGCGGACCCTGCCACCATGCGCCGCTCAGGGCGGGTGTCACATGCTCGTAGAGGCCGGGCGCAATCGGCTGGTTGAAGGTCGTATGGGTATGGCCCGAAATGATATGCGCCCGGTAGGGTTTCAGAATTTCGTAAAGCCCCCTGTGGTTGGTCATCGTCGATCCGGCGCGATCGTAGCGGAACTGCTTGCGGTCCTGCTCCTCGCAGGTCGAAGGGATATGCAGGCAGACGACCACCGTCGAACCGGGCTGCACGCGGGCAAGGTCCTTTTCGAGCCAGCGCATCTGCCGCTCTTCGAGATAGCCGATGTAAAAATAGTCGCGCCCGATGAAGAAGTTGTCGTCGAGCACCACATAGTGGATGCGTCCGACGTCGAACGAATAGTAGACCGGACCGTACATCTGCTCGAACTTCGAGAAGGAGGTTTCGTAAGAGCGTCCGTAGACCTTCATGTCGTGGTTGCCCATCGCGTTGCGGAACGTGATTCCCGTACGCTCCATCACTTCGTTGTACCGGCCGTAAAGCGAATGGTCGTGCGACACGATGTCGCCGCAGCAGATGCCGTGGAAAGGCATGCCGCCGTAACTGCGGACCGTAGCAGCGATGTCGTCGGCCGCCACCGCGAGTTTCGCAAACTCCTTCGGCGCCCATATCTGCGGATCGGCAATGGCGATGAACCCGTAACGCGAATCGTCGCCCGCACGGCGGAGCAGCGTAAAATCACAGGATTTGCCGTCGGCGGGCAGCGGGTGGAAATAGCGTACCACGCCCTTTTCCACCGGAGCGTCGTAGCCCGCAGGCACGCAAACGAAGACGAAGCGGTTGTCGGCACCGGCCTGCAGTCTGTAATTTCCTCTTTTGTCGGTGCACGCGAACTCTTCGCCGTCGGAGACCCAGACGCCTTCCACGCCCCGGCCGCCGCAAAGGACGCGCCCCTTGACCGTGACGCTGCCCGCGGCCCATGCGCAGGCGCACCACAACGACAACAGAATTGTCAGTAAATATCTTTTCATCGTTCCGTATTTTAGTTCTATTTGCATTGTTCGAGAATCTGCCAGCACTGGAACAGTCCGCGCGGCACATGGAAACATCCCTTCCACTTCCCGCCCTTGAGCGGCAGCAGCACCTCGCCGCGGCGGTTCAGGTAACCGAACCATTCGGGATGCTCCGTGTCCTTGAAATGCGCCCACGTATATTCGTGCAGTTTTCCGAACCACTCCAGACACTCCTTCGATCCGGTCAGTTGATAACCCTTGATCATCGCGATCGTCGATTCGATATGCACCCACCAGAGCTTCTGGTCCCATTCCAGCTCCACGCGGGGCGCGCCCTTGCGGTCCAGAAAATAGAAAATGCCGCCGTACTCCTTGTCCCAGCCGTATTCGGCGGTATTGAGCGCGATTTTCACCGCTTTGTCGATCAGCGCACGGTCGTCGAGACGCACGCCGAGGTTCATGATGAACCACATCGCTTCGAGCGAATGTCCGGGATTCATCTGACGGCCCTCGAACGTATCGGAAAGCCGTCCGTCCTCCGTGACGTTCTCGACGATCAGCCCCAGCTCTTCCCGGTAAAACACCTCCATCACTTCGTGCAGGCACTCCCCGATGGTGTCGGCCAACAGTTGTTTGTCGATCATCGGCTCGATCTCCAGCGCCATGTTGCAGAGGATCATCGGCAGGGCGAAACTCTTGAGCGAACGCGTTCCGGGATAGGCCTTGCACCACTCGCCCTTGGGATTGGCGCGTTTCTCCAGAATCCGGTCGAAAGTCCGCTTTGCGATCAGGGCATACTCGTCGCTACCCGTCGCAACGGCGACCTGCGCAAAGGCCATCGCCGCGAACGTATAGGAGAAAATATTGTAGGGCTGCACCAGCGGGCGGCCTTCGCGCGTCAGCGCAAAATACCAGTTGTAGTTGCCGTCGTGGCCGTATTTGCGCAGGAACTCAGCCCCCTGCACGGCGCATTCGAGCCATTCGGGGCGACGCTCCACCTTGTTATAGAGCATGGCGAACATCCACACTTCGCGCCCCTGCAGCCAGATGAATTTGTCGGTATCGTAGACGCTTCCGTCACGATCGAGACACGTAAAATAGCCGCCGAATTCCCTATCTTGCGATTTTTCGAGCCAGAAAGGCAGTACGCCATCCAGCAACTCGGTTTTGTACTGTTCCGCTAATCTTTTGAAATCCATAATCTTATCTGATTTTATATTGTTATCTTGTCCAGTATCGTTCGATCTCTTCGAGCGTGCGGCCCGACGTTTCCGGCACCGCCTTCCATATCAGCAGCATATAGGGCACGCACATCGCGGCGAAGAGGAAAAAGGTCCCCGCCGGCGTCAGATTCGCGAGCATCCACGGCGTAAGCTGCCCGACCAGATAGGTCCCCGCCCAAAGCGAGAACCCCGCGATCGACATCGCCGCGCCGCGCACGCGAATCGGATACATCTCCGACAAAAGCACCCAGACCACGGCGCAGACGGAGATGGCACAGCAGAAAATATAACACAGAAACGCCGCCAGCAGCACGCCGTCCGGCATCCCCGACCGCTCACCGGTCAGGAAACAGGTCCCGATAAGCAGCAGCGACAGCACCATGCCCGACACGCCCCAGTAAACCAGCTTCTTGCGCCCTACGCGGTCGATGATCGCCAGCGCCAGCACCGTCGTAAGCATATTGACCGCTCCGACCAGTATCTGGGCGAACAGCGAGTCGCTGCCCGACCATCCGGCCCGCTCGAAAATCGACGGCCCGTAGTAAAGCACGGCATTGACGCCCATGAACTGTCCGAGAATGGCGATCGCCGCACCGACGAGCACCGCCGTCCGGATGCCTTTCGACAGCAGGAGCCGCCACTGCGGGGCCTGACCGCCGCCGACGGCCGTTTCGATGGCCGCAAGCTCCGCGGCGGCTTCCGTCCGGTCGCCGTTGATGCGGCCGAGCACACGCAGGGCGCGGTCCGTATGTCCGCGCAGCACCAGCCAGCGCGGACTTTCGGGAATAAAGAAGATGATGACGAAGAAAACCAGCGCCGGAAGGGTTTCGGCCCCCAGCATGCCCCGCCACACTTCATCGACGAAGATCCGCCGCATCCACGCCGTTTCGAAACCGGCGGTCTGTCCCATGCGGAGCAGCAGGTAATTGACCGTATAGGCCGCCAGAAATCCCATCGTGACGGCCAGCTGGTAAAACGAGACCAGCATGCCCCGGCGGCGCGCCGCCGACACCTCGGAGATGTAAAGCGGCGAAACGACCGAAACGACGCCGATGCCCAGCCCGCCCACGATCCGGTAGACGACCAGCTGCGTGAAATCGGCGCAAAGGGCGCACCCCGCGGCCGACACCGTGAACAGCACGGCCGAGACGAGCATCGTCCGCCTGCGGCCCAGCCGGTCGCTCAGCACGCCCGAACAGAGCACCCCGGCGATCGAGCCGGCCAGCGCGCACCCCACATACCACCCCTGCTGCAGGCTGTCCAGCCCGAAGCGGGCCGTCACCAGCTCGACGGTGCCGGAAATCACGGCCGTGTCGTACCCGAACAGGAGTCCGCCCACGGCCGCCGTGACCGCAAGAAAAAGCATGTAGGATATGTTGCCGCGCCGTTTCATGGAGTATATTTACCGTTTCCGGTAAGGGTTGTCGATTTTAAAATAATCGCAGTAGCGATCGTAAAGATGTCCCGCCTGCGGATAGGCCGAATTGGGACTCATGAAGTGCGAGAATTCGAACGTGATGACGTTCCGCATCCCGGCCCGCCGTGCGGCGTCCAGTTTCAGCAGCAGTTTCTCCCACTTGATCGGCAGGAAGCGGATCGGCATGTCGCGGTCGAACGACTCGATGTTGGTCCAGCACTCCATGCCGTACTTGTCGGCCAGCGCCTTGTTCACCACCAGATAGTCGTACAGCTCGTGATAATCGACCTGCCCGTCCTGAAACGCGAGGATGTCCACCGCTCCGGCGACATTGCCCAGTATCTCGTTCCACTCGCGGCGGTGCTCTTCGACCGAAAGGGCCTTGTCGCCCGCCATCACCTGATCGGTCTTGACGCCGTGGATGTAGGGTGAGATCATCGTTTTCAGACCGCCCGAAACCGCCTTGGCATGGCGGCCCACTTCCGCATAGATGCGCGACATGTTCTTGGTCCGGCGGCTGATCTCCTGCGACAGATACCACCCCTGAAACGACTCGTGGTGGCCGTATCTGGCCCACACCTCGTCGATCAGTTTCAGGTTCAGGTCTATCTCGCGCTGGAAGAGTCCCTCCTGCCAGTATTTGCCCGAATCGTACATGCCGAAATAGAACGCCATACCGTATTTGTCGGCCAGCGTAAGGAACATCTCCACCAGATCGACCGGGGGATAGTACACCTCCTCGCTTTCGAGCAGACACTCGAACGGCGCGGCGATCCACCGCCCCAGCCCGGCGCGGATCAGCACCACGGTGTTGATCCCCATGTTTTTCATCGCCCGGAAATCGGCGTCCCACTCCCTGACGCCCCAATTCTGGTGGGGAATGTCCCAGCTCACCTCGTCGAGGAACGTCGCACGAACGGGAATCGCTTGGAGAATGCCTTCGGTTCTGAAATCGTCGTCCGACAGGCCGCAGGCCGCGTCGCCGCCCGCCGCACTCTTCGGGGAGCAGGCCGCCAGCACGACTGCGATCAGCACGGCCAGCGCCGCTGCCAAACCGCCCGGTTTAGGGTAATGTCCGTTCATCGGTCTCTATTCCAAGGTTTTCAGATACTCCATATAACGGTCGTACAGGTGTCCCGCCTGCAGGTAGGCCGACTGCGGACTCATGAAGTGCGAGAACTCGAACGTAATGGCGTTCTGGTAACCGGCCTGAGCCGCCAGCCCCATCTTGAGCCGCAGTTTCTCCCATTTGATCGGCAGGAACTTGATCGGCATGTCGCGGTCGAAGGTCTCGGAATTGGTCCAGCACTCCAGTCCGTAACGGTCGGCCAGTTTCTTGTTTACCTTCAGGAAATCGACCAGTTCGTCATACTCCACATGGCCGTCCTGAAAGGCGACGATATCCACGGCGCCCTTGATTCCGGCAAAGATGGCGTCCCACTCGCGTTCATGGCTTTCGAGCGTCACGACGTTCTGCTTCGAAGTCGAAGCATTGTACTGGCTGACGTTCTTGCTTCCGTCGATATAAGGGGAAATCATGGTCGGCAGACCGCCGGAAACCTCCTTGCAATAGCGTCCCAGACTCGCATACAGATCGACGATCCTGCCGGTATTGCGGCTACATTCCTGCGAAATATACCAGCCCGCAAAGGATTTGTAATGTCCGTAACGGCTCCACACCTCGTCGATCACGCGTTTGTTCAGCGCCACCTCCTGCTCGTATTCGCCGCGGTCCCAGTACTTGCCCGAATCGTAGAGTCCGAACCAGAAGTTCATGCCCCACTTGTCGCTCAGGCGCAGGAACATATCGACCAGATCGACGGGCGGTTCGTAACACCCCTCCTCGGCCGTGAGCACCCGCGAGGGAAAAGTCTGCCAGCGGCGGTAGCCGCAGCGGATCAGGATCACGGTGTCGATGCCGGCTTCGCGCATGTAGCCGAAGTCGCGGTCCCATTCGGCTTCGCCCCAGTTCTGATGGGGAATATCATGACTGATTTCGTCGAGAAAAGTTCCTTTTATTCGCATAACTCATTTATTTAAATTTCAAATCAGGTTCTCCAAAAAAGCCTGCGGTTCGTAAAAAAGACCGTAACGGCCATGACCGCGGCCGTGACCAGCACGCCCCGCACCACGCCCATCCACGGGCATAGCTCGGCAAAGGTCTGTAAATAAGGCGCCAGATGCAGCAGCGTCAGCAGGGGCATGATGAGGAATCCGGCCGCCGTATAGGCCACCATCGGATTCTGCCCGCATTTGACCAGCGCCGAGAAACGCACATTCAGCCGCCGCATCGCGATTCCGGCGGCGATCAGGACAAACGAAGCCAGCCCGGAGGTGACGAAAAAATAGCTGAACGTCGCGTAATCCTTCTTGATGCCCCCTTCGAACGCCTCCAGCGCCAGTCCCAGCATCAGCCAGAAAAAGCCCCAGCCGAAAAGCGAACGGTGCAGTCTTCCGGTCGCGGAGCCGTCCCCGCGCAGCAAGTGCCGGAGCAGGAGACAGATCAGGACGCCCGCCGCGAGATTCACGACCAGCTGCCGCGCGAAAAGCCCCCACATATTCAGGCATATCAGCGCCACGAGCAGAACGAGTATCCAGACCTCCCGCTGCCGGGACGCCCCCGGCGCATCCTCGCCGGCCTGCGTCATCCATTCGTAGATACGGTCTCCCGCAATCGTGCCGGGAATGATGATACAAAGGTATTTCAGGTAGTCGAAGCGGAAAAGCCACGGCGCAGGCGACCAGTCCCACAACGCCTCGTTCCACGAACCTTCGACGCCGCTGCCCAGACGCAGTGCCGCCAGCAGCGCCAGCACACCCAGCCGCGCCAGCAGATTGTTCCGCGTATAGAGCCACACCAGACTGCCGAACAGCGCCATATTCGCAAGGACCAGAATGATGACGTCGCTCCGCTCCGCCGAGACGGGCAGTCCCCAGATCCACCGGGCGGCCGCCAGCAGGGCGGCGATGCCGGCGACGCCGGCCAGACAGACCATGCGGTTCTGCCGGTCCGAAAGCCGGCCGAAGCGCATGAAAAGCGCACAGAAACAGCCCCAGCCCGCCAGCTGCAGCAGCGAGGAGCCCCATCCCGGCAGCGTTCCCGTCACTCCGGAACGCAGGTTGGCAAGGGCAATGGCGAAAAGCGCCAGCAACGCCCACCTGCGCGCCACGACCGTCAGGATCAACACCACCGATTCGCCCCGCTGTTCCAGCCGCCGGCGCAGGGCCAGCGGGAAAGCGGCCCCCATCGAGAAGAGGAAAAACGGGAAGACCAGATCGACCCACGTAATTCCCGGCACCGACGGGTCGAAGCGGAACGACGGCGGCGGCACCTGCGCATGAAACAGCCACGCAGGAAGTTCGGCGTGCCACAGGATCTGCCCCGACAGCACCATTCCCACGATAGCCAGCCCCCGCAGCAAATCGACCGTATAAGCTCGTTTTTCCATCTGCAAGGCGTGTTATTTCAGGTATTTCTGTTTCTTGAGGTAATCGGTCCAGATCACATATCCCGCGGGATGGAGGTGGATTCCGTCCTTCGTCAGGTCGATGCGCAGCTCGCCGTCGGCGTCGGAAAGCAGCGGCGCCAGATCGACGAACGTACACCACGGCTTGGCGTCGCACAACTGCACCAGCCGCGCATTGAGCGCCCGCACCTGCGGATTGTGCCCCTTGAGTCCGGGATAGGCCAGCCGCCGGGTATTGACCGGCAGCACGCTCTGGATATAGAGCCGGCAGCCGGGAACGGCTTCGTGCACCATGTCCGCCATGCGGGTAATGTTCATCACGATCGTATCGACGGGCTGCCCGCCCGTCAGGTCGTTGATACCCGCCATCAGGAAGATTTTGCGGGGCTTGCTTTTCAGGATGTCGGGCAGACGGTCGATCATGCCGAAGGTGTTGTCGCCGCCGATGCCGCGGTTCTCGACGTCGCCGCGTTTGAGCAGCAGGCTCCACCACCCCTGTTCGGTGATGCTGTTGCCGAGGAAGACGATCGCCCCCTGCTGCAGTCCCTCTTCGTCGTGGGCCGCACGGCGGGTATCGTAGTAGGCGTTATGGAATTTCTGCGCCGAAGCGCCGGATGCCGCGAAAAGGGCGGCCAGAAACAATATGACGATGCGTTTCATAATCAGTCTTTTTTAATTACGCCGTCGATACCGGTCTTGACATAAGACCACTGATCGGCTTTTTTCAGGTGAATCATATCGAACAGGAAATAACCGTCGCAGGCATTGATGCAGGCGGCGACCGAAGCGGTGATGGCCCGGTTCTCCTCCTCCTGCGGCACCTTGTCCTCGGCATCCCAGTTTCCCACGTCGGGACCGCCTGCCACCATCGGGCAGGCCCCCATCGTACGCTCTTTGGCCAGCAGGCAGAATCCCTGCATGGTCCATTCGGTCGTGCCGTAAACGCGCGTCGGGGAGGCGTAGGCGCCGATGAGCATCTGGTCCATCAGGTCGGCATAGCCGTAGTTCATGTATTTCTTGGTAGCCCACGAGAATTTGGACGAGGTATCGTAATTGGGGCTGGCCCAGTTGACGCCCACGTCGTAATAGCTGGCATACCAGCCTCCGACGTATACGCCGAACTTGACCGACGGATTGACCGACTTGACGGCGGCGCGCGCCTTCTCCATAAAGTCGTGGATCACCTTCGCCCGGAATTCGAGCCACTGCTTCATATGCACGGGCACCGGCGAGGGTATGCCCGAAGTATGGCCGGCAGGCAGAATGTCGGCGGGGAAACCGGCAACCGACTGGCCGATATACTTCTCGAACTCCTTGCGCGTATAATTCGAGAAATCGCTGGTAAATCCGTCGAAGCGCCCCCGGTCGAGGAAGATTCCCGCCAGTCCGTCATAGGCCGCGAGGTCCCTGAGCATCGAACAGAGATACTCCTGCACTTCGGGCAATACCGGATTGAAGAACTTGGCGGACTGCGAGGTTGACATGATGTTCGTGATGCCGCCCGCCAGATTCAGATCGGTCGTCCACGCCCGCTTGGCCTCATCCCGGAAAACGACTCCGGCGCCGCCCAGCGAGGTCTGGTTGCCGCCCGTAAAGGTATTGATCGCGGCGTGAATGCGCAGGTCGAGCGACTTTCCGGCGTCGATAAACGCCTGCAGGTAGTCCCACGTGGCCGTGCGTTCGACCTTGGAATATCCGCCCGGCAGCCATGCGCCGAGCCATTCCACCTGATCGACCACCGACGTACGGAAAAGCACGTCGCCGGTAGTAGGCCGCACATCGACCACGATATCGGTGAATCCGGCCTCCTTGGCTTTGGTCAGATCGCGCAGTATATTCTCCTTGCTGTTGGCGAAATCGGGGAAGTTGGCGGCGGCATCGACCCAGATGAACCGGGGTTTCTCCACCCCCGGCTCCGGATCGGGATCGGGGTCGGGATCGGGCCACTCCCATTCGGGCTCCTTCGAATCCGAGCCGCACGAAACAGCCCCGTATCCCAGCGTCAGCGCCACCAAAGCCGCCGCAAACCATTTGATATTCTTTTTCATCTTCAAAATTATGTTTGTTTTAGGACCTGCATCCCCGGTCAGAGGGATGCAGGCAAAAGGGGTGTTACTTGTCGATACAGTCGAACTCCCAAGCGACCAGCGCATTGGTATTGGCGTCCGTATAGTAGAGATTCATCTTGTATCCGTCGGCCGATGCCGTCATCAGCACGTCGCCGGCCGCATTGACCACCGCCCCGGCAGGCTTGTATTCGTTCGATACGAAGACCTTCGACGGCGACGTGTCGCACGCACCCGTCATCTGATCGGGCGTCGTCACATCGAACATGTAGGCCTTGAACTCTCCGTAGGTGAAATGCGCGCCCTCATAAATCGCCGCATATTTGGCGTTATTGAACGTACATACATCCACACAGTTGTAGTTGGAGTTGGCACCCCATGTCGCAGTGGCGATCTTGTGGGTTACAGCGCCCGTCGCATCGACACGATACAGCGCATTGGCACTGTAGTAGGCAAGGAAGTAAGGATCGTCGGGATTGGCCGAATAAGCCTCCACGTCGGCGTGGCCGTTGCCGTTCCAGCCGGCGGTCGCCCCCGTAACCGAGATCATCTGCGGCTTGGCCGGCACGCCTCCGGTAATCACCCAGCGGAGGAACTTGCAAACGGCACCGTTCCACGTATAGATCACGGCCGTAACGATCGCATCGCCCTTCACGTTGCCCTGCACCGAAATGTGCTTGCCCATCGAAGCGCCCGTAGCGTTCGTATAGGAGAGCAGCTCGGCAGGCATTTCATCCGTCGATGCCGCCGCATAAACCTTGAATTCGGCATTGGGATTAGCCAAGTTCGCATAGAGGATGTTGCCCGCGTCGTCCGAGGTCATACCGCCGTCGGCCGCTACGCCCTTCATGTCGTGTGCACCCAAGAAATCACCCGTCGCTCGGTTGAACAGGAACTTGTCCGCACCGGTCGAAAGCACGAGCTTGTTGCCCGACGCCGCCAGCGAATAGATCTTACCGCCGGCATTGACGATTCCGAGTTTGTCGAGCGATACGTTCTGCCAAACCTCCGTCTCGCTGCCCGCACGCCAGCCGTATTTGATCTTGGGCGGAATCTCCTTGCTCACGGAATAAACCCGCTTGGTCACGCCGTCATGCGCCGTAACCGTAAATTTCACGCCCTCGCCCTCGTAATTGGCCGCAACGGCGGGATCGGGCGAGATCGTGGCGTGGGGAGAAAGAATCACCTGCGCCGTCACCGACGAAAGGTCATCGACCGTAATGAGTGAAATCGTGTTCCGGTCGTTATCGATCACGCCCTGAATGGAGGGTTCGTCGGTGGCGAAAGAGATGATCTCGCATTTATCCGATTTCTTGATGTTGCCCGTCACGCAGAAATTGCGCTTCGAACCGTCGACACGCGTCAGCGTAAACCAGTTTTCCTTCGTCAGATCCAATACCCCAAGCATCGGCGTGATGAAACAGTTGTCATCCAGATTAGCCGTGACGCGCATCTGGGTAATCGAAGTGGTATTCGACGAATTTTCGGGATAATAGTAAGGAACATCGATCACGATACGCTCCTGTCCCTCGGTCACCGCCGCGGTGAATTTTGCCAGCGGGTCGTTTTTATACTCCCCGGTAGCGAACTGCGCCGAGATGGTGTTCAGCCCCTGATCCACGACCGACGGGGTCAGCTCATCCGGCTCATGGCAGCCGCCTAAGCCGAGCAGAGCCGCCAATGCAAATAATTTAATGCTATTTTTCATGGTTTCGGTTTCTTTTAGAGATTATAACCACTCAGGGAACTGCTTGACGGCCGAATTGTTGCTCAGCTCGGTTTCAGGCAGCGGAATACGGTAAAGCTTCTCTTCGAAAAGGCGGTCCTTACGGTCGCAGTCGACGTAGGTATAAATAAACTCGGCACCCTGCTTTTCGATTTTGAGACCGTGTACGCGGCTGTTCTGACCGGAATAAGCCGTATGCGCGAGTTTCCAGCGGCGCATGTCCCAATAATGATGTCCTTCGCAGTAAAGTTCGATCTTCCGCTCCTGCCGGATCGCCGCCATCAGCGCCTCGCCGGACTTATTGGAGTAAGGCAGGCCTACGCGCTCCCGAATCTGGCGCAGGTCGTCGTTCGCACCGTCGGCCCCCAGCATGTAGCACGCCTCGGCGTGATTCAGAATGACTTCGGCCAGACGAATGGCGATCCAAGGCTGCGTACAGGCTTTCGAATAGTCGGTATAACCTTCGTTCAGCATTTTGCGCAGATAATAACCCGTGGTCGTACGGCCGTTGAGCGCCGAACCGTCGTCGTAAACGGCATAGCCGTCTTTACCGCTCACATAAGGTTCGAGAGCACGGCCTTTCCATTCGCACCCGTTGTAAAGCACGGAAGCATGGAAACGGGGTTCCAATTGAGCATAAGGCGGCGTATCGGTCGTACCGGTCGTCGTATTGTGCCACGGTGTCCAGTCGGGATAACCGCCCGTCGTCGCCAGTTCGTACGACTCGACCATCTCCTGCGTCGGAGTGGCCCGGCCGCCCATGGTCGTATTGTCGCCGCCCGGCATAAAGAGCTTGTCCCAGCTATGGTTCGGGCCGCCGACCAGATAGTTGTATTCCAGAATCGACTCCGTATTACCGTCGCGCATCGAGGTAAACGCCTTAGCGTAATCGGCGGCCGTTTTGCCCGGCATCAACACATAACCGAGTTTGAATACCTCTTCGGCCGCGGTTTTGGCCGACTGCCAGCGTTTGGCATAGAGCATCGCGCGCGACAGCATCGCATACGCGGCACCGGAAGTAATGCGCCCCGCTTCGTTGTCCCATTTGGCCGGAAGGGTCTTGGCGGCATAGGAAAGGTCGCCTTCGACCATATTCCACCCCTCCTCCTCGGTCGAGAGGGCCTTATTCTCGGTAATCGCCAGCAAATCCTCGTTATAGAGAATCACCTCCGGAGTGCGCTTCAGCAACTGGAAATAGAGGAATCCGCGGAAGAACCGGGCCTCTGCCTCGAAACGCTTGTAAGTGTCGCCGTCGAAATTGCTTCCGTATTTTTTCAGTCCGTAAAGGAACTCGTTGACGCGACGGATACGAGTGTAGGTATCATCCCATGCTCCGAAATGGAAAGCGGCCGTCGATGCGGCAAGTCCGCCCTCGGCGAAAGCGATGATATTGGCAAACCCCACGTTCGTGCCCGGCGTGGCCGAACCGAACTTGAGCGTCTCGGTCAGGCCGTCCGTCAGGCCGACCTGACTGTCGCCGGTCTCAAACGCCCCGTACCGGGAGATGTAGGGATAAAACCCATTGATATACTGAGTCACATAATTGACGTCGCTCCATACGATCTTTTCCGACACCTTGTTGGTCGGACTCATGTCGAGCCAATCGTTACAGCCCGTCATGGCGACCGTAGCAGCCAGCAAAACGATATTTATGATTTTCTTTTTCATGATTTTGAATTTTGTCGGTTAGAACGAAACTTCGAGACCGCCCACAACCGTACGCTGCTGCGGATAGTAACCGTTGGTCACGCCCGGCCATTCGGGATCGACGCCTTCGGGCAGACCCGACCACGTACAGAGGTTGTTGCCCTCGATATAAACCTTCACCTTCTGGATGCGCAGTTTGTTGGTCCAGTTTTTGGGCAGCGTATAGCCCAGATGAACCGATTTCAGACGCAGATACTTTCCGTCGCGGTACCAGAACGACGAAGCATAGGAGTTGTTCGTGTTAGGCGGATTGAGCGACAGACGGGGATACTCCGCATTGGGATTTTCGGGCGTCCATGCGTTTTCTACAAGATAACGCGGCGAGTTGGCGCCGGCCTTGAACGGACGGGTGAAAATCGTATTGTCCTCATTCCAGTTGTAATAAGTACCCGTCAGCGAAACGTCGCAAACGGCAGCCCCGACAAACAGAATATCGAATTCAAGTCCTTTCCACGAAGCATTGAGATTGACACTGCCGTTGAACTGCGGACGCTGGCCGCGACCGAGATAGGCGCGGTCCTGATCGTACGTAATGGCGCCGTCGCCGTTGAGATCCTTGTATTTGATATCGCCCACACGGGGACGCGAGCCGGAGATCCACGGCGAATTGTCGATCTCCTCTTCGCTCTGGAACAGGCCGTCGGCCATAAAGCCCATCGTCATGTAGCGGCTCTTGCCGGTACGCTTGGCGTAATCGGGCGTATTGGGGCTGTCCTGATAACGGAGCCAGCGATCTTTCGCCCAAGTCATATTGACGGTCACGCCATACTGGAAATCTTTGCCGATGTGATTACGATGAGTCAGTTTGACGTCGATACCCTTTACATCCTGCGCATTGTTATTTATGTAAGTGGGGTAATAGCCGCCCATCGAAGCGGGTTTTCCGGTGTTCGATCCCAGAATATCGAAAATATAGTTGTAGAAAGCATCGAATTCGACTCCGAGTTTTCCGCTCCACATCGCCAGATCGAAACCTACGTTGTAGGAATAATTACGCTCCCAAGTCAGAAGTTCGTTCGCAACCAGCGACGTCATGATACCGTTCTGCCCCACGCCGCCGAGTACGACGCTCGGTGCCGTACTGACATTGGAGAACGTACTCAGGAAAGCATAGGCCGCCGAGCCGGAGTCGTCGCCCAAGGAACCGAACGATGCACGGAGCTTGAAGTTGTCGACCGCGTTGCGCAGGGGAGCGAAGAAGTTCTCCTCCGACATGCGCCATCCGAGCGATACCGAAGGGAAGAATCCCCAGCGGCGTCCCGAAACGTTGCCGATAAACTTATAAGACCCGTCATAACGTCCGGAGAATTCGAACAGATATTTATCGGCATAATTGTACTGTCCGCGGAAAACCAGTCCGACCTTGCGCGAAGCGTCGCTGGAACCGCCTATCGGCTTATCTGCCGGAGTCGTCGCTTGGTCCAGTTCGGGCAGTTGCGGGAACGGAATGTCCTTACCCGAAGCCGAGAATTTATTGGTCTTGTAATCGCGGGTTTCGATCAGCGCCAACAGATCGACTTTATGTTTCTCCGCAAAGGTATTTTTGTAGCTGATGCTGGCCTGAGAGGTAATTCGGCGCCACTGCGAGAATCCTTCGGTCAGGTTATTGGTTTTCTTGCCGGTCGTGACATTCGCATTGTTGCGCGGATCCGACGCCTTGGAATAGGTGATATCCGAGCTGGTCGAATTCGGCGTGCTGGCCAGCATGAGGAAGTAAGGCGTGCTCAGGATTTTGGATGTCGTAGAACTGCGGTCGTACGCCCCCATGACCTTCAGGCTGAGACCCTTTACCCACGGAAGATCCCATTGCAGGGCAGCATTGGTCTGCATGGCTACGGTCTGTGATTTCGAATAGCCCGACAGTTCGGTAGCGGCAATCGGATTGATCGTATTCCCGTAACTATTCTGGCTCGCGGTCGGAAGTCCGTCATAGGTCTTCGGCAGGTAAGGATGCATATAGGCGGCCTGCTCGGCAATCGAGAGCCACGGGGCCGTCGAAACGCTGGTGCCGGAAGTACCGCCGGCAGAGAATCCGGGCTCCTTCCGATCTCCTATCTGACCTGCCACTCCAAACGTAAAGGTCAGGCTCTTGGCGATCTTGGCTTCGATATTCGTACGCAGGTTATAGCGGTCGTAATCGAAATTCTTGACATTGCCGGTCTGGTTCATATAGCCCAGCGAAGCGAAATAATTGATCCGGTCGCTGCCGCCCGTCGAAGTGACGCTGTGCTGCTGGAGCGTACCGGTTCCGAAGATTTCGTCGATCCAGTTGGTGTTGCCCCAGCCGTTCGTGCCTTCGCGCATCATCTGTACATGCTTGGCCGTGAAGATCGGCTCCTGACCGTCGAGTTCGAGCGCCTTGTTGTACCAGTAAGCATAACCCGGACCGTCGAGGAATTCGGGATACGAGGTATTGAACGACGCACCGTAAGACCCTTTGTAAGTCAGGTTCATCGCCCCCTGTCTGCCCTTCTTGGTCGTTACGATCATCACACCGCCGGCTGCTTCGAGACCGTAAACCGCTACGGCGGCGCCGTCCTTCAGCAGCGATACCGACTCCACATCGTTGGGGTCGATGTCATTGATCGAACGCTGCACGCCGTCGACGATATAGAGAATACCCGACTTCGCGCCGCGAATGGTCATGCTGGCTTGGTCCTGACCGGGCTGTCCGGAATTCTGCACGGAGATAAGACCCGGCAGACGGCCGGCCAGTCCCTGCGAGATATTGGACATCGGCATCTTCTGAAGCTCCTTACCGTCGATCTGCGACACGGCCGCCGTAACGTCGGCGCGGCGCTGAGAGCCGTAACCGAGGATGACGACCTCGTCCAAACGGGCGGCATCCTCCTTCATCGTAACGTCAAGGTTGGAAATCCCCCCCCACAAGTTATTCTCTGTGAGGACATTCCGATATACGTAAATTCCAGTATACCGCCTTTGGGAACCGCAATGGAGTAGTTTCCGTTTATGTCGGTCGTCGTACCCTTGTTCGAGTCCACGACCACCACGGTCACACCGACGAGCGGATTGCCCTGTTCATCGGTAACCGTACCCCCGACGGTAGGCTGCGCAAAGGCCGTCCCGGCCCCCGCCAACAGCAGGAACAATGTCCACAGACACGTCCTCGCCGCCAGAGAATCTCTGAATCTAGAGAAAAACTCTTTCATAGAATTACATTTAAGTTAAGTTTTTAGTGTTTTATATTGGTTGCAGATCAGTTGCTTCCTTCGGCGATTCCGGCCGCCAGCTCCGACCACCAGCCGCGGTTGATGATATGAACGATATCGAAGATCATCAGTCCGTCGGTGTCGCGGAGCGCCTGCGCCACGGCGCGGGTGAATTGCGCGGCATCGCCCTCGTACTGCTCGACATAGATCGAACCCGTCACGGGAACCACGCCGCAGGTGATTTTCTTCGCCCACTCGGCGCCGCCCTCGATGCAGTACCAGTAATTCTGCTCGTCGGACATTCCCGCTTCGGTACGCTGCCCGACGACTCCGTTTGCCTTGTCGACTTCGGCTTTGGTAACCAGCGTATAGTAAAGCCCGGTCATATAGATGTCGAGCAGGTCGGCATAACCCGTATTCCTGTATTCGGGCGTCGCCCAATCGAAATAGCGGGCGGGATCGAACTGTTCGCTGGCCCAGTTGACGCCCACGTAATAATAGGTCGGGTACCATGCGCCCGTATAGTCGCCGATCAGCAGCCGGGGATTGATCTCCTTGAGCTGCCGGTGGGCTTCGGTCACGAAGTCCTTGATAACCGATGCGCGCCATTCGATCCACTTGCGGAACAGCGGGCCTTGCGACCAGTCCCACTTGCCGTCGGCATCCTGCGTCCAGCGGAGTATATCATCGGGATAATCGGCGACTTTCGTTCCGGCATAAGCTTCGAAAAGCTCCTTCGACAGCGGACTGAAATCGGAGGTGATATTGTCGAAACGCACCCGGTCGAAGACGATGCCGTCCACGTCGGGGTACTTCTCGGCGAACTCCCTCAGAATCGCCAGCTCGTACTCCTGCACTTCGGGATTAGCCGGGTTGAGCATGCCGTTGTAGTTGCTCTTTATTTCGCTGATCGGCACGATCTTCCCTTCGGTATAGACCTGCGACTGCCAGTCGGCATGATCGCCGTAGATGATTCCCCGGTCGAAGAAGTTGTGACCGCCGGCGAACACGTTGAGCGAACCGTGCACGCGCATGCCCAGCTTGTGTCCCTCCTCGATGAAATAGCCCAGCAGATCGTAGTTCTCAGGACGGGTCACGCCGTCCCATTCGCCCATGTAAGGCGCAATGTCGCTCTTGTAGAGCGTTTCGCCCATGATCGACTTCACGTCTACCACCACATCGGTAAAGCCCATGTCGTGGATTTTGGACACGTAGTAACGGATCGAATCGGGATGACTCAGCGTAGCGTAATTGCCTTCGCAGTCGAACCACATGTAAAGCGGTTTCGACTGCTGTTTTTCCTGCGTGCAGGAGGCGGCTGCAAAGGCCGCGAGACAGATAAGGAGAAGTTTCTTCATATGATTCTTTATGGATTAGTTCACTTCGGAGATGACGACCGCCGTCGAAATTTTGCGCTCGACGATCACTTCGGCGCTGCCCGTGTCGCTGGGACGGTTGAGCACCTTGCCGTCGCTGCCGACCATTGTCGAAGATCCGCCGCCGTCGAGATTGACCGCATCGACGGCACCCAGCTCGATCAGTTTGTCGGCCAGTTCGGCCAGCGTAAACCCGGCGCTGCCCCGCATATTGCGTCCGTCGCACACCAGCAGAATCAGTTTTCCGTCGGCCGTGGCGCCGACCGCCGTACGCGGCTGACGCGAGGTCCCGGCGATGCCGCCGCCGTCGAACACCTCTTTCCAATAATTCTCCACGGCGACGTTCTTCCCCTCCTTGACCAGCATCGGACCGCCTCCGACGGCTTCCTGCGGCGTCCAGAGCACGGCGCCGGGCGTCTTCGAAGTCGGCGGCGCGGACATATACGTATTCGTACGTTCGTCATTGTCGAGTGCGGACGGGAAGGCATAAGGCTTGTTGCCGTCGTCGAGAACGCAGTAAATCCAGTGCGTCTCGAACCCTCCGGACGCCATCTGCCCGAACGAGGAGCGCACGGGATAAACCGTCTGATTGTTACGTGTCACCGTCTGATTCTCGATCGACTTGACGGCACCGCCGGTAACAAGCAGGCTCAGCGAGTTCCCGGCCCACCAATACCCGGCATTGATCGTCACACAAGCCGTTCCCCGGTTGGCCGAAGCGAATTCGGCATGAATGCGCGACGGGGTTTTCTGCTGCGGCAGATGCACGGCGTTGAAGCGCAGTTTGGGATTGGCTTTCAGGTCGGCCACGGCCACGAATCCGAGACATTGTTTTCCGCCGCCCAGATCGTCCGTAAACTCGGTTACGGTCAGGCCGGCAGGATAATCGCCCGGCTGAGGGTCGGGATCGGGATCAGGTCCGTCGGGAAATTCATAGTCGGGCGTTTTCGAATCGCTGCCGCACATACAGCACACGGCGCAGACACAGACAGCAAGCAGGGCGAAGCCAAGAAATTTTAGTTTCATATTTCAGTCAGCATTGGGTTTTGGTTCGGTTCGGATACCTTATATATATTCTGAACAGATTTATTGTATGTTCGCCAACAAATGTAATAATTAAAATTATTATACAAAACTTTTATAATAATATTTTTTACTTTAAAATTAATCCAAATAAAATATTTTTACAGAGTGAAATCACATAAATAACATGACTGTCAGAGTATTAATCAAAAACGCAAGCCCGAAACGCTTAGTAAATAAATTTTCTTTCAACCGAAGATATAGAAAATATTTATCGTTTTCCAGAATCAATTCGGGCGTAATGCCGATACGCCCGCCCCCGCAGACGGGCTAAAGAGCTTCTGCGCCGGCAATATAACCGGCGATAAGCATTTCCGGCCGGATAATATACGGGTGCGGCTTTTCGGGGCGGCATTCTTTTTTATTTCCGATTTTTTGTCTAACTTTGATTAAACATGCAGACACAATGGCAGTTCAGACTCTCAAAAAAGTGTTTCGGTTCTATGTGGACGGCTTCCGCAGCATGACTGTAGGCAAGACGCTCTGGGCCATCATTCTGGTCAAACTGTTCATCATGTTCGCCGTCCTCAAACTCTTTTTCTTTCCCGATTTTCTGGCCGGCCAAAGCCCCGAAGAGCGCAGCCGCTCGGTGATGAAGGAACTAACCCCCGAAAAATAACTCCGTATCTATGCTATCCGATTACTTGCAAACAGTCGATTGGTCGCGTGCGCAGTTCGCCATGACGGCCATCTACCACTGGCTTTTCGTGCCGCTCACGCTGGGACTGGGCTTCATCCTCGCCATCATGGAGACCCTCTACGTCCGCACGGGCGACGAATTCTGGAAACGGACCACCAAATTCTGGATGCGCCTGTTCGGCATCAACTTCGCCATCGGCGTGGCGACGGGCATCATCCTCGAATTCGAATTCGGCACCAACTGGTCCAACTACTCGCATTTCGTGGGCGACATCTTCGGCGCCCCGCTGGCTGTCGAGGGCATCATGGCCTTCTTCATGGAGAGCACCTTCATCGCCATCATGTTCTTCGGCTGGAACAAGGTCTCGAAGGGCTTCCACCTCACTGCGACATGGCTCACGGCCATCGGGGCCAACCTCTCGGCCCTGTGGATTCTGGTCGCCAACGCATGGATGCAGTATCCCGTAGGCTGTACGTTCAACCTCGAAACGGTGCGCAACGAGATGACCTCGTTCTGGGACGTGCTCTTTTCGCCCGTGGCGATGAACAAGTTTTTCCACACCGTCACCTCGTCGTTCGTGCTGGCGTCGCTGTTCGTCGTGGGCGTCAGCGCATGGTACCTGCTCAGGCGGCGCGAGCAGAAGATGGCCCGCAAGAGCATCGCCATCGCTTCGGCCTTCGGCTTCATCTTCGCGCTGGTCACGGCCACGACCGGCGACCGGTCCGGCGCAGTCATCGCCCGCGTGCAGCCGATGAAACTCGCGGCCATGGAGGCCCTCTACGACGGTTCGCAAGGCGCCCCCCTGACAGCGATCGGCATCGTCAAGCCCGAAGCCGAGCGCACGTCGAACGAAGATGCGTTCTACTTCAAAATCGACATTCCGAAACTGCTCTCCATCATGAGTTTCCGCGATGCGGACGCCTATGTGGCGGGCATCAACGATCTGGTGAACGGCAACGAGTGGTACGGCGTCATGTCGGCGGGCGAGAAAATCGAACGCGGCCGCGTGGCCGTCGGCGAGCTGGCCCGCTACCGCAAGGCGCTCGACGAGGGCGACCAAGCCACGATCGACGAAGTCACCGCCAAATTCGATCCCGCAACGCCCCAAGGCGAGGAGTTCCTGCGCGAATACTTCGCCTACTTCGGCTACGGCTACCTCGACGCACCGCAGGACATCGTTCCCGACGTGCCGCTGCTGTTCTACTCGTTCCGTGTGATGGTGGGCGCCGGATGCTTCTTCATCCTGCTGCTGGGGCTCGTCTGGTGGTTAAACCGCAAGGACCGGCTGGCGGACAAACGCTGGCTGCTGTGGATCGCCGTATGGTCCGTACCGCTGGCCTACCTCGCATCGCAGGCGGGCTGGGTGCTGGCCGAAGTCGGCCGGCAGCCGTGGGCCATTCAGGACCTGATGCCCGTGGGCATCGCCGCGTCGAAGATCGGCAGCACGTCGGTCACGGCGACCTTCTTCATCTTCCTCGCGCTCTTCACGGCGCTGCTGATCGCCGAACTGAGCATTCTGTTCCGTCAGATTAAAATCGGTCCCGAACAAGAAAAAGAATAAACTACTATGGAAACTATAACACTCTTGCAACATTATTGGTGGCTGATCATCTCCCTGCTGGGAGCGCTGCTGGTCTTCCTGCTCTTCGTGCAGGGCGGACAGGGACTGCTTTACTGCCTCGGCAGGACCGAAGAGGAACGCAACATGCTGGTCAATTCGCTGGGCCGCAAATGGGAGTTCACCTTCACGACGCTCGTGACGTTCGGCGGCGCATTCTTCGCCTCGTTCCCGCTCTTCTACTCCACCTCGTTCGGCGGCGCCTATTATGTCTGGATGACCATTCTGCTGAGTTTCGTCATACAGCCCGTCGCCTACCAGTTCCGCCGCAAGGCAGGCAACGTTTTCGGCGAAAAGACGTTCGACGTCTTCCTGACGATCAACGGCATAGCAGGTCCCCTGCTGCTGGGCACCGCCGTCGGGACGCTCTTCACGGGTGCAAACTTCACGGTGGACCGCCTCAACTTGGCCAACGGCGCAGGCAGCGGCAGTGCAACGGTCATCTCGCAGTGGACCACGCCGTGGCACGGTCTCGAAGCGCTCGGAGACATGCGCAACGTGGCGCTGGGGCTGGCCGTGATGTTCCTCGCCGGGATGCTGGCCTGCCAGTATTTCATGAACAACATCGCCGACGAGACGCTCTTCGCCCGCGCCCGCAGGCGCATGCTGACGCTCGCCGCCCCGTTCCTCGTCTTCTTCCTGACGTTCTTCGTCTGGCTGCTCTTTTCCGACGGTTTGGCGGTCGATGCCGCAGGCCGCATTTCGGCCGAGCCTTACAAATACCTGCACAACATGCTCGAAATGCCCTATGTGGCCGCAGCGCTGCTGATCGGCGTGGTATCGGTGCTGTGGAGCATCTATTCGGGCTGGCGCGGAAAACGCAATGCCGTCTGGTTCGGCGGCGCGGGCACCGTGCTGACGGTACTGGCCCTGCTGCTGTGCGCCGGATGGAACAACACGGCCTACTACCCGTCGCTGGCGGAGATGCAGTCGTCGCTGACGATCTACAACTCGTCGTCGAGCGAATTCACGCTCAAAGTGATGAGCGTCGTCTCGCTGATGATCCCGTTCGTCGCAGCCTATATCTGGTACGCATGGCGGGCCATGAACCGCAAGCCGATCACCCGCGAAGAGATACGCGGGAACGACCATATGTATTGACACGAAAGAGGGGGAAAGTCTCGGACTTTCCCCCTCTTTTATTCCAACCTTTTCCGCCGGCTATTTTTCGCCTTCGCCGAACGGATACTGATTCTGGTGCACGTCGTCGAAACGAAGTCCCTTCTCGTAGGTCTTCATGGCGCGGCGGCTCATACCCATCGACGAGAAACCGCCGTCGTGGTAGAGGTTCTGCATCGTCACCTTGCGCGTGAGGTCCGAGAAGAGCGTCAGCACATAGTCGGCGCAGTCCTCCGCCGAAGCGTTGCCCAGCGGCGACATGTTCTCGGCAAACTCCATCAGGTCGCCCAGTCCCAGCACGCCGCTTCCGGCGGTCGTCGGGGTCGGAGACTGCGATACGGTGTTGATGCGCACGTGCTTCTCACGGCCGTAGATATAGCCGAAACTGCGCGCGATCGACTCCAGCAGCGCCTTGGCGTCCGCCATGTCGTTGTAGCCGTAAAGCGTACGCTGCGCGGCGATATAGCTCAGCGCCACGATCGAACCCCAGTCGTTGATGGCGTCCTTGCGGCGTGCCACCTGAATCGCCTTGTGGAACGAAATGGCCGAAATATCGAGCGTCTTCGAGAGATAATCGTAATCCAGATCGTCGTACGTGCGGCCCTTGCGGACGTTGGGCGACATGCCGATCGAGTGGAGCATGAAGTCGAACTTGCCCCCGAAATGTTCCATCGTCTTGTCGATCAGATTCTCCAGATCCTCGACGCTCGTGGCGTCGGCCGGAACGACGATCGTATTGCATTTTTCAGCCAGCCGGCCGATTGTACCCATGCGAATAGATACGGCAGTATTCGTAAGGACGATTTCGGCACCCTCTTCAACGGCGCGTTCCGCCACTTTCCATGCGATCGACTGCTCGTTGAGTGCTCCGAAAATAAGGCCCTTCTTGCCTTTCAATAAATTGTATGCCATCCTATTTAGATTAAAAATTCGGGCAAATATAACAAAAATATTTCAATCGACCGCGCCGACCGCCCGGATCGGGTATAAATCGGCTGTATCCCGGCAAACGCCCGCCGCCGGACTTTCATCTTTTTTCGCGCACCGCAGTATCTATCTGCTTTATTTATCGTACCTTTGCCCCCGATTAAAATATGCACATGACCATTACAGACGATTTCAGCGCACTGGGGCTTTCCGAGCAGATGCTCACCGCAGTCCGCGCCAAGGGATTCGAGACGCCCACCGCAATCCAGAAGCTCACAATCCCCCACCTGCTTACCAAAACCAACGACATCATAGCCCAGTCGCAGACCGGTACGGGTAAAACCGCGGCCTACGGCCTGCCGATACTCCAGTCGCTCGAACCCGCCCGCGGACCGGTTCAAGCCATTATCCTCGTGCCGACGCGCGAACTGGCGCTGCAGGCCGCCGAGGAGCTGCTCTCCTACAACCGCGAAAAACGGCTCTCGATTACTGCCATCTACGGCGGCGCCGCGATGAGCGAACAGCTGCGCCGGCTCGCCAAAGGCGTCGATATCGTCGTCGGCACGCCGGGCCGCGTGCTGGACCACATCCGCCGCGGCACGTTGAAACTCGAAAACGTCCGTTACCTCGTACTGGACGAAGCCGACGAAATGCTCAACATGGGCTTCGTGGAGGACGTCGAGGAGATCATGAGCCACACCAGCGAGGAGCGGCGCGTGCTGCTCTTCTCGGCGACGATGCCCGAACGCATCATCCGGCTCTCGAAAACCTACATGCGCGACACGGAGATCGTGCGCGTCGAGAACAAGCAGCTCACGACCGACCTCACCGAGCAGATCTACTTCGAGGTGCGCGAAGCCGACAAGTTCGACGCCCTGACCCGGATCATCGACGTCGAGCCCGAATTCTACGGCATCATCTTCGCCCGCACCAAGATCGGGGCCGACGAAACCGCATCGCGGCTCGCCGCCCGCGGCTATGCCGCCGAGGTGCTGCACGGCGACGTCTCGCAGGCCCAGCGCGAAAAGATACTCCGCAAGTTCCGCGACCGCTCGGTCAATATCCTCGTCGCCACCGACGTGGCGGCGCGCGGCATCGACGTGGGCAATCTGACCCACGTCATCAACTACTCGCTGCCGCAGGACTCCGAGAGCTACGTGCACCGCATCGGCCGCACGGGCCGCGCCGGCAAGCAGGGCACGGCCATCACCTTCGTCTCGCCCTCCGAATTCCGGGGACTGAACAACCTGATGCGCGACATCAAGGTCGAGATCAAGCGCGAAACCCTCCCCTCGCCGCAGGACATCGTCGAGATGAAACGGCTGAAGATCAAGGATGAGATGCAGGAGATCGTCGAAAACGAAAGTTACGACGGCTACCGGGAGTTCGCCGAAGAACTGCTGGCCGAATACACGCCCGACGTAGCGCTGGGCGCCCTATTGCGTCTGGCGTTCCGCAGCGAACTCGACCAGAGCAACTACCCCGAAATCCGTTCGTTCTCGGTGGACCGCAAAGGCACGGCGCGGCTGTTCCTCGCCGTGGGCAGACGCGACGGCTACACGGCGCGCAAGCTGGTCGATATGCTCAAGTTCAAGTGCGGCCTGCGCGACAAATACATCAACGACGTCCAGATCTCGGACAACTTCTCGTTCGTGAGCGTGCCGTTCCACGATGCCGAAGAGATCGTCCGCAAGCTCAACCGCCTGAACCGGGGCCGCCGGCCGATAGCCGAAATCGCCCGCGACGGCGAGGAAGCCGCAGCCCGCAAACCCCGGCGCGCGAAAACGGCCGACGTCGGCGGAGAGGAATACGCCCCGGCCCCGAAAAAATCCGTCCGCAGGGAGAAACCGGCCGCCCCGGCACAAACCGCCCCGGCCGCCAGCGACGAATCCGCCGCGCCGCGCCGCAAGCTCAAAACTAAGATCCAAACCGAACCCCGTCCGGAAATCCCCGATTTCAGCAAAATGTCGAACGAAGGCTTCGACTGGTCGGCCTTCATGAAATTCGACGACGGCACGGCATGGGGCCGCGACGAAAACGGCAAAGGCAAGGGCGCCAAAAGCGTCCGCAAGACACCCAAGCGGACCGTCACGGCCGCCCAGCGAATCGCCGCCAAAGGCAAGAAACGCAAATAACCACAATAGAACAAGCCCCGATTTTTCGGGGCTTGTTTCATCCCCCCCCCTCCGAATTGAAACATATAAAAAAGAGTGCAACCTAAATTGTCGCACTCTTCCTTGGCGGAAAGTGAGGGATTCGAACCTCTCTTATATCACACAATATATCAAGCTATTACACACAGCTTCAATTTGAGTACACCGAATAGCCCACAGCTTATTTACATCGTTTTATTCTGTGTTGCACTTGGTTAGGTAAAAATACAAAATTTATCGCAAAAAATCAAATTTTTTGTATCCATATTTATTAAGCGGACTGGAGCGGTCAAGGACGGACATCGATATCGGAAAATTCCATGTGATATTAACTTGCGGCTTTCATAATCACCCGCTTAAATATATCATTATGGATTGCATGCTTATTGAAACGAGCGCTTATAACGATCTTCAAGCGCATATACAACGGCTATTGGAACGTATCTCCAATTTGCACGCGCTGTCTGAAAAATCACAAAACGCCCGCTGGCTGACGACAGACGATGTTTGCAAGGCTTTAAGCATAACCAAACGAGCCCTGCAATATTATCGTTCCTGCGGCATAATACCCTACACTGCCATCGGCAACAAAGTAGTATTCCGGGAAGAAGATATCCGCTGCTTGCTGGAAAAGAATCTGATAAAAACTGAATAGAGCCATGTACGAAGACATCATCACACGTGACAGCAGCGAATTCAAAGAGCTGCGCCGTAACATCGTTCGGGCTATTCAAGCCGTAGATATATTGATCGACACACACCGTCCGTCCATCGGGAAGGAGGTCTACCTCACCAGCGAGGAGGTTCGCAGTATCTTCGGTTTGAGTAAGCGATCTTTGCAAAACTACCGCGACAACCGCCAGATACCCTACACTTCCATCGGCGGCAAGATTCTATATCCCCAATCGGCAATTTATAAATTGTTGGAGAGCCGCTACGTCAGAGCTCTGAGATGATGAAACGGGCAGGAGAAATAACCTCCTGCCCGTTCCACTGATAATAGTCTTGCAGTAAAAAAGAATTCCCAGAAATACCATTATCAGCCTTTCATATTCAAGTCATCTACCCTTCCATTTACGACTTTCAATATCGTAATTTGGAAAGGCATGGCGAACGCTAGCCACCAGCAAAATTTTCCGTTAAAATGAGTCTAGCCCATATATTGTATCGTAATGGTTATAAGTCGTACTGCCAGCCGTGTCATAGATTATGTTAATGGCGATGAATTAAAAAGAGATTTCAGTATTTGACTCACATCTTCATTGAAACTTGTGTTCTCCGCAAAGGTAGCTGTTTTTATAAAAACAAAAGGCATATAGAAAGAAAAATATACCTAACCAAATATAGGTTACTCTGATTTAACATATATTAGGCTAATGCACAAACTAAACTGAATTTTCAACGTATTTTCACTATCTGACTATTCGCAAAATATACAGTCCAAATAGAAGATAAAGCCACTGTATATTTTTTCGCTACATTTTCCATTTATACCATTTTCCAACATAAGCCAAAGTCGCAAGTATGCGCTCAATGAGGTAGAAAAGAGATGAAGATAAAGATTATCCTGCTTCTGTTTCTAAAACGCTATGCGACAAAAATACAGACGCCGTGCGTTACAGCCCATGCCGAAATGTTATAATACAACTGTGTCATACGGAAATCGTCTGAAGAGTAGGCATTTGTCATACATGTCATGATATTATTTTTGTTAAAGTCCAGCTTAAACATTGAGCGTTGCAACAAATCCAGTAGATCATGTCCTTGACAGACATGTAGATAATCTTCCGATACCAGACCTTTATCCCGTACTGTCTGCTCGAACTGCTCCCGTGTGAATTGGGTATGACAATGTTCCAGAAATTTTCGTACTAATATCTCCTCCCAATCGGGCGCCGGAGCGTGTTCACAATCCTGCCAGCACACGCTTATCTTAACCTTTCTTTTAAAACGACATCCCAACTTGTAAATATGATTACAGATACGGAGATAGCCCATATAACGAGCGATAGGCAGACATTCTATAAGTTTTGCTGGAAATTCGGGATTCCAATTCACTAAAGCAGTTGTAACGGACGGTGCCGAAAAGAGCATCATTTCCACATCTCGGAAATCCGTATGAAATATTGCAGGAGGAAACTGGTGTACCGTATCTTCATATCGTGTGTAATCCGTATCCCGTATTCCAAAAATCCGGGTAGTCAGTCCTTGACGCAGTATATCCGTAACAATTGTTTCCACGTGCTCAAAACCTTTACGTCCTTCCTCGTCCTCCGCAGGTAATACATTGACGATATCCGTATCGAAGAAACGCTTATAAACATTCATGTCGTCCGTATCCTCGACAAGCACCCATACGCGTTCAGCTTCTAGCGGCGAACGCAAAGCCGATTCGATTATTCCTTTCGTATAGGTTGGCTGCAATCGAGCAGTTGTAGTTTGTAACGATGCCGGTCCCATATCGATCAAGAGAACGATTTTGACTGTGTATACAAATCAACGGACAAGTCCCAATCGTTATTAAATACCTGGGGTGAATGTGTTCCAATGATACTTTGAATCTGCCGCTCCTCCACGATCGTCTGCATATTGCGGAGAAAATCTATTTGCCATGCCAGATGAAATGATAATTCGGGCTCATCCATGAGTACCAATGATTTATCCTCCGCCCGGAAAAGCAATTCATAAGTCTGTATTAGGATATGTTGCTCTCCAGAGGAGAGTTTATCAAGAGGAAGAATTGTAGCTTTATCATCGCTTATCACGAACCGATAACCGAACTCAGGACCGATCTCCACATGCTTATGAGCAAATTGGCACCGTTTAATGATCTTTTCGAAAATTCTTAACTTATGTAGAAGCGGACGGTAAACCGTGGCTTTGTCTTCCATAAGCATAAAATAAATCAATTGGGGAATGTTTTTCCCTGAATTATAGTCGGGAATCTGGTATTGCTTGCTAAATCCATAATGATGCAAGTCATCAAAAAGCGGCTGAAGTTGGCGCCTTTTCTGCTCGTATTTATCTTTATTAAAGTACCCCATCTTATCAAACTCTTCCAAAAGAGAATGAGGCTCGGATAATAATTCGTCTTGTTGTCCCATTCTTTTCGCAAGATCATCCGCATTGTCTTGAACTGCTGAAACTGTCATTTGAATCGTACCTGCACTCTCTCCAGGGCGGGTACCTTTATGGAGCAACCGCTGATCCCGAATGTAATAACATGGCAATCCATGAAGATATAACCTCAAATTCTGACCTTTCTGTTCCCATTCAGCTGGATTGTTAGCATTCAATGTGAAACGCTCGATCTCCTCATTCCCTGCTTCCGAAACGTTCAAATTACGCAGGAACACGAATGTTAACTCGACATCCGTCAACTTTGTTTCGTCAGATCCCGCATCCTGCGGAAGAAAAGATGGCTGCCGTTGGATATGTACGGATTCGCTTTCGAAGTCGAACAACAACTCTCCGAATGGAATATCCATAAACGCCTTGAAATCACATGTATAAAGCGCATATATCAATGATAATACGGTAGTTTTACCGTAACCATTCGGTCCAGTAATGAATTTTATGGTGCTGCCGTCCCGGTTTGTAAAATCCAATTCATAGGTATACAAACCAAACAGGGATTTTACTGTCAGTGTTTTCAGCATAACTCTATTTGATTTCGTATTTTCTCAGCCGTTCACGTATCTCATTATTGACTGTAAGTCTTCTGACTGATTGAATATTTTTTGCACCATCTGCAATAACAACCGCCGTATAAGATGGATAGTCATCACCTTTGCTGGCGTTGTTTTGATGCTGCAGTGCGCGCAGATTATCTGCTGTATCAGGCCCTCCTTTGCTTATCGGTAGGATATGATCAATCTCCCAACCGAAGCCGTTGTCGCGATTGCCGTATTGGTTCCAAATGATCCAAGCGCCACAAGCATCCTGCCGGAACATGGTGTTATCGTAACCCTCGATTTTACGGGCGTGCTCCCATGCATATCTCTTTTTCTCTTCTTCCGTCATCATTGTGCCAACTGACCAGCTTTTAGCGAATATTACCCGTAAATTTACGTTACGAAATTAACAATTATTTCTCAATATTTGCTTCCGGATATAATTATTCTGCAAAAGTAATGATTTTTCAGTCAATTCTGTCTATTTGAGTTTTAATCCAACAGCACATTACCTCCTTGCATATGGAAAATCATGCAAAAACAGAGACTTTGCCTTAGTTGCCTCTTGTCTAAACGGAGCAATATAATATGGCGTGTTTGCAATTATGATTCCTAATTTAGGTTCTCTGGCAAATAAATATTGATGGATATGGTTCCGGCTGATGTCGCTGTATTGACAACAAGGATTGATAATCAACTCAAATAATCATTATTTCCATACAATCGGTTCATCCACATGGCAAACAACTTGTCCGTCACGGAAAAGACCTTATTGATTTCTGTAATAATGTCTTTTTCGAGCAGTTTTTTCATTGCCGACTGAACGGAACTCGCCGATGTCAGGCTATGCCGTTTGATGAATGCTGCCGAGGTAATCCGCTCCGCTTCACCGTCTTTGGCGATGGCATAGAGCAACTCTTTCTGTTTTTCGGGGATGTTCGACAGTATTTCTCGAAAAATCGTATCGTTCGAGGCAACCATGTTGTCGATCGCCGCTCGAAGAGTTTCGAGCGTACACACCTCGCCTTCGGGAGTGTCAGCGAATGCCTCGTTGAACGTCTTCTGAACGTAATAGGTATGGCCTTTGTACAGATTGTAAATTCGCTCTGCATCGTCGGAAGCAATTCGTCGGTTACGTTTCTCAAAATGGCCGACGATGAACGGAATATAAATTTCCGGAACAATCGCTTTCAATTCCAGCATATCCGCGCTATGGTAGAACGGACGTACCGCCGACGTGAACATCTCCTGCATCATGTGGCGCTCGCTTCCGGCGAAGATGAAGTTGCAGTTACGCAACTTTTGAATGTGTGTTCGCAGCTGCGCCTCGATATTTTTCTCCGGGTACTTGGCGATTTGCTGGAACTCGTCGATCGCCACGATGCATGGCTTATCTGCATGACCTAGATACTGGAAAATTTCATCCAGCGTATATTCCGGCCGGTCGATATCGCCCAATTCCACGTTGAAAGTCGGCATGCCCGTAATAGGATCGAAGCCGAATTTTCCGCTGATGGATTTGATGGTCTGAATAAACAGGTCGGCCATCTTGCGACTGCGGGGCAAAAGGGTTTCGTATATCTCGCGCCCTAACAGGTATGTGAACTCCCGTAAACTCGAAGTATGGAGAATATCGATGAAAAACGTATAATATTCGTCGGCTATTTCGGATTTGTCGTAGCAGAATTGAATCAATCCCGTTTTACCCATGCGGCGCGGAGAAATAATCACCAGATTGTTACCATTGGTAACGGATTTGATGAGCCGTGCGGATTCCGTCACACGATCACAGAAATACTCCGGTTCTATCTTACCTGTCACGATAAACGGGTTTACTACTTTCGCCATATGATGATCAATTTTCACAAAAATAATTATTTAATACGAATTATGCAAATAAAATAATTTCAAAATATCAATTATCAGGCCATTCAAGCCGTCTTCCATTTTATTCATGGATGACGCGATACATTACCCAATCGTTTTCTGTCGCCGCCCGAATATCGCACGGAAAGTCACTTGCACCGGCAATACGAGAGAATGTGATGCGTCGGAAACTACCCGAAAAACGAACGGCTGTGACTTTTAATCACAGCCGTTCGTTCAATGGTTCAGGTTAGAGCAATCCTCCGGATCGGGATTGAAGCGTTAGCGCAGCCCAAGCCGTAAAGGCCGGACCGTGTGATTAAATTCGCAGTCCATAATGCTATGATTCGAAATACTTATCCCAGCCGGGAATTTCGATCGTATCGGTTTCGATTTCGGGACACCGAATAATTTCTATCTCTTCTTTTTCGTAAACGTTGCAACTGACGAATAAAGATGCCATGAGTATACCCCAGATCGCAGCGAGGATGCAATATAAGAGTATGTTTGCTATTTTTCGTTTCTTCATGTTGTTATTGTTTTAAGAGTTCTGCAATTTCGGGATCGAGGTTCCCGCGGTACTCCATACGTCCGTCCAAGCGGCATGCTTCGAGGAAATGGCGGAGGCCTTCCTCCTTGCGCCCCAGCCGCGAGCAGGCGATGGCCCGCAGGTACTCCGTCACGGCATCTTTGGGCATCGTGGCGAGCAGCTCCATCGCCCGCTCGTCATGTCCCAGCGACAAATGCGCTACGACCGTATTACGGTCGTTGTAATCGTTGAGAACGTACAAGGCTTTGGCATATTTGCGTTTCCGCAACAGCTCCACACCGCGGGCATAGGTCGTATCCAGCTCCGTAGTATGAATCGTATCCTTGACCATTCCTTTGCGGCGCAGGTTGTAGCGGAAATTCACGGCCCGCAGCTGCGGATAGATCACCGAACGGACATAGGCATACTCTTGGGGAAACCGCAGCCGGATGGACTGCTCCCTGCGGTCGGGATTTTTCTCCGCAGCGATCAGTTCCAGAATGGCCTCGCGGTTTACGATCTCCCGGTCGGTTCGGATGCGGTTTGTCAGTTCCGTCCAGTCCTCGGCCACCCAACGCACGGTGAGCATCGTGTCGATGCTTCTGCCGTATCGACGGACGAGGTAGCGTTTCAATGCCTCGGCCCGTCCTTGCGAGAGCCTGTCGTTGAAGCGGTAATCGCCCTCCGGAGACGATGCTGCCGTCAGCGTGATGGTATCGACGTAAAACTCCTGCTGCTCGACGATCTGCCGCATCAAACCGGTGATCTTGTCCAGTTGCCGTCGGTTGTCGCCCAGCGTATCGACCACACGGGTATCGCCCACGAAGAACTGAATGTAGTTACGATCCTCTACGGTCACGAATTTGTCGATGACCTTGATACGGTAACGCGGCAAGGTATCGACGAAGGAGAGCATCGAGGATACGACGTAGCTCAGCGTATCCGACGGCGGCAGGCTGTAGGCGCTGTCGTCCACGGCCAAAACCTGCCCCTGAAGCGTTACCTGCATCTTCTTCGAGGTCTCATCGGTCTTAACCGCTTGGGAATAGTAATACGTGACGGTGCTTCGTCCTTCAATCAGCGAGTCGAGTCGGGCGTCTTCCGGATAGGGAAACTTCACGAAACGGTTGAAGGCCGCCTCACGCCCCACGGTATCGGGACGGAATCGTTCGACGTAGGTCTCGTACTGCCAGTAGTCACGCTCTTGCAACAGCGAGAAGCGGCCGCCGCGGATCACCAGATCTTCGAGCGGTACGGATTCGTCGGGTTTGTGAAGTATCGGTGTGATTACGATGCTGCGGCTCTTGCCCAACAACTGTTTCGGAAGCGTCACGATGAAATCCAGTACGACACGCCCGTTGCGTTCCGGAATCGACCGCATGCGTGAGGTGACCGTTACCTGCTCGATCTGAAGGGCCATGACGCGCTCTCCGTCGGCAAGCGTATCGACCGGGGCGAGATAGAACGTATTGCTGTCGCGCTGAAGTTTTACAACCTGCGGGCGGCAGTCCTGCTGCTGCCGTTCGGCGCGGGTAAGCTGCGAGAGCGAAGCCGCGGCATGCCGCCGTTCCAGCCGCCCGGCCACCGAGCAGCCGAACATCGCATACAATACGCCGGAGAGGATTCCTGCCGATATAATTTTCCGTATGCTCATAATGGTTAGAAAATATAGGAAAACGACAATTCCATTTTGGAGGGCGCCAGCGTCCAGCGTCGGTAACGGTAGATGTATTCATCCTCCCAGTCCGAGATAGTCGGGTCGCGGCACGTATCTTTTGTGCGGTAAAGTCCGACACCGGCTTCCAGAGCGATATTCCATCGTTTCGAGAGCATCCACGCATACCCGTAGCTGACGCCAAGACCGTAGGCATGACCTTTATAGCGTTTTGTGCGGCTTCCGAGGTCATAGCTGACATAAGTGAGGTGCTGTCCGAGGAAGTGCCCGACGAAGGATTCGTAGAACCAATAGCGGCCGCCGAGCCGCACAGCGTGGAAGTTCATCGAAAGGGATGCGGTTTTCACCGGATTCCAGTAGCCGGACAGCTCCAGCGACCAGTTGTCCGTCAGGGCCGCTTCGGCCCCGACGTTCAGCGTCCCGCTACATGCCGCAAGGGCGTTGGCCCTTACGGCGAAGATCTGTGCTGCAGCCTTGCGGGGTGCTCCCCACAAAGCCGCGGTCAGTAGCATGAACAGAATGATTCCTTGTTTTTTCATGGGAAGACGGCTTGCTTATTCTTTGATACATCGTACGGGATTGGCCGCATAGCGGTAATAATCCGTGGTGCCGATATAGGGTGCGCTTCCTGTCGAAAAACAGATCGAGGTACAGCTTATGTCGGAGAATACGGAGGAGTTGCTTTCCCATTTGTAGTGATAGGGATTGTTGGTATAAAGCCGCCCGGTCTGTCCGTTGGCCATGTACCTGCCCTCGGAAAAAGTGCCGCCCAGCGGAATGCGTGTCGTACCGCTTCCATCGTAACGGACCGTAACGTAGTAAGGCATCGTCTGACTTACCCGTTCTATTCCGAGAAAATCTTCGGCACAGGGGATTTTCCAGCCCGGAGGGCACGGATCGTAGATGAATTTATGGCTGGTCCGGCTGATATTGTTCATTCCGGTCGTCATGTTGCCCCAGAGGTTCGGACGGTGGTCGTAGAGCCAGTCCGCCGAGGAGGCCCACTCTTCCCAATCCTCGTAAAACACGCCGTTCATATAGGTCGTAGGATGCGACACCGACCATGCTAAGGACATCACCTCATACGGAGACGCCGCACTCCGGGGATCGTTCTCGGAATATTCGAATCCGTCGGCATAGACCGCATCGGCACGCTTGACAGTCTCCTGACAGGTCGCAGGATAGAGGAACGGGTCTTTGCGTCCCCACTGGTAGTAGAGCCCCCGCGATGCGGGCTGCGTGCAGTCGGTCGTCGACGCTCCGAGGTTGCGGTCCATAAAGACGGCTCCCGAAGCATAGGTCTGGGCCGTGGCCTCGATATCGTAATCCACCGACCAGATATGCCACGACCAGATACAATTCCTCAAAGCGTCGAAAAGGCCGATCACGGCGTTGCCGCGTGCGGAGCCGGTCGTGAAGACGATCCGTCCGTTTTCATAAACTGCATCCCTGATGACGGTCCTGCTCGATGTCCCCGTCTCCCACAATACGCGGGCTGCGACGCCCGACAGCGACGACGGCCAAAGGTTCGTCGTCGTACGGCCGTTGCCCATCGTTGCAGCATCGAACGAGTAGACGGTATTCAGCGAACGGGCAATGTAGCAGTTGGCCGTGCCGTCGGCATCCAACGCCGTGGTTGCGGGCTGAAACACGGCGTATATATGGCGAAGCGGTCCGAGTGGAACGTATTCATAGGTCTGCTCAGTCGAAAGCAGATGACCGTACTCCTGCGGACCGTCGTACCAGCCGTCGAACATTGTACCCGTTGCGGGAATGGCCGTGAGCGTGCAGTTTTCCATGCAGAGCGCCACGGTTCGTTCTCCCGAACCTTCGGACTCCGTTTCGACATGAAGCGCCTTCTCGACCCGGATGCTTCCCTCACCGTTGGTACGGATGATGGCGGCGTTGGCCATGCGGTGCGAGAAGTCGTAACGTTGCGTGAAGCCGAGGGCGTCGGTCAGCGTGATGCGGTAAGACAGAAGCGAATTTTCCGGCGTGTAAACCGGCGTGTAATACTCCATTTCGTAGGCATTCTCGCCGGTGGAATCGTACAGATCGAAATCATGGACGACACCTTTATCTCCGTAATTGAATGTAAAACAGCTCAGATCGCCCGAAAGGACTTCCAGCCGTCCCCGCGTCGGAGCTGTACCGTCGGGGCTGTCCACATTGATATAGAGATAGCGCGTGCCATCCAACAGGCAGTAGCCGCCGTAATTGTAGTCGTCGAAATCATCCCGGACGCGCAGCGTATAGGAGGAGATGCGAGTGTCCACCTCCTTATCGCCTAAAATCAAGATATTGAGCCGGTAATGAACGTTCGCCCGAACATTGAAATCCGAGGTGTTGTTACCGCCCAAATAGACGTAATAGGCCAGCACTTTCTCTCCCCGCACGGCGCGGATCAGCAGATACGAAGCATTCGCGGGGGCATTCTCCGGGTTCTTCTGCCTTTGGTCGGTAATCGACGGAATCAGACCTTGCAGATTCGGCAGCAGATAACAGTCGCCTGCGGCCTGCTGTCCCGCAAGTTCAGTTTCCGGACAATCCGTATAGTCGTTGGGATTATCTGATGGAGCAGCCGCTATATCGAACACAGATACCGAGCGCGGTACGGAAAGCAACTGCACAGATCGCAGTTCGATATCCGCAGGTTTGACGGAAATGTTATAAGTAACTTTTGCCACGCAGCGCCGGACCTTGACGGCCGGCAGGGTCAGCACACCGCCGGGCGAAGGACTTATCGTAACGTCGCTTTCATAGGACATCGGCAGGACATCGAAATCGTCGGCATGCGCAACGGTAAAATCTTCCGATGCCGGATTCTCGCCCATATCGCGGCCCATGTTGGCAACGATATGCATCTGGTAGTTGCCGGGAAGACATTCGAAACGCAGCGTCGAAGAGGTTTGGTAACGGTGCAGGACACTCTCGCCATTGTCGTTGTAAAGATAGAAATTCAAGTCGCGGATGGCGTATTCATCCGCAGAGCGGGTTAGGGTCGTCATGCGGTCGGGACGAACCGCCATTTCGGCCCGAACTTTCGTCGGGCGACAGCAATCCGAATCGCTCCCGTACATGCAGCTCCACAGACCGCAGGCAAGGATCGACAAAAATCCTGTCAATATTCGGTTTTTCATTTCGATACGGTTTTAATTCGTCGATTATTCCCGGACACACCTTACGGGCAGCGCCTTTTCGCGGGGCATCCGCGCCAACGGCTCGATGCCCGCTGCGGAGAGTCCGAGCGCCGCAGCGTAGTGTTTGTAGTAGTTCGTACCGCTCCTGTACTGCGCCGGTGCGTTGGTCCACACATAACCGCTTTTGCCGTTGTCGGTAAAACCTCCGGCATCCCGGTGTCCTCCCAGCGGATAGAGCGCTGTAACGGACGCGGCGCTGAAATACAGCAGCCGGTAACCGGCCGCGGCGGAAGCACTGCGCAGATCGGCCTCGGCGAAAGCCCGGCGGTCGGGAACCCGCCAGCCCGGAGGACAAGGGTCGTAGATGGATTTCTCGCCCGTATCCGCAAGCGCCGTTGCGGTGCTGGCGTTGCCCCAGAGATTCGGATGCTGCGGCGACAGCCAGTCCGGAGCGTCGTCGTCACGGTCGTCACCCGTCAGCACTCCGCCCATAAACGTCCACGGATGGGCCGCAGCGTATTCCACGGTCATCTCTCCGTAACCCGACATCGGGTCCGTACAGTCGTAGGAGAACCCTTCGCCGTAAACGAGGGGATACTGTGCACTGCCGCTTTCCGCCGCCGGATACGCGAAGGGGTCCTTGCGCCCCCACTGGTAGCAGAGCCCCCGCGAAGTAACGTCGCTCCCCGCAGCGGACAAGGCTCCGAGGTTGCGGTCCATAAAGGTCCGGCCGCCCGTATAGTCTTGTGCCGTAGCCTCGGGGGCGTAATCCGCCGCCCAAATATGCCACGACCAAAGGCAGTTGTCCCTCTCGTCGAAGAGTCCGATCAGGGCGTTTCCCGGCGCCGTTCCCGTCGTGAAGCAGATTTCGGAGTTCAGGCAATGCACGGCCCGGATCACGGCGCCGCGCGTCGGACCTGTTTCCCAGATCACCTTGGCCGTCGTGCCGTAAAGGTTGTCGGGCGTGATGCCCGTCGACGCCCTGCCGTTGCCCGTGACGTGTGCATCGAATTTGTAACCGCTCTGCCTCTTCGGGGCGATATAGCAGTTGGCGGTTCCCGCCGCGGAGAGGTTCTCGGCGGCATGGTAGAACGCATAGATGCCGCAGTCGCCGGTCGCCGTGAAGGAGTAGCTCGTCTCTTCGGTCAGCAGCCGGGCGGAGGCGGAGTCCCGCCCGGTGTAGAAGCCCCGGAACAGGCCGTTCTGCACAACCGACATGGTGCATTCGCTTCCGTAAGGGACCCGGAAAGTCGCATCGTCGGGTGTCGTGTAACCCAGACTGGACGAGAAGGATACCTTGGCGACGCTGTCCGTGGAGATATCGACGTAAGATGTCTCCTCCTCGAATTTCGGAAAGAGATTTGCGCTGAACACTGTCGGGACATAGGTGTAGGTCTGCGCGGCAGAAAGCAGCGTTCGGAAACCGCTGTCCTTGTACCATCCCGCGAATTTGTATCCCTCGGCCGGTACGGCCCGGAGCGTACACCCCTGTCCGGAACACATGGCGCGCACGTTCTGCGTCGTGCCGATCTTCTCCGACGCCAGCTCACCCGAAACCGTCACGCCGCCCGCGCCGTTCGGGACGTTGCCGTATTTCACGTAAGCCCGCACCTCGTTGGCGTAACGGTGCGAGAAATCGTAGCTTTGTGAAAACCCGTACTCGTCCGCGACCGTCACGGTGTAGGATAAGCGGTCGTTGTCTGCCATTATACGCTGCGGAAAGTAGGACAGCTCGTAGTAGCTCTCGCCCTGCGGCTCCCAGACCTCGAAATCAAAATACGAGCCCGTACCGATGCGGTGGAACTCCAGCGACTCCGTGTCGCCTTCCGATACTTCCAGCTCCCCGGAGAGCGCAAGGCGGGAGGCATTGCCTTCGACGGCGATGTAGAGCGACCGCTGCGGATCGACCGGACAGTAGCCGCCGCAGGCGCCGCCCGCCAAGTCATCCCATACCGTAAGCGTATAGCCGTGCACGCGGGTGTCGACCTCATTGTCGCCCAGAATGCAGATGTCGAGCGTATGGTGCGTATTGGGTCGGACATTGAAATCCGTGGTGTTGTTCTCACCGAGGTAGACGCGGTAGTCCAGCACGCGGCTGCCCCGCAGGGCGCGTATCAGCAGAAAAACGGCATGTTCGGGGGCATTGTCGAGGTTCTTCTGCTGCTGGGTAACAATTCCGGGCACCGAGCCCTGCCGGTTCTCCGGAATATAGTAGACAGCCGCATGGCGGGACGCCGCATCCGGGGAAATTTCGGCATAACCCCCGACCGTATAATCCGCCGCAGAAGCAGGGGGAACCCCCTCGCCAAAAAGCCTACCCTTGCGCGGCACGTTGCAGAGGCATACGGATTTGAGAACAATGTCCGGGGCGTTCGCCCCGACAGAGATATTGCAGGCGACCTTCGCCACACGCCGCCGCACCTCGACGGGCGGAAGCGTCAGGGTTTCAGTAGTTGCCGGAACCGTGATCTCCCCGACATAGCTCATCGGCAGGTCGTCATAGTTTTCCCGGTAGTCGAAGGTCAGCGCCGCAAGCTGCGCCTCGGTTCTCTCCCCCAGATCAGCATGTCGGTTGGCGACGACGTACAGGCGGTAGTCGCCCGGCGGGCACTCGAAGCGCAGACGGCCCGTCGTGGCGTACAGATGTTGTGCAAAGGTCGCGTTGCGCCCGAAGAGGTAGAGGTTCGTATCGGTTATGCGCCCTTCGTCCGCGGCGCGGGTTACGGCTTGCAAAGATGCAGGACGCAAGGAAAGCTCGACCGCAACCCGCGGCCGCAGAAGCTCCGGGAGGGACATGTCGGCCTGCCTGCATCCCATAGGAGTCACGGCAAGCGCAGTCAATAAAACAACAATGAATCGTTTCATGGAAAAGACGAAAAAAGGGGCTCCGCCCGAACGGGCGAAACCCGGTATAAAGTTGCGGCCTATGCTCCCAGTTCGACATTTTGCGTTATGGGCGTTTCCCAGTCGGCGACGGTGACCGACACGGCGCAATCCTGACCTACAAGACCCGTAATGTTGGCGGCGATGCGGTAGTAGCCGTTGCGCAGGATTTCGCCCGCGGTTTTACCCGTAAGCTCGATGGAATAGGTCACCTCCGAGCGGTCGTCCGTCGTCGAGGCATTGCCGTCCGGATCATATGTGGCGTTGATTTCCAGCAGAACGCGGCTGCCGGCGGCCAAAGCTCCGTTCTCGAAACAGTAGAACAGCGCATTGTATTTCCCCGAAGCCGCGGCGGGTGTCTGCATGTGGCTGAAGGTCATCGTTCCGGGTGTCGGTGTGCCGGCGACGACGAGCGACTGCGAGGCGGCCTTGGAGAGTTTTACGGAATTGACGGTAAGCGAACCGCCGTATTTCTGGGAGAAAGAAGGGTCGATAGTCGTCTGTAAAGCTACCTTAGCGACGGTGCGTTTGAGCGTAATGCCGATGTTCGTAGTGGTGTTCACAGCCCCGACGGTCTTGGTCACGGAGCCCGACATCACGAAGCCGCCCGAACGTTTGGCCGCGGTGGACACCTCGGCGAAAGTGCCGTTGTAGGTTGCGGAAGAGTTCTCCACGAGAGCCGTAAGGGCCGTGAGGGTCTTGGCCGACGAGGCGTCGTAGTTCGCTACGGCGTAGAATGAGCACTCGGTGCCGGCCGTGGACTTGGGAAGTGCGAAGGTCGCCGACTTGGAAGCGAGTTCCGCCGAGGTGAAGTCCCGGCGGACGATGAGCGTTCCACCGTTGTCGAAAGCGAAGACCGAGAGGATCGAAAGCGAGGATTCCCACGCTTCGGCCTTGGCCGTCGTGTCGAAGAACGCGCGGGTTTCAGTATCGCCGGCTCCGATGAGCGTGATGGCGATCCGGGCGCTGTCAGCAGCTTCGGGTATCACAGAATTGATCGTTTCATCATCTTTGTCGCACGAGGCGAACAGGGCGGCGGCCATAGCAGCCGCAGCAAAAAGAATCTTTTTCATGGTATGATAAGAGATTTAATGAATAAACTATTTACGCTTGTTGCGTTTTGGATATCGGGGTTGTTCCGAGTATGGGACAAGCGGCTTTTCCTTGCGCGCCGGGCTGCGGTAGCCGGGAACGCCGTTCTCGTCGATCCAGTTGCGGATGCCGGTACGGAGTTCCTCTTTGAGCTGCCGGAATTCCGGACGTTCAGCGAAATCGTCGTTTAGGTTGTACGCCCGGAAGATCGGGGCGCAGATGCGGGTGAGCCTCAGAGCGACCTCCTGCCGTTGGCTATCGGGAATAGCCGGAAAGTCCGTCGCAAGGATCAGGTGAACGGTGTCGTACTTCGAGAAGAGCAGGCCCCGGAACAGTACCTTGTCGGCGACACGGACTGCCGAATCGGCAGTCGCTCCCTGCTCAACGCTTTGTACGTAGCTTTCGAAGGCCAGACGGCTGCGCCGTTCGATCATCGCCCGGTGGAACTGACGCGGGGGATGGCGGACTTCGAGGAAATGCCGCAGTCGCTCCCGGAACCATTTTTCATCGGGGGTTTCCATCGCAAGAACGGTTTAGCGTTTGCGACCGCGGCCCTGACCCTGACCCTGATCCTGACCCGGAGCCTGTTCCTGCGTTTTCTCGGCCTTCTGCTCCTGCTTTTCCTGCTGCTCCTGACGGCGCTGCTGCGAGAAATCGTAGACCACGCCGTTCGAGCGGGGATCGATACGCAAGATGCAGTTCAGCGCCTTGCCGTTCTTGCCCAGAATGGGATGATCCTTCTCCTTCGAACAGTCCAGACCTTCGGGGCTCAGCAGGGCCGTGCGCTGACGGTCGTCGAGCTGTTTGTCGAGCTGCGGAGAGATATAGGGGCGGCTGAACTGGTAGTCGGTCATCTTGTATTCGTTCGAGAGGACATCGAAGCCCACTTTGCCTGAATAGGTGATGTCGCTGCCGCGCATGGCGCAGCCTTCGACGAAGACGCGGCCGCCCAGAGCCAGTTCGTTCTGCAGCGTTTCATCCAGACGCACGCCGTTGAAATAACGCAGGTCGGGAACTTCGTTTTTCGGAATGGTGACAAGGCGGTTCGTCGCAGGATTCAGCGTAGCGAAGCACCACTCCTTCTCCCCCGTATGCGGGTTGGGAAGTTCGTACAGCCGGTCGGGGGTCTTCCCGGCCAACAGCTGCTCCTTTTCACTCGTGGAGAACATCATCCGGTATTCCTCGCGTTCGAACTCCGGACGCGGAAGGGCGCTTGTCAGACCGACCTGCACGTCGCCGTTTATATCCCGATACGGTTGCAGGGCGAACTGTCCGACAATGGGCATATTGCCGACCTTGAGATTTACGTCATGCAATTCCGTACACGGAAGACCGCGCTTCATAGCATCCAACTCTTTGGAGGTAACGATGATGCCCATCTCTTTTAGTTCCTGCAACTTCAAATCCGGAGTGTCGAACTTGACCTTTTCGAGCTGGTACGAGGTGACGCGATGATCGTAAAGGGCTTTGAGACCCTCAGGGTCTTTGGGATTGTCGGCAAGGCGCAGCAGCGATTGTGTGACTTCACTGGCTTTGTCGGCGGCGACTTTCAGAAAATGAAACGGCTTGGCGTTCTCCTGCGACATAAAACCCTTGATGAAGGCCGCGACTGCGGAGCTGTTGCGAAGTTCGTAGAACGCCGGTTTGTTGGCCGTGAGCGGCTGCGTCGTCGTAACCTTGTATTGGTTGCCGCTCTGCTTGAGGTCGGAGACGGCCTCCACGGCGCCGTTTCTCTCATTGTAAAGCAACAAGGTCTCCTTGTAGTTGGGATCAGCCTGCTCAGGAGCCTGTTTCGGTTGTCGATTCTGATTTTCTTCGGGCATAAAGCAAATGTTTTTAGTGAAACAAAAGGTTTATGCCGCGAAGATAAAAGCCCCTTAATTCGAACAGTACCGATGTCCGCCTCCGTCCGCTCCAGTCCGTTCAGCAGTCTTTTATGGGGAGGTGTCCCGTCCTGAAAAATCCTAAATCGGAAATACAATTTGACAATTACAATAATTTTTTGTATATTGGATTTTCATAGGTTTCGAACTACATATAAAACGGTTCAGAACCTTTCAGACAACATCATAAAAACTACTAAACCATTGTAACGAAATGATGAAAAATGGAAGGACGATCAGAATCAAGTCGGGAGTGGTGAATATTCCGGTCGTGGAGCATATCAATACCGAGAAAGAATTCGAAGCGTCGATTTTCACAGAACAATATGTGCAGGCGCTCGATGCACTCAACAATCTGGTTGCAGCCCAATCGGCCAGCAGCAAACAGTCGGACAACAGGGTGTCGCCGGAAGAATCGCCCAACAATATCATCGCTTTCGTTGGAGAACGGGGATCGGGCAAAACGTCCTGTATGTCATCCGTTGCGGAACTTTTGGCACCGGAGAAATTGCATGAAATCAAAAGTAAATATACTGCTATCGAGAAACACCAGTTTGAGAATATCGGTATCATCGACCCGTCCTATTTCGACCAAACGCACAATATCGTGGCAATGGTCGTTGCCCGGCTTTACAAAACTTACCGGGATTTCGTCGAACACAAACACACCGAATCCGGATGTTTCGACGTACAGCGGAAGCTGGAGCAGGCTTTCGCCCGGGCACAACGCAGCATGCAATGTCTGCTGGGAAAAAACGAGACAACCGGAGAGTATGACGACGTGGAAAATCTGGTAAATCTTTCGCAAGCCGTCGACCTGAAAAAAGATATTGCGAATCTTGTCAAGGAATACCTGAAATTCCGTAAACATGAAAAGGGCATCCTGCTATTGTGTATCGACGACATCGACCTGAATATCAGCCAGGCGGACGAAATGGCGGAACAGATCCGCAAATATCTGGTTTCACCGCAGATCGTAATCCTGCTCGCAGCCAAACTGGAACAGCTCGGAACGATCAAAAGTCTGCACTATACCCAAGAGTACGAAACGCTGATAAAACAAAATCGCATGTCTTTCGATGTAATCGATGAGATGACGGGACAATACCTCACCAAATTGGTCCCGCACAACCAACGCATCTACCTGCCGACATCGGAAGTTTATTTGAATGCCACGCTTGAGATCGACGGTAATACAATGCCGGGGAAATCCGTACGTCAAGCCGTACCGGAATTGATATTCAAGAAAACACGCTATCTCTTTTACAACAGCGGGCATCGCACGAGCTATATCGTACCGAAAAACCTGCGTAAACTCTGTCAGATCGTGGAATTGCTGCAACATATGCCCGATTATGAGAACGAGAAACAGTTCGTAAACAAGGAGACGTTCAAAAAATACCTCTTTGGAACTTGGGTGCAGGACAACATCTCCTCCGCCGAGGATCGTAGGCTATGCAATGAGATTCTGGAAGGATGGAACAACGGCATGCTGAACAGAGCGACACTTACGGCATTGCAATATAAATTCAAGCCTTGGTTCCAACAAATCAAGGAGCGTAAAAGAACGGCATCAACGAAGATAGAACGAGCTCGTCTTGAAGAAATACTATCGATCGTCAATCCCAAAAATCAAGAGTTCAACATCTCGGTAGGCGATATTATGGGAGTGCTGTTTCTTTTGCAGCAGGAACACGACACACCGGAAGATCGCCATCTGTTTTTCCTGATAAACAGTATCTACTCGATGGCTCTGTATGAAAGTTACGATGAAATGACCGAAATGACCGAAATGACCGAACGGCCGGAAAAGGACAAGGATGCAAAAGCGGAGCTGGTCCTGCTTTACGATCCCTTCGAGGAGATGAAACTTTGCGATTACAATCGGCTGGTCGCCGGACGCATGTACAACTATCGCTTATTGAATGTTATACAACGACAACGGGAAGGCGGAGGTATATCCCGGACGGAACGACTTATCGACTATGAAACCTTTATTAATTATCTGAAAGGTGTCGTGCATGAGTGGGAGGCGTTCAATGAAAAACGCACGACCGAACAAGAGCGCGACATACTGAAATGTAAAATCCGGCAGGCGGAATTTTTCCTGCTATGTTTGTCACGAGGCGTAGAAACAGGAGATTCGAAGGCGGACAGAAATATAAACTCATTCAGGCTGTCGGATACGGTCTATTACGACGGCGAGTTCCATAGCAAGACTAACGTATGGTTCGACTTGGGAGCATTCTTCTATAATGTCATCGACATCGAACGGTGTTATTCCCGTGTAAAAGACGTTGGGAAAAAACTGTTCGAACTGGCGGATCGGGAATCCGGATACGGAGACAACACCTCCTGCTATATGTCCCTGTGGGGTGAATTCAAACATCGGGCAATCGAACGAAAAAAGGGAACTGAGTACAATGCACTCCATTGCTGGCAATCGTGGGCCTGCATACGTAATGCCGAAATCATCCATGACCTATATCAATGGATGATATCGAAACACAACAAGTACGGAGATAATATGGACCGGTTCGAGGCATTTTTCAAATCCTTGCAGGATTATAAGATCCGGACATACGACAAGGAAGACGAAACGACCGGCGTGGACAAGAAACCATACCATGAGATCGATTACAGTTTCGTCTCGTCAATAACAGAATTATTTGCGAAGACAAACCGCCCAATAATCGGAGCCGACTTCGAGAAAATATTCAAATCAAAATCTTCGGTGATATTGTTGGACCTAAAACTTTTGCCGACAAGAAGCGCAAAAAATACGAGTACGATTAAACGAAAATTAGAAGAACTGCAGCCAGATGCATACAGGGCCAACGAAGAGATCATCAATCGTGTTTTCACAGAATACGGCCAAAAAATGACCCGTGAAGAGTTGCTTGCGGCAATAGAAAAGATCAACAAACAGATAACGGCATCAGAGGATGGAGAATCTGAGACAAGCGCTTAAACTGCTGTTCCTGCAGAAGAGTCCGCAGGAAATACTCGGAAAATGGAGTAAAGGCGGCTCAGCAGATGCAGAAATCGACCGAGAAGATTTGCGCCTGCGCTACTCGGACGATTACAGGGCTTTCACACTCGACCAATCGGACTGTGCCTATCAGCATTTACACAACGTATGGATGCATGCTCCCGACAATTCCGTATTGCATTTTGCAGGACGAGGAGCAGGCGCCGACAAGCAAGGTACCGTATTTAACGTACTGCTGCATTTCGCCGGAGAGGTTCTGTTGGAAACGAACGGAGCTCCCGTATGTCGTTACGAACATTTACTGCGATGGAACGACCTGACAGCATGTTTAGGCGAGGATATCTTTACAACGTCCTTCCTTGCAGCCAAGGATGAACTGAGCGGAACTAAGCGGCAAACCTACTGCTGGCCGGTGGTAATCGGGCACGACAACCGGGCGCTCAATGAATTGTTCCGCCACGAAATGAGCGACCTGCATTTCCACCTTAAAGGATCGTCCGTGAATTTCGACCTGAACTGGATGAGTTTGATGAACAAAACATTCGGATGGAGTAAAACCTTCGGACTGCTGTCCCGGCATCAGGACAGCAGTCCGGTTTACGAAGAAAACGCAGGACAAATGCCTTTGTATCTTTATGTCGTCAAAGCGGCTGCGATACGGGTATTGTTATTCGATTTTCTGTCACGCAACAAAGAGATTTTCTCATGTCCCTCTGAACATTGGACAGGACTGCAAGGTCTGGTATGGAGTATTTTGAATGCTGCCGATATCACGGAAGTCCAGTATTCTGCCCGCCAGTTAGACGATGTTATACAAAGTTTTCGCAACACCATCGGACATCGTTACCGAGGGACCGACGGCTCAGAACTTATTCCGGATTATGCGATAACGGATCGCAATACGCAATATCTGCAGGGTATCGACCGCCTGTTGTCAGTGTTGTCCGGAGAAAGATGGCTACTCTATCAAATCTTCCGAGGCATTTATGCAGGGAAATGGAGTAACAGACACTTGAACTCATTGTTTTATGCCTATCTCGCAATCAAAACAAAATTCCGAGCCGAAATCATACAACATAACAACAGGGCCGGATTTGACAATTTCAACATCTACGAGAAAAGGAAAAGCCTCTTCATCCCGGATGGTTCCGTATATGACGGCCTGCTCGCACAGTTGGCTGTCTGTGAATTTCTGGGGCAAGGCAAAGAGCGCTTTCTGGAAGCCAGAGTCGCACCAAAGCATCCCGGAGACACATTGAAACGAGCAATTCGAAGAATCAAATTAAACGTATCCCGATCTCATTTCATCGATAAGGAAACAGCTCGAAAAATTGACGGGTGTTATAGCCTGACAATGCACTTCATCAAGCAGAAAGACCCCGATCCCCATAGTTGTAACTTGCATCGGTGCCGACAAGCCAAATTGCGAAAAAAAGTGCATATGGAGGCGTTAGCTATCCGGGACACACGGTTGGACACCACCTTCTCACAACGCGGAAGAATAAGAGGAATCGACGCTGCAAATTCCGAAATTCTCGCCCGACCGGAAGTTTTTGCCCAAGCATTCAGATTTCTCCGAAATGAATTGCGGACAGATACGCAGTATCCGAACAACCTCGGAATGACCTACCATGTAGGGGAGGATTTTCTCGATGCAGTCGACGGCTTACGCGCAGTCGATGAAGTCCTTACTTTTATGGGATTTCACAACGGCGACCGTTTGGGACATGCCATCGTATTGGGTATAGATGTGAAAAACTATTATGCCAAACGCCATAATATCTTAATCATTCCCTTGCAGGTGCTATTGGATAACGTCGTATGGCTTTACCACAAGGGACAAGATCTACCCCGCTTCTGCCGGGTTTGCCGCGAATTGGAAATTCTTTATGAAACCACCTATCAGAAGGTTCACGGAAGTGATAAAAATTCCAACAATATAAGCCCCAGTCTATGGGATTATTACCAGTCCTGGCTGCTCCGCGGAGACAATCCTGAATATTACAGCGGCAGATCCGGATTCACAGCCAGTAGCGGTTATTGGTATGCATTCGACTTAAACACGACATCCGACAGTATACTTGCCCGCAAAAACGATGTCGCACGAAAACTATATTACGATTACCATTACAACCGGAAAGTAAAGGAACGCGGAGCACGAACGGAGCAGGTGTCCTTATCCGATGAATTGGTAGCGCATATCGCCGACGTACAGGAAAAGATGCTTTGCGAAATAGAACGGCAAAACATATGCATCGAATGTAATCCGACCTCCAACCTGCTGATCGGCCAGATAGAAGGATACAGACACCATCCGATCCTCCGGTTTCATAATCACGGTCTTAACCTTAACCTCCCGCCGCATGCCATTTCCGTCAGCATCAATACAGATGATAAGGGGATTTTTGCCACATCGCTGGAGCGGGAATATTCGCTGCTGGCCTTGGCTCTCGAAAAGGAATTCGCCAAAGAAAAAGAAAATCCACCGAGAACTATCTACGAATGGCTTGATCAAATTCGAAAGATGGCTGCTGAACAACGTTTCAGATAGAGGCGTTTCGAAATAACAGCCCTTGTCCCGTTTTGCAAACCGAGATCGGACAAGCGGAGGTACAATCTCAAAAAGGAAAGGTGTACGCCGGATCGACGTACACCTTTCATGGCCTTATCCGGCCAAAAATGAGGCGTCTTACTGCTGATAAGTCAGCGACTCCTTACGGAACTCCTTCATCAGCTTCTCCACTTCCAGCGATGCCTTGCGGGCACGCGTTCCGGCTGCCTTGTTGCCTTTCTCTACCTGAAGGGCGGCGTCAGCCGTAAAAGCCGAATAGGCGTTCTGAATCTTTTCAATCAACTCTTTCATCGTTTTTCGGTATTAAAAAATTCGGGTGGCAAAGATAACTTTTTTCCGGAAAATACCCACACTCATCCTTGTTTTTTCTTGGGGAGCAGCTGCGATAATTTCGGGTCGGCCTCGATGCGAGCGATCTCCCGGAGGACGAGCTCCGCAATGTCGGCCTTGACCCGGTAATAGTTCTCCCGGACAATTTCCTCCATGTGATCCTTGCCGTCTTCGCCGACAAAAGAGGATATTTCGGGAATGGAAACATAAGTCGCGGTTTCCGCCCTGACCCTTTCGTTGTCGATGACGATCTCGGCATGGAAGATTTTCTGCCCGATGCGTTCGTCGAAGTTGTCGGCGACCGAGCCGACGAACATGCCTTGTGTGAGGTTGGAGATTTTCGAAGCCGGAATCAGTGTTTCCAACTGTGTGTTGGTAGAAGTCGTGACATTCTCGTTAGAGACCGAGTGCGACTCGCGCAGCTGGACGATCTTGCCGAAGCGGTCCGACAAGGTGCGGGCCGTATCGCCCACGACCTGTCCCGAAAAGATGTTGCCCACGGTATTGATGATGACCTTGGCCTCCTTCTCTCCGTAGTCGCGCTCCAACTGCGAAAAGTCCTGAAATCCCAGACAGACGGAAACCTTGTTCGAGCGGGCTGTGGCAATCAGGTTGTCCAACCCTCGAACGTAAATCGTAGGCAGCTCGTCGATGATAAGGGACGATTTCAACTTACCTTTCTTATTGATAAGCCGGATCAGGCGGCTGTTATACAGGCCCAGCGCCGCGCCGTAGATGCTCTGCCGGTCGGGGTTGTTGCCCATGCAGAGGATTTTCGGCTCCTCAGGGTTATTGATGTCGAGTGTAAAGTCATTGCCCGTAAGCACCCAGTAGAGTTGCGGGGAGATCATACGCGAGAGCGGGATTTTCACCGACGCCACCTGTCCCTGCAACTGGTCCTGCGCATTGCTTTTCCATGCGTCGACAAAAGGCGAGAGGTAGTTTTCCAGTTCGGGATAAGATGAAAGGATCGGGAAAATCTTATCGAGAGGCTGGCACAAAAATTCGATGGCATGCGGAAAAGTGCAATAGCGGCCTCGGTCGTAGATTTTCAGGTACCAGATAATCGCCGCGAGCAGGATGACGGCCGAATCGGTGAAGAAGTCGCCCTGCTTATCAACCCATGTTTTATTGAGGTTCAGAAGCGTGACGTAGGCGCTTTCGTAGGCATCCGAAATATCGTCCATAAAGCGGGCGTCGATGGGATTGCAGCGGTTCGAGCGGCGGGGATCGTCGAAGTTGATGATGCAGAACTTCGGCTTGACGGCGTATTTGTCCAGATGCCGGAGCAGGTGGTTGTAGGCAATGCGTGTAAGGTCGTCGAATTTATAGTCGTAGACGAGCATCGAGAAACCCTTCTCGATATGCTGTTTGATATAGTTGTTCAGTACGGCGTAGCTTTTTCCGGAGCCGGGCAGGCCGAGGACCGCCGTCGATCTGTAAACGTTTACAACCGATATCCACCCGTTCCGCCATTGTCCTTTATAGCGGTAACGCGTAGGTAGGTTCACCGAGCAATCGTTGTCAATACAACGTTCCTCCTGAAGAAAACTTTCGTTATTGTCATTGAAAGGATCGTCCATAAGCGGCTGTTTCATCAATCGCCGCAGCCACACGCCGGCGGCCAGCAGGCAGAGGTAGCCCGCACCGAGGGTCAGCGCATAGCACCACGCCCGCAAGCCGATGTCCGCGGGCAACGACAGCAGGAAGCCGTTCAGAAAAAACAGAGGAAGTCCCAGACAGACTGCACCGACGATATGCCGCCTGCCGACCTTGCCGTTACGGACGCTCTTGGTTCCGTAGCAACCGACGGCGAGAAACAGAAAAGCGCAGAATTTAGTAACCATGGGAGAAGAGAACAGCGACGTCGACCGTTGGATATTCAGCAGAAGGCGGTCGACGAAAGCCCATGTCAGGCCGCTTCCGGACAACCACTCGTAACAAAACCAATAGAGATGGAGGATAAGGAAAAACACGCCCAGCCCACGGGCGAACTGTACGATACTTTCAAGGGCGCGCAAATCATCTTCCTGCTGCATGATCGAAACATTAAAGCCCTGAAAATACACCAGCGACAGGAAAAACGTTGCCGATGTCCGCCCCTGTCCGTTCCAGTCCGCCCCAAATACAGGAAGCGGACAAAAAGCGCCCCTCGGATGAGGGGCGCCGACGCCTATCGCTGGCTCTCTTCAATCAGAGAGTTGCGCAACAGATCCAGAAACCGTGTCAGCCGCAACTTGCGGTTGATGACCCCACGGCGGCACTGGATGGGATTATTGATGCGGACATTGAACATCCACGAGAACAGCTCGACCAACTGTTCCACATTGGCACGGGTACCGTCGATACGCCGTCCCACGCCGGCACTATGCAACGCCGTAATCAGCTCCATGAGATCCGTCGGCGTGAACGGCTCAGCCAAATAAAGCACCGAGCACGGTTTTTCGGGTTCCCGCAACCGGTCCATGATCGCAGGATGCTCGATACGCAGGTAGACCATCCGTATCTCGAATTCCAGATGTGCGACAGCTCCTTCCCAAAGCGCGACAAGCGCCGCCGGATGCCGTTCCTCACAGGAGCGCAGCCGCACGAGCCGGTTCCGTGCACGGGACAAGGCGTGCAGCATGTCGAGCGGTGTACAATGCTCCGATGCAACGAAACGTTGCACACTTCCTATAAAACGCGCATAGGACGCTTCCAAGCGTTTAAAATCGCACGGTCCGGCGCCGTCCTCCAGCGACGTGCAAAGCTGTTTCACAAAATGACTCTTTTCCAAAAGGCGCAGATTATGCGATATATTCTTTTTATCGGGTTTCATTTTTCAAGATTTTTTGTTTTCTGTTTCTGACTTACAATTTCGGGCGGACAAAGTTGCAGGGCGGCCCCCGCGAGCGGAAGGCGGCGTCACGACAGAAAACAGCGAACCCCGGAGTTCGAAACTCCGGGGCTCGATAACAGACAAGCACAGCATTTCCCGATCCCGCTTCATATTGCAGGCGATGCCATGGATCAGGGCCGGCAGGAGGGATTAACTGTAAAGCTGCAGATTACACATTTTTTCCAAGATTACACAGTAAGAATAGCTTTCGAGGCGCGAGGATAGCAGCGGTCATTCCTCTCTCACAAAACGGCCGTCGCTGTCGAAGTGCAGAATGCGGTCGTCCGCTCCGAAAAGTTCCGCACGGTATCCTCCCTCCCCTGCCGGAAGAAAAGCACAGAGAGAATGTTTCGGATAATGCTCCCGGATATGGTGCATCGGAAGTTCCGGAAGCAGATCGGCCAACTCACAGGGCATCTGCCGCAGGTAATAGCGAAAACCCCGCAACGCACCGTCCGCCGAAAACAGCATGTAACCGCCGTTGTCATTGAAGGCATAGTAAAAACGTTTATCCCAACGGTAGTTGAATCTGCTCAGATTGGAATAATGCCGCAAAACGAACCTTCGAATCGTTTCGGGTAACTGCTTAGTCTCAATGCTGCGTCCCGGAAGTTTTTCGGGCGACTTGCCTGCGGCGCGGAAAGAGGCTCCGGAGACCACCAGCAAAGCCAAAAGAAAACGTATCGTCAACAGTCTCATATCACATAATTTTTATATTCATAGCGTTTATTGTCGTTCTGCATCGCTGCCATCACACGGCACAGAACATTCCTTATTTTTCTCAATCAGTTCCGGAAAATTGCGGCGGACAAACCCGCCCAGCGAATTGTAATTCAAACCCAGCCGCCGGGCGATGGACTTGAGCGGCTCTGCAGTCGTCTCATAGAGCCCGACGGCCTCGGCGTATTTCTCCATGCTGCGACGCGAGACGCTGCGGCCGTTCGGAGCGCGCATCATACCCTGCCGGGCATACAGTTCCGGCTCGTGTTCCTTCAAATACTGCCGGAAGACCTCCGGATGCAACCCGAACTCGGCGGCAATCTCCGACGTGGGACGATTCTCCGCACGCAGCCGCTCGATGGCCGGAGCGTATTTGGCAGCCGTGGGCTTCTTGTACTGTTTGGTCTGCGAAAGGCTCGCACCTTCCCGATACTCCGCACCCCGGCGGGCGAAGACATCCTCCCGGTGCCACGTTTGCAGGTAGTTCGTAAACGAGAACTGGTTCAATCCCAGCCGTCGGGCGATCTCTTTAATCGTCATGGCCGTATCCCGGTAGAGCCGCACGGCCTCCCGGTAACGCTCACGGCTTTCGGGCGTCGGCTCGTGACGCCGTCCGCTGCCCGTGATATGTCCTTTTCTTTTTTGCGTCTTGGCGCGCTCGCGCAACTCGCTGCGCGCCTGCTGCAAATCCTTGTGATAGAAACACACATGCTGACGAAGCCCGGTAAAGGAGACTCCGCACCGCTCGGCGACCTCCGGAACGGTCATCTCCGTCGTGCGAAGCAGTTTGACGGCAGCGGCATACTGCTCCCGGCACCACGGACGAACGCCCCGCTGCTGGTTGTCGGCAAGACCCAACCGTTGCCGCTCCCGTTCGCGGCGTTCGAGAAGTCCCGGACAGTGCGCACGAAGCTGATTGCTCAAACCCGTCGGGTTCAGTCCGAACAGGTGCGCGATCTGCGAGACGTTGTATTCGATATACTTTGCATCGCCGCAGGCCGCGATCGCGTCGCCGTACTTGGCACGGGCCGACGCGGTCTGGCCCCGACATCCCCGCAGGCGCGTACGTGCGGCATCCGACGCCGAAGGGACCGCTACGCCGTGGCGCGACAGCAGCAGGTCGCGGCGGTACTTGTACAGATAGCTCCGGAAACCCGCATACGATACTCCGCAACGGGCGCAGATCGCACGAACGCTCAGCGACGTAGAACCGTACAACTCGATAGCCTCGCGATACTGGTCCTCTGTAGCAGGCCGAACCGCCGGAATACGCTTTGCCGAACTCATACCACCCGTTCACATTCAACCGAAAAGCTGCATCAATTCGAGCCATGTGCCATAAAGCAGCAACCCGCCCCACAAGCCGATACCGAGAGTCGCAGCCACAACCGTCACGACCCGCTCCCTCAAAGGCCGCTGCGGATCACCTGCCGCCACAGCAATTTCGACCGGAGACCATCCCGCGTATCCGGCCACCGCCGGACAACGATTCCACCGGGGACACCCCGCTGCGCACGCGAAAGGATAGGGAAGCACACCACCCGAAAGGTCACGCAACTGCACCCTCACCGCACACGACGAATCCCGGTCATAGGCCGCCCCCTCCCGGATATGCCGGGAAACGGTCCCTGCCCAAGCGTTCAGACGCGTCCGAGAGGGCAGCACCGTAAAGGCCGGAAGTTCATCGCAACTACCGCGGGATGCGAAGCTCCCCATTCGGGGACGATATTCCAACAATTCGGCATCCGCCCCGCAGCGGCACTCCGCCAAACGGCTGCAATCAACCGCTGCAACGCAGCGGGGCGTCAACCGATAGCTGAAACTGCGCAACCGCAGTTCCACACTCCCCCTCAGGCAGAACAGCAGGACATATCCGCGCGAAGAGAGGGCCGACGTCCGCCCCTGCGCGTACCGCCGCAAGGTGAAGGGACCCGAACGCAGACACTCCGCTTCCGCAGCCCCGTCACCGGCTCCGGGAGTACCTTTACCGCACCCCGCCCCGCAAGGGAGGGAACCGAACAATGTCATCTCTTCCGGAACGGTCATCATCTCCTCTCCGATCCTCAAGCCTCCACTTCGGCGGGTTTCTCCTCCGTCAGGGGCAGACGTCCCTCGGAGACCGTGACGAGTTCGACAGCGGCATCCTCTTCCCCAGCAGCGGCTTTCGACGGGGCGGAATTCCGCCCGCGGGTCGGACGCGACGGCGGAGCCGTCTCCGGAGCCTCACGCGAGATGGTGATACGTCCGTTCATCGACGCTCCCTCCTCGACGCTCAGAGCCGCAGCCGTGATATTGCCCTGAATGTCGGCCTCGCGCTGAAGGCTCAGCGAGCCCCGCACCGTAACGTCACCCTCGATAAGGTTGTTGATACGCGCATGCGTAGCCGAAAGGTTACCTTTGATACGGCTCCGGTCGATGCTCAGCATCTCCGCGGCTGCGATGTCACCCTGAACGCCGCCCCCGACAACACGGATATTCCGCCCCCGGACGTCGCCGGTAATCTCGCCGCTGATCTCCACGTCGCTGCGACAATCGACGCTGCCGCGAACAGTTCCACGGATCACAATACCCGTTTCGGAGACCACGTTGCCCTCAATAACGAGCCCTTCGGTAAAGACATTCAGGTCACGTCCGGACTGTCCCTCCTCACGACGCAGAGACGAAGAGGCCGAAGGTTCCGAAACGGCAGTCTGTTCCTTTCCCGTAACGCTTTCGTTTCCGGAATTTTCCGCAGCTTCCCGTTCATTGCGCCGCCCGAAGCGGCTCATGAAGCCACCCTTCTGCTCGGAGGATGTCGTCTGTAATTCTGTTTCGTTCATCATTCAAAATATTGAGTTAATCATAATTTTCTCCCGAAGGGCATGCATCGACAAGCCCTCCATAATCGCTATTCCCGGACAGGACGGATACTGAAACCGTACGACCAACAGTTGTCGTGCGCCGGATAGACATACCACGCATTGAAAAAGAAGCATCGCCCCGTACCTCCTTCCGAAGAGACTCCCGCCGTCCAATAGAAACCGCTGCCCGAAACGGTATTCAACCCATCGTTCCAGAGCAACACGGCGTCTTCCGGAACGACACCCGGATTATCAGTCAGACAAGGCGCAACGATCGCCCCGTCGTCGTGCTTGGGAAATGCCGAGAGAACGTTGGCAACAGCTCCCGGATTAAAGGAATCCGTATTGGTGACGCCGTCTTTCACAGCGTTGCCGTAGACCAGCGGAAGCCGGTAAGTGCCCGGAGCGCGCACCACATAGCAGTTGGCCGTAGTCATGCCCGGCTGCGCATTGCCGTCGACGTCGTACATCGGGTCCACTGCGGAATCCAGTTCCGCAGCGGCCTGCAAATTCCGCGTATGCTCCGAATCAGCATGCCGTGTCACTCCGAAGCCTTGGGATTCGGGCCCCAAGCATTGCTCTTCTTCTCGCCCTCCAAGCAGAAGAGATAAATCAGATAAAGGTTGACAAGGGGAATCAGGCTGAGCAGCAGCAGCCAACCGCTCTTACCCAAATCATGAAGGCGACGCACGCACACGGCCAATGCGGGAACCAGCACGGCAAGTCCGTAGATCGTCTGGATAAACGGAAACCTTAACAGGATGCCGATAACGGTCAGTACAACCATTATGATCAGGTTGAACAGCGTGAACATCCAATACTCCCGGCGGCGGGCACGACCTTTGAAGTCAGCATAATGTTCTTTTACAACTTTCAGATACCAATTCATAATTCATTCTTTTTCGTGTTAATGGATAAATCAATCGTTCATTGTCCCCGGCCATACCGCTCAAAAAGCCAGAAGGGCAGGGAAAGCAGCCAAGCCGCAAGGACCGGCAGCAGCACGACGAGCCCCAGACACAGGCGCAAGAGACTCCCGCTACCGCACCGGAATACGCGAGGAAGGCGGACACTAATCATACTCCACGCGGATAAACCTTCCGTCCGCCGCGTAGATCATCTCCGCTCCGCTGCCCAGCGTGAGCTTATAGCCGCCGCGTTCGCGCTCGGCCTTCGAAATCCTTGCTCCGGGGAAGCGCTCGGCAAGGTCGTCGACAATAGCCTGCGGCACGATGCCTGCAGGCAGGAACGAGTATTCGCAGTCCACCTTCTTCCAATCGCCCGAAGCGTGGAAGTCGATGTCCGTGCCGTTAGACAGCTTCACTTCATACTCGCGGCGTCCGTCGTCGCGGTCCCGCTCGGCATAGACGCAGCTCTCGGTCGGGAAGTAGGTCCCGATAAAGGCTTTCGCCCCGGCAGGCAGACGCCGGTAAGGGATGCGCATCGAGGCGCACTCGGTAAAGAGCAGCACCCCGGCGACCAGCGCGGCCAGCATCATCGCATAATGTTTCATCTTCAAATTTTTCAGGTTCATAGCTATCAATTCAAGCAGGTTCGATGAAGGCGTTCATCGGAAAGAGAGAGGGAAACTCCGCGCGTAAGCGCATCAGGCGCGAAAACGTTTTACACGCGGAGCGTTCCTAAGCATCAGTAGCGTTCCTCACGCACGAAGGTTCCGGCGGCCGAATAGATCAACTCCACCCCGCTGCCGATGGAAATCTCGTAGCCGCCCATCGCACGTTCGACCTTATAGGCGCCGGCGCCGGGATAGCGCGCGGCGATATCTGCGGCGATGGTCTGAGGAACGATACCCGCGGGCAGCAGTGAAAACTTACAGTCCACCTCGAACCACTGTCCCTGCGCGTCGAATTTGATTTCGGCGCCGTTCGACAGGCGTACCTCATACTCGCGGTGTCCGTCGTCGCGGTCCCGCTCGGCATACACGCAGCTTTCGGTCGGAAAGTAGGTCTCGATGAATGTACGTGCGGCGGCAGGCAGCCTGCCGTAGGAGATGCGCTCCTCGTCGTCACAGGCGGACAATCCCAGAAGAAGAGAAAACAATGCCGTAAGAACGGTCGTATTCGTTATCCTTTTCATGGTTTAGAGCAATTAAAGAATCATTCCGGCGGGGGTAATGCGAAGCTCGACCTCCCGATCGCCGCGTTCGAGTTCCATGAGGTAGTATTCAAGGTCCGGAGTCTGGACATATTCCAAATCGTCGATCTCGAACGCCGCCCACTGCGACGAGGCGAGAGCCGTCGTGACGGTCGCAGGAAGCTCCCCGCGCCGAATGTCCCACTCGGTATAGACCCAAGCGTTCCGACCGTTGAAATAGACATTCTTTTCGCGGCCGTCATGCCAGATTTCGACCTCCAAGAGGCCGTCGTCGTAATCGCACTCGACGATCGTCGAACCGGGATATTTCGCGGCAAGGAAGTCGGAGATGTCGGGAGAGACCATCGCCCCGCCGTCCTGTCCGAGGCTGCCGCCCGCATTGCTGCCGGGCTGTTTGAGCGTCAGTGTGCCGTCCGTGGAGATGTCCACCTTCACATCGCCGCGGGCCGACTCCAACTCGAAGCGCCAGAACTCCTTTTCGGGAGTCCGGTAATGGTCGATATCGTCGATGCGGTACGAGGCGTAGTCGCTGCTGCGAAGCGCCGCAATCACCGTTTCGGGAACCTCGTTAAGGCGAACCTCGGTCTTGGTGTACTGCCATACCCCGCTGCCGTCGAAGAGAAGCTCACGCGGCGTACGACCGTCGACGATATCCACCTCGGTCATGCCCTTTTCGTAATCGATATCCGTGATGCGGGCGTTCGGATAATGCGTGCGAATATATTCCCCGATACCCGTTACGGGTTTCGACGGGATATAATCCCCGTAATCGTAGTCGGGAGCAGCGTCGGCGATTTTCCTGACCAGCACACCGTCAACGGAGTAATAGAGGTCTATTTCGGTTTCGCGCCCGTTATCGTATTTTTCCACCTCGATGACGTAGACGGTCTCCACACCCTCGCGTTCGAGCATATCCACGTCGTCGACACTCCACGGAGCAGCGGCGTACTCGGTAGCGGCAAATGCCGTACGGACGGCTTCGGGAAGCATCGTGAACGGTATATCCGTCTGGGTCATATACCACTCTCCACCGTTGTCAAACCATGCCGAAAGGTCGCTGCCCCCATGCTGCGCGCCGACGCGGGTGCCGGCAAGCGAGAAATCGGCCACCACATAGCCACCTTTGGTCTGCCAGCGGACGTTCGAGGCCGCGGGGTATTTGGCCAGCAGGGCGGCCTGCGCCTGTGCGCTTACCGAGGGCGCATCGGGATCGCCCGTACAGCCCTTATCGCAGCTCGCAAGAGTAATAACGCTCACGAGCAAGGTCATAATCCTGAAACTTGTTTTCATACAAAGTTGTTCGTGATAATTAAAAAATCAAAGTAACTTTTTCATGTATAAAAAATCATTGTAAAATCCGGTTCAACAGCCCGAATGCAGTCTCGCAAACACTCCGGAAAAACCCGGCCCGCTACGCCCTCCTTGTAACGACAAAGAGCCTTTGTCGGGCCGGGATTTCCGAAGACCGGACCTGCCGCCGAGGTCTTGCGGCATCGACCGGAAAAGAGCGCAAAAATGCTCTGAGAAGCAAATACCAAGTCAAAATCACCATACACGACGCAAGGACAAGTCCCGACAGAAACGTCAGGAACATCCGCAGCAGTTCAAGCATGGCAGCATCATAATCGAGGTCGTACATAACACAGAATTTTCAGTCCGTTTCAACAAGTCGTTTCGGCCCGGTAGAAAACACATAGAACACGCCCGAAAACACGAAGGCAACGATCAAAGGAACGCACACCACCGCAACAAGCAGCGTCCGCAAAAAATATCCGCACAAACGCTTCATCGCACCCGACGGTAATGATCCTTACGAGGATCCTGCAAACGCGTACGCTGCCACTGCCTGCGCAGCATCACGAAACCTGCGACGGCACACCCCACGAGGAAAATCAGTAGCAGCAGACCCAGAAACCGGAACTCGGACGAGTAAAGGCCGATATCCGCATAATCTCCCGAATCGGAATAAAAAAGTTCATCAGATATAAAACCAGTCATTATTCGCATCGTTATCATCATTTATCTCTCACTTCCTAACAAAGTCCGGCACGAAACGCCATTCCGGCATCATACGCCAAAACAGTCCCTCCCGAAAGCTGGCAGCCCACGCTAACGGTAAAGCTCTTCTATGAATTCCCACACCGACAGCAGCAAGCTGCCATGACATTCGAAAGAACAGATTCTACGAGTCGGGAACAGCGTCGTCCCGCCTGTCGAACAGCGTCCAGATATCCGTATCCAACGCTTTGCAAAGCCGGCAAAGCATACGCACCGAAACGTTCGTGCGGCCGGCTTCGAGACGGCTCAGATTCGAACGCTCGACGCCGCAGCGCCACGCAGCCTGCTGCACCGTGAGACCGCGGGCAAGACGAAGCTGCCGAAGCCGACGGCAAATCGTCGCCAGCGTCCGCGCAATATCTTCGTCCTCCGTCACGGTTCCCGGCGCCACAGCCCTTTACTCTGCAATAGTTACGGACGGACTACAATTTCAAGGCGTTGCCTGCCGTGAATTTCACGACCTTGCGGGCTGCGATATCCATCTTCGCGCCCGTAAAAGGATTGCGGCCGGTACGGGCCTTGCGCTCCCGGATCAGAAAGGAGCCGAAGCCGAGAATCTGCACCGCCTCACCGGCCTGAAGCCTTTCGGTGACAGTCTCCAACATCGCATTCACAGCCTTGGCAGCATCCGTCCGGCTCAGCCCGCTTTTCAGGGCCGTAACATCAATCAGTTCAGTTTTGTTCATAGCTTTTTTCTTTTATTAAAATTGGATTATTACATCGCTGCGTCATGCAGCATTTATTTTTCATTCAGCATCCTCAGATATTCGTCCCGATGCAACCGGTCCAAATCCTTTTCATAGCGAAGTTCATCACCGGAAGCCTCGTTGAACCTCATGCTCCAAGCATAACAATAGCGTTTCAGCCCGGCGGCAGGATGGACTATGCGCCCAAACACGGGACGCCGGCGCTTCGGAAACCCCACCCCGGAAGCCCGCACAACTGCCGGAACCGACAGCAAGCCCGCCCCCGAACGGAGAAAAGCAAACGGATACCACCGCCTCGCACTGCGGTACGCCCCGACATCCTGCCGGTAATAGCGCAGGACGGACTCCGGAACCACATGCATATCGCGCCCATAGGTCTGAAGGATCAGACGCCCGTATTCCGTGACACGACGTTCACAATACCGAAGACGTACATAGGTCGCAACGAAATACACCAGAGCCAGCGACAAACCTGCCGCCCATATCAATTCATTTTTATCCAGTAACAAATCCATGATATTTCCTGTCAAACATTCCCCGCCGCACCCGAAAGGCACGCGGGAAAGCCATCCCCGGAGGCCGCCAATACTTTCCAAGCCTATTATATCAGCGTCCTTGCCACGCCACGGCCGCCCCCGGAGAACGGCTTCGTAATACGGCCAATTCACGACTCGCCGTCAGGGAACATTACCCGTAACCGTCAGCCGAAGCGTCGAGGCAGCCCCTCCGGTCGTATACCGTATCGTGATATTCTTGCGGAAAAAGCCCTTCTCACGGGCTTCGTACGACACCTCGACCGTGGATTTATCGCCCTTGTGCAACGGCTTGCGGCCCCACGACGCCTTCGTACACTCGCAATTCGTCGAGGCCGAAAGAATGACGACGACATCGGCCGACGAGGTCAGCGTGAAGGTAGCCTTACGCGTTTCACCCAACTTCACATCGCCGAAATCATGCTCCGTACGGTCGGCCGAAAGGGCCGCCGGTTCCGCAGCTGAAGCATGGACCGGCAGACTGGCGAAAGCCAGCAAAAAAAACAGAATAAATTTCTTCATGACAAAATTCGTTTGCAAAATCAGCATTTGAGACGGCATTTCGGAGCGCCGGAAACCCCTTTCTGCGCAGCCTGCACATACAACTCTTCCAGCAGCGTATGCAACAACAAGTAGTCGCACAGCAAGTGCTCATCATGGCCGATCTCGAATCCATAGGCCCCTACGGCCCGGAAATTGACCTTCCGGCGCGAAGCCTCCAGCAGCAGTTCGCACAGCAAATCCCGGTGCCCGGCGGCCTCCGCCGGAAGGAAGACCAGCAGCGTATCGTTCTCACGGCAGCAGGAGAGGACATGCCGGAAGTCCCCGCCGACATAGATGCGCTCCGGCGCGACCCCGCAACGGCGAAGCGACGCAACCTCCGCACTCGAATCGCGGCCATCCGGAAAAGGAACGCAACCCCAGCAGGAAGGGTCGTAACCGCCCCCGCACAAACGGACGCAACACTGCCACAGGAGCATGATATATTCCCCGATATTCATCTTCATTCGTTCGTTACGGGATTATCCAACTCCACGCACATCTGCTCGATGGCAGGGAAAACGCCGTTTTTGACCAACACCTCCTGACGAGGTCCCAGCAGGTAAAGCGTAGGAGTGGCACGCAGATCGTAGCTCTCCTGCGTACGTAGCGTCTGCCATTTGTCCCAGCCATAAATCCAACCCTGCAGGGGCATCTGCGCGACATGGCTGCGCCACGCCTGCTCGTCCTCGTCCGCATAGATGCACAGCACGACCAGACGCCCCGCGTCGATCAGTTTCCGGATGGCCGGAGAAGCGTCCATGCGCATCGCAACCTCACGGCACATCCCGCAATCCGGATCATGGAAAAAGAGAATGACGTAAGGAACCGTAAGGCCATAAAGTTTTCCGGTAGCCCCCGAAGGAGTCCGGTAGCGGATATCCGCGGCGCGCGAACCTACCTTGTTCTTCGAACACATCCACAACTGATGGCGAGGCCGAACCTTCTCATCCTCGTCCAACACCTGAGAATCGAGCAGGACAAGGAGCACGCTTTCATAAAGCTCCTCGTCGCGCATCGGGGAATTGGGTTCATAAAGATAGAGTTCCGCGACCTCCGCGAAACGGCGATACATCGAGGGTTCGACGGAGGCCGCAGCGAAAAGGTCCCCCAGGGAAACGGCCGCGCGGGAACGCGGAACCATTTCGGCGGCTCCCAGATAATTGGCGAACGTCTGCTCGAAAGCGGCCGTGTCGGCCAGCCACGTCGTATCGCGGAAGTCGAACTTGTTCCAATAGCGGTCGAGCACATACTCGGCACGCTCCGAAGGTTCGGCGATAACTCCCGGAACCAACGGAAGGGAGTAACGACGCTCCGCAGGGGCGGAAACGGTATCCGCCTGACGACGGGAAGAAGCCGCACCTCCGCACGAGGCGCACAGCAGCACACCCAGCAACACCGCCGCAGCCCCCGGACCGAAGGCCCGGAAGTGCGATACGCGATTCGTTTTCTTGCTTTTCATAGATCTCGTTTCTGTCTTGTTTTATACATGTATATTCATTGCTTGCGCATCTGCATTGCCCCCCGGCCCGCAACCCGAGGGTATCGCGCGATATCCTCGGGGGTGCAGGGAAGAGCTTTGGCTTAACAACTCTGGTATCAATGTCGGTTGAACAGTAATTTCAGACCAAGGCTTACTCATTAGGGCAACGGCAGTGATACTCATCACTCATGCTTGCTTTTGATACGGTCCCACTCGTCACATACCAAATCTCCCCCTTCTGAGAGGCCGGGTATACCGTATTTATCCAGTAGGCGGCGGATTCGTCTGTGTACCACGTTGACCAATCCATGGCGCTAAGCTGGGTAGAGGTCGGCAAAGTCCCGCAGCGTGTTTGGCAGTCAGCACGGTTCATGGTTTCTTTTCCTTGGAGAAAGAGTTGTGTCCGTGTTTCTATGTCCTTCCATGTACCGTTGAAGCGGTACTGGAACGTTACGTTGCGGGCAGCAGTTCCGGTGTTTGCAGGGATTACGATCGAGGCAGAATAGTTCGCGGTTTCCGTATAGTCCGTCTTGATTACCAGCTGGGTGCTGCCACTCATGGCACGGATCTGGTAGCCGCCCCAGCCTGTCAGCGTCACGGTGTAGGTGCCGCCTGCTATCGGGATGTCCCCCGCGGGCGAGACGCTGGCTTTGGTCACGTGCCAGCCCGGCTGCGAGCAGTCGGCGCCGATCTTGGTCCATGTGCCGTTCCACTGGTACTCGAACGTCACCGTGCGATTGGTATAGCTGAGATTTCCCGGGATCGTCAGCGAGACAGCAGTACCGGATCTGGGAACCGTACCGCTTACGAGCGCGGTGCCGCCGGACTGCGCACGGACCGCGACGCCCGAGGGAAGGACGCCCGTGAGCGTGACGTTGTACGACCCGCCCTGACCGGGGATCGTCGCCGGAGCGGTGTGCGTGGCAGCGGAGACTTTATAGCCCTGCTGCGTGCGGCTGTCGCCGATCTTGGTCCACGTACCGTTCCACAAGTACTCGAACGTCACCGTGCGGTCGGCACCCGTTGTGTTCGCCGGAACAGCCAGCGAGACAGCCGTGCCCGAAGCAGTGACCTTGCCCTCCGCGAGCGGCTCTTCCTCCCCCTCGATGCGGGCACGGACATCCGTGCCGCGGATGGATAGCAGTCCTGTCAGGGTGACGCTGTAAGTGTCACCCTCTACGGGGATATCCCCGGCCGGAACAACCTCCGCGGAGCTCACGTACGGGTCCTCGCCGATATTCATATCGCCGCCGGCCACCTCGTTCCAGCGGGTGACCGTGACGCTCTCTACGGACAGCGAACCGCCCGTGAATTTCACCGTATAGGTATAGTGTTTGCCCGCTTCCCACTTGTCGCTCTCGCCCGGAACGACCGCCAGCGGAAGGGCGTAGGCCGCAGGGCCCGAAGCGACCGTCCCGTCGCCCCTCATGCGCCGGACCTCGAACACCGCCTCGATGCCGGTCGTCTTCCCGCCATCATGGCCGATCGCCGCCAGCGGGAAACACAGGTTGCCCACACGCGCCGACGCAACCGCAGCGGCATTGTCATCCTCCGGCGTGTCACCATTCGAACGTTCCAGCCGGTAGCCCTCGATCCGGCGGACGATCTCGCCCCCGGACAAGGCTCCCGTGATCTCCCCCGTGCCGACCGACATCCGGGTATTCCCATCGAAGCGGGCCACGAGCTCCTCCGAGCCGCTGCGGTTCTTGAGCATATAACCCACGAATTCGTAGTAAGAGTTCTCATCGCCCTCGACAGCCGCTTGCGCCGCGGCCGAAGCGTACATGCGGAACGACACGCGCGAAAGCACGTGCTCCATAACGAGGCGGGCCGTGGTGGAAGATCGAGCGCCAACCTCGTCGTTGCGGGAAGAGTACATGTAATCCTTCTCCCCGGCAGCAGTATAGGCGGGCTTATCCGTCGTACCGTCCGCAGCGGCCACGGCGATCGTACCCTCGTTCAATATCCCCACGGGAATCGTGGCCGAGGAACCCTCGCCTTCGATATCGGCGTCATCGGTCCACGGATAGTAGCCATAGACCCGCCCCCGGTCCTCGCCCGTGAAAAGCAGCAGCCGGGGCTTACCCTCGGCCGTGGTCGAGGTCCATATGTTCACACCGGTCTCGTTACAAAAGCGCACGTTGCGTCCGTCGGGATAGTAACTCTCGTCGGCAGAGCCGCCCGTTGTCGCCGAAGGCGTGAAAAAAGCGTTGCCGTCCGTAGTCGTAACCACGACACCGATGGCCGAGCCTTGAGGCAACACCGTGCCGTCCACCGCCGAGCGCGTCAGCACCGAGGTCTGAACCTTCAAATGACCCGAACGGACCGGCTCATCCGAACCGCCGCCGGGAACGGAAGCGTTCTCCCTGTCCGACCCCTTCGAGCAACCCGCAAGCAACAGGCCGACCGCCACGGCCAACGCCGAAGCGCCCATAAGACCGGCATTAATTATATGTTTGATAATATACACGATAGATAGATAGATAGATAGATAGATAGATTTTTCACGGCTTTTATTTTTTCGCTTGTTCCACCTCGTTCGTTTCGTCGCACCCGGACGGCCGCCCGTCGGGATCACCCGCAGCGGCGGTACCCACCTTGCGCAGGTACTCCCGAGCCGCCGCCGCGTCGCCCGTCATCGCCGAACATACGGCCAGCGCCGGCAACGCCCGAAGATCGTCCCGAACGGGCTCCAGAACAGCCAGCGCACCGGCGTAATCGCCCGCGGCGATCAGTTCCGAAGCGCGACCGATCACGACGAAATTCCGGTCGGCGTCATCGTCGAAATAGAGCTTGACATAGGAGGCGTTACGCAGTTTCGGGAACAGATTCCGATACATATACCAGTAAGCACGCTCCCCGTCGATCCGCCACAGGGCGCTCATGCGGCCGAGCTGACGCCGAGAATCCCACACGGGCGTATGGTCGATGACATCCAGCACCTCTTCCCGGTGCGGCACCGCAGCGTCCTCCTCCACCAGCTTCCGAAGTGCGGCCCACGCTGCTCCGCGGGACCTGACATCGAAACAGGAGGCGGAAACGCCGCTGCGGCTCTGCAAGTAATCCCTGAGAGCCTCCCCGCGTTTCAGCGAGAGGACCTCGTTGACGGGACCACTGCCTTCCGGCGAAGCCTGCCCTACAATGCGTATGCACAGCAACCGAGAGCGCGGATCGCGCTGAATGGTCCCGATGGCCGCCAGAATCCGGTCCAGAGTCGCTCCATTATCTCCGTAGACGGGATCGATCGTCCGATAACCGGCTTTGAAATAGACCGAAAGCCCCGTGGCATCGTCCGCAAAACCCAGACTGTCGCGCTCATACTGCGCACGATCCGCCATGAACGTCTCGCGAAGCGACAACGCCCGCGACGCACTGAGCTGCTCCTCAAAAGGAGCCATGCGGACCCGCACGCCCGTGCTGTCCGCCGAGAGAAAGAAATCGCGGCCCAGCAGCTCCCGGAACGCCCCCTCGCCGAACAACGTTCGCAGCCCGTTCAGTTCCGAGCCCCCGGAATGCTCCAGCAACGACCGGATCCCCGCCCAATCGTTCGCCGACAGCAACGCCGACAACCGCGAATAGAAATCATCCGCAATACGCCCTGCGTCTCCGACGGCAGGCGCCGGCTGTTCGGCCGCCGCCGTGAGCTGCTCCACGTTCTCCACGCTCAGACCCGCCGACCCGTTCGCATCCGCGGCCGCCATAAGCAGCGGAATGCGGCCCAGAAAGAGACTCTTGTGGTAACCGATCTTGGACTGGTCCAGATAGAGTTTGAGATCGCCGCCGGACATCCACGCCTCATAGGGAATGCTGACGTTATAGTCCAGCACGCCCGCCTGACCCTTGACGACGTGCATCATGACGGCCATATTCGTTCCCGAAAGCACGCGCTTGCGCAAATCCGACAGGTCCTTGCGGCGGCCCGTCACCATTATCGGAGTCATCAAAGACTCCCCGTCCCGGTTGGCCAGCACAGGAACCATCTCAATGGTCTTGTTCTGCTGAATATTCCGTGCAGGAATAACCATCCGGAACTTCACCCGCACATTGCCGCCCTCGGCCGTCAGATGCGGATGCTCGACATGCGGATACTCCACCGTGATCCCGGCGCCCACCTGCCCCCGGACCGTCCACACACCGCCAACCAAAAGGAGAACCGCACACAAGCTGCCTCCGAAAACTTTTCTCTTGTCCATAGGTATCATATTATCATTCGTTTACATAGCTCTTGCGGCGGGATTTCCGAGCGGAGCGCCGCGAGAGGTTTTCCTGCTTCGGAGCGATATACTTCATCACGTACATCCCGTCATCGCCGGGAACATAATGATCCCGCTCGCCGTAAAAGGCCCGCTCCACGCGCTCCGCGATCCGCAGCCACAGCGTCTTCATCGCCCCGAACCTTCCACATACCGCACGGCAGCGTCCGCGTCGCCCGTCAGCGCACGGCTCACGGCAAGCGGCAGCGCCGCACGCGGGTCCCCGGCCCAAGGCTCCAGCAGCGAAAGCGCCCCGGCATAGTCGCCCGCAGCGATCTTACGCACCGCAGCGGCGATCGCCTCTCCGGCATCGTCGCCCAGCGCAGCTCCACCGCCCGACACGACGATCGAGGCGCTCCGCAGACGGGGCAGAAGATACCGCTGAACATACGTGTACGGAACGCCCCATTTGAGCCCCCACAGCGCATCCATACGCTTTTCGGCGGGCGTCGTGTCCAGCAGTTCCATCGTCTGGCGGCGGTATTTCATGTCATCCGACGCCTCCACGAGGGCACGCAGTCCGGACCAGTCGGAGGCCCGGATTTCGACGCGCACCAGACTGTCGGCCAGAGAAACGCCCCGGCGGAGACAGGCCTCGCGCAAACACGAGAGTACGTAAGCGGCGCGCTCCGAGGCCAGACGGCCGTTGCGTCCGGAGGAACCCTCCGGCGACGAAACGCCGCAGACGACGATTTCGGGAAGGGGACCGCCCGCCGCAGCATGCTCCGCGATCAGCACGGCCATACGGTCCAGCGCCGCGGAAACCGTGTCGGGCAACACGTCGAGACGCGTACCCTTCACGCCGAACCGAACGCCGGCGCGCAGCGTATCGGCCGTCCGGCTCCGCACCTCGGCCTTCGAGACGGCCGGAAGGTGCAGTGCATAACGTCCGCCCTCGGCCTCCAACCCGATCAGCGGGAAGAGCGCGGTGCGCACCGCGCTGTCCTGCGCCATGCGCCAGACACCCGTCAGGGCGTCGGCATCCGCGTCCCCCGCGAGCGGCGCGAGCATCTCCACGGCCTCGGCGTAGCGGCCGTCGTTGGCACACCTCCGGGCGCGGGCCATCAGAAGCCCGCTCCCGACCAGAGACGCCGTATCGGCCACGGCCAAAGCCGGAGTGTAGATCGACCACGGATGCCGGATGCGGATATCCTCCAAAAGTTCGAATCCGTCCAGCTCCCTGCGGCTCGAATAGCCTTCGAGACGGCGGTCGACGGAGAGCCCCAGCGGCCCCTCGGACATCCACCGCGCATAGGGTACACTCGTCTCATAGACGACCGTCCCGGCATGACCTTCCAGCTCGGCGGGGAGAGCCACGCCATCGACGACCGACTTGCGCCGGTCCGAGAGACGTTTGCGGCCCCCCGTGAACGCAATGGGCAGCAGCTTCTCCTCACGGCCGCCGCCGAACAGCACCGGCGTATAGCGCAGCGTATAGTTGGAACGGATGCAGCTGCGGGGCACCTCCATCCGAAAACGAATCCCGACACTCGCCCCCGAAGCGACGACCCGCACGGAATCCGTGCGGATGCCGTCGGCATTCTGACCCTCGACGGGTACGATCGGCGCCGTCAATCCGGCGCACAGAAACAGAACAGCCAGTTTCATTGTCATTTATCTATTTAATCATGAAAATCACCGATACGGCCAGCCGCGTGGGGCCGAAATAACTCTTGTGCTGCTTGGGATCGCCCTCGATGGTCGGACGCCCGCACGTCACGCAGTCGTAACTGCGGTAAGTGACGTAACGATAGCCGAAAGCACCCTCGGCCTCGATGCTCCAACGCGGCGAAAGCATCCAGCTGAAACCGTAGCTCAGACCCGCGCCGACGAACGAACCCTCGTAGCGCTTCCTGTCCGTGTCGGAGAACATCAGGCCGAAAGGCGTGGCCCGCATGCCCCCGACGTTGTACTGCCCGTACTCGCCGCTCAGGCCGAAAAAGTGGCCGTTGAACGCCTCCCACAGCCAGTAACGGCCCATCGGGCGCAGCTCCCAATGCTTGAACTTCTTGTTATCGCCGAACTTCCACGGGTTCCACGAACCCGCAAGACCCACCGTCCAGCGAGCCCCCACGGCCCCCTCGACCTCCGCCTGAGGCGTGGTCGTGAACCAACTCAGCGCGTTGGCCTTCACGGCCAACTTCTGGGCATCCGCGCGCGGTGCGAACAGCACCAGCGCCGCAACACCGAGGAACACCCCCCGGACCGTGCGCACAAACCGCAGCCCGTGATTCGTCTCTTCGCTTTTCATTTTCTCGATCGTTTCTTATTTTATTTTTGCTCGTATCTGCATTGCCCCGGCACCTGCCCCCTATCCCGGCCCCGCAAGGTATCGCAATGATACCCTCGGGGGTGGCGGGACAACGGCGTTAAACGACGAATGGATCCTTTCAGCGGTATCCTATTTATTGCAAAGCCGGAATCTCACCCTTGCATAGACAATGCGCATGCCAGCTACTTCCACCCGCGCCGACGTCTTGATCGTTCCACCATGTAGTGTAGTGCGTGAACGAAGTAAAAGTCTTCCCGTTTCTCTTGTAGTTAAATACCGCACCGCTCTCGGATCGGGTGGGTGGTGCGTCATTGATATGTCGAATTATGTATTTGTCCCCCCTGCCTGCGGAGTTAAAGAAAACGTAACGCTCGCCAATGGGTACATCCCATACCGGGTCCAGTGGCAGCCCCTCTATTGTCTTCCAAGCAATTAGTCCGACCTCACTAAGCCTCCAGTAGTTGTCATGGCCACCGCATCTTGCAGTGCAAAGATCAACGTGCATGTACAGATCATTAATGTGCGCCACATAGATGTTTTGGGTGCGCGTTTCGATCGTTTTCCATGTACCATTAAACCGGTATTGGAACGAAACCTGGCGTGCAGCATCCGTACTTGTCCATGCCGGGACCGTCAGCGAAGCCCTATAGTTTTTGCTGTCGCCGGGTGCGTTGGTGTTTATGACCAACTGGGTGCTGCCGCTCATGGCGCGGATCTGATAGCCGCCCCAGCCCTCCAAGGTAACGGTGTAGGTGCCGCCAGCCCGCGGGATGTCGCCCGAGGACGAAACGCTGGCTTTGGTCACGTTCCAGCCCTGCTGCGAGCGGTCGTCGCCGATCTTCGTCCATGTCCCGTTCCAGTTATACTGGAAGGTCACCGTGCGACCGTTATAGCTTTGATTGCCCGGAACCGACAGCGAAACCGCAGTACCGGATCTGGTAACCGTACCGCTGACGAGCACGGTGCTGCCGGACAGGGCGCGGATCGAGACGCCCGAAGGAAGGTGTCCTGTGAGCGTGACATTGTACGAGCCGCCCGGACCCGGAATCGTCGCAGGAGCAGTGTGCGTGGCGGCAGTAACCGAATAACCCGCCTGCGTACGGTCGGCGCCGATCTTCGTCCATGTCCCGTTCCAGTTATACTGGAAGGTCACCGTGCGACTGTTATAGCTTTGATTGCCCGGAACCGACAGCGAAACCGCAGTGCCGGATTTGGCGACCGTACCGCTGACGAGCACGCTGCTGCCGGACAGGGCGCGGATCGACACGCTCGAGGGAAGGTAGCCCGTGAGCGTGACGTTGTACGAGCCGCCCGGACCGGGGATCGTAGCCGGAGCGGTGTGCGTGGCATTGGAGACGTTATAGCCCTGCTGCGTGCAGTCAGTACCGATCTTCGTCCAGGTCCCGTTCCAGTTGTATTCGAAGGTCACCGTGCGCGAACTATAACTTGCATGCGCCGGAACAGCCAGCGAGACGGCCGTACCCGAAGCGGTGACCTTGCCCGTAACGAGGGCCGTGCCGCCGGACTGCGCCCGGACTTCGACGCCCGCAGCGGGAAGGTAGCCCGTGAGCGTGACATTGTACGAGCCGCCCGGACCGGGGATAGTCGCAGGAGCGTTGTGCGTGGCAGCGGTGACGGAATAACCCGCCTGCGTGCGGCTGTCCCCGATCTTGGTCCACGTACCGTTCAAGTTGTACTCGAACGTCACCGTGCGCGCATCGAAGCTCTGGTTCGCCGGGACGGCCAGCGAAACCGCCGTGCCGGATTTGGTGACCGTACCGCTTACGAGGGCCGTATTGCCGGACTGGGCGCGGACATCCACGCCAGAGTAAGGTATGTTTCCTGTCAGGGTAAGGCTGTAAGTCTTACCCTCACCGGGGATATCCCCGGCCGGCATCACGGCATTTTCCGAGACCGTATAGTCAGGCGCCGACCCGTTCCAGTCACGCACGCATCGGAAGGACCGCGGATGATCCCCGTCGATGGCATCGGTATTGACACGCCCGTCCGTACCCGAAATTCGCAAGATCGCAGTGATGTCAGGATAATTATCCGGATCATCCTCATCCCATGTCGCACTCAAGAGCACGTTGTCGGGAAGTACGGTAAAGCCGGCGAGACTGTGCAGCCGCGCATTGCCGACCGGTCTTTGTACCGGGCTGTCCGACGAGTTATCGATGTCGAGCGACTCGACATGTTCATTGCCGCCCATGGTCCATATCATCATCAGCTCACGCTGGGAGGGAAGACGCCAGTCATCATAGCCTTCCTCGCGAAGATTGTCGCAATAGTCGACCGACGGACGCCAGTTCAGAAGGCCGGGATCGGCACGCTGCACCTGAAGCATCGCCGACATGCGGTTGTTCCCGCTACGCTTAGTGTCGATCAGCGTGGCCGTAGGCCGCGAAGCGAACAGAGAGTTCCTGTCCAGACCGCCCGCAGCGTCGCGAAGCACGACGAGGGTAGCATCGCCCTCGGCCTTGACATACGGATACTTCGTGCCCGCACCGGACTCTTTGTCCCGGACGCATCGCACATAATTCCGCGTCAGCTTTTCTTTTTTATACGCTATGCCGTAGCCGAAATCGAACGTCCATGCCTGATCCGCATTCGACGCATTGGTCGTCGACGACCAGTAATTCGCCTCCATAAACGGGTCGAGTACGCGCACGCTGGGTTCGACGCACCAGTAATAATACAACTCGTTCGCCGTGGGCAGACGCCAGTTGTCGCCCTTGCCCCGGCAGTAGTCGACAGCCTGCTGCCATGTACCCAGCTCCTCCAGTTCGGGTTCGAGCAGCGTGCTGCCGCCCGTGTCGATCGTGAGATATCCTCCCCCGCCGATACCGCCGTCGCCCCAGTCGTATTCGTTCCACGGAAGGATCTCGATGTCCAGTTCGGGGTTGTCGGCGATGCGACCAACGCCCAGCTCCACGACATAGCGGTAGCCCGGCGCGAAGTTGTGCCCCGCAAGCGAGGCGTCGAGCTTCATCTCCTTGCCCTCGCTCGTTAGCGTCACCTTGACTTGCAGCTCTCCGGCATATCCCGGCAGCACGGCGCGACCGCCGCCCACACCGAGCGTCGACGCCGTGGCCGTCGTGCCCTCCTCTGCCGCGAAATCCGAAGCAGCGAACTCCACCATGCCGCCGCGGCCCTCGGTGATGAGACGGTAGGGATAGTCGCCGATCTCGTAACGGCCCGAAGCGGGCAGGCCCCACAGCTGCAAACCGTCGCCCGTGACCTCCAGCGTCCTCACGACCTCGCCCGCACGCGGACGGATCCGCACGTCGATGTACGAGCCCATGCGGTAGAAGCACACCTCGGGAATATAGTGCTTCGACCCTTTCGAGGGGTCGATCGTCTCCCGGTGCGCCAGCGCCATGTAGTCGGCACCGTTCGCAAGACCCGTATAGGTACCCGGATTCGGAAGCGCGGTGTTCGCCGAAACGGCCGGGGAGAAATAGTAGAAATCGTACGCCCCGCGGCGGAGCACCAGCTCCCGCGCAGCGTCCGCCGTGGCATTGCCACGCTCATCGACAGCCGCGGCCACGATCGTGCCATCGGCGTCGGCGATCTTGTAAGTGTTCTGATCCACCGGGCTGGCGCTCTGCGGGTCGGCGCCGGCCTCGTAGACCACCACGCGGAACGTCGTGCCCACGGGAAGACCGTCGGGATTATCGACATCCGGCCCCGGATCGGGACCGGGAGGAAGCCCCCCTTCGTCGCGGTTAACACAACGAGCGGAGAGTTCTTCCCCGTCGTCGGCAGACCAACCGTCCATGTTCCAAAGATTATGGGCGTAGTCGATAAGCCCATGCCAAATATAATCGGGATTATCGACGCGGGGCGTCGAGGTCCAGTAACGATAGCTCGGTTCCTCCCATGTGAAGTTCCAGAACTCGAACTTCCGGTTGTCGGGCAGCGGCGAATTGGCCCGGACATACTGGATGATCTGCTGCATCTCGTCATAGGTCGGAAGGCGAAGACCCAGATCCGCGCAGTATTGCGTGGCCTCCGGCCACGTCATCTCCTTCTCCACGCCTTTGCCGCGGTTGCCGTCAACCCACAGGTCACCGATCTGGAACGCACCATCGACCATCCCTGTCGGGGGAACACCCGCACGGGTCCCCGCGCCTGCCCAACGAGCTGCGCTTCTCGATCCAGTCGCGAAAGCGCCCCATCCGTCGTCTGCGCCGGGGGACCCGGCAACGGTCAACCTCCCGCCACGGAAGCCAACCGTGACATCGCCGTCCGAACCGCCGCCCGGACCGCACGAATCCGCATCGTCCACGATGCAGCCCGTCAGAAGCAGGGCCGCGGCCAGTACGGCCGAACTGACACGGAACGCCACATGCACCACCGACACCGTCGCGCCGCGCAACACCCCCGAAACAGCACTCCGCACATACGTTCCGGTTTTCTTCCCAAGAATTCTCATAATGCCTGTATTCTTATTTCTTTTTATCTTTTTATCTTTTCTCGTTTTTCCTGCCAGTCCTCGCAACTGATCACCCGGTTATTCCTTCCGACCTGCCTGTCAATATTCCTCCTGTAGATGCTCCAGCGTCCGGAGCAACTTGCGCTGCCCCCGGACCAACTCGGTCAACTTGTCGCCCGCAACGCGCAGCAACCCGCACAACTCCGCCAGATCGCCGTCGCTGACCGACACAACAGTCCGGGGCGCACAAGGCGTGCTGCGGACCGGCCGAAGGGGCCGCAAACCGGACGTCGCCGTTCTTCGGGGACGCGCCCCGGCGCAGATCTCCGTCAAGCTGCGCAGACCCAAGCGCTTCAGGCGCCCGTTCCCGCCACGGACCGCCGAAAAGTCCGCTTGCTGCCGCAAACGGCGGCGGACATAAACGTCCAGCTCGGCATAGAGCCGCGTCACGGAACCGTACTTATAGTAGTGTCCGAAAGCTGTCAGCGCGGCGTTGAGCCGCTTGACCAGCGCCCGCGGCGGCACGCTGCGGCTGCGGCGGCAGATGGCGTCCACCCGCGCCCGAAAGGCATCCGCCTTGGCCGGATCGACACCGGCATATCCCCCGGCGAAGCGCCAGCCGCAGAACGTAAGCGGAGTGTCCGAAAAGCGCCCCGAAAGCGTCTTCGAGCACTGGACCTTCAGGTCGAACGCTCCGCTCAGGCGATTTGCAATCAGCGCATAGACCTCGGCGGCCTCGCCCATGTCGCGGCAGCAAACCAGCACATCGTCCATGTATACCGTAAGCGGCACTCCGAAGCGGCGCTTCACCTCCAGCCACAGCGGAACCAGCATCAGCGGCGCCGCGACGCACGACAAAGGGCTACCCAGCGGTATGCCGCGTTCGAGCGGCAAAGACGCGCACCACTGCGACAGGCCGCCCACGTAGCGGCGCTTGAACTTCGCGGGCACGTAGCTCAGACCCAGCAGGTCGCGCCATGCCAGCTGGACGCCCGCCACGAGATCGCGATGTCGCACAGAGGGGTAGAACGCAGCGATGTCCGTCCGCACGAAGCAGGGAAACGACTTCTTGTGCCGGGCGACGAACGCCGGAACGGCCCCGTGCCGCTGGCCCACCAGATGGTGGTCCGGCAGCCTGCGCGCGAGCAGCGGCACGAAGTCCCGTCGAAGCGACGCCGCCAGCTCTCGCTCCCCCACCTGCGGGCAAGCGCCGAAATAGGGCAGCGGACGAACCGTCGGACAGATCATCGTGTCCGACGAGCAACCGTGAAATTTTGTGCTCGACAACGCCATCGTAAAACTGGTTTTCGCCGGGGAGGCGAGCGGCATCCCGCAACCCTACCCCGAAATCTTAATTCTTAATTTTTATCTTTTTTTTCCTCTGTTTCATAGCAGGCCGGATGCTTCTCGCCTTCCCCGGCACCCTCCGCCCCGCTCAGAGCCCCTTCCCGCAAGGGTGGCGGATATCGGTTATACTGAAAATCAGCGCCTTGCATCCGATTCAGGCAACCCGGAGCGGAGTTTTTCGCGGTTTTTCATTTTCCGATCCGCATCAAAAACCAGTTAATAGTCATATTATCAACACTTTAATCATTCTTCATCCGTTTCACCCTTTCTCCCGCAACCCGAGGGTATCGCGCGATACCCTCAGGGGTTGCGGAAAGAGCGAGTATGAACCGATGATTCGATCAGGGTCCTAACAGGCATTTATTTTGGTCGGGCCGTCAATTTTAGTCGTTCAAGCAGCGGCAGCCAGCCGGAGCGGTTGGGGCAGACGGACCCTCAGTATCATAGCTCCAGTCTTCAAGGTCGAATACAACGACTGTGTACCATTCAGCTCCTTGTTCACGTTCGCGCGACCACCACCTGTTCACGTAACTGGTTGGTGCCTGCCACCCGGTCCAGTCCATAGTCTTAAGTTCGGCTACGGACGGGATCCCTCCTAACGATGCGCATTGGCTGTAGCAGTCATTCCACAACACCCATACTGCACGATGCGTTTGCGTTCGACTGTCGATGTCGACCCACTTTCCGTTGTATCGGTACTGGAACGTCACAGTCCGACTGCTCCCCGTCGAGGGGTTCGCAGGGATTTCAATCGTGGCAGAATAGTTCGCGACCTCCGTAAAGTCCGTCTTTATAACGAGCTGTGCGCTGCCGCTCATAGCGCGGACCTGGTAGCCGCCCCAGCCCGTAAGCGTCACGGTGTAGGTGCCTCCCGCTGCCGGGATGTCGCCCGCGGGCGAGACGCTGGCATTGGTCACGTGCCAGCCCTGCTGCGAGCAGGCGGCGCCGATCTTCGTCCACGTGCCGTTCCAATTATACTCGAAGGTCACCGAGCGATTATCATAGCTTAGATTACCCGGAACCGTCAGTAAAACCGCCGTACCGGATTTGGTAACCGTACCGCTTACGATTGCGGTGCCGCCGGACTGCGCACGGACCGCAACGTTCGAGGGAAGGTAGCCCGTGAGCGTGACATTGTACGAACCGCCCTGACCCGGAATCGTAGCCGGAACGTTGTGCGTGGCAGCGGTGACGGAATAACCCGCCTGCGTACGGGAGTCCCCGATCTTCGTCCATGTGCCGTTCCACAGGTACTCGAACGCTACCGTGCGGGAGGTATAGCTGGCGTTGGCTGGAACAGCCAGCGAAACAGCAGTACCCGAAGCGGTGACCTTGCCCGTGGCGAGGGCCGTGCCGCCGCTCTGAGCCCGTACTTGGACACCCTCGTCAGGTAGGAGTCCTGTCAGGGTAAGGCTGTAAGCCTTACCCTCCGCGGGGATATC